>Ga0307478_10004172_pt1 | contig 10375 bp, 9 predicted proteins | sample atmos_gasesECM4C_2_FD_203713 | JGI IMG/M metagenome (GOLD analysis project Ga0307478, IMG submission 203713) | Hardwood forest soil microbial communities from Morgan-Monroe State Forest, Indiana, United States - atmos_gasesECM4C_05 | ecosystem: Environmental > Terrestrial > Soil > Temperate...
TTGGCTTTGATCGCTCTGTGCATCCTGGCCCCTGGTTTGAAGAAGGTGGAGTTCGCTTCATGAGTCTCTACTGCGCCACGGGTAGTGTCGAAAGCGATCTCTCGCAGCGGTTACAAGGCCTGCTTGCGGAGAGTCTGGCGAAGCTTGGACAACGAAGCCGTGTGCTCGTCGTGCCCCCCGACCTCAGCCGCGTGCACTCCCGTGCTGGCGATCTAACGCGCGATGCGTGGGAGTATTACGGTAACCAGTTGCAAGCGGTTCTGCCCGCTCTCGGCACGCATTCACCGATGCGGCCCCAACAGATCACGCAAATGTTTGGAGCCATTCCGGCAGAGCTTTTCCGCATCCACAACTGGCGAACCGATGTCGAGACGCTCGGCGAAGTGCCGGCGGAATTCATCCACGAGCAATCGGAAGGCAAGCTGAACTATGCGTGGCCCGCTCAGGTAAACCGCCTCATTTCAAATGGCGGCTTCGATCTCATTCTCTCCATCGGGCAGGTCGTCCCGCACGAAGTTGTCGGCATGGCGAATTACAACAAGAATATTCTGGTGGGCACCGGGGGCCGCGAGAGCATAAACCGCAGTCATTACCTGGGCGCGGTTTACGGGATGGAGCGAATCATGGGGCGCGCAGAGAACCCGGTCCGCAACGTTCTCAATTACGCCTCGGATCGCTTCCTGGCACATCTGCCCATCGTTTACGTGCTCACCGTGGTCGGGTACACGAACGACGATCAATTGGCGGTGCGCGGACTCTTCATCGGTGACGACGCCGAGTGCTTCCGACAAGCCGCCGCGCTGAGTCTACAAGTGAATTTCGAAATGCTTGATGCGCCCATCCGTAAGGCCATCGTTTATCTCGACCCACATGAGTTTCACAGCACCTGGCTCGGGAACAAAGCGGTTTACCGTACCCGGATGGCGCTCGCTGACGGTGGAGAACTGATCGTCCTGGCCCCCGGTGTAGAAGCATTCGGCGAAGATAAAGCCATCGACACCCTGATTCGCAAGTATGGCTATCGCGGCACTCCAGCGACCCTTGAAGCGGTCAGTGCGAATGTCGATCTCGCGGAGGATTTGAGTGCGGCTGCGCACCTCATCCACGGATCTTCGGAACAGCGTTTCACAATCAGGTGGTGTCCGGGAAAGCTCAGCCAGGAAGAAGTCGAAAGCGTTGGCTATGAGTATGGCAATTTGAAAACGATGCTTGCGCAATACAGCCCGCAGAAGCTTCGCCAGGGTTACAACCGTGTTGGAGCAGAAGAGGTCTTTTTCATCGCCAATCCCGGACTAGGATTGTGGGCGTACCGCGAACATTTTGCCCGTGACCGGGATCGCGTGTCGACAACTGGCGCAAAGAAATAACAAAGCGAGAAACATCAAAGGAATGACGACCGATATTTTCAGCCTCGAAAACAAAACGGCCGTCGTGATCGGAGGCACATCCGGGATTGGGCGCATTCTGAGCCTTGGTCTCGCAGATGCTGGAGCCGATGTCATCGCTTCCGCACGTCGCCATGAGCAAGTAGAAGCGACCGCCGCCGAGATCGAGCGGCGGGGACGCCACACTCTCCGCCTTTGCTCGGACGTCTGCAACCGCAAGTCGATCGAGGAACTACTGGCAGCCTCGATCCACCGCTTTGGCAAAATTGACATTCTTATTAACTGCGCCGGACAAATCAAGCGTATGCCGACGCTTACCATGCCGGAAGAGGAATGGACCAACATGTTGGACACAAACCTCACTGGAACGCTGCGCGCTTGCCAGGTCTTTGGGCGGCATATGTTGGAGCGTGGCTTTGGCCGCATCATTAATATTGCTTCTCTCAACAGCTTCGTTGCGCTCAGCGAAGTTGCTGCCTATGCTGCCAGTAAGGCAGGCATTGTCTCGCTCACGCGCTCGCTCGCCGTTGAGTGGTCAAAGCAAGGTGTCACCGTGAACGCGATCGCTCCTGGCGTCTTCCACACTGCGCTGAACGCAGACCTGCTCGACAACACGCCCCGTGGGCAAGAGTTGCTGATGCGCACTCCGATGGGCCGCTTTGGCAAGAACGAAGAACTCATTGGAGCCGCCGTCTACCTCGCTTCCGATGCCGCTTCCTTCGTTACCGGTCAGACTTTGGTGGTCGACGGCGGTTTCTTGGCAAGCGGTGTTAACCAATAATCACGTGCGTTTAGGAAGCCGGCTTGAACTCGAAATACGCAAGAGTCTGGCTTCTCGGTCGATGAGTTCGGCGGGGCGCCCAGGATGCTAGACGGCTTGTCGTACTTCCTGGGCCTCTACTTTTCGCCACTTCGGAAACTCCAACCAAACTTACCAACGCTGGGAGCGGCACTCGGTTACCGAGAGTGACTCGGCCTCGTGTGAAGTCGCAAATGTAGAGTGTGCAGAAATTCATTTCCAGCTAACTTGCCACTTTTTCCTCTTCGCGGAACGCAAAGGCATAGTCGTGGGCAAACTGATCGAAAGTGATTGCCTTGCGCCCGAGGAAGCGCTCCAAGTCGTCTGTCGTCCGCTTCGCTTTCCCTACCCGGTAGAAATGCTGCAAATCAAGCATCGCCTCAGCGGACCATTCGGGTGTGCCAGCGGACAGAATGGCCTTCTTGTATTCGGCTGGCGACAGATCGATATAACTGATCTTTCGTCCCGCGACGCGGGAAATCTTCTCCGCAATTTGCCCATTCGTGAGAGCTTCTCCTCCGGTTAGTGCATAAGATCGGCCTTCGTGTCCGGTGGCAGCGAGAACGATCACTGCCACCGCGGCAATATCCCGAATATCAATTATGCTGACCGCACCGTTTCCTTGACATCCATAAAAGGCATCTCGGGATCTGATTGTGCCCGTGTTGTAGTTGACCAGGTTTTGCATGAATGCGTTGGGACGAAGAAACGTGTGGGGCAAGCCCGAGGCTTCGATGTTCTCTTCCGAATCGCGATGTCCACTCGGAAGCATGGATTGGTGTCCACCAAGAGCGGAAAGTTTAACAATGTGCTTCTTCCCACTGGCTCGGGCCTCCTTTATGAACCTTGCTTCTAGGGCCAGCAGGTCCCGAGTCCGCGGGCCAACCAGAAAGATCTTGTCCACCCCGTTCAATGCTCGACGAATTGTCTCCGGTTTCGTGTAATCCATGATCACGCCCTCCAACCCAGCGGGGGCTTTAGCTGCTACGTCAGGCGATCGGTAGGAGGCGCGTATCGTCAACCCCAGCGTAAGCGCTTGCTTTACTACTTCCCGACCGACATTCCCACTTGCTCCGGTAATCAAAATCATGACAATCTCAATTCATCGATAGTTAGCCGTGTCGGGCGACTCAACGGGCTAGCATCGTCTCGGCACTTTAAGAAAGAACGTAGCGGCTTTGGGTCGCCGGGGGTACAAACGATTCGACTGATTTTTGACGAGCTGCAAAGGTTCAGATAGTGGAAACTGAGATTTTATGTACGCGGGAAACCGCGTCTGCGGGTTTCGCGTTGGACATTGTCCCTACTACCCCTGCCAAACATGCTTACCGCAAGAGCACTGCACGGTATCGGTAGGCGTCTTTTTTGTTAGTTGCTGTTTGCAGACGGGACATGGCTTGGTCATCACGTACGTCATAAGCTTGCGCCTCCGTTTGAAAATCCCCTTTACCGTAGCTTGCACGTCTCCTACCACAGACAAGTTCTTTTGCAGGCACTTCTCGTTCAAGGCTGGCAAATGCCGAGGCTGCACCCGCACAAAGTTTGGGAACAGCGTCTGCGGCAATATCAGCGCTCATGAATACTACTGGCTCATTGAGTTGCCGCGGGAAAACAGCAATTCATAGCCATTTGGCTCTCTAGTCGCGAGGAACCAATCTGTATGGCCAGCATCGTTTGCTCAACTCACCGTAGTTCATTTCGTCACAGTGGTACAGCGATTGCCGTAGCGCGGATTTTCCCAACTGCATCCCGAAAGTTCCCTTCGTTTCTCTATTTCAGGCGGCCTGCCTGCCGAAAAATTGCCTCAATCTGATGGTATGAGTCGTGCGATGGGAAGGCCGCGAGTGCATCTACAACTCGGCGCGGGGTTCTATTTGCTGGTGCAGACGTTGTCAAACTTGCGCATTATCCGCTGAGCCGGCGGAAACGCTACTGTTGCTCACCTCCTCCGAAGTTGGTTCCGGATCCAACAAGCGGCAAAATGTTTTCACCTTGTCCGGCAATCCCCGTAGTGCTAAATCAACAAATTTATGCAGTTAGTAGTGGCCATCCGCCTGCTCATTTATTTTGGGGTTGGAGTTATTTGGGGTCGGAGTCCATGCGAACCCTGGTTACCATGTTACTTCTGTGCGGGACGGCTGCCTTCAGTCAAGAACTGCCCGATGCCCCGTCATTCTCAAGTACCAATCAAATTCGAACTGCTGATAAGGCGTTCTGGCTCACAACCGGAGTTTACGGGGCATCCGTTGCCGGAGATGCGATTACGACATCACTGTGGGTCGGTCGAACTTCAGCCTGCCCTCGCGAGGGCGTAGCGGTAGGCCTTCACGGAACACGCCCTGTCTCTCCCCGCGCTGCGCTGACTATGGCTGGGGAATTTGTGATTGCGTCTGTCGCGAGCTACGAGTTCAAAAAACATAATCTTCACATCGGAAAGCTTCGGCTATGGGAACTGCCGTTCGTAGCCAGAACCTACACCCACAGCCACGACACCATTAACAATATTGCAGTCTGTCGCTAACCATCATGATCAACAGGCCTTCGCCAATGGTGATCCAGCGCCGCATGGCTAGGATTGCTTCCTTTTACCACGCTTCCTTTGCCACTCCGCTTGCTAATCACGGTGACTTTTTCAGCACCCACACGCGATTTCGCTCATTCGGTCCCTTCCAGCGTAGGATTCGGTGATCAACAGATCGACAACGCATCGCTGAAGCGTTGGATCAAGATGTGCGCCGACGATTTTGCGACCGGCGGGTTGAAAGACCGTGCCTCTTCAGTCTTGCATACTGCGAAAATACTATTGTGAATGCGTCCACTCACACCTACCATCGCCCCTCATTCGGGGGATGGCATTGATGAGACGGTCGAGGCTGTATGCTTTCTCGTTCTTTTTCGCCTGGGTACTCACGATTTCACCGCATGCTTCGGGCCAGGGTTGAGTGGCCGCAAGATCTAGCGCGCCCGTGATTGGCGCGTTGTGCAGTACATCTGATCCTAAGGCTGAGAAGGCCAGGCTCTCGGAACGTGAGAGTCCTCTCTCGCTGCGCCATTGGTCGATCTCGACCGGTTACCGCTATCAGCATTCGTTCCGCCATTTCGTTGGTACCACCGAACAGACACAGCGCGAAACCCAGAAGACCGCGGTGGTGAATTACATCAATCTTTTCGACGTTTCCCTGACATACAAGGTCAATCCGCGCTGGAGCCTGACGGCAAGCCTTCCCGTCATGAATGGCACGCGCACTTACGACCATCAACTCTTCGGCCTACTACTGCACATCCCGAACGCCCCAGACCAGGTAACCCATGCCAATGGCATCGGAGACCTGGCGGTGTCGGCGCAGTTTTGGCTGCACCGTCCGCCCGCCGAAAACGGTCACAACATTGCCTTCTCCTTCGGTACCGTATTTCCGACCGGTAGCGATGACGTGCGCGACACTGTTCAGACCGTCAATGGTCCACAACGTGTCTTCGTCGACCAATCCATCCAACTCGGCTCCGGTGGATGGGGCATTTCGCTCGGGACCGAGGCTTATCAGCGCCTAAAGGAGGCCGTGCTCTACGCCTCAGGAACGTACCTGATCACGCCGCAGGAGCAGAACGGGATTCCCAATGCGTCCCTGGCCGGAGTGAAGTTCCCAACCAACCCGCTTACCTCCACCATGTCGATTCCAGATCAATATCTCGCCGATGGCGGCATTGCCTACCCAGTTCCGAAGATTCGAGGCATGGCAGCCAAGTTTGGCATGCGCTACGAGGGAGTGAAAGTGCGCGACCTGATCGGCGGGAGTCTCGGTTTCCGCCGTCCAGGATACGCACTCTCAGTTGAGCCGGGGATGCAATATGAACGCGGCGCAACTACCTGGTCGTTAAACATACCCGTCGCGGTGCAACGCAACCGCAAGCGCAGCGTTCCCGACCTGATGCAAGGGAAAGCGGGAGATGCAGCTTTTGCCGATTACCTCATTTTGTTGGGATTTGCGCGTTCGTTTTGAGCGCGCCTGCACGGAGGGCTGATGAGAGGCGGACGAACCATCGCTGTGACGATTTTTTTCTTGCTCGCAACACTTGGATTCGGTGGGGAGGGCACCGCTCAACTGTCACTGCCCGACACCCACGGGAACATTCAAGACATCAGCAAGTACAGGGGGGAGATCGTAGTCCTGAATTTCTGGGCGACATGGTGCGTTCCGTGCCAGCACGAGATGCCTCTACTCGGGGAGATGCAAAAGAAGTACGAAGACAAAGGCGTGGTCGTGCTTGCGGCATCAGTGGATGACGAGAAGAGTCAACCGCTGATTCAACCATTCGCTGAGAAGAACAAGATTCTGTTTCCGCTGTTGGTCGGCGCAACTACCGATCAGATGAAAGATTTTCAGCTGGGCGAAGCGATTCCTGCCACCGCATTCTTTGACGCGGATGGCCATCTCACCGCCCGCGTCTTGGGCGAACTGGACAAGTCGGATCTGCAAAACCGCCTCGAATGGATGCTTGGCAAGCGTCATGGAAAGGCGCCTCCCGCCTTTGTGAACGGATTCCAAAAGAAACCAGCGCCGAACAGGACTCCTTCCATTTTCAATCATTGAGCGTCCCGATCCATCACGGGCTCCTCCGTCGTGACTTCGTGACTTGTCAAGGAAGGCTATTACGCTCAGAACATGACTCGGTCCTGCGGTGTAGGCGCAATCCTTAGCACGGTGAGCTGGGCGATGCCACAGCACGGAGTTCGTCGTGGGTGTACTTACTGCGACGTTTGCGAAGAGGGAACGACACGCGCCTGATGTGCGGTAAGGGCCCCCAGCGCCACCTGCGCGTCGGAATTTTGCCTGGATGCAGCCTTCTTCAGCCACTTTACCGCTTCATCTTCATCGACCGCCACCCCGTCACCATCGCGATAGCGCAGTCCGAGATTATATTGAGCCGCGGCATTGTCTTCACCAGCCGCTCTCGCGACCCATTGGGCAGCGGTTGTGCACCGTTGTGGGACCCCGCGTCCGATCTCGTACGCCATTCCCATTTGGAATGCTGCCGAATCATCCCCATATTCCGCCCGACGACGTAGTCCGGCCATCTCGTAGTAGCTTAGGATCCGTACTGCAGCTTCGGTTGCGCGATCGGTTATATGCAGGTGGCTCGCCTGTATCCCAGCAGACATCGCGAAAGACTCGGCCCCGGGTGCTTCCCGAGTGTCCGAGTTCGCGGCGCCGAGCGTGTTCTCTCGCGTGTTTGTTCCGGAACTGAACACTGGTGTCTGGGCAGGAAGGTGGAGGCCCGTCTTCGGTATCAGGAACGTGATTACGATTGCCAGTATTGCCACTGCGGGAGTCACTTTGAGGAAGGCACCCAGACCCAACCCGGGGTAGAGAAGCTTTTGAAATCTTGTAGCGGTGATCTTGATAGCGTGCAGAATCGAACCCTGGGCGTGGCGGGAACTTCCCCGAGCAACCATTGTCAGGCCGGTGCGTGAGGCGCGCTTGCTCACCAAAACGACCGTGCTCTGCCATTTCTGGCAAAGGAGTGGCCAGACAGCTGACGTCTCCGCGACCTTGCTCTTCAACGCCCCCCACACCCCGATCCGGGGTACGCTTGTTTTCTGGAGCACGGAAGAAGACAACAAATTCTCAAGCGGTGGCTCCTGATCAAGTCCAGTCCGGGTTCCCCCCATCGCTTCCGTGGTACCAGTTTCCTGGTTCGATCGGTGCGACTCAGGCAACTGTTTCGTATCGATGCCTGCGCGGGGACGCTCATAGCAAGGTTCACGCTGTAAAAATCGATGGGTCGAGTGTCGCGCGCTCACATCGCTCTCTAACATCCTTTGCAAGGTCGGAATGATTCGCTCGATCAACTGCAGCATGGCTGCAGGGTTTAGGGCGACGCTCTCTTGCAGTCCCGCATCCGCAGCTTTGCAGAACGCTTGGCCTAGCAAATCGGCTAGCCCGTGGAGATTGGCGACATCGCGCTCGGTGAAAGCATTGCACTTATCAGAGAGCACGGCTAGCGCTCCCGCAACGTTAGGTCCCTGGTGAATCGGCTCGACCAGCAAAGAGTTCGTATCGCCAGAATTGCTTGCGTCGTAACCCGTAGCGATTGCGGGTTGGTTTAAAAGTTGAGAAGCCGAATCCTGGGTGAGCTTGCAAACGTCCCTTAGTTTCGAAATCACCTCAAGCCGCAAGCGCTCGTCGTTGGATGCGGTTCCTACTCCCGCGTACAAGAAGACCTCATCGGCGGTGAACAACCACACCCCCGTGCCGTCGGCGCCAACGACTCCCTGGATTAGCCTCGTAAGGCGGTTAATAAGCGTATTCAGGTCGAACCTGCCACCCTTGACTTCGAGCCTGATCTCGGTGAGGCCCGACAGCCACTGCGGGTCAATCCGATGATCCACGCTTCCGCGCAATCCTGGCATTTGTATCTGCTGGAACAGGAAGGACAGGAACTGCTTAAAGGATCGGCGATCGGGGGATAATCGCTCGCTCATAGCCGGAGTACCTTCGGAAGGCGGCGTTCGCGAAAGACAAAGGCCCTTTCGCGATGGTTATATTAAGCTTCCTGCTCGAGAGAGCGGCAGGTATCGGAAGGACAAGGCAACCACGGACGAGTGGCCACACCACTTACCCGCTAACGGCCCGCGATCGATCCCGCCCCTTCGCCGCGTCCGTTGCGAGATGGCGAACGCGGGTGTCTGGCGAGGGTGTGGGCACGCTGCCGCGCGGGCTCGCAGGTGTCGAGGGTAAGGGTCCGATACTTGCCTCGCGTGCATCGGCTCTTTTGCGAGCAGTCGCGACAGCGCTTCACCGTCGAGTAATAAACGTTGCGCGCATTGATGGCTATCGCTGCACAAGCAAGCACGATTGCATCGAGACTTCCGCCCCGATCGCCCGCTCTCAGATCGAAGTCAACGAACTCTGCGACCAGTCGTCCACTATTACGGCAGTAACGTTGCGACTGCCGCGTTGGGAAGGATACGCTGACTGGTATTGCCATTTCGCCGTTCATAAGGAAGAGCGACTTCATTTCGAAACCTCAGTTCATCTTCACTCTAGCGACGATGACCTGTGTTTGCCAGCGAGAGGAAATTGGACGATGAGCACAGCAACGACTCCGGCGCATTCACGGGGAACCGCGTCCACCCGAAAAGTCCCTCGCTACAAGTTAACTGTGCCGTTGGATGTTACCGTATTGCGCTCGGGCATCCCTGACAACATTCCCGGACGCACACTCGAGATAGGTGAAGGTGGAATGGGCGTGGTGGTCGCGTCCCAACTTCTGCTGGGTGAATCCGTTCGCGTTGAATTTCTTCTTCCGCACATGAGCCGGCCCGTGCGCGCCACAGCGGTAGTTCGCTATCAGCGTGAATTGAGTTTCGGGCTCCAGTTTCTGCGTTTGCCCGACGAACAACAATCTATCATTCGTTATTGGACACGACACGAAGCCGAAATTTCATTCGTACCCGAACATCGCAGCGCTGCAATCGCCGATCTGGAGGCGCAGGTAGTCAACGCCGTTTACCCTCCCGACTTCGGACGCTCTACAGGTTCTAAACCTGGTTTCGGTATCCGGGGCATCCTGGCGTTCGTGATTCCCATAATCCTGGTCGCCGCCATGATGGAATGGTGGCGATGGGAGCGAGGATGGACGGAGTTGGAAGCACAGGTTCCGGCGAGGGAAACTTTGTCGTCAAAGCCACAATTAAAGGTGCCGCCCGACGTGATGCAGCGGCGGATCACACACCAGGTTGCTCCCGAGTATCCTGAGGCAGCCCGACGGGCAGGAGTGCAAGGCACGGTGCTGCTGGATGCCGTAGTGAATGTGGAAGGCGCGGTCACGCAACTGAACGTTATCAATGGACCGGAGGCACTGTCGCCCGCAGCCATCGATGCAGTGCGCTGGTGGCGCTATGAGCCTTATATTGTGAACGGGGAACGGGCCACGGTAGAGACCACGATATCTCTAAACTTCCGGCTGCCAAACTAGCTTCGACCACCTTCAGACCAGCCTGAACCGCGCTTGCCGCGCCGGGCCATGCTATGCTTCCCGGGTGTCTCAGGCTCCCTCCCTCCGAAACCAGGGATCTCCCCGGCATACTGTGCTCGTTCGGGTGACGCACTGGATCACAGTAATTTCTTTCATCGCTCTGCTGGTCACCGGCGTCGAAATCTTGATCTCTCACCCGCGCTTCTATTGGGGC
>Ga0307478_10004173_pt1 | contig 10373 bp, 17 predicted proteins | sample atmos_gasesECM4C_2_FD_203713 | JGI IMG/M metagenome (GOLD analysis project Ga0307478, IMG submission 203713) | Hardwood forest soil microbial communities from Morgan-Monroe State Forest, Indiana, United States - atmos_gasesECM4C_05 | ecosystem: Environmental > Terrestrial > Soil > Temperate...
TCTCTGGCCACTTCTCCTTCTGCTTCTTGTTCTGGCCGCGACGGAAGAAGAGCTCCTGCCCTTCGTAGTACTCCGGCTCAGTTGGGATGTCGAGTTCGCCGTCGGAGTCGAGACGGTCCTCATAGGCGTTCTTGTTGCCGAACTGCGAAGGCAGCGCCTTGAGAATGCCGATGATCGTATAGAGCGCGCCGTCCCAGAGACAGGCGTTGACCCAGTCCTTGCGGTTCGCGAACTTCTGCCACGTTCCAGGAGTATCCTGGATCGTGAATTCGAAGTTCAGCATCGGCTCGCCTGGATGGTTTTCGGACTGCGACTCCTGCAGTTCGACCGCCGTAATCGCTGAATGGAACTTGCCGCTTGGGAGCGGGTCGAAGTTCCGCTCGCCGGACTGAGCTTCTTGCTCACTTACGTTCACCTTGATGCCCACTTGGCACCTCTTTCTTCTGTTAGTTGCCTTGCCCTAGATCGGGCCGATCCTGTACTAGGGCGCCTGAGTGAATGGCTCCGAAACAGACTCAGCAGGTACGCTAATGATCGCCCTGTACAGGTCTTCGAGTTTCGGATCGTAGATCGTCCGCTCGAAGAGTCCGGTGCGACTCTTGGCCTGATACCCTTCGGTTAGGCCAGTCAGAAGGACGCGCCGTTCGTCGGCGATAACTTTGCTACGTCCTTCAGGCTTCTTAGTCTGTTCAACTGCTAGGTAGAACACATTGCTAAACATCCCGCAGGTCTGGTTCTTGAGCTTACCGGGAAGGTCGGGCGTGATCCAGGTGATGCCCTTGTTATCTCGTTCCGTCGCCTCATGACAGGCCATCAGGAAGTTCACGGGTAGGTCTCGGAAGTGTCGAACTAGCGTTCGGATCTGACTGATCGACTGGCCCCACTCGCGTTGGCTGGGAACATCGAAGTTGACCTCTCCTCCGCCTGGTCGACCGGTCAGTAGGAGGTCTGTCATGATGTCATTCATGGAGGTCTTCTGCGCCTCAGTGCCAGTGTCGATGATGAAGGTGTTGAATGGAATTGGCTGGCCAGCAGCATAGAGCTTTGCGGCCGCTCGGTAGATTGCATCGAACTGCGCAAACTTGTGGATGAAAGCGACCTGAGCATCCGGCGCCTCCTTACGCAGCGTGTCCGCTTCAGCCTGATCAGGCGTCATGAATAGTGCGGGCATCATGCCTGGAATACGTGAGGCCTGTGAGAGCAGTGTCGTCTTGCCGACGCCCGGCTTGCCGTAGAGAAGCGCCTTCATGTGCTGCGGCTTGTCTCGGATCGGTGATACTGGAACGCCGCCGAAACTGGTCATCGCTTGGACTAGATCCGTAGTCGTCATCATTCTCCTCGTAGCGTCCGTAGTTTCTGGATATCCTGGGCCATTCTTGTTTGTCGCCAAAGCCTGTATGCTGCCTGGTCATCGCCTACACGACTTTCGGCTTCGGTGTACGTTCTATCATGGAAGACGCTTGGGTCGACTGCGTAATGATGATGCCGGATCATAACCTCAGGGACGTACTGGAGACAGTTAGCACCGCGCCCAAGATCAGCCCAAACATCATCGACGTGGAAGTGTGTTAGTGATGGCTCCATCATCCAGCCAAGCGTCGTAATGATATCAGAGGACATAACGATAGCCTCTGGAATATCAGCACGTCGGGCATCGTTCGGATACGCCATCCCAGGCCCGCTGAAGTGATAAATGGTGTTGAGCAACTGTCGGTCCCAGCCTTGAGTTTCAGGCATATGATCGTCGCCGAAAGAGGCCAAGAAGGGGAAGAATGGAGCCATCTTGAGTGCGATCATGTTAGTCCATTGGACTAGGTTCTGTCGAGGACCGATCATCGCGCGCATTCGTGGCATACTCATTGGAGGCGGCGGCCAGCTACTGTAGGCTTCTAGCTGCGGGTCATCATTATCTAGGCAGAGCCAGTAATGCGTATGTGCTTCGGAGAGCTCTAGTCCCTGCCTGATTGTCTGCCAGACCTTCTCAGGTCGGCCGCGCGAGGGAATGATAACTAGCAGGTCTCCTTGCTGATACTCAATCACTACTTGGCTCCTAGTTGAGCTAGTGCCGGCTTCCAGAACTTGTCATAGATATTTCGAATGTCGTAGCGCTGTGCAAATAGTCGCACGCCCTGTTGGCGGGCCCGCCATTGTGTTACGCCTCGATCTGTCTCAGCGCTACGCCATTCCTGATAGGCTTCTTCATAGGCTTCATCGATCCGGGCTACATTCGGTATCCGATGCCAAGCACTCAGATAAGCGTTCCAGTAAGACTGTCCATCAATAAGCCAGCCATGCGGCGCGAGTTCGACTTGGGCCGCCGTGCGTGTCGTGATAACTGGAACGCCACACGCTTGGGCTTCGATGAGCGGAATACCGAATCCTTCACCGATACTCGCTAGCGATAGCACACTGAGCGCATTATACCACTTGACTAGAAACTGCGGGCCAATGAGAGACTGCCGGTAGCTGAACTGGTCAGTGAAGCCTACGCAATCGCGCAAGCCGAGCTCGTCAATCAAGAAGAGCAGATTAACACCATCGTCAGCACTACGCTGTTCCACTGAATGGATAAGCAGTCGTGAATTTGGGTGTCGGGAGTGGAATAGCGCGAAGGCTGATAGTTGCTCGCCCCAAGCCTTACGGATCGAGTTGAACGCGTTGATGCCGATGATGAACTCATCAGGATCGAGGCCGAGCTTGAGTCTCGCCTCTTTTAGGTCATCCATCGGCTTGAATAGCTCGGTGTCGATACTGTGAGGAACGTAAAGCGGCTTGAAGCCTTCGTTACGCAGCATTCGCATTCCATGGCGCGACATCGCGATCGGAGTTACGCAATCGCCGAGCCCTCGGAGCTTGAATAGGTCAGGCTTCGATAGCGGTTCGCAATCGACTGGCATCCAACAGGCCAGCCTGACTGGGGCTTGATTGATATACTTAAACAGGTCTGGAGCCTCGTCGCCTTCGGCCCACAAGTCGAACAGGGCGATCGCGAAGTCAGCCCTAAAATGTACGTACTGTTCTATGAAGTCAAGGCTGTCGCGTACCTGCCAGACTTCGATAAGCTCGCCGCCGGGCGGCTGCCAGGGCTGTGGTGAGCCTTGTAGTCCCGAGATCGCGCCGATTCGTACGTTATGGTCCTGAGCAATCTGCTGCGTCTGGAGCATCGTCTGCTGGCCGTACCCGGAAGGGAGCCAAGGTGCGATGGAGACCCAATAAGCGTTGCTCATGCCTGCTTCCGCCTTCGGATGTAGTACGGTTCGCTTTTAACGAAACCAGCCTCGAGTTCGCCTCGAAAATCATGGTCTGCCTGCTTGGCTAGGCAAGGAGATTGGAACGCACAGTTGTCGCAGTTCATGCGATTCGGGTCGGGATAAATGCTCGGGCCTTTATCGATCAATTCAAACGCCTGAAGCCGAATGTTACGCTCGACGATGGCCAATTGCTCAGGCGTCTTAGTGAGCTGGAATTGTCGTGAGAATTGCGGCCCATAGTCCTTAAGGTAGGCCAGATACTCATTGTATAGACCTTGCTTATAGGCGCGGGCGTCATGCCGAGCAAATACTTGCCTCGCGACGTGATAGTCCGTCAACTGCGTCTTGTTGACGCTGTATAGCCGGCCGCCCTGCATACGCTCAAGGCGCTTTGGAGGCTTTGGATAGGCCTTTCGGAACTGATTCAAGAGGATGCCAGTAGCTGGGTACCCATTCTGCTTAAGGCACCAAAGGTAGGAAGGGAGCTGATCCTCAAGCTCAGGCACAACTGAATCGGCCTTATAGAGTTGACTAGCCGACTTATGATCTGTAGCCCAGATGAAGCCTTCACGGTCCTCGAGAAGCGCGTCTATGCGGCAACTAAAGATGACCGGCAGACCTGCAATCCAGTCTGGAGGCGTCTCGCCATGAGCCTCGGTATATTTCTCGACACGACCGAAGCAAGCCTGACAAGTGCAGTGTAGCTGAAGCTCACGCTCGTCTCGAATTGGACATGAGAACTCTTGCTCGATCGCTAGAGGCTTGAACTTCTCGCGGTCCAGGGAGCGGCAGAGCTTCACGAGCATACTGCGGAGCGTATTGATTCGCTCGGCGTATTCGAGGGCCTCTTCCTCCTCGAGCGTATACTTGCCTGCCCTGTGGAGATATTCGTCCTTCTGCTTATTAGCCTCGGCAAACAGTGCCTCGTGGGCTAGAGCGTGCAGCTCAGCTAGCGGCAAGGCCCAAGTCTCTGGGTTGTACAGTACTTCAAGGGCTTTATGCCAGACTGTGCCATCCTCGAGAGGAGCCGGTTTCTTAATAGGCTCCCAATTATCGCGGTAACGCCAGTCCCAGAGCTGACGACAACGCCGGTACCCGCGCAGCTCGGACGAGTGAATCTCATGGACGAGGTTCATAGCGCGGGATCGCCGTCGCGCGTGCCGCTAGGGCCAGGCAATGGCTCTATATAGCAGTCACCTGGGTGAGGATTAGGCCCGAAGATGCAGCCGGGCCTGTGATACTGGAGGCTAGGAGGCTGCTTGCCTGGAGGCGTAGACGCAGCGATGCGTTCCAAGTCGGCGAGCGAGCAGATCTGTGTCGTAGACTGGACTTTGTAGCCTAGACCCGCAGCGAGGGCTTTAGCCTGCTCTACTTGCTCGGTCGTATATAGAGGCGCGACAATCGCGACCTCTCCACGGCTTGCGATCGTGATCGCAACTTTGGGAGTGGAACCGGGGAACTCAGTGTCGTCTAGATTCTGAGGCATCCCGTGTTCGGCGCAGTCTATGATGGACGTCGTTGCTGGGTGGCAGTCTATAGCGCAACTGCACGGCGCTGGTAGCTCTGGAGCAGGTGGCGGATACTTTGGATTGATAACCGTGCATCCGATTGGAGCCGTATAGCTGGAGTCTTCGCTCAACGTATTAGTCGCCCTTTGTTCTTGCTTTCGTATAGCTTAAGTATACAGCGGAAGAACTTGGACAAACAAGAGCGACTATGTTGGATTTACGTTAGAAATTTATTGGTACTACATAAGGTTGACTTGGATGTCACCAATAGTATGCTCGATCTTTACCGTATTCATACATTCGACATTGCGTGCTACAGACACTCGATATAGTTCTTCATCAATGTCTTGCTTACACACTACGACCCAAACCTCTAGAGGCTCACTTCCAGCTAGCACAGCGCGCACTGCCTCAATTATAACTTGCGGGTTGAGCGTCGGCTTTTCCATAACGATCTCCTTAAATGGGTGGGCCCCCCGGCCGCCATTGTACCGGGAGGCCCCAGGCCGCTTCTCACGCACTCGATCGGCCGAAGCGGCCCCAGAAAGCCGATCGAGTCTTAGCGCCTCGGACGAGGTGTGATCGGAATCTGCTGGCCGATACCTTCGAAGGCCTCTCGGAGCTCGGCCACTTGCGCCGCATCTAGGCTATAGCCTTTTGCATCCGGAACGGCGGCAGGGCCGGGACTCTTCGTGCGCAGCAGGAGAGTGCCATCGCTGTAGTCATACTTGACTATGAGATGCTCGAACTCCATCGTCTTGGTCTTCATTGCCATGGCGCTAGCGCTTCTGTAGAACGACTGCTACCTTATCCTCAGCGACCTTGCGCCACATGGTCGCATCGATGCGATCAATATCTGTTGCATAGTTGCCGAGGATGATGTAAGCGCTGGGCTTCATGTGAGAGAAAACCTTGGCTTCTAGTAGGGCCTGCTTCTCGAGATGCACATACGGCCTGTTCAGGTAGATGATGTCCGCATCCTCGTATAGATCTGCGGCACGCTGATCAAAGGCATCGAGCTCCTCGACCTCCCAATAGAGACAGTCTCGAGATTCGAGTAGTGCTCGAGCATCGTTACAATACTGCGGGTTGTAGTCAAAGCCGATCACGGCTAGGTTGAAGACCTTATTGACCATGAGTAGCTTAGTACCTGGACCACAACCGACTTCGAGGAAGGTCGGAATGCTTCCTGAATGTATACGTTCAGAGTCATCGCGGATCGCGCAGATGAGCTTACCGAGCATACTAATCGGGTATGGCTTGAACATCCAGGAGTCGCCGTCGGTCTGATTGTCCGTGGAGACGTACTCCAGCCCGACGAGCTCGTTGATCAGATTGCGATCCTCGCCGCGCTCGCACCAACTGAGATCGAATCCGGCGACATCAGTAAGTGCGCCGGGAGCTCCATGCTCGGCCTCGAACTCTATCTTGTGGAAGTGTTGTGGAAACTCTTCAGCCGTATAGGTGTCGAAGTGTGTAGCCTCGTGAACTATCCAGCCTCCTGAATGCATGTAGTCCGAACCGCCTCCAGGTAGGTGTAGGATGAGGCTATCACAGCATTGCGCATGGCTAGTCAGTTGGCCTCCGTGAGCCCTAACCCAGGCCTGAACTTTCTCTGCACTTTGGCCTGAGCCATCCCATTGGATGGCTTTAACTACGATCGGCTTCCTTGAGTATACGGACATAGACATAGCCACGCCTTTCGTTGATGATGCGATCGATCGCTTGGAACAGCGGACGCTGTTCCATCCAGTAAAGTGGATGTGTCCTTATGATCAGGGAGAGCGTTATGCTCCGTATCGCATAGGCCGCGTCGGAGTCGGCGCTGTAATACTGCGCACGCCGTAGGTCTGCGACTTCGACGGCTTGGAGCTTGACTGCCTGCTGTAGAAGCCAGCCGCGCAGCGCGACGATGGTCTCGTCATCCATCTCAGCCAACACGATGCGCTCGCCATCAGCGTCGTACCAGACTTCAGACTGTCTGAGTAGTTCAGTCGTCGGCGGCCTCACTGGCCCTGGAACCAACCTTTCTGCGCACCTAGGTTCATGAGCATCGCCGGAGTGACGAAGTCTGGATAGATCGAGTCTGGAAACATCGACGCTCCGGCTACATTGTCACAGTCTTCGCAGAGTCCGCTACAGTCCCGCCACTTGTCGCTGTGGAAGAGCCTGCTGACGTCCTTGGTGATCGCAGCGTCGAAGATCGCGGCGAGTAGGAACGGATAGATGATCCAGTCGTACCCATCCCCGAGCAGCTGACTAGCTCGCATACAGATCACAGCGCGCTGATTGTCGGTTAGAGGCTGGCCTGTGGCCCAGAGGATGTTATTGGTCGGAGCCGCAGACAGCTTGACCTTAGGCCAGGTAGCCTGAACGATCTGGCCCTTGCCGACATACATGACGGCATGGCCTGCCCAGCTAGCGGTCGCGTGTCGGATGATCGCCGCAATCGGGCCGACTCCTGGACAGACGCCCCAGGTTCCAGGTTGCGGGAACGGAACGTTAGTTAGGTTGATGTCCTTCGGTGGCATTTGCCTTGTCGTTGTCACGGTTTAGCCTCTCGAGATTGATGAGGTTCGGATCGGTTCGGTGCTGGCAAGTGCAGTCTGGATCAGCGCATCGCTTGTGCAACTGCGCCGCCGCGCCGGAGTAGCCTGCCTCTAGAGCCTCGCCGGCTTGGCGACAGTCGAGACACATCATGGCAGTTTAACTCCGCTCGCCGTAAAAGCTAGCTCGAGGGCCATGCCGGTTTCCAGTCGAACGATCTGGTAGCCGTCAGTTACATTGAACTTCATGTAATCGCTGGCGATCTCTTCAGCGCGCCGAACGATAAATCCGGCACGCAACAGCCGGCCCATCAAGACCGCTTTCTTAACGGTCTCCTCAGGCCACGCGTGCGGGACACCTGAGCCGGCCCCTTTGCGATCGATTGGCTGCAACCAACCTCGGCGATACCAGAGATCCATTTGGCGCGGCGTGATGCCGGCTTCCTTCTGGAGCTCCTTGGACTCATAGGCGCGGGTCATTGATCACCTCTATTTTGCGTGCCGGGTTCTTGATTAGTTCAACTGCTTCTTGTAGTTCCTGTACGGCGTTCTGGACGGTCCGCCTGCTCGTTAGGCGAATCATGTCATCCGCTGTTAGTGTCCTGAAACGCGCCTCGGCGCTAGCGACCTTGGCAATGAAGTTTAGGAGGTCTTGAATCCGTAGACACAACGCCTCATTACTGTCGTCTGGGATATCGAGTGTGACTTGCATATGCGCCCTCTCTAGTAGGATGTGATGATCCAGGCGGCCAAAAAGATGCCTAGGAAGCCGACTATGCCTCCTAGTACGATCCAGGCTAGCCATCTAGGCATTAGTGGCCCCGAACGTCTTTCCAGATGTCGACGTGCATCCGACCTGAGACGTTCCAGCCTCGCCCGATCGCACCCTCAGCGACCATTTGGAACTTGCTCTGAATTGCCTCCGTTGTAGTTCCTTCCGGCATAACCCAGATACGGTCCGGTGGAATCCTACAGGCGTTCGTGATAAACCGAATCTCGGAGAAGTCTTCGGGTTCGGTAACTACAAACTTGAAGACCGCCTTCGGCGTGTCTGCGAAGAACTCTAGGACGTTCATGTTACGGCGCGACGCTAGCTGGTTACCGCTGGAGGCTAGCTTGGGCGAAACTGTATAATGCGCCACATTCTGATGTAGATACATACTCGGCCTGCGAATGCCTGCGGTCTCGATATGCATGTCGATACCGTGCCGAAGAAGTTCGTACGCTAGCTGTCCGACAGGCTCGGGATCATCGTCTTCGACCCTCTGCAGCCTTGGCGGTACTTGAGCTAGAGGCTCCCCACCAGACAGAACGACTATCTTCGCACCCGCAGCTGCCGTGACAGCTTGTGAAGCGATCTCCATGACGTCCATTTCATGGACTTCATTTTCGAAGTCGTACCTAACGTGATCCCTATGCTTGGCAGCTAGCGCGTCGGTGTATGCCCAGGTGTAGGCAGTGTCGCACCAGCGACACCTGAGAGGACAGGTCGCGAGTCTCACGAATGCGCAGGGGCGACCTGTGTATTGCCCTTCACCTTGGATGGTCGGACCGAAGATTTCGTTGACGAGTAGCTTCATTTGGTATCGAGAACTTCCTTGATCTGGGCTTCTGACAAAGCCATGAGTCGGCCTAGTTCTCTAGGCGTCCAGAACTTAGGGCTAGAGCCGAAGAGGCGTTTGATCTGCTCTCGCCATTCAGGCGTCAGGAGCGGAGTATGTAGAGTCTGTGGCGGAATAATGACAGGTTCGTCTATTGCGCACCAGACCTTACCGCTCTCGTCGATCCAAGAACCTGTTTCGGCTTGCGTGAGCTCCTCGCGGCAGGTCCCGCATATGATCGCATCCATTACGCCGGTATCTCCCAACCTGCATAGGAATCGGCGGTTAGCGGAGGTGCGTCACGCTGCCAGCGCTTGAGTACATCTAGCGGCACCATCACAGGCGTCTTACCTAGCCCGCGCCTGCGGAGTCGCTCTGGGTAGTTTGAAATGCCTCGATTCGGATGCTTTGTGTTATACTTGCGGCTCATAGTCCGTCCTGTCAGGCGCTATTGCTTTATATAATTATATCACGAGGCCCGCTTAGAACTCCAGCGGCCATTCGAGAAAGGTTTTGGACTAGATTGGCTGCTCACCGTCTTGCTGCTTACGCCAAGCCTCCTTGACCATATCCGCTATCGGTCCGCCTTGGCCGTTCTATGTAGCCTTCCCTCCGCGAATATACGCCCTAAAGCCGTCGCAGTTAGCAGCTATGCCGCCGCGAATCTCTGGTTCGCTCGGATAGATATTGCTTAGGACAAAGGCGGCCGTTAGCGGCTCTGCTCCTAGCGTGACTGCCCCGCTCGGCTCCATTGCGCGGACCGCCATAGTAATTGCGTATGTCGCTTTTATAGTAACTTGTCCAGTAGGTAGAGTGACATTCCAGTTACCCCAGCACACGTCAAGACCTATAACTTCGAGGCCGAGCGAGCGCTTGGGGAGCTCATCCATCGCGATGCCTAGGATCCGGGACGAGAAAATTTCGACAGCCACTTATACACCTTCTCGATCGTCGCCCAAGATCAGCTTGAGCGTTGCCCATTTATCGATGTTCGTATTACGAACTCTACTATCTACCGTTCCCGGAGCGAAAAAGTCCACGATCTGTACAGCATTTTTCTGACCCGCACGATGTGTACGGTCTTCAGCCTGTTTGTTTCTGAACGGCCCCCAAGCACGATCAAAAAACGCCATCGTGCTAGAAGTTGTGAGCGTGATGCCTTCCCCGCCAGCCTTGATCGTTCCCAAGAAGAAGTCAAGTTTCCCTGCTTGGAAGTCATCAATGATCGACTGCCGTACGCGATCAGGTGTCTGCCCTGTATAAACACCGATACGAGCTCCGGATGCGTCAAGCCGTGCCGCAGCCAAATTGATCATGCCGACGCTTTGGCTGAAGACGACGACTGGACCTTTGACGTCTTCAGCCCAATCCATAAAGGCATCGAGCTTAGCTGACGGCTCGCGGAGCTTGACCTTCATGATCGGCTCGCCAAGTCGGTCTAGCTTACCTGTATCGTGAAACATCAAG
>Ga0307478_10004174_pt1 | contig 10373 bp, 6 predicted proteins | sample atmos_gasesECM4C_2_FD_203713 | JGI IMG/M metagenome (GOLD analysis project Ga0307478, IMG submission 203713) | Hardwood forest soil microbial communities from Morgan-Monroe State Forest, Indiana, United States - atmos_gasesECM4C_05 | ecosystem: Environmental > Terrestrial > Soil > Temperate...
GCCGGGTTCTTTGGGGCCGGGTTCATTAACCGTGGCGCAATTGAATCGCCCTTACCCGCAATTTGGAGGGCTTAACCTGTACGGTGACCCGTGCTGCAGCAGCCGGTATGACTCACTGCAACTGACTGTGGTCAAGCGCTTCAATCAGGGCGGAACGCTCCTGGTCGCCTACACCAATTCCAAGTTACTCTCCAATACGGACACACTCACGTCGTGGCTCGAAGGACCCTTTGACGGCGGCGTCGGCTCCGTACAGGATTGGAACAACCTCAAGCACGAATATTCGCTCTCATCCCAAGACGTTCCGCAACGTCTGGCCATCAACTATGTTCTCGACCTGCCCATCGGCCGAGGCAAGAGGTTCCTGTCCGATGCCTCCGGAGTCGAGGAGAAGCTTGTAGGCGGGTGGGGAGTTGACGGCGTCACCGTCCTGCAGCGTGGTTTCCCGTTGAAAATTTCCGACGGAAACTCACTTCTCATTTCCAGCTTGGGGGCAGGCGTTGGCTCGATAAGACCCAATGTCGTCGCCGGATGCGACAAGGGCGGTCCCCGTACCACCGCCCAATGGTTCAACACCACTTGCTTCACGGACCCCGCGGCTTACACCTTCGGTAACGAAGGCCGGACGGATGCTACTCTAAGGCAGGACGGAATAATTAACTTCGACTTCGCCCTATTCAAAAAGACCTATTTCACAGAGAGAATGAATCTCGAATTCCGTACGGAGTTTTTCAACCTGTTCAACCGCGCGCAGTTTGCGGCACCCAACACCACCTTCGTCAACACCGGCGGCAACTTCGGGCAGGTGACTGCAATAGCAAACAATCCGAGACTGATCCAGTTCGGATTGAAGTTCTCGTTCTAAGGTTTGCTCGGACAAGCGTCCTTGGGGAAGAAAACGCCTCGTGCGTTCTCTTCCCCTTTTTATTTGATGGCTTGCTGCGCCACCAACCGATGTCCCGCGTCTCTCTTCTCCTTGCTGGGATCTCGAGCGCCCCTTACCTTGTCGAGCCCCGGGTGGCAACGGTTGTGCCGATTGAGTGCCTCTTATATGCTCAGAAGTTCTGGATTCATCGCGCACCGATTCCTGTTTTTGCTGTGGTCTGCCCAATCGTCTGGATGGCTCGTGACGTGCCGATTCTTCCAGTAACACGAACGAAATAGGATGCGTTCACGAGTAAACCGCAGGGATTTCCTCCGTTGGTCAGCTTTCGCTGCCGCCGCGCCGATCTTTGACGCCAGGCTTCCGCGCGGCCTCGATTTCACGCTGCGAAACTCGCCGACTTCGCAGAAATACCTTATCGAGACCATGCCCGGCGGTGTGGCTCTGTTCGACTACAACAATGACGGCTTGCTGGACATTTTTCTGGTCAACGGTGGCCGTTTGACCGACCCTATGCAGCTTCCCGAACGATTTGACCGCGCCGACCCGCGCTATTGGAACCGCCTGTACCGCCAAAACAAGGACGGCAGCTTCACCGATGTCACCGAAGCCGCAGGATTGGCCAACGCGGGCGCAGGGAACTATGGCATGGGAGTTGCCGTGGGCGATTACGATAACGACGGCTACCCCGATCTTTACGTTACGAACTACGGCAAGAACATCCTCTATCACAACAATGGAGACGGAACATTCACGGATGTAACCGCGAAGGCCGGAGTGGAAGCCGGCGGCTGGTCCGCTTCAGCAGGTTTCTTCGACTACGATAACGACGGCCATCTCGACCTGTTTGTCACGCGCTATATGGAATGGGACACCAAGATCAGCAAGACCTGCGGCGGAGCTTGGCGTACCTACTGTCCTCCCGCGGCATTTCCGGCCACGACGAACCTTCTATATCGCAATCGCGGCGACGGCACGTTTGAAAATGTCAGCGTGAAATCAGGCATTTCCGCAAAAAAAGGACGCGCCCTCGGTGTCGCGTTCGCCGATTACGACCAGGACGGTTTCACGGATATTTTCGTGGCGAACGACGGCATGCAGCAATATCTCTACCACAACAATCGCGACGGCACGTTCACCGAGTGCGCTCTGGAATCCGGCGCCGCGCTTTCCGCAGACGGCAAACCTCTCTCCGGTATGGGCACCGTGTTTCAGGATTACGACAATGATGGCAAGCCCGATATCATCGTAACGGAGTTGCCCCGCGAAATTTACGGCGCCTATCACAATGACGGTGACGGCATGTTCACCAATCGCAGTCTCGAAACCGGCCTCGGTGAACTGACCGCCGGCAGCTCCGGCTGGGGCGTCGCACTCGAGGATTTCGACAACGACGGCTGGAAAGACCTCCTCGTCGCGCAAAGCCACGTCCTGGACAACGTCGAGTCCATCGACCATTCCCTGCACTACCTCGAACTCCCTCTCTTGGCCTTGAACCACAACGGGCGTTTTGAACGCGCCGACTCCGGAATCACCACACCCGTCGCCGGCCGCGGCCTGGCTTTCGGAGACTTGAACAATGACGGATGGTTGGACGCGGTAATTACCGTCCTCGGCGGCCACCCTATTGTCTTGATGAATCGAGGCGGAAAGCGCCGCTGGCTAAGCATCACCCTTCGCGGTACGCGCAGCAACCGCGATGGCTTGGGCGCGCGCGTGCGCGTCAATGGGCAAACTCGATTTGCCACCACCGCCGGAAGCTATCTTTGCGCCAGCGACAAGCGCCTCCACTTCGGCTTAGCCGATGCGGAAACAGCCAATATTGAAGTGTGGTGGCCTTCAGGCGCGCATCAGGAACTCAAGAACGTCGCCAGCAATCAATTTCTGGAAGTACGCGAACCGGAGCACTTGTGATACATGCGATTTTATTTCTCTGGCTAACCCTGCAAAGCATTTCCCCGGACGGTGCGCAGCACATGCAAGCCGGTGTGGAAGCGCACAAGCAGGGCCACCTCGACGTCGCCATCGCCGAGTTTCGCAAAGCAACGGAGAGCGATCCCAACTTCGCTCAGGCTTTCCTGGATTTGGGCGAGACCTACGCGGAGATGCGCGACTACGCCGCCGCCATCGCCCCGCTCAAGCGCGCGCTGGAGTTGAATCCCGATCTCGACGCCGCGCACCTGCAGCTTGGCTTCGCGTTGCTGTCGCAGGGTTATGCGGCAGAAGCCATCCCCCACCTCGACCGTGTTCACGCCATCGAGGCGCTGGGAATCGCGCAGATCGAAGCCGGGCAATATCAGGACGCCATCGCCAATCTGAACGCGGCGCTGCTCAAGCATCCGGGCAACCAGGACCTGCTCTATTATCTCGGGCGCGCCAGCGGCCTTCTTTCCAAGAACTCTATCGACACGCTGCTCGGCGCCTATCCCGATTCCGCGCGCGCGCATCAAGCCATGGGCGAGAATTATTTTGTTTTGCGGCAAATGCCTCAGGCGGAAAAGGAGTACCAGCAAGCGCTGCAACTGCGGCCAGACATCCCCGGGCTTCATCTGGAGCTTGGGCTGGTCTATGCCGGCGCAGCGCAATGGAGCAAAGCCGAGCAGGAGTTTCGTGCCGAAACCAAGCTGCAACCCGGCAACGCCGAAGCCGCGTATCGCCTCGGAGCCGCCTTGCTGCAAGAGGGTAAAGCCCACGAAGCCCGCCAGGAACTCCAGCGCTCCGACGCCTTGAAATCAGGAATGCCGGAAACCCTCTATTCTCTTGGCAAAGCTGCCTCCTTGGACGGCGACCCGGCCACAGCAGAAAAGGCCTGGACGAAACTCCTCGAAATCGAAAACCAAAGCTCCCTAGCCGCTCAAGCCCACTTCGGTCTCGCCGCCCTCTACCGCAAACAAGGCAAAGCCGCCCAAGCCCAGCACGAAATGCAAGAATTCCAGAAACTCCAAGGCAAAATCACCCCGCAACGCGAAGATTCCCGCCCAAACTAGAATCGACTTTAAAGTGAATTTCGGCTGCTATCGATCGCACAGATATCGGCAATGTCGTGCGGCCACGAACTTCACGCTGACAGCTTGCCAGGCAGCTTGGAAATTAGGCGTACCAACTGACTCTGCCGCCCAACGCTCGTTTTGCCATAAATAGCTTTCAGGTGTGAGCGCACCGTGTGCGTAGTGATGCGCATACGTGTCGCGATCTCGCTTGGGTCCAGTCCGTCCGTCAGGAGCATGGATACGCGGGTCTCGGCCGGCGTCAGGCCGAACAGCCCGGAGAGTAGATCGGCTCGACTCCTGAGGCGTGCGACCGGGTCGCTGATGGTGACAACGGCCTTCAAACGGCCGGGAAATAACCGGTCGCCCGCTCGCCACGGCTGCACTACAAGGTGCAAGTAATGTTCGTCACGCCTTGCAATCAGCGATCCCCCGGCATCGCAGTTCAGGTTCGGGTCTGTCGCTGTCTTCAACAGCTCATTCAATGCGGCAGTTTGACGCGTATCGTGAGCCACGATTCTTTCATCCTGAATACGAAGAACTTGACCGCTCCGTAGCAACGATTCCGCGACGCCATTCATGAAACAGATTTTGCCGCTATCGTCCACTCCAACCAACCCGGCATCCAAACTCTCCAGAACTGCCGCAGCAGCACTGGCCGCGTGCTTCAAATCCAGCATCTTTCTGTGCATCTCCAAGGCTCCGGCCAAGTGGGGAGCCAGCCGTGCCAGGAATTGAATCTGCCTTGTATCGAATTCACCGGCTTGCCGTGGGCGTACAAGGCTTAGTGCCAACACCTTTCCGCAGCCATCCTCCTGAATCAGAGCGCATTCGTGATAAGCCTCATTCGGTCGCAAAAAATCATTGTAGAACTCCGTTTTCTCCAGCTCAGTTGACGGGCAGAGCCGGTCGCCGGTCCCTGCCCAGGCGCGCAGACCTTGATTTTTGAAGCCGAGATACCACGAATCAAATCCGCCATAGTATGCGTCGTACCGGCGCAGCGAGTCGGATGGCCATCCAGTATGAAGCTGCGCGGTACACCGTTCTGAAGCCGGATCAATTGACACAAGCGCGCTCATTTGCGCGTCAAGGTGTTTAGTAACCCGGACCAAAAACTCGTTCCAAAGCGTCAAATCCCCGACTGCCGAATACAGAAAATCCAACAACTCGCTTCCACGATCGACTCGGATAAGCATCCGTGATCCCAAGGGTCCCCCGTTTGTATGAGAATTTTGGAAATGACTCACCCCTGTCTCTCGGAGCATGTTGTTCTCAACGGAATCGCCTCTAAGTCGATCGTTCTAAATCCACGATTTCGCCGGCTGGCATGACTTCCGAGCGACGGCAGAATCTCACGTCTGCCCTTTTCTCCATCGCCTCTAGTACTTCTGTACGTGTCCAATACGCAAACAGCTATTCACTCATCTGAGGGATGCTCACATTTCCAGCTTCTCTGAAGATGGCTTTACACACTTTTGTGGAGTCCACCGCGGTCGGGCTTCCCAATCCGTTGGGAAGGGCGCGGCGAATCACGAATCGTTCGAGAAAGTTTTGAGGAACGCTACTGGTGTGTTCACTGAGGGTCATGTCCAAAATTTGGAGGAAAAGAATGAAACTGCTGCGTGGTGTGGGGGCATTGCCCCTGTTGCTCTGTTGGTTTCTGGTTGCTCCGGTTCACGCGCAAGAGCGTCATGACGTGGCCGGATTTTATGGCGTAAAAAACGTCAACGACTTGGGTACGCAGGTACGCGTCACTCTGCAGGTTCGCTTGACCAATACCGGCGAATCCGATCTTTCGACGGCAAAACTGGCGCTGCGAAGCTCGCTGCCGGCGGGGAAAGATCACGGCGCGATCACACCCCTGGCCCTGCGGCCGCGCGCTACGGCCAGCTTCACGCAGGACTTCACCATCTCCCGTACCGAATACGAGATGTGGAAAAAAGGCGCCAAGCCGGCGCTTTCCATCAGCACACAAACGGCTAGCGGAAAAACTCTTACACGGACGATCAAGTTGCTGCCCATTCGGGCACAGGAGGCGAAGTGAAAATGCGTAGGCAAACAATTTTGTCTTTCTTGCTTCTGGCGTTGCTGCCCTCGATGGCCAGCGCGCAAAGCACAATTAACACGGCGGCGGGTGGCGGTCCCAATAACCTGCCTGCGTTGTCCTCAAGCCTCGCCTTCCCCACAGGCGCAGCTACAGACAGCTCGGCGAATTTGTACGTTGCTGTCCAGCAAGACTGTCGCGTGTACAAGGTTTCTCCCACAGGACAGTTGACCGTGTTTGCCGGAACCGCGGTGTGCGGCTACAAGGGCGACGGCGGGCCGGCGGCGATTGCCGAGCTCGCTGGTCCCAGTGCAGTGGCAGTGGACGCCTCCGGAAATGTGTTCATAGCGGACTCGGGAAGCAGCGTTGTACGCGAAGTGGTGGCGGCGACGGGTAATATCCAAACCGTTGCAGGCAATGGCACCGTGGGCTACTCCGGCGACGGCGGCGCTGCAACCAGCGCACAACTGAGCTCTCCGTCCGGCGTGGCCGTAGACTCTTCGGGGAACATCTTCATTGCGGACACGTCCAACAGCGTGGTGCGCGAGGTAATCGCTTCGACTGGCATCATCCGAACCGTCGCCGGCAACGGAACGTCCGGCTACTCCGGTGATGGAGGCTTAGCGACCGCCGCCCAGCTAACGGCGCCCTGGGGCGTAGGCGTCGATGTTTCCGGCAACCTGTTCATCGCCGACCTGCAAGCCAATGTCGTTCGTGAAGTGATTGCGTCGAGCGGAATCATCCAGACCGTCGCCGGCAATGGAACGTCAGGTTATACGGGCGATGGAGGTCCGGCGACGAGCGCCACGCTCGGCGGACCCTATGGAGTGGCCGTAGATGCCTCCGGAAACATCTTCATCGCCGACGGCATCAATAGCGTCATCCGCGAAGTCGCGGCCGCCACCGGGAACATCAACACAGTCGCGGGCAACGGAACCTCCGGATTCTCCGGCAATGGAGGCCCCGCTACCAGCGCGCAATTGAATCAGCCACTCGGGATCGTCGTTGATGCCAGTGGGAACACCTTCTTTCCGGATTTTCGAAACTTCGTTGTTTGGGAAGTAGTCGCTGCGACCGGAAACATCCAGGTTGTCGCCGGGAACGGCCAACCATCGTTCAGCGGCGATGGGCAGCTAGCCCCAAGCGCCGAACTTGGTTTTCCACAAGGACTGTATCTGGACGGCTCTGGGAACATGTTCCTCGCCGATTCCGGTAACAACGTCATCCGGAGTGTGTCCGCATCGACTGGAATCATCAACACAGTCGCTGGCACCGGTGTACCAGGCTACGCCGGCGACGGCGGTTCCGCCATCAACGCTCAACTGAGTTCGCCTACTGGTGTCGTCACCGACTCCTCCGGGAATATCTTCTTCGCGGATGCGGGCAATAACGTCATCCGGGAAGTCGTGGCTGCCACCGGCAACATACAAACAATCGCGGGCAATGGCACTGCCGGTTACAGCGGTGACGGTGGGCCGGCAACAAGTGCCACGCTGAATTTTCCTCAGGATTTGAAGATAGATAACTCCGGGAATATTTTCTTCTCGGATTCCGGCAACAACGTCATCCGCGAAATCCTGGCGGCAACAGGCAACATACAAACGATCGCAGGCACTGGCACCCCCGGCTATACAGGCGATGGCGGTCCCGCGAAGGTTGCCCAATTGTCGAATCCTAACGGCTTGTTTCTCGATAGCTCGGGAAACATCTTTATCGCGGACTCCAACAATAACGTCGTGCGCGAGATCGTTGCGGCAACCGGCAACATTCAAACCGTGGCTGGAAACGGAACCGGAGGATACACAGGCGACGGCGGCGCAGCGACAAGTGCGGAACTGAATTTCCCGAGCGCGGTGTACGTCGATGCTTCTGGAAACCTGTTCATCGCCGACGTTTTCAACGCGGTCATACGCGAAGTAGTCGCGTCGACCGGAAACATCCAGACCGTTGCCGGCAACGGGCAATTTGATTTCAGCGGCGACGGAGGTCCAGCGTTGAGTGCGGCCATCGGTGCGCCGTTCTACATTGCGCCCGACCTCTCAGGAAACTACTACATTGCCGATCTAGCGAGTAACCGCGTCCGCAAAGTCTCGGCGAGCGGTTCATCGCCGAGCCCCGCGGTCTCTCTATCCCAAACAACCCTAACCTTTGCCACCCAGACGGTCGCTTCGTCCAGTGCGGCACAGACGATTACGCTGACAAACTCCGGCAACGCCACGCTTACGATCAGCGGTATTGCCATCAGCGGCGGTAACAGCGGCGACTTCTCGGAAACCGACAACTGCGGTGCCAGCGTAGCCGCGGCCGCTAACTGCACGATCAGCGTCACCTTCAAGCCCACGGCCAACGGCGCTCGCGGCTCTTCCGTGAGCATCACCGATAACGCCGTCAATAGCCCGCAGTCTGTCACTCTGCTCGGCACAGGTGGCACGCCAGCATCAGGTGTGACTCTATCCACCAGCAACCTGGCGTTTAGCTCCCAGAACCTGGGCACGACCAGCGCCGCGCAGACAGTCACACTCACCAATTCCGGCAATGCCGCTCTGAGTGTCACGAGCATCGCCGTTTCCGGTGGCAACAGCGGCGACTTCAGCGAAACCAACACGTGCGGCAACAGCGTAGCCGCGGCCGCCAGCTGCACAATCAGCGTCACTTTCAAGCCCACGGCAACCGGTGGACGCACCGCTTCCGTGACCATCACCGACAATGCCAGCGGCAGTCCGCACTCCGTTAGCTTGACCGGTTCCGGTGCGGGCTTTGCGCTCGCGATGGCCAACGCCTCGTCCAACGCCGCAACCGTTCAAGCTGGCAGCACTGCCACCTACAACTTGCAACTCAGCCCGGTTGGCGGCTTTACCGGCACGGTTGCCATCACTTGCACAGGAGCGCCGGCAGGAGCCACATGCACAGCATCCCCGGCCACGTTGAACGCGACCGGCACTACGGCAGTACCGTTCGCAGTGAATGTGACCACCACCGCCCGGTCCGCAGCGGCCGCACCTCTTTTCCACATCCAGTGGCCAGGTAATCCGCATGCGCCTGTCTTCCCGATGGGAAGCATGATTCTGGCCCTGGTGTTGGCGATGGCGGCGGCAACGCTTGTTCGCGCCTCCAAACCCGCACGGGTTTGGGTGCCGGCTGCGGCGCTGCTCGTCTGCCTCAGCCTGCTCACCGGTTGCGGTGGCGGCAGCCCCCATAGCAACAATGTCACCGGGACGCCGGCCGGTACGTACGCCCTGACCGTCACCGCCACTCCGCAGCAAGGCGCCGCACAGAGTGTAACGGTCAGCCTCATCGTCCAATAGCGTTCAACCAAAACCGCGCCCGCGCCGGTCCCCGGCGTGGGCGCTTTTTTTTTAGCTTCAACCTCACCAACTGGCCAACGTTTTCGAAACTCTCCCCAGAACTGTCTCACCAACTAACCAAGCTTCGGGCGCAAGAAGAAGTATGGAATTGCTTGACAGCGCCCTCCGCGAGTTATATATGTCCAGTCGTCTATACAACTGTACTGACTGTAGGGGAGTATTTGGTTGGCTAGCGTCGTTCTCGACAGGCAAAGCGTTGTGCCTCTCTATTACCAGATTCAGCAGCGCCTGACTGAACAGATCCGGTCGGGCGAGCTGAAACCGGGCGACCTCGTACCTTCAGAACAGGAAATTTCCGCGCGGCTGGGCGTGAGCCGCATGACCGCACGGCAAGCCCTCAAGTCTCTGTGCGTCCGCGGATTGGCCTACAGCCAGCGTGGCAAAGGCACCTTCGTTTCACGGATGAAGCTGGAGAAGGATTTCCGGCAGCTGCTTTCGTTCAGCGAAGAGATGAAGGAGCGCGGGTCGCAGCCGCGCTCAAAAGTCCTGGCGTTTAAGCGCATTCATCCCGACGAAGATGTGGCCGAAGCGCTGCGCCTGAGTCCGACGGAAGAAGTGATCTTGTTACGCCGTGTGCGGATTGCGGACTCTGCGCCATTGTGTATCGAGACTACGCACGTGCCTGCGCGACGCTGCCCGGACTTACTGCGAACATTCGATCCCAAGGGCTCGTTGTACCGGGAGCTGGCGGAGCGTTACGGCCTGCAGGTTCATATGGCGGACGAGGTGGCCGAGGCGTCGCTAGCCAGCGCCGCTGAGGCTGCGCTGTTGCGCGTTCGCGTGAAATCGCCCGTCTTTCGATTCACACGCACGGCGTATTTGCACACCGGTGAGTCCATCGAGTTTGTGAAGTCGGTCTATCGGGGAGATCGCTGCAAGGTTGTGAACCATCTGACCAGGCAATTGGAAATCGTCAGCTGAATTAAGGGGGTGTGGCATGCATCGTTTACTTGTTCTGTTGTTGGTTGTGGGGCTCGGCGCAGGGCTGTTGGGGACTGCGGTCGGTCAGGAAATTACTGGCTCTATCGTAGGCACCGTGACGGATTCTTCAGGTGCGCCCGTTGCGGGAGCCAAGATAGCAATCAAGAATCTGG
>Ga0307478_10004175_pt1 | contig 10370 bp, 5 predicted proteins | sample atmos_gasesECM4C_2_FD_203713 | JGI IMG/M metagenome (GOLD analysis project Ga0307478, IMG submission 203713) | Hardwood forest soil microbial communities from Morgan-Monroe State Forest, Indiana, United States - atmos_gasesECM4C_05 | ecosystem: Environmental > Terrestrial > Soil > Temperate...
CCTTCGGCTGCGCTCAGGGCAGGCTTTACGGGACGGGGTTGGGCTTCTCGGCATCGTACCCGGCGTTGAAACGCCGGGCTATTTTCAGGACGTCCTCCGGACGTTGGGTGCGGCTCAGTTGTCCCCTTCGGCTGCGCTCAGGGCAGGCTTTACGGGACGGGGTTGGGCTTCTCGGCATCGTACCCGGCGTTGAAACGCCGGGCTATTTTCAGAACGTCCTCCGGACGTTGGGTGCGGTTCAGTCGTCCCTCCCGGGACGGGGTTGGGTTTCTTGCCATCGCACCCGGCGTTGAAACGCCGGGCTACTATCAAAACGTCCTCCGGACGTTGCGCACTGATGGAGGAGCCCGATCTGCGACTTGATGCGAATCGATGTTTGCGTCCGGAGGACGCCTGACGATAGCCCGGCGTTTCAACGCCGGGTCCGTTCGTCCACGAGGAACCGCATCCCGTAGGGATGCCTGAACTCATCCCCACACGTGCTGCGGATCATACTCGACGCCGTTCTTTTTCAAGAACGCCAGAAACTCTTCTTCAAAATTGCGCTTGCGATGATGTTCGGCTTGCCTTTGGATGTAGGCGATGGTGTCGGTTTTCTGCGAGACGCCGAGGGTGAAGGCGCCGTAACCTTCTTGCCAGGCGAATCCTGATTTGAATTTCTCGTTCATCCAATGCGAGGACCCTCCTTTTACCAATTGCATCGCTTTGGCTAACGCCAACGTCGCAGGCAATGAGAGCAGGATGTGCACATGATTTTCGGTTCCGCCTACCATGAGGGCTTTGAATCCGTTCTTGCGGGCGATGCCGCCGAGGAAGGACCAGAGTTGGGGTTGCACCTCAGGCGAGATCAGATTGCGTCGGTGTTTGGTGGAGAAGATGCAATGGATGAGTTCAGAGACATAGGTGTGGGACACGGTAGGCTCCGGGGAGAAAGTTCAGCCGTCCCATCCGGGACGGAGTTCCAACATCCACTATCGTACCCGGCGTTGAAACGCCGGGCTATTGTCAGGCGTCCTCCGGACGCTTTTTCTTTCCCGGAACGGTCTGCGGGCTGCTCTTCCAGTAGCTGTCATCGAAGTTGCTATAATGAGGGCGGCGGTGGGAATAGCTCAACTGGCAGAGCACCGGACTGTGGCTCCGACGGTTGCGGGTTCGATTCCCGTTTCCCACCCCAGAATTCTCCAGCTTCACCTCCGGCGGCGGTTCTAGAGCGCCTCCCCCTCGGCTTCGCTCGGGGCTTCGGCAAAACGGGGCAGGCTCTCGAGGCGGCTGCCCCTACTCAGTCACGCCTACTCAGTCACATCTACAATCGCCGTTGTGGTGTCCTAATTTCGCGGAGAAAAAGCCTTTAACCGCGAAGTGCGCAAAGGATTCGCAAAGGTCGCGAAGAACAGCAACATCGAAATTAGAAACACTGCAATCGCCGTCCCATATTGGGAAGCGCTTCATGCGCTGCGTGTTTTTCTTTCTCTCCGGTCGTTGACCTCACTACCATGCGGGGCTAGAATGCGCTCGAATCTTCTTGCTGGGCAGCGGCCGCGCCCGGCAGGGCCTGTCGGGACTGACAGAGGGGAAGCAGATTCACGGGTTCCGAGCTACGGGTCCGGGCTCCTTAGGAAGTTTCCGTCTCAGGAGGAGTTCCTTGAAGAATTCTCCACGCAAGCAAGTCAAACCTCGTCGCAAAGCTGCGTCCGAAAATGGCGCCAAAGCTCCCTCGGGATTATTCCCCATCGTGGGGATCGGAGCTTCGGCTGGCGGCCTGGAAGCATTTTCCGAGTTGTTGCGTCACCTGCCGGAAAAGACTGGCATGGGCTTCGTGCTGGTGCAGCACCTTGATCCGAAACATGGCAGTGTGCTGCAGGAAATCCTGGCGAGGACGACTAAGATTCCGGTCACTGAAGTGACGCAAGGCGTGGTGGTGCAGCCGGACCACGCTTATGTGATTCCGGCCAACACTAACTTGACACTCAAGAACGGGATGCTGCAACTGGGTTCGAGAGTGTTGACGCGTGGGCAGCACATGCCGATCGATGATTTTTTCCGCTCCCTGGCGGAAAACGCGGGGCAACAGGCCATCGGCGTCATCTTGTCGGGCACGGCTTCGGACGGGACCGAGGGATGCCGCGCCATCAAAGCGGCGGGAGGAATTACTTTTGCCCAGGATGAGGAGTCGGCGAAATACGACAGCATGCCGCGCAATGCGGTGAACTCGGGTTGCATCGACTTCATTCTCTCGCCCAAGGATATCGCGCGCGAGCTGGGCGGAATCAGCCAACATCCCTACGTGGCGCGGCTCGTGTCGCCGGAGACGGAAGGGTTTGAGGGGATGGTGGGCAGCGATCTGAACGCGCTGTTCGGGCTGCTGCGGGAATCCTCTGGAGTGGATTTCACCAACTACAAGCACACGACTTTGCAGCGCCGCATCAGGCGGCGCATGGTGGTGCACAAGGTCGCGAAGCTGAAGGACTATCTCCGTTTCATTGGGAAGCGGCCGGAGGAACTGGATGAGCTTTACCGCGATTTACTGATCCATGTCACCGGATTTTTCCGGGAGCCGGAAGCGTTTGTCGCGCTACGCAAGCATGTTTATCCCAAACTATTTGAGGGCCGCAAGCCGGATAATCCCATTCGAGTTTGGGTGGCCGGTTGTTCTACTGGCGAGGAAGTCTACTCTATCGCGATCACGCTGCTGGAATACATGTGGGTGCACAGCCGCAACATTTCACAGGCCGCGACCGCCATCCAGATCTTCGCTACTGACATCAGCGACACCGCGCTGGATCGCGCCCGCACCGGGCTGTACACGGAAGCGGCGGTGTCGGAGATCTCGGCGGACCGATTAAAGAGATTCTTCATCCGGCTCGATGGGGGATTTCAGGTCAACCGGTCAATTCGGGATATGTGCATCTTCGCCAAGCAGAACCTGGTGAAGGATCCGCCATTCTCCAATCTGGACCTGGTGAGTTGCCGCAACCTGCTGATCTATCTGGGGCCGGTATTGCAGCGGCGAGTCATCCCCACATTGCATTACTCCCTGAAGCCCGGCGGCTACCTGATGCTGGGAGCGGCGGAAAACCTGAGTGGATTCGCCGACCACTTTGGGTTGGTCGACAAGAAAGACAAGATCTATCAGAAGCGGAGGACCTCGGCACGGCTGACGACCTACTTCGCGAACGCCGATTACTTGCCGATCAAGACTGGAGACGCGAAGCATCCCCGGGAGTTGCCGGCTCCCTTTACTGTGGAACGAGAGGTCGAGCATCTGCTGGTGAACCGGTTCGTTCCGGCGAGCATTGTGGTGAACGATCAATTGGAGATTGTGCAGTTCCACGGCAAGACTGGAGCATATCTCGAACCTCCGGCCGGGCAACCCAGCTTCAGTCTGGCGAAGATGGCGCGCGAGGGTCTGCTGGTCGATTTGCGCGCGGCGCTGAACACAGCCAAGAAGACCAACGCCATCGTGCGGAAGGAGGGCGTGCAGATTCAATCGGAGACGGGGATGCGCGGGGTGAGCCTGGAAGTGGTTCCTTTGCGCGGACCCTCGGCCCATGAGCGCTTTTATGTGGTGGTGTTTCAGGATGAGGCTCGCAAGCCGGCGGGTCTTGAGGAAAAGGGCAAAGCCGGCAAGACGGTGAAGGTAGCCCGGTCCACGGCGCGGGACTCCGAGCTTCTGAAACGTGAGGCGAATCAGCTACGGGAGCAGTTGCGGTCACTCATCGAAGAGCATGAAACCACGACGGAAGAGTTTAAGTCGGCGCATGAAGAGGTCTTATCGGCCAACGAAGAATTGCAGAGCACCAACGAGGAACTGGAGACAGCCAAGGAGGAGCTGCAATCCACAAATGAGGAACTCACTACTCTCAATGAAGAAATGCAAAACCGTAACGCGGAATTAGGTTCGGCCAACAACGATCTGCTGAATCTGCTGGGCCATGTCGATATTCCGGTGGTGATGGTGAGCAATGATTTGCGCATTAGCCGCTTCACTCCGCCGGCGCAGAAACTTCTGAACTTGTTGCCCGGGGATATTGGCCGGCGACTGGGCGAGATCCGGCCGAACCTGGACGTGGAGGATCTGGAATCGCTGGCCCACGAAGCGATCCGTCGCGTGGCTCCGCAGGAGCGGCAAGTGCGCACCAAGGAAGGCGGCTGGCAGATGCTGCACGTGCGGCCCTATAAGACCTGGGACAATCGAATCGAAGGCGCGGTGATCAGCCTGCAGGACGTTGACAACCTGAAGCGCTCGCTCGACCAGACGCGGGAGTTTGCGGACACGATTGTCGAGAGTGCCCGGGAACCGATCCTGGTGTTGAATGCGAGTCTGCAGGTTACGGCAGCGAATCCCGCGTTCTACCGCGCCTTCGACGTTTCCCGGGACGAAACGGAGAAGCGCTTGATTTACCAGCTGGGAAACGGGCAGTGGAATATCCCGAGGCTACGGGAGCTGCTGGAGGAGATTGTCCCGCGGAACTCCCGCGTGGACGATTTCGAAATGAGCCATGATTTTCCCCACCTCGGACTGCGAGACATGCTGCTCAACGCCCGCCGGGTGGAAATGCAGCCGGGCCATCCTTTCATTCTGCTGGCCATCGAGGATGTGACAGAAAAGAAGAGAGAGGGAGCCGCCTGAGATTCGTGCCTCGAACTTGTGTAGAATGCTTGTGGCGCACCGAACGTGCAGCGAATGAAGCGGATTTTCAAGCCATTTCGAAGTTTAGCGCGGCAATTGGGGCCGCTGGAACAGCGCATGCTCGAGGCGCTGTGGGCCAGGGGCAGCGCGACCGTCCGCGAACTGCTTAAGAATAGCTATCCGGAGCTGGCGTACACCACAGTGATGACCACGCTCGACCGGCTGTTCAAGAAAGGGCTTTTGACGCGATCGGAGGAGGGCCGAGCGTTCCGCTACGTGCCGCGGTTCAGCCGTGAGGAATTGCAGCGGCAGGCAGCGGTCCACGCGTTTCGCCAACTGCTGGATGCGAGTCCGGCTTCGTCTTTGCCGCTTTCGTTCCTGGTGGAAATTCTGGGCGAGCGAGACGCACAACTGCTCGACGATTTGCGGGAACTGGTGGAACGCAAGCGCCGCGAACTGGGTCAACGGGAACTGGGTCAACGGGAATTCCTACAGAAGGAAAAAGAATAATGTTTGCGATGCGCGGGATCGCGATTTCTTTCTCCGTCTTCGTCATACTCTACAGCGCGCTGTCGGTGGCAGTTTGCGGCGTGTGGCGGAGGGTGTGGCTGGGCGGCCCGCAGTATTCGGCGAGACGCTGCGCCGACCTGCTTTTCGCCCTGCGCCTGGCTCCATTCGTGGTGGCCGCCGGAGTCACGTTCCTGCTGGCTGTGCCCTCGTTCCTGCTGCTCGAGCCTCACACCGTGGATGAACCCATCGGCACGGTGCCAGTGTTGCTGAGCTTGTGCGGGATGACCGTGCTGCTGGTGGGAGTGTGGAAGGCGTCCGCGGCTTTAGTGCGGGCTTCACGCAACGTTGCGCAGTGGTCGACCGAAGGACGCGCGAGCGCTCCCGTCTTGATCGATTCCGTGAATTCAATCTCGGTGCTGCGCATTTCAGGAACTGCTCCGCCGCTCACAGCAGCTGGGATTCTGCGGCCGAGCGTGTGGTTATCGCGGGCGGCGGAGTTTGTGCTGACCGAGCGGGAACTAGAGACTGCGCTGCGGCACGAAGTAGCGCATGTACGCCGGCGGGACAACCTGAGAAAGCTGCTGCTGCGACTGATAGCATTTCCAGGGATGGCCGAACTGGAGAGCGCATGGCGCGAAGGCACTGAAATGGCAGCCGACGATGCCGCGGTCTCGAACGCTTCCGAAGCGCTGGATCTGGCTGCGGCGGTGATCAAGTTGTCGCGGCTGGCTCCACTGGAACCGCCCGCGGAGTTGACCACGGCTTTAGTCCATAGCCCCGCGGAGTCCGTGAATGCCCGCGTAGAACGGTTGATTGCCTGGACGGAACGGCGGCAGAGGCCAGCTCCGGCGTACTCGTTGAGATTTGCGCTGTGCGCTGCGGCGACGGCAGTGATTACGCTGGCTCTCAGTTACAGCCAACTCCTGGTGCGGGTGCACGCAGCGACGGAGTGGCTGGTAAGGTAGGTACTTCCGCGCCGTTCTCCCTTCTATCTCGGCATCACCACCACTTCTTCCTTCGGCATGGCGTCGAGAGTCGCTCGATCGATGCCGAGGTGGGCCATTACTAATTCCGGTGGCGTGTGCGTGAGCCACTCCGAGAGCGCGAGGTCCTGATAGAAGCTGCTCTTGAACATCTCCAGAAATTTCAGGTCGGTGTCGCCCGTATTCTGAACGTAGTGGGGCAGCGTCTTCTGGATATAGCCGACATCTCCGGCTTGAAAGTCCATGGTGCGGGCGCGGCCTCCGGTGGCGAAGACGGTCATTTTTCCTGCACCGCTGATGTAGTACTGCCATTCGTCGGCGTTGGGGTGCCAATGCAGTTCCCGTATTCCTCCCGGATGGACGGTGACGATGGCTGCGGCAATCGTCGTGGATATTTTGAACTTGCTCGAATCGATGATCTTCACCTCGCCGCCCTTGGTGCGCTTGGTGACGGGTTGCTGCGAGGTACGATAAGAGAAATCGGTGGGCGATAAGCCGAGCGAGCCAGCGGTCGCTTTCAGGTCCGCGGGCAACGGGCCAGGAACCGGCGCCTGGAAGATAAACTTCTCCCGCCTCGGCAATTTCTCCAGAACCTGTTCACTCACTCCGAAGTTTTTCGAGAGCACCTCGTGGGGCGTGTGTGCCATCCAGTCGGTGAGCAGCACGGTTTCGTACTCGGAAAAGTTGCCATCGTCGAATACCAGCAGAAACTCACAGCCGTCGGGACCCAGGCCTTGGATAGAATGCGGAATACCCGTGGGGAAATACCAGAGATCGCCTTCCGTCACATCGCTGACGAAGCTCTTGCCATCGGCATCAAGCCCCGTGATGCGCGCGTTTCCGTAGAGCATAATGGACCACTCGGCAGCGGTGTGCCAGTGCAGTTCTCGTATGCCTCCGGCGGTCAATCTCATGTCCACGCCGGCAATCGACTTGGAAACTGCCAACTCGCGGATCGTGACCTCGCGCGACCATCCACCTTGTTGCATCCGTTTGTGAGAGAGTCCAAAAGGATACTTGAAGGTTTGCACGCCGCCAGCGTCGGAGGGCGGAGGCAGGAAGGAATCCGGGTTCTGAGCATCGAGCGACGGATTGCCTGGGCCTGGAGCGCTGGCGCTTCGATCATCCTTGGCCGGGTAGGGTTTCTGATCTTGCGCCGCGGCATCCGCAGCGGATAACATCCCGGCGGCCGCGAGGGCCGCCGTCCCCATTTCCAGGAATCCGCGGCGCGAAAATGTATCGTGCTTCATGTCGTCGCTCATAGCGTCCCTCGACTCGGACACCGGTAAGAAAGATTTACCGATTCCAGGTTTCCGTTTCGAAAAACGATACGGCAGCCATTCTGCAGTGTCAAATCCTTAGGGCAGAGGACGTGGGCGACTTCTAGAAGGTTATTCGCACTCCCACCTGTGCTGCGAATGGAATGCCTACCGTTGTGCCGGGACCGAAGAAATCTCCTAGGGCGCCCTCGGGTATTTCAAGCTGCTTCAGGCTGGTGATGGGGGCGGTTTGGGAGCAGTTGGCGACCGAGCAAATAAGGGTGACATTGGTTATGCCCTGCGCGTTGGGTCGCATCTGGGCCGATGGCACCGGGAGTTGGGCCACATTCACCGCGAAGTTCGCGCCAGGATTGTTACGGTTGAACAGATTGAAGAACTCGATGAAGGGATCGACCTGCCATCGCTCCTTGATTTTGAAAGGACGCGTCACTCGCATGTCGGATTGAATGTAAGGCGTGCCGCGGAATTCGTCGAGACTGGTATACGCTCCGTTTACATAAATGCGGTCGGTGTTGTTCGCGTTCGTAATGGTGATAGGGCGGGCGCCCTCAAACTGGTTGATGGTGCTCAACTCGAAACCGCCAAGGAAGTGCACCGTACCCGCCAGCACAAAGCGATGGCGAACGTCTTCGCCCGACGGGCCGTAGTCGCCTGGTCCGAAAGCATTCAGGAATCCGGGATTCGTTTGGTTTGGTTGGTTCGGGCAGACGCCATCCACATAGTCAAACAGTTCGCCCAGCAGGCATCCCCAGGTTTGGGCTTTGGAGAGTGTATAGTTCGCGACCAGGTTGAGGCGGCGCATGTTGCCCTGCAGGTGCAACATCAGCCCGTTGTAGCTGGAACGGTTGTCAGACTCGAACACATTGACGTTCGGCACTACGGCCATCTGATCGGTAGTGTCTGTCGTGGGAAAGAGCGGAGTGAACAGGTTGGTGCCGCTTCTATAGGGGAAACCGCGGTAGCCGTGATTGCCCTGCTCGTGTACGTAATCTGCGCTTGCCAGCCAATGTTCGTTGAAAGCGTGCTGCACCCCGCCGGTGGTGTGAATGGCGTAGGGCGTTTTGTAAGGGGAGCCGATCAGATTACCAGTGGCGCCTGCGCCGCCCATCAGGCAACCCGCGCCGGAGAGCGCGCCTCCACTAAAGCTGCACGGTCCGGTGGCGTGATTCGAATTGTTGACGCTTTGAAATGCAGTTGCCCACCCGTTCTGTGCCAGATCGTCGTAGTAGAGGCCAAAGCCGGCGCGGATTACCGTCTTCCCGCTGTTGCCGAGCGAGTAAGCGATGCCGAGGCGAGGTGCGATCTGCTTGCGATAGTCATTCGGAACGCTGGGCACGATCGGAATCTGCAATGCCTGCAGAGTCACATACGCGGCGTTCTCGGCCTGGCTTCGCCGCGAGCCGACGAAGAGTCCCCAAGTCGTCTGATAACGCAAGCCGTAGTTGACCGTGAGCTGGTGCGAGACCCGCCAGGAGTCCTCGGCATAGAGTCCGAGACGCTGAATATTTTGCGAAAAGCTGCCATCGCCAGCCGGAGTGAACGTGCAACTGATTCCAGTACTCGGATCCGGAGGCGGATTGCACTGCGAGGTTGGAGGCGTGTAATAAAACGGCAAGGCAGTCGTGATGCCGCCGCAATCGGGCCCGGGCGGGTTGATGTAGCAATCGGGGTTGGAGGGATAGCTGGTAAACTGCTCCGCGGTCGATGCAAACGCGCCGCTCAGTACCGGTTCGTGAATGAAGTCGATCCCGACCTTGAGCGCGTGGTCACCTTTTATGTGGCTCAGGTCGTAGCGAAACTGGTATTTATCCTGATTGCGCAGGTCGGGGAAAAGAGTAATCGGAGTGGCGAACTGGTTGTCGCCGAAGGTCTCGAAGCCGGATACGGTCAGCGCGGTTACGCTGAAGGGAAACTGTATGGCGAAGCCGAGATCCGAATTCCGAGTCTGCGTGAGATGCAACAGGCTGGCGTCGAGAACGAGATTGCCCAGCCAGGTCGAATTGAAGGCATAGCTATTGCTAAGCGCCACATTCCAGTAATTGTTGTGTGTGGTCAGGCCGGTCGAGGGCAGAGTGGCTTGCTGTACCAGAGCATTGTGCGTGAGGTAGCTGTCTTGGGAAGTGCGCAGGAACCAGTTTGATTTCGACGATTGCGCCCAGTCCAGCCGAAGCGAACTGAGGTAGTCGCGAAATGGAATGGGAACGTTGGCGGGAACCGGGATGGAAGGAATGCCTGTGATCAATCCCTCGGACGCCAGTTGTGCGAGCGCGTCGAATTGGGCGGTGCTGGCCGGACTGTAGGCGATGCTCGCGTTTTCATGCACGTTCTCGAACGAGGTGAAGAACCAGATTTTGTCTTTTGCAACAGGACCGCCGACAGTTCCAACATAGTTCTGGCGGGAGAACGGCTGCTTCGGATTCGGGGCCGGATTCTCGATGGGAAAGCGCGCATTCAGCGCGGCCTGGCGATCGTAGAACGCGCCGCTCCCGTGCCATAAGTTGGTTCCGCGCTTGGTGGTAATCACAACCGATCCGGCCGTGGTCCAACCGGTGTCGGCATCTTCGTTGGAGGTGCGAACTGCGAACTCCTGAATACCGTCGGGTGAAAAGTTTTGCAGGAAGCCACCGATCCAGTCGTCGGAGTTTTCGGCGCCATCGACGGATAACGCATTGTTCAGGCCGGAGCTTCCGCCGGTGGAGACTGCGGTGATGCGTCCCTTCGTGGGGTCGGAAGGCTCAACGGGCTCTGTTCCAGGCACCAGATAGGCAATGTTGGCGAAACTTCGGGCCGGGAGCGGCAGGGTTTCGAGATCCTGGCTGCCCACCACACCTCCGCGCACCGCGCTCGACGTGTCGATGATTTCGGTTGTAATCGAGGAAGAACTCCCCTGAACATTGATGGTTGCCGAGGCCGCCGCAGGTTTCATCGTGACCGTAACATCGCGGGCGGTGGCGACGGCGATTACGA
>Ga0307478_10004176_pt1 | contig 10370 bp, 1 predicted proteins | sample atmos_gasesECM4C_2_FD_203713 | JGI IMG/M metagenome (GOLD analysis project Ga0307478, IMG submission 203713) | Hardwood forest soil microbial communities from Morgan-Monroe State Forest, Indiana, United States - atmos_gasesECM4C_05 | ecosystem: Environmental > Terrestrial > Soil > Temperate...
TTTCACGCCGGAGCAAACGACGTAAATCGCTACTACAACAACCCGAATCTCCCCAGCGTGTGCGGACCCATGTCGCCCGCGAGCTGTCCCACTGCGGGCGCGGCCGGGATCTCCGCGTTGGGCACTGATCCGGCTTACGACCCGAAAAAGCCAGTCGCCATCAACGCTGCCGTTGCCGATCCTGGCGACATCATGAACATCGGCGTGATCAATGGGAACATTCCCGCGCCTCTGATGGCATTCGATGAAGACGATGAGTTTTTCCTGACCCTCAGCAACGTGGGCATGCTCATGCGGCCCGACCTGTTCGAGCAACACACCGTCCACTTCCACGGTTACCCCAACGCCTCCTCTTACTACGACGGCGTGCCGGATGCGACCTGGGCGATCAACATCGGCGGCAGCGCGACGTACTACTATGTCGCTCCCGATGCCGGTACTTACTTCTGGCATTGTCACATCACTCCACCCGAACACCTGCAGATGGGCATGGTTGGCCAGCTCTATGTACGCCCACGGCAGAACCGGGTGCCTGCGGGAACTCCGTTGGCGACAGCGACCGCGTGGCAGCAGCAGGATCTGCGTACGGCATGCCAGGGAACCGGCCCGGCTTGGGCGGGTGGTTATATCTACAACCCGACCATTGGTTCGATCGACATTCTGTGTTCCGCGCCGATCCCCCTGCCCAATTCCGCTACTCAGATCGCGGGGGCTAAGTATGCCTACAACGACGGCGATGGCAGTACGCGATACGACATCGACGTACCCATTCAGATTCACGGATTCGATCCCAACTTCCACTTTGTCGGCATGACCTTCAACCCGGAAGGGTTCGCTGACATGAAAGACAAGTACTTCCTGCTGAATGGCCGCAGCTATCCCGACACAGTGGCCGTTCCGGGTTATGCCGGTGGCCCCGCCCTCGCTGCAGCCAGTTCTGCTGGCAGCCCGGGTACTCCCTTGGGAGATGCTTTCGCGGCGCCGAATGCCATCGGAACCGAAGATTCGGACGGCAGAACCCGCTACTCGCAGCCTCTGCCGACTCTGATCACTCTGAGCAAGACCGGTGGTCCCGGCAGTTCGCCACAAAGAGCATTGCTGCGCATCGCCGACCTTGACGTCACCGAGTACCAGACGCTCGCTTCCCTCGGTATTCCCATGCAGCTGGTGGGCTTCAACGCAAAGCTGCTGCGCGATCAGGCCGGCAACAACATGTACGTCACCACCAATTCCATCACGCTGGGCGGAGGAGAGTCGCTGGATGTGATTCTCGACAGTTCCAGTGTTCCCCCGGGCACCTACTTCCTTTACACCCCCAACCTTGACCACCTGTCGAACGACGCCGAGAACTTCGGCGGCCTGATGACAGAAGTAGTCGTTACCCCGTAGGAGAGAGCAGCTATGAGTCACGTCAATCAGAAAACGCGGAGTGCGGTAACACGGCTGGCAGCGGTCGTGACGGTAGCAGTGGCCTTGCTGCTCGCGGGTACGGCGCAGGCTGCGGTTCCCGGTATTACCGCCAGCGCGGGCGGAGCGTCCACGTTCAACCTGGTCGCCAATCCGGGCTTCATCTCGCAGCCCGACGGCGCGCAGATTTATTCCTGGGGCTACGGATGCGCCACTTCCACGGCGACGTTTGTTCCCTACACGACCGCTGCGTTTTGCCCAACGATGCAGGTTCCTGGGCCGACGATGGTGGTCACTCAAGGCGTCGCGTTCACCGTGACCCTGACCAACAATCTTCCTAAGGGCGCCGGCAATACGTCGATTGTCTTCCAAGGCGCGACGGTGACGGTGGTCGGCACCCCATCAGGCGGAACCGGTCTTCTGGCGGCGGAGGCAGCGCCTGCGGGCAGCGTGACCTATAGCGTGACCTACGCGAACGCGGGTACTCACGCTTTCTACAGCGGCACACAGTCAGATCTTCAGATCGAGATGGGAATGTATGGCGCGGTGGTGGTGTTGCCTGCCGTGAGTGGTGCAGTCGTCACCCCCACGGGCGCCAACTGTTCGCCGAAAGGCTCAGACATTGGGCAATCACTGGGCATCGGCAATCCGGGTAATGAATTCCGGCTTGCAGTGGCGGCTTATAACCACCCCGAGACCTGTTACGACCGCGAATACCTGACCCAATGGATGGAGCTCGACGCACACATCCACAAGCAGGCAGAAAACCAGGTGCAAGCGATCGCGAATTGCACGGCTGCCGCTGGGTGTCCAACGGCACTCGACGTCAAGACTGAGCCCTACCATCCCTCGTACTTCATGATCAACGGGCGCTCCATGCCGGACAACATGGACCCCTCCTACGCCCCGAACTACCCCAATCAGCCCTACAACGCCAACCCCCACATGCATCCTGGAGACATGGTGCTGATCCGGGTCATCGGGCAAGGACACTGGCAACACCCGTTCCACGAGCACGGTAACCACGTCCGCATTCTGGGGCGCGATGGGAACTTGATCGTGAGCCAAAACGATACGGTTGTTCCCCCGCGGCTTGCCGGCCGCATGGAGTTCAACACCGATACCACGCCTGGCCAGGCATTCGATGGGATCTTTTATTGGTCCGGGAAAGGCTTAGGCTGGGATATTTACGGCCACAGCACGCTGTACGCGGCCTCGAACCAACCCTGTTATCCGGACGCCAACGGTTACTACACCAAGAACAGCAGCCCCCCGGCTGGGGCTTCGACACCGAACTACTACGAATGGTGCGCCGACCACAATCATCCTCTGGAAGTCAACCCGGTTGGTGAGATGCCCAAGGGCGGGCCGGCAACCCAGTTTGATCCGTTGGTTGCCACGAATGGCTTGTGGTACAACGGCACCCCCTACCTCGGACATGACGCCGTAGGACGCAATCGCGGCAACACACCTCTCCCGGTGGGTTCAGCTTCGCAGAACCCTTTTGCTGAGTCAGGCATTGCCTTCATGTGGCACTCCCACAATGAACGCGAAATCACAACCAACGATGTTTTCCCGGGCGGCATGCTGCAGATGATGCTGGTGGATCCGCCCGACTGGTTCATCGACGAAACGCTGTAGGGAGAGAGAAACACACCATGCGATCACATTATTTGAGAATGACAAGTAAGGCGATTTTTGTACTGGGCGTTCTACTCCTTACGGCGGGTCTTTCGCTCGCCCAGGTGAACCTGACCGCGTCACGCCAGATCGCCACCCTGCCGGACGGCAATACCGTCCCGATGTGGGGCTGGAGTTGCACTGCCGCCACAGCCCCGGCGACGTGCACGGCACTGAATGGCGCGGCGCAGTCGGGTGGCACCGCATGGCAGCCCCCGCTGATCACGGTGCCATACACCGGCGCCGCGACCAGTCTGACGATCAACCTCACGAATAGTCTGCCGGTTGAATCTTCCATCGTGATCATCGGGCAAGCGGCCGGAGCGACCAACGTTGCCAACGGCAACTTGGGCACTCCGATGAGAGAAGGTGCGCCGCGCACCGACGGCGCGCATGCGGGCCAGACCCAAACCACTTGGACCCAGGTACTTGGTGCGACGTTTGCTCCAGGTGCTCAAGGTGCCCGTGTAAGGTCGTTCGCGACGGAAGTCCCGGCTGGCTCGGGACCGACGGGCTACACGTGGAGCGCACTAAAACCCGGAACCTATCTCATTGAGACCGGAACCTATCCCTCTATTCAGGGGCCGATGGGGTTGTACGGTGTCCTGGTTGTCTACACGCCCTCGGCTGCGAATGGCACGGTATTTGGTCCCGGCACCGCCTACGCGGGCAACAGCACCCTCGGCGCATATTCGATCACCTATGATGCCTCCATTCCCTTGCTCCTGAGCGAAATCGATCCCATCCAGAACAACGCCGTGGATCAATTCGTCGTGGCTTCCGGCGGCGCGAGCTGTACGCCTCTGGCTGGGGGAACTTGCACCACCATTTCTGCCGCAGCCGAGACCGCGAAGTGGACCCCGGCGTGCGGCCTTGCCCACGCTTGTTACCCCGCAGCGGTGAACTACACCCCGTTGTATTTCCTGATGAATGGTGTTTCGTTCAACAAGTTAGCCGTTGCCTCTTCGGCAGCGCCGGTCGGCGTCGCCGCTTCCACCGGCAATGTTCTTGTGCGATTTGTGAACGCCGGTCTGCACATGCACGTTCCTTCGGTGAACGGTCTCTCCATGTCGCTGATCGCGGAAGACGGCAACGTTCTTCCTGATATCGCTCTGGGTGCCGCCAAGTTACCGGCTAACCTCGCGGTGCGAGTGCAGAACGAAGTCTTCCTCGCCGCCGGCAAGGTGTACGACGTGATGATCACCCCGGCGAACAATGCTGTGCCTCCGGCGGCTCCGACAGCCTTCAACCCGGGGACTTACCAGGTTTTTGATCGCGAACTGAGCCTTTCCACCAACGGATCTCGCGATGGTGGCATGCAGACCATCCTGCAAATCGCAGGTGCCGCTCTACCGGCGAGTGCTGCGGCTACGTTCGGAGCGAGTGGTCCTACTTTCTATTGCGTCCCGGGCGTGACCCTCAATGTATCCGACACCGGAAAGGGAGTCGCTGGGACGGATGGCAACGCAAATGTTTACGGTGTGACTTTGGCGGGCAATCCGGCCAATCATACCCTGGTTCCGTTTGGCCTCGGCGCCGCAACGGATTCTCTAACCCTGAATCCCGACGGCACCTTCACGTACTCGCAGGCGAGCACCAATGCGACCTGCGGTGGCTCGTTTAGCTACTACGCGAACGATGTGACTGGCACGACGCAAACCGCAACCATCGTGCCTTCGGCTCTCACGACCAAGCCGGTTGCCAACGCTGATAATTATGTCACCAACATCCAGTCACTCATGCGTGTAGGTGCGCCGGGCGTGCTGGCGAACGACACCGATTCCCATAATTCCCCCTTGTGCGCAGCTCCGACGACCGCGACCAGCTGTCCGGCAACTGCTCAAACGCTGACCTCAGGCGGAGCAACTCTTCTCCTGAAGCCGGACGGCTCCTTCCTGGCCACGAATTCCGGTGGCGCCGGCACGTTCAACTTCAACTATGTCGCGATTAATGCAGAAAAGCAGGTCAGCAACAGCGCAACCATCAGCGTGACGTTCCAGGCCGGCAGCGGACTGAGCGTGAAGGTACAGGATGCCGGCTGTTTACAGAGTCCGCCGGCAGCAACCTGTAGCCAGATTACCGACTACAAGTGGATCATCGAGCAGGACCTTACGTTCCAAATCGATCCGACAAAGCAGGTGAACAACGGTGGCGCGACGCCTCCTCCGACTCTGGGCACTGACTTCCACACCAGCTACATGCCCGTTGTGGCGGTCGGCTGCACCGGGGCCCAGAGTTGCGAACGGGACCAAACCGTTTACGACGCGGGAACTCCTTGTGCTGGAGGTGTCGCGAACACCCCGCCCGGCTGCAGCTTGACGGCCGGTCAGCACGTCCCAGCAGTGTGCGATGGAGGCGTCTGTGTACCAGCCTCCACCTTGGGGGCGTCAAGCCTGCCCATAACCATGCCAGGGGACGTCAGCTTGCCTTCGACGGATGCCTTCGGCAGGCCCGCGGTCTACTACATCTCGGTGCTTCCCGCCGATTCCGCAAACCCCTTCAATACCGGCACCGCCTCGGATCCGACTGTGTCGGGTAATTGTGTTCCTGGAACCACTCCGACCGGGCAGGGTGTCAGCACCGGTTGCGGTCACACCATGGGCGGCACTGCCATTCCGCCTGGCCAAACGTCGGTCACGGTGAACGTGGAACCGAGCCCGCTGCCCACCGCCACAGTTACCGGCTTCGTTTTCGAAGATGACTGGCCGCTCAACGGCGAAATCGACACCGGCGGCGGGCTCGAGACTGGTTCAGTTGCCGATGCTTTCCCGAAGCACGAGCCGGGTCTCGATGATTTCTCCGTCTTCTTGTGGGACGACGCGGGTGGCAGCGGCGATGCCACTGGTCAGATGACGTACGACATGTTCAACATGCCGCTGACCAATGGCCTCAACGGCACTCTCGATCCGCTCACCGGGCTCGACGCGTGTCCAATCTCGAATGCGAGTGGGGCAGGCCAGCCCATTGGCGTGATCATCGTTTGCCCGAAATACGAGTCGGATGGCGTGACCTTCTCCCCGCTCGTGGGCTCGTTCGTGGTCAAGAACCTCATGCCGGGCCGATTTGGCATCATCGTCCACCCCGGAGCAAGACGAGAAGCGAACGGCGAAAATTGGCTGCAGACCAATACGCTCGACGGCACTCACTTCCTCGATTCGTTCGTCAAGGTCGCGGAGCCCGCTTACTTCCAGGAATACGGACCGGGTGGTTACCACGTGTTCATGGGAATGGCGAACCCTCAGATCATTAACGCTCGCCAGGCAGTTGACTTCCCCTGTCACTCGGCTTGCAACACGCTCAAGGTCCAGGTCACCAACATGCACCAGGATCGTCCACCGAGCCAGCAGATTTTCACCAGCAACGTCGCCTCTTTCGGCACGCCAGTGAATTACAAGCCGCTGAGCTATACCAGTTGCTGGGCTGCGCTCGGCGACACCGACGGCGAGACTTATAGTCTGCAGCCGTGCGACTCCGCTGGAAACGTCACCTTTACTAATGTTCCCGATGGCACCTGGGGACTGGTGGTATTCGATCAGTGGTTGGATCTGATTGTCGATGGGTCCAGCAAAGCCATCAACGTGAATCACGGCTTGCCTTGCAATGCCGCGAGTAGTGCTGGTACATGCAACGTAAATTACGGCGCCTTCACATGGCAGACGCATATCTGGAACCGCGCCTTCATGGATACGACTGGAAAGGGCCGCCCCGACCTGCTCGCTGACGGGACGCTCGATCCGGCCACCAGCCCGGGACTGATTCAGGTTCCATTCCGCATCCGCCTGCGAAACGGAAAGTTTAATAACACTCTGCTCAGCACCGGTGCGGGCGAAGCCCATTTCGACGAGACGTTCCCGCTGTTCAACTTCTATGTCGTCGAATCGGATACGACGCGCTTCCGGGGCACAGGCGTGCATGTGGTCAATGACAACGGCGGACCGCTGGACGCGGCTGGTCCTTACGCCGCCGTCCTGAACTCAACCGAGACCAACTCGCTTCCTTCGAATTTGAGTGTGCCGGGCGCCGTGTACTGCGGCCTCGGAGATGCTCAGTGCGCGAAATCGAGCATTGCTAGTGGCCCCGTAGCTTCGAAGGGAGTCGTCGGGAGCGCCACCGCGGTGCAGTCCACCGGCCGAATTGATCCTGGCACGATTACGACGGAAGCCTGGGAGGGCGGTCTCGGCCAGTTCAACGTCATCGATTGGGGCAAGCAGCCGTTTATTGTGGGAGAAAACGGTGGTATCCGCGGTCACGTCGTGTACAGTTCCACCCGGCCCTTCGACGATCCCGGTCAGCTCTTCCAGAACCTCTGGGAGCCTCTGGTTCCCGGCGTCACCGTCAATCTCTACCAGGAAGGCACGGCCGCGGACGGAACTCCGACTCTGACCCTGGTCGACAGCACCACCACCAGCAGTTGGGATGCATGGGCTCAGGGCTTCGGCGGCACCGGAAGCCAGGGCTTCGGTGCCAAAGCTGCCGTAGCCGGAATTCCGAACATGAACTGCCCAGGGCAGTCCATCACGGATCCGTTCTACGGTTACACGCTGCAGAACACTGCGTATTATCTCAACCCCACAACCGCATTGCCCGACAGCTCGCAGTACAAGTGCTACGACGGGTATCACAACCTGAACGAGGTTCAGCCTGCTCCGTACGACGGGCTCTACCATTTCCCGAGCCCCTTCTGCACGAACAATCCGCTCGGGACGTTCTCAGTGAACCTGCCCTCCGGTTCGGTGCAGCAGGTGAAGTGCGCGACCGTGACTAACCCGGCATACAACAACGGCGCCGCACTGACGGATGCCTCGGGCAACGTGATCAACACCGGTGCGGTCCCGGGAGTCCTGCCCATCGGCAAGTATGTTGTCGAGGCCGTGACTCCGCCGAACTATGAAATCACCAAAGAGGAAGACAAGAACATCCTCATCGGCGACAACTACATTGCTCCGGCGACCCAGCAGTTCGGCGCGATCTCGAATATCTTCATCGTGCCCGACCAGGCCACCGTCAGCAACGGCAACGCCTGCTACGGAACTGGTCCCGGTTGCACCAACCCGACCACCGATCTGGGCCGGACCTTCAACGTCGGCGGATTTGGCCCGGGTGGACTCGTCGTCCAGCCAGCCCCTTGCGTAGGCCAATTACGCATCGTTCCCGACTTCATGAGCATCTCGCCGGAATCGGGCGAAGTAGCGCCCTTCGCTGGTGCGCTGCGCAACCTGTGCGACCGCAAGGAAATCACGCTGAACGACCAGATGGAGTCGGTTGCTGACTTCTTCGTCTGGACCAAGACGCCCGCTGCGTCTCACTACATCGGTGTCATCACGGATGACTTCTCGTCTGAATTCGACCCGGCAGCGCCGGCGTTCGGCGAAAAGTTTGCCGTGCCCAATGTGCCCATCTCGATCAGGGATTACAACGGAACCGAGATTTCCCGCGTGTACTCCGATCAGTGGGGCATGTTCAACGGAGTGGTGTATTCGACCTGGGAAGTCAACCCGCCGAACCCGACCGGATATGCGCCGGGCATGATGCTCACTTGCATGAATGACCCGGGCCCAATCGTCGACACGCGGCTTGGCTCCCCGACCGCTGGACAGGTGATTACCGATCCACTGTTCAACCCGAACTACAGCGACTTCTGCTACGAGAACCCGTTCATGCCGGCCGATACCGATTACCTGGATACGCCGGTGGTTCCGACAGCAGCGTTCGCAGAAGCCTACAATCCTCCCGATTGCGCCTACCCGGATTCCACTCCGGCTATCAAGGCGGTAACGGGATCCGTTGCGGGACCGTACGTCAGCGCGTCCGGTCAGAACATCGTCATCACCGCCCTGGGTGACCAGCTCGTACCCAACAATGCGTACTCGGGTCCGGCGGCTACCAGTGCTCCGTATAACCAGAAGTTCATCACCCGTCACTACGGCTTCGGTGGAAGCGCGGGAACGGTCACAATCGGCGGCATGAATGCGACGATCGTGAACTGGAGCGACGCTAGCATCACGGCCAAAGTACCGGGTACCGTGCCCCTGTGCAGCACGACGAACCCGGCTTACATGGGTGCCAACGCCTCCGCGCGTTGCGGCCAGTTGGTGATCACGTCAGCCAACGGAAAGCAATCGGTTGACACAGTTACCATTACAGTGGGTGGCACGGCGCCGAAGTTCGTCGCCTCCACCTGCTCGCCCAACCAGACCTTCTGTTCGGGTCAGACCATCCAGTCGGCGATCGACAGCGCTAAACCCGGCGATCTGATCATCGTTCCTCCTGGGAACTACAACGAAATGTTGCTCATGTGGAAGCCTGTCCGGTTACAGGGTGTCGGCGCCGCGTCAGTGAACGTCAACGCCAATACCCATCCCGCGGGCAAGCTGCTGCAGCCGTGGCGTGCCAAGGTGAACTGCCTGTTCGGCCTCGCTCTGAACGGCGGTTTCATCAACAACACCAACAATAAGACCGGATCCGCGTCGGCGCCCAATCCATTCGATCGGGGCACCACGCCAGCCTTCCCCAATCTATTCCCGACCAGCAACGATTCGACCACGACTGAGTGTCCCTTCTATCAAGGGGGAGACCTGGTGGAAGGTTCTCCGCACCAGTTGCAGAGCATCGTAGATCCGCTTCCGCTCGAGCCGGTGATTGCGTGGGATGCCACGCTCAACGGCAACATCGCGGAACTCCTGCAGGAGCCCACCTTGATGGGCGCCTACGAGGGAGCGACCATCACCGTTCTCGGCAAGGGTGTCCGCGACAACAACACGGCTACCTGCGATCCGACCACAGCAACCTGCACAACCCTGAACGCTTGCCCGGCGTATGCCATCAACTTCCTTGGGTTCAACCTGTGCTTCCCAGTCCATATCCGGGGTGCTCAGGTAGGAGACTGCAACCCAACGTCGTCTTTCTACGGGTCCAACTACCTGTGCAATCCGTCGCGGATTGACGGCATAAGCTTCACCAACAGCTCCCAGGGCGGTGGCGGTATCTTCGTCCACGGCTGGACGCACAACCTGGAAGTGTCCAACGATCGCGTATACAACAATGGCGGCACGATCACCGGCGGCATACTTGTCGGCCAGCCGGAGACTCCACCGCTCAACGTCACCACCGTGGGCAACGGTCGCAACGCCGCGTCGGTTGCGGAACCCCTGCTGCTTACTCACCACGTGAACGTGCACAACAATTACATCGTGGGCAACACTTCCTACGGCGACGAATTGAACTCGACCACTCCGGCATCGGCCGGCGGAGTCTCCTTCTGCACCGGCTCCGACTACTACAAA
>Ga0307478_10004177_pt1 | contig 10366 bp, 8 predicted proteins | sample atmos_gasesECM4C_2_FD_203713 | JGI IMG/M metagenome (GOLD analysis project Ga0307478, IMG submission 203713) | Hardwood forest soil microbial communities from Morgan-Monroe State Forest, Indiana, United States - atmos_gasesECM4C_05 | ecosystem: Environmental > Terrestrial > Soil > Temperate...
TTGGCAAGCTTCGGCAAGCTGCAACAGCCGGTTCCGAAACTAAACATCTCAAGGAATTACTCGACGGGACAGACTTCCCTCATCTCCACGCGGACCACCCCCTCAGCCTTGCTCTCGAACGCATGGGAGCGTACCAAGTCAACACGCTCCCCGTCGTCAACCGCGCCAATATCCACAGACTCGAAGGCATCGTCACCCTGAAAGACGTCTTGGCCATCTATGGCGTGGGATCATCCTAGAAACCATGGTTGGAATCGCGATTCTGCTCGCGCTACTCTTAGCAATTCGTAGCGATCCAGACCCACACAGGAGAAACGATGGACTACATCAACCTCGGCAAGACTGGCCTCAAAGTCTCCCGCATCTGTCTTGGCTGCATGACCTACGGCGCGCCCGCCACCGGAAAGATCAAGCCCGGTAGCCACGCCTGGGCGCTCAACGAAGAAGAAAGCCAGCCCTTCCTTCGCCAGGCGCTGGAGGTCGGCATCAATTTCTTTGACACCGCCAACGTTTATTCCGCGGGCGCGAGCGAAGAGGTCCTTGGCCGTTTCCTCAAAGCAAGTGTCCGCCGCGAATCCGTGGTCATCGCCACCAAGGCCCACGGCGTCATGCGCGATGAACCAAATGGCCGCGGCCTCTCACGCAAAGCGATCTTCTACGAACTCGAGCAGAGCCTTCGCCGTCTTGGCACCGACTACGTGGACCTTTACCAAACGCACCGCTGGGATTACGAAACGCCCATCGAAGAAACTATCGAGGCCCTTCACGACGTCGTGAAATCCGGCAAGGTTCGTTATATCGGTGCCTCATCTATGTACTCGTGGCAGTTTGCCAAAGCCCTCTACCTCGCGGATCTGCATGGCTGGACTCGCTTCGTTTCCATGCAGAATTACTACAATCTGCTCTATCGCGAGGAAGAACGCGAAATGATGCCGCTTTGCCAGTCCGAGGGTATTGGGGTTATTCCCTGGAGCCCTTTGGCGCGCGGCCGCCTGACCCGCCCGTGGCAATCTGAAAACACCAAACGCTTCGAGACCGATCAGTTCGGCAAGACTTTATTCTCGAAGACGGAAGAGGCGGATCACAGAGTCGTGGAGCGCTTGGGTGAACTCGCCGAAAAACGAGGCGCTCCACGCGCGCAACTCGCACTCGCGTGGATGCTCAACAAACCTTTCGTCACCTCGCCGATTGTCGGTGCCACCAAACCGCATCATCTTGTGGACGCTGTCGCGGCACTCTCACTGCGTCTCACACCGGAAGAGATTGCGCTCCTAGAGGAGCCGTATACACCACATCCCGTCCTCGGTTTCAGCTGAGGTGGTCGTCTCGCATCTCTCAGCGGGCCGACAAATAGCCCGAGTCGCCTCACCGCGAAGTCGAGGATTATCTCTGGTTTATAGTGGCTAGTTGATTTACGCTGCCTTCGGCGTGGCTTGGCCTGCCCCTCACATGCTCTTCAAAACACAAAGCGCTTCGGTCTACGGTATCGACGCCTATCTCGTCGAGGTCGACTCCGCCCGCATGCAGGATTTCAATGTAGTCGGATTGCCGGGTGCGTCGTCAAGGAGAGCCGCGAGCGCATCAAGTCCGCGCTCCGCAATTGCGGCTTCGAGTTTCCGCATGGCCAGGGCGTGACCATCAATCTTGCTCCTGCCGACGTTCGCAAAGAAGGCTCAGCGTTCGATCTTCCTATGGCCCTGGGACTGGTCGGCTGCATGGGCCACTTTTTCGGCAAGCAATTGAACCAGTGCATGTTCCTCGGCGAGTTGTCGCCCGATGGAAGCATTCGGTCGGTACGCGGGGCGCTTTCTGCGGCACTCGCTGCGCGAGAATTTGGCCTCAAGTCTCTAGCTGTACCGGAAGCTCCTGGAGAATGGCATTACGCGGCTAGGCCTCTCTGCGCGCGCCTACGACCGCATCCTGAAGGTTGCCAGGACAATAGCGGATCTGGATGCCTGCGAAAATATCGATCCGCGGCACCTGAGCGAGGCGATCCAGTACCGCACCCTGGACCGCTCCTACTGGGCCTAGCCGCTACTGGGATGTGTGCTCAGGCCATTCAGCCGGAACAACCGAAGCGCCGTCGCGTTTGCATTTCTCCAGCCTTCCTCTAGTGCTCCATTGACTTAGGTTTAGCCGCTGTGTTACCGATAAGTGGGCTCTCTTGGGTGCATTTAGCGTCCAGCAGGGCGCCGCGCATGGGCAAAGACCCCAAGCACCTCGAAATCACGCTGGAGACGCAAGTCGAAAGCGTAAATCTAGCCGAGGAGATGTGTCTCCGCGTAGCCGAGGCCGCCGGTTTCGGCGAGGACGATTGCTACAAAATCGGTATGAGCGTACGCGAGGGCGTGATCAACGCGTTCCACTACGGCAATCAGGAGCGCCCCGAAAAGAAGATTCATCTGGCCGTCGATCTCACCGGCGACAAAATGATCATCCATGTCTTGGACGAAGGCACAGGGTTCACACTCGCCGACGTGCCGGATCCTCTTGCAGAAGAAAACCTTCTGAGCACCTCCGGCCGCGGCATCTTTCTTATGCGTGCGTTTATGGACGAATTTGACGTCGTGCCCGGACGCACGGGCGGTGCGGAAATTGTCATGGCCAAAAAGCTGCCTCTGCAAGAGAACCCCGGAACGAATGGCCAAGGAAGCCAGGGCGCCACGCCGCCCCAAGGAGCCTAGAGCAAATTATGGCTTTGCGCGCAACACATCGAGATGCGGGTCAATGCACCGTGGTGGACCTCAGCGGCAAGATTACGTTGGGAGAAGGCAGCGCCTTGCTACGCAAGACGGTCCGCGGTCTGCTGGACGAGAAACGCATCCACATCGTGCTCAATCTAGCGGACGTGGATTACATCGATAGCTCCGGCATCGGCGAACTCGTCAGCGCCTACACGACCGCGAAAGGCCGCGGCGGCGAGCTAAAGCTGTTGCACCTGACGAAAAAAGTGCACGACCTCCTCCAGCTCACGAAGCTCTACACCGTCTTCGACGTTTACACCGAAGAAAGCGCCGCCCTGAGCAGTTTTCAGTAATGGCCACGCGCTAAGCGGGAAACCAAAGCGCCGCCTCTATCTACCGCTCGCCTCAGGCGTCTTCATGCGGCACAATCCTTCCATGGCCATTGCCACGCCGCATTCATGAACAATGGCTCTGAAACCGCGTGGATCGTCGAGCGGGCAACCGCCCTCGGGTTTGATCTCTGCGGAGTGGTGCGCGCGGAAAAGTTTCCCGAGCTGGACCTGACCACAGAGTGGTTGGCGCGCGGTTACGCCGGTGAGATGAAGTATCTCTCAGACGAGCGCCGCCGCAATCCCCAAAGCGTAATGACAGGGCTCCGCAGCGCAATCGTCTGCGCTTTGAACTACAACTCTCCTGCACCACGATCGGTCGAGGCGCTCCAAGCGGAGGGAACTGAGCCTCGCGGCTGGATTTCCCGCTACGCCTGGGGACAGGACTACCACGAGGTTCTCCAGCAGAAGCTCCTGAGGTTGGCGAGTTGCCTGCCCGAACGATTTGCTGAACCACATGAAGCGCGGGTCTACGCGGACACTGGGCCCGTACATGAACGTGTCTTTGCCAAGCACGCCGGCCTCGGCTGGCTAGGAAAAAACACCTTGCTGCTCAACGCAAAACTCGGCTCTTGGTTTTTTCTCGGCGTGATCCTCACGACCCTCGATCTTCCTCCCACGCTCGGTCCTGCCGAATCGCCTCCCCCGGACCTCTGCGGCTCTTGCACCAAATGCATCGACGCCTGCCCGACCGGAGCGCTTGTCGAACCCTACATAATGGATGCGCGCCTCTGCATCTCCTATTTGACGATCGAACTCCGCAGCAGCATCCCGGAAGATTTGCGCATACCCATGGGCAGGCACGTCTTCGGCTGCGACATTTGTCAGGACGTTTGTCCGTGGAATCGCCGTGCACCTGTGACACAAGCTGCGGAGTTTCAGCCCAGAACTTTTCCACAGCCCGCAGAGGATCAGTTACGCCAATCTGCTGATGCCGTGACCGAACGCGCTGAAGAACAATCTCTCTTCCTGCCCCGGCTCGCGTGGCTGGCCGCGCTGAACGACGAAGAATTCCGCGCCATCTTTCGCGGAAGTCCTGTAAAGCGCACGAAGTGGCGTGGCCTGGTGCGCAACGCCTGCATTGCCCTCGGCAATTGCGCTCCCGCGCCTAGCTCCCACCAGCGGGAGAGAATCTGCGCACTCCTGAAGCGGCTTTCGTCCTCACCCGAGCCCGTAATCGCCGAATCTGCCCGATGGGCACTTTCGCGCATCCAATAGCCGCGGCGGGTTCTCAGCGTTTCACTGCGCTTTCCACGAGCCGCCCCAATTGCCATGCAACAGCCAGGCATTGAGGCGTCCCCGAAATGTGCAGTATGATACGTGCGGCTGATCGCCCAATATGAGAAAGTCGGTGGGTTGGCCAGCCTCCTCGCCGCAGGAGATCCCCATGAATCGCCGGAAATTTCTGTTTAAGACTGGGATTGTCGGTGCGGGATTTATCGGAGCGAGTAGCGGCGCCTCTGCGGCTTTGCATTCCGGCACCGCGTTAGATTTTGCATCAAATCTCAAACTGGAGGAAAAACCCGTGCCATTTACCGTCCCACCGTTGCCTTACCCATTCGACGCACTCGAACCTTATATTGATGCCAAAACTATGGAAATTCACCACGACAAGCACCATGGCGCCTATGTCGCCAACCTGAACAAGGCTCTCGATGGCCACCCCGATCTCCAAGCCAAGTCGCTTGAAGACCTTTTGAAAAGTCTCGACTCCATCCCGGAGAATATTCGCGCCGCGGTCCGCAACAACGCCGGAGGCCACTGGAACCACTCCCTGTTTTGGACGCAGATGAAGAAGGGCGGTGGCGGCGAGCCCAAGGGTGATCTCGCCGATGCCATCAAGTCCGCCTTCGGATCCTTCGCGGGCTTTCAGGAAAAGTTTGGCGCGGCTGGCCTGGGCCGCTTCGGTTCAGGGTGGGCCTGGCTAATCGTGAAGGACGGCAAGCTTGTCATCGATTCCACGCCGAATCAGGACACGCCGTTCATGCTCGCAGGAAAGGCGGTTCTCGGTCTCGACGTCTGGGAGCACGCCTACTACCTGAAATATCAGAACGTCCGCGGGGATTACATCAAGGCGTGGTGGAACGTGGTCAATTGGGACTCCGCCTCCCAACTCTACGCCGCCGCAAAGAAGTAATAAAGCGCGTCAACGCATGGTAAGAAAACACGAAAGGCCCGGTTCGCTCTTATCGAACTGGGCCTTTCCGTTTTATCTAACGTCCTGTCTCTGAGTTGGGATTAAGCCATCATCTGCCGCTTGGCCAGCGGAACAACGGCTGCGCTGCGCGAGCCGTTGTTGTAAGTCTGCGCTATCGGCGCAAACGCGCGCGCTTCCCGCGTTGCGACGGGCATCGGCATTGGCCCGAGTGTGTTGCGCGAGGCTTCGCGCACCAACTCCATGCGGCCCCGCACGCGGAATTTTGCGAGCAGCGACGAAACGTGAAATTTCACGGTCCTCTCGGAAAGATTCAGTGTTGCGGCTATCTCTTTGTTGGCCAAGCTCTTCATCACGCCGCTAAGCACTTCCTCTTCGCGGCGCGTGAGCTTTACGGGGCTGCCGACAGAATGTCCCGCCTGCAGCAGTTTTTCCGCCTTCTCCGTCAAGCCTTCCAGAAGGTCGTTCTCCGCCTTAACCATCACCAGGTAGTCGTTTGGCGATTGCCCTCTCACCATGCAATGCATCGCCAGAAGGCCAGCCGCCTGGTCCACGGGAAAACATCCGTCTGGACCTGCCTCGACATGAAAATGCGTTACGCCAGTGTTTTTTTCGTAAAAGTAATAATGATCGCGACGAATTGCCGGGTGGGAACTGCTCAAAGAATGATGCTGTTCACTTCTGCGGATAAGCTTCACACGCACCCCTCAGTATGCAGCCTCGTGAGACAACCGAAGCTTTTTTTAGATTGAGCCTCCCCGTCGAGAGGCAAGCTGCATTGCGTAGGCAAGCGGCCGGGTAAGAAGCCAAAACAGAGGGCTGTGCACCCGGTGCCTGGAACCTCAGAAAGGTCACACCGAGCCGCAAGAAGGAGCTCCCTGCCAGTTCGCCTGCGTCAAGATACCGAACCGCTTCATCTGTGCATTTATTCAACCGAGTTTCAAAAACTACAACTCGTTCAGAAGAGGGGTACTTAGGCGCGCCCAACGCTCTGAAGGACAGCCATTCGGGGGTAGGAATTGCACGGTCCGCGAAATTTTTCCATAATTTGGCACCTTATCCGCAAAATCGGAGGTCCATATTGGAGCAAGAAAACGCGAATTTCGTGCCAAGAAAGTTTACTTACGACAAAGATTTGTATGCATAAGGCCCACGGGTTGCTCTGCCCTGTCGAAAACTGCCTGTGGAAAACTTCTCTGGATTCAGCAATTGAGGCCCGTAACGCCTCAATATGAAACAATGCGCGTCTGTTCCGGAGTCACCAATTCATAAGTAACGCCGCGCCAGCGTATCTTCCGTGTCGTAAGCGATGCAAGAAAATTCACAAGGTAGAAGAATGGGATGAAGGCCGTCAACAATACATAGATCCATGCCTGGCTTGCGATTTGCGCTCGGTATGCAGGCAGGACTTCCGAGACGCCCGCCGCTCTCAGCGCCCCTCGAATCATCGCGAGCAACACGGGCAAAAAAGTAAGCGCCGCCAAGGGAAACGCCGGCCGCGCCGCCAGAAAAGTCCCGAGCGTCAGAAGCGTCCCAAGAACGAGCGACAAACAATAGAGCAGGTGCGTGCCAGCCGCAATCGCCCACATTTTTTGCGCGTACACCCGCGTAATCAAAACTTGCCTGTTTGTAAACTCCATCAAGCCCGTGAAATCTGTCTCGACAAAAGAAGGCACAATGCATTCCGGCAAAAAAACAATCGAACGTCCCGCCCGCTCCAGCGCCCGCGTCATCGAATAATCATCACTCACCGAGTGCCGCCATTCTTCCGCAACCCCGGATTGATCGAATACGCTTCGCCGTATCGCTGTGCCTCCGCCCCAACAAAAATTCTTTCCCTTCTCGCTGAGCATGGTGACGACGGGAGCATTCCAGGCCGCCAGCAGCGCCGTCGCGAAGTTGCTCCGGTTGGGAAGCAGCCATCGCATCGTAGTCGTGGCTCCAATCGGGGGATCGCTTAATGGGGCGACCATGCGGTGCAGCCAGTGTTTTCCCGGGCGTCCGTCCGAATCGACAAAAGTGAGCACTTCGAAGTCCGGCTGCAGCTGTATGATCCCCAGACGCAGATTGTTCACTTTTTCGCCGCATCCATCCGGTTTCTCCGTTAGCACCACATGCGCTTTCGCACGGGACTGCGCGGCAACACGCTTCGCGATGCCGTAAGCCGGATCGGTAGCCGATGCGATCAGGAAGAAAATTTCGTAGTTTTGATATTCAAATTCCGTAAGTGAAACGAGGTTGCGCTCGAGAGCTGCCTCCATCCCTTTGCACGGGCACAGCACGGCAACCTTCGGCGAATAGAATCCAGGATCCGTGTGGATCCGTCGCCGCGCATAGCCCAGCCACTGCAGTCCCAGCCCGATCAGGTAGAGACCCAGAAGGATCTGCACAATCGCCAGAAAAAAGAAAAAATACGATAGAGTTTCCACGCCTTTCGAGAATAGCAGACGGGCCGTGCTCGCGCTTGGCCGCGTGAGCGGCTAGAATCGCACCGGTAAACGTCCCGTTTAAGGAGAAATATATGCCCAATCGTGTGGATTTCAGCATGGTGACGACCGCCACCGAACTCGCCGGTTATCGCATCGTTCGCAATTTCGGAATCGTGCGAGGCATCATAGTTCGGTCGCGCAGCGTGATCGGGAACCTCGGTGCCGCGCTGCAAACCATCGTCGGTGGAAACATCACCATTCTCACGAACCTCTGCGAGAAAACCCGTGAAGACGCCTACGAACTGCTCCTGCAACATGCCGGCGATCATGGAGCGAATGCCGTCATCGGCATGCGCTACGACGCCACCGAAGTCATGCAGGGCGTGACCGAAGTACTGGCGTATGGCACCGCGGTGCTGGTCGAGCGCATCTCGTAGGTTTCTTCGAAAGCATGCACGACAGGTCGCAGCGAGCCTTCCAGCAGTGATAGAATCTCGCTTCCCATGTTCTGCTCTTCCTGCGGCGCACAAGTTTCTTCCAACGGCCGGTTCTGTTCCACCTGTGGCGGATCTCTTGATCTGAACGCAGCGGCGACCATCGACTCGGATGAACTGAGCGCCGAGCAAGAGACAATTGCGCCTCCCAGAACGCCGCGCAAACCCTCCTCCGCTCCGACCCCAGCGCGGCCTCCGCGCACGCCTTCCAGCAGCGGTGCCGGGCCAAAGCTGACCAGTTCCGATCCCATCAGCGGTGGACGTTTCCCGCCGGGACAGATAATTGCCGAGCGCTATCGCGTCGTGGCCCTGGCCGGCCGTGGCGGCATGGGCGAAGTCTACCGCGCGGAAGACCTCAAGCTCGGCCAACTCGTCGCCATCAAGTTTCTTCCCGAGATTCTTTCGCAAGACGCAGCAGCGCTCGCGCGATTTCATTCCGAGGTCCGCATCGCGCGCCAAGTCTCCCATCCCAACGTCTGCCGCGTCTTCGATATCGGCGATGCGGACGGCACCCCGTTTCTTTCCATGGAGTATGTCGACGGCGAAGATCTCGCCTCCGTCGTGCGCCGCATCGGCAGGCTCTCTCCCGACAAAGCCACCGAAGTCGCACGCCAAATTTGCGCGGGACTTGCCGCGGCTCACGAGCGCGGCGTCGTTCATCGCGACCTCAAGCCCGCCAACGTTATGCTCGATGGCGCCGGAAAGATTCGCGTCACCGATTTTGGCCTTGCTGGGATCGCGGCAAGCATTCAAGGCGCAGATATTCGCGCCGGCACGCCCGCCTATATGGCGCCGGAACAGCTCGCCGGAAAAGAAGTCACCACCAAGAGCGACATCTATTCGCTCGGCTTGATCCTCTACGAAATCTTGACCGGGAAACGCGCCTTCGAAGCTTCGACGCTCCCCGAGCTTATCAAGCTCCGCGAGCAAGGCACGATTACCAACCCCTCGACTCTTGTGCGCGACCTCGATCCACTCATCGAGCGCGTCATCCTCCGCTGTTTGGAAATGGATCCCGCAAAACGCCCCGTATCGGCCCTGCAAGTCGCCGCCGCGCTTCCTGGCGGTGATCCCCTGGCAGCGGCACTAGCGGCCGGTGAAACGCCCTCGCCCGAAATGGTGGCAGCCGCAGGACGAAAGGAAGGGATGCGGCCGCGAGTTGCGCTGGTGCTGCTGGCGATTGTGGCGCTGGGTTTGCTGGCGTCGCTCCTCATCGCGGAGTCCACGCAATTGGTGAATCGAGTGACGCTCGATAGTCCTCCGGAGGTTTTGGCGACGCGAGCGCGCGAGATCGTTGGGCGCCTGGGACTGCCGGCGAATGCGGCGGCGGATTCCGCCCATGGGTTCGAGATTAATGGCGGATATTTGAACTACGTGCAGGCGAACGACAAAAGCCCGACGCGGTGGGACACGCTGGCGAAAGGCGGCCCGCCGGCGATGACGTTCTGGTACCGGCAGAGCCCGAATCCACTTTTTGCGCAGCAATTTTTTGGGCCGGGTCCGGTGGGCGGAGGGCAAGTGTACCCCGGCGATCCATCGATGGATACGACGGCGATGGCATTGGTGGTGCTGGATACCACGGGGCGGCTGGTGCGGTTCGAAGTGGTGCCGCCGGAGAAAAGTGCACCGGTGCAGAACCCCAAGATGCCGGATTGGGCGGGATTTTTTGCGGCCAGTGAATTGAATATTGCGGAGTTTCACGCGGCCGTGCCGGAATGGGCGCCGCTGATGCCGACGGATTCGCGCTTGGCCTGGACGGGGACCTTGCCGGGGCGAGCGGACGTCCCGATTCGGGTAGAGGCGGCGGCATTTCACGGCGAGCCGGTCTACTACCGAATGGTCTTTCCGTGGACGAATCCGGGCCGGGACAAAGAGACGGCCCTGACTCGGGCGCAAAAGATAGCGTCGGTGCTGATCGTGTTGCTGATCCTCACGGTCTTTGTCGGCGGTGTGGCGCTGGCGCGGTGGAATATCAAGGCGGATCGCGCGGATATGAAGGGAGCGGCGCGGCTGGGAGCCTTCGTGTTCGTGACCTTCCTGGTGCTTTGGATTCTGAGCTCGCATCATTTGCCGAACTTTCTGGAAGCCATCAATTTTCTCGCGGCGGTGGCTTCGGCGGCGCTGCGGACCTTTTTTGCGATGGTGCTATATGTGGCGCTGGAGCCATTCGTGCGGCGGAGGGAACCGCAAACCCTGATTTCATGGACGCGGCTGC
>Ga0307478_10004178_pt1 | contig 10365 bp, 10 predicted proteins | sample atmos_gasesECM4C_2_FD_203713 | JGI IMG/M metagenome (GOLD analysis project Ga0307478, IMG submission 203713) | Hardwood forest soil microbial communities from Morgan-Monroe State Forest, Indiana, United States - atmos_gasesECM4C_05 | ecosystem: Environmental > Terrestrial > Soil > Temperate...
CAGCGAACCCGTTATTTACGCCAACTGCGGTACATCCCACGACCCGCGAGTTTGTAATGACATGGCTCGAGTCCCAGCCAAAGAGGGCAAAGGGATTGCCATAGTTCCCCTGGGGCTGCTCAGCGCGACAGAATTGAATAACGTTGTTGGTCCCTTCGCCGGAGCTCGGGGCTCCCAGCGCAATGAGAAATTGCTCCCGCGCGTTAGCCCACGAACCGTAACCATTTATGGCGCGGACTCGCTCGACCAAATTGTTGCTGCCCCAAACTATGATTGCGCTCGTCGCGATATTTTTTCCGCCCGCCGTGCCGATGTCTGCCGTTTGAGAAAGTTCGGCCCAGTTACAATCTATCGTTAAGTCGCTGATGGTGACATTATTGGTGGCAATATTCGGATCGGCCGAAATACATGCAAGGTTGTAGTTTATTCCAGCGGCGCTGCCCACCATCTGCAGCGTGGTCACATCCATGCCGTCTCCAGAAAAGACCCAGCCTGGGCGAATAGCCCAATTGTGGTTAGTGTAGGTTTGAAACGGTCCAGTCCCCATCAAGTGGACTCCAAGATTGTACGTCCAATAATAGCTCTTCAAGATTGCATCAAATTTATCCGGAGTGCTGCCATTGTAGGGATCCGACTGGGTGCCCGAGCCAGGTGAGCCGTCAGTCCGTATCGCGATCCAAATATTCTGGGTTGGTGTGGGGCTAAGGGTCGGTGTCGGAGTTGGAGTCGCTAAAGGAGTGGGACTTGGTGTTGGGGTCGCGCTCGGAACCGGCGTGACTGTCGGCGTTGGTGTCGCTGTCGGAACCGGAGTTGGTGTGGGGCCCGGTGTTGTCGAAGGCGATGGGGTCGGCGTTGGTGTCGCACTTGGAGAAGGCGTGGGAGTAGGAGTCGGCGATGGCGTTGGAGCGGGTACCGGGGTAGGTGTGGCAGACGGTGTCGGTGTAGGCGTTGGTGTTGCCGACCGCGACGGAGTGGGAGTTGCTGTTGGAACCGGAGCTGGCGTTGGGCTAGCCGTTGGGCTGGGCGACGGCGTCGGGATTGGGGTCGCGCTTGGCGTTGGGGTTGGCGCGACATTTAGAATAGTGACCGTTGCTTTGCTCGCTCCGGAAAGATTATAGCCCGTGCCGGATCTTAGCACCATCGTAGCGGTCTCACTTCCGCCCGTTAAATTTGTGACGAGCGCATTCATGGTGACGCTTGCCGAACCCGCCCCCGCAGGAATCACAACCTGACCAGACAAGCCGCTTAACGAATAATGTGTCCCAAGTACCCCCGTGCCGCTCATCCCGTAGTTGACCGTCATCGCGTTAGTCGAATTCACTCGAGACGGTCTGATAGTGTAAATGGCTGATCCACCCTCGCCGATTTGCATCGGCGCGACGCCGATGCTGATGCTCGGCAAAGGCAGGGTATGTGCACGCAGGGAAACCGGGACGGGTGTTGGGGAGGGGTTCGGGCTGCTCTGGAGGTCTCTCGGGTCCGCGCTTAGAGATCCGCACCAGCAACTTAGCCCCATAGCAAGGGTTGGAACGAAGATCTTGCGGGGGTCGCCACGGCGGCACTCTGTAATTATGGATAAAACCATAAATACCATAAAGCATGATCCATGCACAGAAACGCTGGCCTTGCCGATTTATTGGAGTTGATTTTGCGAATGGCAGTTCCAGAAACCGCTTGGCACGGAGGTCCGGGGTTTGCTGTTTTCCGGCCCTTGTGTGTGGTAGGCTACTTGGGCAATTTCGCTCCCTGACATCCCGGAGGCAAAATACGGATGACTATTAATCGAAGTCTGATGGACCTTTCCACAAAACCGGTGGATTACTTTTCGCAATCTCGCCCGGAGATGGCCCGATTCGTTCCGCGATCTGCGAAACGGATTTTGGACGTTGGCTGCGGTAAAGGAATCTTCAGCTCGCGCCTGAAAAAAGAACTGGATGCCGAGGTCTGGGGCATCGAACTTGTTCCCGAGACTGCTCATCTCGCGGCTCAGCAGCTTGATCGAGTCTTAGTTGGGGACGTCTCGGAGCAAATCGAATATGTCCCGGAAAACTACTTCGATTGCGCAATTTGTAACGATGTAATCGAGCACCTAGTCGACCCTTGCCATGTATTACGCGTCCTGAAGACGAAGCTAAGGTCAGACGGCGTAGTTGTTTCTTCAATCCCCAATATTCGATTTTTTCGCAACCTTTTTGATCTCGTCGTACGCGGTCAGTGGCGCTATGAGGACGCTGGGATACTCGATAAGACGCATCTCCGGTTTTTTACAAAAAAGAGTATCGCGGAAATGTTTGAATCCCTCGGTTACAGAATCCTGCATCTTGAGGGAATTAACCCAACCCCGTCATGGAGAGTGAAGCTGTTTGACTTTGCCACTTTTGGTTTGCTGAGTGACACGCGATATCTTCAATTTGCCTGTGTGGCACAGCCTGCTTCCAACTAGGGACTGGACCTGAGCGCAACAGTTGGCTTCATCAGACTGCAACCAAACTTTGATGCCAGAACCCAATCTAACGCGATTTCTTCGGTCCGGCTTTTCAAGAGCATCGCAGTCCGCTGTTGCGTGGAGCCTCCTCGCGGCAGCCTCTCGCGCGGTCGCGGGGGTGTTGGTTCTGCCTTTGATGGTGCGCAAAGTTCCGAGCGAGCACCTCGGACTCTGGTACGTTTTTCTCAGCTTGCAAGGGATCGCCGCTCTGTTCGATCTCGGATTTAGTCCTACTGTCACACGCGCGGCGGGTTATATCTGGGCCGGCGCTCAGGAGCTCCGAAAATTCGGCATCGCTTCCACTCAGGCAGGCGAGAAATCCGAAACGATGCCCAACTATGAGTTACTGAATAGCCTCGTCGCAACCATGCGGATATACTACCGGCTTTTTGGTGTTCTATCCGGATTGACTATGCTGCTTGGAGGCGGTGCATGGATTTGGATTAAAACCAAGGGCTTGACAGATGCAGAGTTGCTAAGATCGGCGTACGCGTTTTTCGTTTTTGGAGGGTTTCTCAACGCGACTGGGGATTTGTGGCCAGCACTATTGTCAGGAATTAATGGTGTTCAGGCCGCCCAGAAAATTCTATTTGGGTCGGCTCTCATAAATCTCCTGATCACGGCTGGCGGATTAGTCGGAAATTTGGGCATTTGGGCGCTTGTCTTTGGCACGATTGGTAGCGGCCTATTTATCCGGTTGAGCGGCCGAATGTCTTTTTCCCGTTTAGCTGGCTCACAACTTAGGTCACTCGCGCGCCCACAATTTGACTTGATCGCAAAAATATGGCCGACCGCATGGCGAAGCGGATTGGCCAGTCTTGGCGCGTTTCTTGTTCTATCAGCAAATACTTTGATTTGTAGCGCCTTTCTCGATCTGAGAGTAACAGCATCCTACGGACTCTCGCTTAGCCTTATTGCGATGCTTACCTATGCAAGCTCTACGTTTACTCAGATCAAGCTCCCGATCGTGAACCAGCTGCGAATCGTAGGGCGACTTGACGAAATTGTGGAACTCTGGATCCAGCGGACCCGGCTCTCTATTTTATTTTACACCGCGTTTGGCGCCGTCGTGTTATTTCTCGGCGATCATTTTCTCCATCTCATCGGGTCCAAAACAATGCTCTTGCCCAAAGGACAGCTGGCACTGGCCTTACTAGTCATCGGGCTTGAAATGCATCATGTCCTGTACGCTGGCTTGGTTATCTCTGAAAACCGCAACCCTTTTGTCGCACCGGCATTAATTTCGGGAGCGGCGACTGTCCTGTTAAGTCTAGCCCTCACGCCACACCTCGGAATCTGGGGGATGCTTCTCGCTCAAGGTTGCGCTCAGGCCTGTTTTAACAATTGGTGGACGGTGTATCGTGGGATTCGGGGCCTTGGCGTGCCGTGCCTAACGTATTGGCGCCGTTACGTGCGTACGCCCATCCGGATTTAAACTTGCGTGGCAACATTTACACCAAAGGATATTACGATCGCAGTCACCGTTTACGACCGACGCAACTATATTACTCAAGCGATCGAGAGCGCCCTAGGGCAGCGGTGCCCCGAGCAACCTCAAGTTATCGTTCTTGAAGATTGCGGACCCGATCCGACATTGCGCGAGACGGTTTGCGCGCAATTTGGCAGTCGCATCAATTATCTGCGTAATTCAAGACGCCGAGGGTTGTTTGACAACTGGAATGCTTGCATCGAGTCGTGTCGGACACCCTGGCTCTGTATTCTGCACGATGATGATCTTCTTGAGCCCACGTTTGTTCAATCAATGATGGCCCTGGTTAGGATCGCGCCGAACCGGGGGTTGTACTATGGCCGGTGCGAAATTGTCGACGAGACGGGAAGGCGCATTGGCGAAAGCCACGCTCCTGATTTTTTTTGTGCGCAGGAACTGTCGCTTGCTGAATGGGCAATGTACGACCCTGTGTGTTTTCCCGGTCACCTATTTAGCGTCGCCTCCGCTCGCGGCCTTGGCGGCTTCCGCGCCAGTTCTCGTTACACCGGAGATTGGGACTTGTGGTTCAAACTTGCGGTTAGTTGTGGCTCGGCCGCCACCGACCGCATCCTCGCCAAGTACCGCCAACATCATTCAATCGGCCGAGGGACGACGAAGGCAGACGTATCTGGAAGAAAATACGCGTATGTAAATGTGCAACGTAAGCGGAACGTGGCATATCTACGCAGGTTACAACCTATCTTTCGGTTTGACCGAATGACGTTGCAAAAACAATCCTCAATGTCGCTACGATTCATCCTCTGTTACGGCTATAACTTCTCCAATTGGATATTTCGTTACAATGCGCGGCTGCTTGCCCTGTCTCACGCCCCGAACATCACGTATCGTGGGTTCCAAATCCTCAATCAGGTTCTGTCGTGGAGAAGCCTTCGACTTGTATCCCAGGGGCTTCGCCTCCTGCGAGTGCGTCTTAAATCACCAGACGCGTCACACAGTCCAGCGCATCGAACGGTGCGTACTTGAGCGAGTCATGGATATTGAAGGTCAGCTAAGTGAGGAGGAGCGATCCTTGCTCACCAAGGCGATAACAGAAGCACAACCAAAAGTAGTTTTGGAAATAGGCACGTGGCTCGGGGGCGGCAGCACCATTCATATTCTTCGCGCATTGCATAGCAACGGCGAAGGTCATCTCTGGGGAATCGAGATAGATCGCTCGATTTACCATAAAATGATGCATAATATCAGACGGGCAGCTCCTGAGTGCGTCGGACGGTTTACCCCAATTTTCGGACGATCTCAGGATGTGATCCCAAAATGGATTACTCAAAACGGTTCCGCCTTTCGAATCGATTTCGCTTTCTTGGATGGCGGAAATAATCCCGCCGAACAAATCACGGAATTTCATTTACTGGATGCGCATATTCCCGTGGGCGGGCAACTGATGGCCCATGACGCCAACATGCGCAAGGGGAAATGGCTGGTACCATACCTACGGCTTTTGGATAACTGGGAAGTCAAAATCCATAACGCCAGCGAGGTGGGTTTGCTTAATGCAAAGAAGATGGCGCTCCAGCCTTCCGGAAGCAGCCGTAGGGCTGCGCGCGCGCACTTATCGAAGATGCGATGCAATCCGGTCGAAGTTGCTGCCGCGATTCTACCTTCCAGAATTTGTCGCCTTGTACTCGGACTGCTGCCGAATAGGCTAGCTCGTCGGCTGTCCGACGGACGCAATTGAGTAGGCATAAAGTGCTCAGCCACTGATTTAGTTAGTTTCTTGCGACTTATGACAACGGCAGCGGCCGGAAGCTCAGATCAATATACTTTTTTGGAGAAGACGCGCTTATTTCTGCCATGTATCAGACAAAAATCTGTCCCAAAAAGGAATCTATTTGCCGGGCCATACGCGGGAGAATTCGGGTGGGAACTCATGCAATGGCAGGGCTTTGTTCGTGCTCGCCGGCATTACTACGAACAGGTCCATGTGTTAACGTACCCGGGGCGCGATTATTTGTATGAGGGCTGCCAAACCCACCACCATCAGATTGACCTGAAGACCGCAGGTTACAGATATGGTGTGCTGAGCCAAGAGCGGGCGCGTCGAATGGCCGATCAAAAAGCATCCGAAATCGGATTGGAAAATTACGATGTTTTTACCCCAGCCCTATTATGCACTCGCTATCACAAGGCAATCTGGAAGCAGGAGTTCAGGCTCTTTGAAGAACATCCACTTACTCCGGTGCCTTGCGACGTAGTATTCCATTTTCGTGCTGTGCAGAAGCAAGGTCCGGACGTTTACAAGAATTACTCGCCGACGCTGGCCGATGAACTGGCAATGCTTTGTCTGGACCAAGGAATGGCCGTTGCATGTGTCGGCCATCCACAATACTCATACTGCGCGGCTGGATGTGAAGACTTTCGCAGCGTCGAACTGCAGCGAACCGTGTCCGCAATTTCGTCTGCGCGCGCAGTGGTCGGAGAGAACAGTGGCCCAATGCACCTGGCCAACCTTTGCGGCAAACCAACGATTGTTTGGGCAGAACATCAATGGCGCATTGACTTTAGTCTGCGATGGAATCCGTTCCGCGTTCCAATTTACGTAGCCGCTAGTAATACCTCTCAGCCATCGCCGCAGCTCGTTTTCAAAGCGATTGTAGACGCTCTGGGCGATCTGCGAAGGAAAAGCAATGACTTCAAGGAACCGCTCTACACGTTTCCGGCGCAATCGATTCCTGGCTATTAGCCTCTCGAGCAGATCCTCAGGTGAACGCGGATCGATAAGCTACGCAATAGGAGAGTGACTCTGGTGAAGGTTGCGATGATACTAACGGACGAGCGCGAAGAGTTTAGCCAGTACGAGAAGCCAATCCCCTTTTTCGGGCCAGCGCCCACAGCGTTGCTGGAAGGATTGTGCAAGTGCTCTGAAATCGAGTTGCACATTGTTTCGTGTACCAAGAAACCAATGCGTGCACCGGAAAAGCTCGCCAGTAACATTTGGTTCCATCTTATCCGCGTTCGGCAGTGGGGGTGGCTACGTTCGGCCTACTCTGGCTGTGTCGTGGCCATCAGAAAAAAACTTCAGCAAATTCAACCGGACGTTGTCCATGGTCAAGGGACAGAGCGGTACTGTGCGCTGGCTGCCGCTCTCTCAGGATTTCCTAATGTTATAACGATCCACGGCAATATGCGGCCCATCGCAGAAATAAATCGGGCTCGCCTCCTGTCCTACCAATGGTGTGCTGCAAAGCTCGAGCAATTTACCTTGCCGAGGGTCGATGGCGTCGTTTGCGTCTCAAGTCATACGGAATCCCTTGTGCGAGAACTTGCTCCGCATACTTGGCTGATTCCGAATGCTGTGACTGCTGATTTTTTCGCAGATCGAGTTCCAGAGTCTGGATCGAGAGATATCTTATGTGTTGGATTAGTTTGCAGCCTCAAAAACCAAAATGCCCTCATTCAGGCCCTCGATCGATTGGCCGCGGAGCAGAACTTCAGGCTTGTTTTTCTTGGAAGGGGAAGCGTTTCAGATCCGTACTTTCAGGAGTTTCTGCGGCTCGTGTGTGCTCGACCTTGGTGCATCCATGAAGGCTTTGTAGATAGCAGGACTCTCAAGAAATTCCTGCGTCGCGCCTACGCACTTGCTCTGCCAAGTCTGGAAGATAACTGCCCGATGGTTCTTCTTGAGGCAGCAGCTGGAGGAGTTCCCATCATGGCTGCGAGGGTTGGCGGTATTCCTGATCTTGTTCAGGATCAGCAGACAGGACTCCTATTCGATCCCTCCGACCCTAACAGCATTGCGTCAGCAGCTGACCGATATTTGTCGGATCGTTCATTTGCCAAACAAATGGCCGAGAACGCCAGAATTGCCGCAGACAAGTGCTTTCGTCCAACGGTCGTTGCCGACAAACATCTCGAAACCTATCGACAACTTCTAGCAGAAAAACACTAGGCCTTGAGATCTGCCTGGATGTCATCCCGAAGCACTCCAAAGCCTCCTCACCCCCTCATGCCAGTTTGTCTTAGGCCAGAACTGTAATGCGCCTTGAATCTTTGTAATGTCTGCGCGTGAATTTCGAATATCTTCGGTCCGTGGCGGTGCGAACTCTGGGCACAGGTCGCTCTTAGCCAGTTGTGCGAGATAGTTCCATAGCTCCAGAATGCTGATACTTGTTCCTGTACCGACGTTGAAGCATTCGCCGTGCAGAACCAGGCGCGACTTCATCGCGGCAAGATTCGCCCTGACTACGTCCGATACATCAATAAAATCGCGGGTCTGATGCCCGTCACCAAATATCGTCGGAGAGCGGCCATCGCGCAGGCAACCCAGAAAAATTGGAATCACGCCGGCGTACAAACTAGCTGGATTCTGGCGGGTACCAAAAACGTTAAAGTAACGCAAACACGCGGTTTCAAGTTGAGGGTAAAGATTAGAAAAAAGCCGGCAATAACTTTCGCTGACCAACTTGCTTAGGCCATAAAACGTCAACGGTCGACCATTCGTTTCCTCAGAAGCTGGCTTCTCTGAGGTGTTCCCATAGACAGCACACGAACTGCTATACACTACGCGTTTGACGCCATGCCGCATAGCCGCATCCAACACAACCAGCGTCGCTACTTCTCCAGACTGCTGATTTTGGAGCGGACTCTTCGTCGAGAACGACACCGATGGTATCGCTGCCAAATGAAACACGCCTTCAGTCCCGACAATCACGCGATCGACCTCGTCAATGTCGGCCGCGTTTCCGCAAAACCACTCAAACTGGCCTTCGAGACCATCTAGATTTCGGAGCCGACCTGTGCTCAAATTATCCAACACCCGAACATTATGCCCTAATGCAACCAGCTTTCGGACAAGATGCGACCCGATGAAACCGGCACCGCCCGTGACTAGAAAACTAGACATCCCAATCAATGGATCGAAAATAAAGATACGAACAACGGGAAAATTTCCACCGGAGAAAGACTCCTGTTTCGTCGGTATCTGCGGCTAGAACTCAGTAACCTGTGGAAAATCCAGTCATCGGCCAGCAATTCAAGGTCTTATCGTTGTGGATTGTCGGCTGCGTAATGGCGGTGTTTGTAGGCTATGCGGTCGGCTCGGCTGAGTACGTGTCTTTGGTTATCGGTGCAGTAATTCTGGCTCTGGCCTGTCTCGCAATTTTCGTAGGACGTGTTTTTTGGGTTATTACTATCGCTTCGTCTTTTTTGGGAGGGACTTTCCCCATTCTCGGAGGTTCGTTCACTCCATTTCAAATCTTAATCGCAATCGGTGTAGGTAAGTTTGTGATCGAAGACATTGTCTTGAGGCGAACGCGGATCAAGATGCCAGCGCGGTTTGATTTACTTATGATCATAGGGTTCATGGGCGTGCTTACGCTGCATGCCGTACACGATCGCTTTGGGATGCGCTTCCTTGGTTCGACGATTTGGGGCGGTCGGAGCTATGTAAATGTGTACCTAGGCCTAGCAGCTTTTTTCATCATCAGGAGTATTCCTGTACCGCCGAAGCTCTGGTCGAAGTTACCTTATCTCGTACTCGCCGTCGCCAGCTTCGACCTCATAATTGGTATCATCACGACGATATTTCCATCTACCATATTCAAGATATATCCATTCTACTCGGCGGTATCAAGAACGGGTATTGAAGAACTAGTCACTGGAACCACGGCTGATACAAGCAGACTTGTAACGTTCGGCGGTTTTGGACTTGTACTGATCACGCTTGTTTTGGCGTCTGTTCGCATTCAACGACTCTTGCATCCTTCGAATTTATCTCAGCTAACTATCTTGATGATTGGTTTTCTCAGTGTTCTCTATTCAAGTTTTCGATCCTCGGTGCTTAATGGCCTGGTAGTTACCCTTGTAGCTAGTATACGTGACTTGAAATGGAAGTTTTTGGCTTTGATACCTTTTGCCGGCCTCTTTTTCTTTGGTCTTTCGATAGTTAATTCCGATTTCATTCGGCTCCCCAAGGAAGTTCAGCGCAGCCTGACGTTTATTCCAGGAAAGTGGGACACGGATGTTGCACTAGATGCGGCTGGCTCCAATGAATTCCGGCGGGAGGTCTGGACCACTTGGCAGCGCGAATTTTTCCCTCTGCATCCCTGGATTGGAAGGGGGTTTGGTTTCAAGGGCGAGTGGGCGCGGCCGTCCGTATATCGATACGATCCCGAGGCTAATCGGCGAGCGGTCGAGATCGGGGAGGTCCACAATGGCCTTTTTGCGGCTGTCGATGCCTTTGGAATCATCGGCACTATTTTCTTCGTCGCTTGGAACGCTCGGCTCCTGGCTAGCGCGCTCACTGTACCTTTTGACAAAAGAGCTCCGAGTGAGTTGCCTCTGCGGTTCCTTGCGCTTTATCTAGCAACTCTAATTATAACGTACTGGATCGGCGCTGCGGATGTGGGGTCATTCCTCCCCACTGAATTTGCAA
>Ga0307478_10004179_pt1 | contig 10364 bp, 9 predicted proteins | sample atmos_gasesECM4C_2_FD_203713 | JGI IMG/M metagenome (GOLD analysis project Ga0307478, IMG submission 203713) | Hardwood forest soil microbial communities from Morgan-Monroe State Forest, Indiana, United States - atmos_gasesECM4C_05 | ecosystem: Environmental > Terrestrial > Soil > Temperate...
TTGCGCCGCGCGCGAATCGCTAATGCCGGGAGGCGTCTTGGACGATGACTTTACAGCACATGATGCTCCAGGATGAGCCCCTCGACTACGAAGCGTTGGTTGAGGAGTATAACAAGAACCTGTTCCTCGTTCTGCGCGGCCACCGCTCGGCGGAGTACCTCGACACGTGGGTTCCCGATGAGAACCCCTTCAAGGGCGTGCTCAACATGATCGAAGCAGCCGAGCTTACTGGAACCGCCGAAATCGCGATCCGGCTCGGCGCGGCAACGCTCGAGACGCTCGACCTCCCAGCCCTCGAAAGCGCCGCCGCGCGCATCGGCACCGTCTCGCTCGAGCGCGGCGACGACGCCGTCGTTCTGCGCGTCACCGATATCGCGGGAACACCCATCGCGGTACCGCAAACCGCGATCGCACCGTCGTACCAAGCCGCCGTCGCGGCGGCCGCCGCCGGCCCCAAGCACGGCGGCGAACTCATCGGCGGTGCGCACGGCGAGATCTTCGAAACGGCGGTCGACGGAATCACGCTGACGATCCGGCTGCACTCGGGCTCGTTCATCGCCGAAGCCGCGCATCACGGCGCCGAGTCGCTGGCGACGACGGCCGTGCTCGACGTGTTCTGCGAAGAGCTCGCCGGCATGAGCGTGCAAGAAGCGGCCGAGCACGGCGTGGTGCGGCTCGAGTACCGCATGCGGGCAAACGTGCGCCAACGGCCCGTGCCCGGCATCGTTCTGCCGCGCAACGCCGACACGATGTTCGACCTGCCGGCGCGCTTGATTCGTTCGCTGGCCGCGGTCTATCGCGAAAAAACGGGCAAGGCGTTCGGCGAAAACAACTTCATGCGCCGCGTCGACGCGGCGTGGTTGCATCTCTCCGACGAGGAAAAGATCGCCCGGGCCGGCGCCGTGCTGGCCGAACGCATCACGAGCCTCGGACTCTTAGACGACGACGCGCGGGTGATCGCGGTCGAGCAGCACGTGCGCTTGACGATCGCCTTCCGCGAAAGCGTCGCCGTGCAAAAAAAACCGCGCTTCATCCGCGATTTCGAACACGTTCTCCACGAGACGCTCGAACCGTCGCTGCAAGTTTTCATGAGCGAAGTCAAAGACGCGAACGCGTTGCGCCGCCTGTAGCGCTACGGAAAGATATCGGAAGCATTATGAGCGGCATGACCGACCACACCGAACTGATCCTCGACGGCACCAAGATCTTCTGGCACCAAGACCGCATCCGCGCTTGGGAGCGGGGCGAGCGCATCGCCCCGATCACGATCGACATGGCGCTGACGCGCGCGTGCAATTTCGGCTGCCACTACTGCTACGCGATGCTGCAGGAAAACGACCGGCAGGTCATCGATCGCAAGGTCATCTTCGACTTCCTCGACGACTGCGCCGAGATCGGCGTCAAGGGCGTCAGCCTCGTTTCCGACGGTGAGAGCACGATCTCGCCGGTGTTCGTCGACGCGATCGTTCACGGCAGCGAAGTCGGCCTCTCGATGGCGGTCGGCACGAACGGCTTCGTCCTCAACCGGCGCAAGCTCGAAGAGATTCTCCCGCATCTGACCTACTTGCGCATCAACATCTCGGCCGGCGAGCGTTCGCGCTACGCGCAGATCATGGGCGTCAAGGAAGAGTGGTTCGACCGGGTCTGCCAAAACATCCGCGATATGGTCGCGATCAAGCGCGAGAACAACCTCGCCGTGACGATCGGCTTGCAGATGGTGCTGATGCCGGAATATGAAGATCAGATCATTCCGCTCGCGATGCTCGGCAAGGAACTGCGCCCCGACTACCTCGTCATCAAGCACTGCAGCGATAACGAAGATGGCGATCTCGGCGTCAACTACGACGGCTACCGGCCGCTCTACGACACCCTCCGCCGCGCCGAAGCCCTCTCGGACGACGAGTACAAGGTGGCGGTGAAGTGGTCGAAGATCGATGCCGACGGCAAGCGTTCCTACCAGCGCTGCTACGGACCGCCGTTCATGCTGCAGATCTCGGGCTCGGGCCTGATCGCCCCGTGCGGCATGCTCTTCAACGAGCGCTACAAGAAGTTCCACATGGGCAACATCGTGGAAAAGCGCTTCAAAGACATCTGGGCAAGCGACGAGTATTGGGAAGTGATGAACCTCTTGGCGGGGCCGGAATTCAACGCCCAGACGATGTGCGGCACCCTCTGTCTCCAGCATAAGGTCAATGAAGCGCTCGATGGCTACCTCAAGGGCGACCGCCCGTTGCCGGTTTTGGCCGGCTCGCCTCCCCAGCACCTCAATTTTGTCTAGAAAACGGCCGATTCTTTAATCATGGAGGCCATTCGGAAGTATCTCGCCGAGATCGAACAAGCGATCCGTGAGATCTCGCGGGACGACGTCACGGCCGTGGTCGACGTGCTCGAGGCCTGTTGGCTGTCGGGCAACACCACGTTCGTCGTGGGCAACGGCGGCAGCGCATCGACGGCCTCGCACATGATGAACGACCTCAACAAATTCACGCTCGTGCCCGGGGCACGGCGTTTTCGCGCCATCGCCCTCACCGACAACGTGCCGCTGCTGACGGCTTGGGGCAACGATGCGAGCTACGACGACGTCTTCGTCGAGCCGCTGCGGAATCTGATGAACGATGGCGACGTCCTCATCGCGATCTCCGGATCGGGCAATTCTCCGAACGTGCTGCGCGCGATCGAGTACGCCAACGGCCGCGGAACGACGATCGGTTTGTGCGGCTTTCCGGGCGGCAAACTCGCGACGTTGGCCAAACACCGCGTCATCGTGCCGGCCATGTCGATCGGACAGCAAGAAGACGGCCACCTGATCATCAACCACGCGGTCGCCACGGCGTTGCGCGCCCGCATCGAAGCGCAGCATATCGCGGCTCCAGCGCAAGCGTTCGCGTAGGCGGGCATGTCTCTGACCGCGGTCGTCACCGGTGGATGCGGCTTCATCGGAAGCCATCTCACCGAACGCCTTCTCGCGAGCGGCTATCGCGTCACCGTCATCGATAACCTCAGCACCGGACGGCGCGAGAACCTCGCGACGATCGAGCCGCATCCGCAGCTGACCGTGCGGATCGCCGACATCCGCGATGCAAGCGCGATCGCCCCGCACTTCGCGGGCGCCGATATCGTGTATCATCTCGCCGCGCTGGCCGACATCGTACCGTCGATCCAACGGCCCGAAGACTACTTTACAACCAACGTCAACGGCACGTTCAACGTGGTGCAAGCGGCGCGCGCGGCCGGCGTGCGCCGGATCGTTTACGCGGCCTCGTCGTCGTGTTACGGCATTCCCGACGTTTACCCGACGCCGGAAACCGCGCCCACGCGCCCGCAGTATCCTTATGCTTTGAGCAAGTTGCTCGGCGAGCAGATCGTGCTGCACTGGAATCTCGTGTACGGCGTCTCCGCCCTCTCGCTGCGCTTCTTCAACGTCTATGGCCCGCGCGCGCGCACGACCGGCACCTACGGCGCGGTGTTCGGCGTGTTCCTCGCGCAACGAATGGCCGGTAAACCCTATACGGTCGTCGGCGACGGCACGCAAACGCGCGACTTCACCTACGTCACCGATGTGGCGGCGGCCGTGCAGTGCGCCGGCGAGAGCGCGCTCTCGGGCGAGATTCTCAACGTTGGTTCCGGCGGCACCTATAGCGTGAACGAACTCGTCGCGCAGCTCGGCGGCGAGGTGACGTATGTGCCCAAACGTCCGGGCGAGCCCGATTGCACGTTCGCCGACGTGCGTAAAATCGAAGAGCGGCTGGGCTGGAAAGCGCACGTGCCGTTTGCCGACGGCGTGCGCACGATGCTCGAGCACGCCGAAGACTGGCGCGATGCTCCCGTGTGGGAACCGGCTTCGATCGCCGAAGCAACCCGCGACTGGTTTCGCTTCCTGCAAAAAGAGCCGGTGAAACCGTGAGCGTCGATATCGATCGCGCATCGAAGATCTACGATCTCGACGAACTCGGCGCGCTGCTCGCGCGCGAACGCACGGGCGGCACGACCATCGTCCAGTGCCACGGCGTGTTCGACTTGCTGCATGTCGGCCACATCCGCCACTTCACCGAAGCCCGGGCGCAAGGCACGGTGCTCGTCGTGACGCTGACCGAAGACAAGCACGTCAACAAAGGGCCCAACCGCCCGGCGTTCGCGGAGGGTCTGCGCGCCGAAGCGATCGCCGCGCTCGAAGCTGTGGATTACGTGGCGATCAGCCGCCACCCGACGGCCGTACCGGCGATTCACTCGATCCGGCCCGACGTCTACGTCAAAGGTCCCGACTATCGCAACGCGGCCGACGACGTCTCGGGCGGCATCGCGCTCGAGGAAGCCGCCGTGCGCGAAAACGGCGGCCGCGTTCACATCACCGACGACGTCTCCTTCAGCTCGTCGACCTTGATCAACCGCTTCATGCCGGCCTACTCCGGCGACGTGCACGACTATCTGGCCGACTTCCGCTCGCGTCATCGCTCCGGCGATATCGTCGAGCGCATCGAGGCGCTGCGTGCGCTCAAGACCGTCGTCGTCGGCGACACGATTCTCGATGAGTACGTGTACTGCGAGCAGATGGGCAAGTCGGCCAAGGAGCCGGTGCTCGCGATGCGCTACGCCTCGGCTGAAATGTTCGCCGGCGGCTCGCTCGCGGTGGCCAATCACGCCGCAAACTTCTGTAACTCGGTCGAACTGATCACGTACTTGGGCGATCGCGATCCGCGCGAGGATTTCGTGCGCACGCATCTGCTGCCGAACGTCCGCACGAACTTCGTCTACAAATCCGATTCCCCGACCATCGTCAAGCGCCGTTACGTCGAATCGTACTTGCAGTCGAAGCTCTTCGAAGTCTGCGTTCTCAACGACGAGCTGTTGACGCCGCAAGAAGACACGCTTCTCTGCGCGCTGATCGACGAACGCGTGAGCAACGGTGATGCGACGATCGTGGCCGACTTCGGGCATGGCTTGATGACCCCCGCGGCCATCGAGCGCATCGCGGAACGTGCGCGCTTCCTCGCCGTCAACACGCAGATCAACGCCGCCAATATCGGCTACCACACGATCACGAAGTATCCGCGCGCCGACTACATCTGCATTCACGAAGGTGAAGTGCGGATCGATGCGCGCAGCCGCCGCGCGCCGCTGACAACCCTGGTCGAAGCGCTAGCCCTCAAGATGGGCGGCTCGAAGGTGCTGGTGACGCAAGGCAAACGCGGCAGCACGCTCTTTGCCGGCACCAAGCAATACGTGAGCCCGGCGTTCGTCGGGAGCGTCGTCGACCGGATCGGCTCGGGTGATGCCGTGCTGGCGATCACGTCGATGTGTGTCGCGGCGAAAATGGAACCGGAAGTCGTGAGCTTCCTCTCCAACGTCGTCGGCGCAATGAAGGTGCAGATCGTGGGGAACCGCTCGGCCGTCGACCGCACCGCGCTGCTCAAGTTCGTTCAAACACTGCTCAAATGATCGCCGAAGGACGCCGTAACCAGCGACTCGTCGCGCTCTACCGCGAGATGCTGCGCATTCGCCTGGTCGAAGAAACGATCGCCGATCGTTATGCCGAACAAGAGATGCGCTGCCCCGTGCACTTGAGCATCGGGCAAGAAGGCGTGGCCGTCGGCGTCAGCGCGGCATTGCGCACCGACGACTTCATGATCTCGACCCATCGCGGTCACGCGCACTACCTCGCCAAGGGCGGCGATCTGCGCGCCTTCGTCGCCGAACTCTACGGCCGCGAAACCGGCTGCTCGGGCGGTCGCGGCGGGTCGATGCACATCATCGACCGCAGCGTCGGGATGATCGGCTCGACGCCGATCGTCGGCGGCAGCCTGCCGATCGCGGTCGGCACCGCCTTCTCCACCCGGCTCGACGGCGGCGATCGCGTCACCGTGGTTTACTTCGGCGATGGCACCACCGAAGAGGGCGTGTTCCTCGAAGCGCTCAACTTCGCGGCGCTCAAGGCGCTCAACGTGATCTTCGTGTGCGAGAACAACGGCTATTCCGTGTACTCGCCGCTGGCCGTACGCCAGCACCCCAACCGTAGCCGCGTCGCGATCGCGGCCGCCAACGGCCTCGCGACCGGAACGGGCGACGGCAACGACGTCGTCGCGGTCTACGACGCCACCCAAATCGCGGTCGATCGCGCGCGCGGCGGCGGCGGCCCGACGTTCCTCGAATTCGACACGTTCCGGCATCGCGAACACTGCGGCCCGTTCTTCGACGACGATCTCGGCTACCGCGATCCGGCTTTCGTCGCCGATTGGCTCGCGCGCGATCCGGTGGCTGCGCTCGAACGCACGCTGCTTGCCGACGCTACGCTCGATGCGGCCACGCAGCGCGAAATCGCGGGCGAACTGCGCGCGGAGATCGACGATGCGTTCGCGTTTGCCAAGGCCTCGCCGTTCCCGCCGCCGGGCGACCTCTTTCGTCATATCTACGCGGAAGACGGCTGATGACCGCGCGCACGATCACCTACGCCGAAGCGCTGCGCGAGGGTACGGCCGTCGCGATGGCCGCCGACCCATCGACGTTCCTCATGGGTCTGGGTGTGCCCGATCCCAAAGCGATCTTCGGTACCACGACCGACTTGCAAGCGCAGTTCGGTGCCGAGCGCGTACTCGACATGCCGACGGCCGAGAACGGCATGACCGGCGTCGCAATCGGCGCAGCGCTCGTCGGCAAGCGTCCGATCATGGTGCATCAGCGCGTAGATTTCACGCTGCTCGCACTCGATCAGATCGCCAACAGCGCGGCCAAGTGGTCGACGATGTTCAACGGTCAAGGCAGCGTGCCGCTCACGATCCGCATGATCATGGGCCGCGGTTGGGGCCAGGGGCCGCAGCACTCGCAGAACTTGCAAGCCACCTACGGACACTTCCCCGGCCTGAAAGTCGTGATGCCGTCGACGCCCCACGACGCCAAAGGCCTGCTGATCGCCGCGATCGAGGACAACAATCCGACGATCGTGCTCGAACACCGCTGGCTCGGCAACACCATCGGCGTGGTGCCCGAGGGGCACTACGCGATCGAACTGGGCAAAGCGCGCATCGCTCGCAGCGGTAACGACGTCACGCTCGCCGCCAGCGGTTACTCAACCCTCGAATCGCTGCGCGCCGCCGAACTCTTGGCCCAGGACGGCATCGATTGCGAGGTCATCGACCTGCGCACGATCAAGCCGCTCGACAGCGCCACGATCATCGCTTCCGCCGCGCGCACCGGCCGTTTCGTCGCGGTCGATTCGGGCTGGAAAACGTTCGGCATCGCGGGCGAGCTGATCGCGCTCGTTTCCGAGAGCGCGTTCGGCAACCTCAAAACGGCGCCCGTGCGCGTGACGCCGCCCGACGCCTACGTTCCAACGACGCAGTCGCTCGCCAACGCGTTCTATCCCTCCACCACCACGATCGTCAACGCGGTGCGCGCGATGTACGGATTGGCGCCGAAGACGGAACTCGATCTGGGCTTCGATCCCAACCGGCTGCTCGACGTCCCCGACGCGTCGTTCCGTGGACCGTTCTGACATGACCGCCGTCAGCTCGGACCCGGTACCCTACGTCGACCTGCCGGCGCAACACGCGCCGCTGAAGGCCGAGATTCTCGCCGCCGTCGAGCGCGTGCTCGAACGCGGCGACTTCATCCTCGGCGAGGCCGTGGAAGCGTTCGAGCAACGCCTCGCGGCGCTGATCGGCGTGCGCTTCGCCGTGGGTTGCGGTAACGGGACCGATGCGCTGCAGCTCGCGCTGCGCGCGCTCGGCATCGGTGCGGGCGATGAGGTGATCACGCCGCCCAACTCCTTCGTTGCATCGACGTCGTGCATTCGCCTGGCCGGCGCAATGCCGATTTTCGTCGACGTCGACGCAACCTACAACATCGACCCGAACCAGATCGAAGCTGCGATCACGCCGCGCACCAAGGCCATCATGCCGGTGCACCTCACCGGCCGGCCCGCGCATATGGAACGCATCCTCGCCGTCGCCGCGAAGCACAAGCTTGCGATCGTGGAAGATTCGGCGCAGGCGATTCTGGCCGAGTTCGACGGTAAGAAGGCCGGCTCAACCGGCACGCTCGGCTGCTTCAGCCTCCACCCGCTCAAGACGCTCAACGCCTGCGGCGACGGCGGCGTGGTTACCACGAACGACGAGAAACTCGCCACGCGGCTGCGCACCCTGCGCAACCTCGGCTTGCAGACGCGCGACGACTGCGTGGAATGGTCGGTCAACTCGCGCCTCGATACGCTGCAAGCCGCAATCTTGCTCGTGAAGCTCGACCATCTCGAAGCCTGGACGGACGCCCGGCGCGCGAACGCCGCCCGCTATCGTACACTGCTTGCAAACGTGCCGGGACTCACGCTGCCGACCGACTCGCCGCGCGAGCGCCAGGTCTACCACACGTTCGTCGTGCAGGCCGAACGCCGCGAAGCGCTGCACGCGTACCTCGGCGAACGCGGCATCGGCACGTCGGTGCACTACCCCGTGCCGATCCATCTGCAGACCGCCGCGCGCGAACTGGGTTACCAGCGCGGCGCATTCCCGGTGACCGAACGCCAGGCCGACCGCATTCTCAGCCTGCCCGTTCACCACACGCTCCGTCCCGATCAGCTCGACCGCGTCGCGGCGACGATCCGGGAATTCTACGAGGGATCCCGATGAGTTCGGCCGTCAACGCACCGCAAACGGTGCCCTTCTCCTACCTCGACCGTCAGTTCGCGAACCTCGACGACTACCTCGCCGACATTCGCGAACTCGTGTTGACGGGAGATTTCACGCTAGGCAAGCCGGTTACTGAGTTCGAGCAGCGTTTCGCGAAGATGATCGGCCTGCCGTACGCGATCGGCGTGAACTCCGGAACCGACTCGTTGATCCTGCCGATGAAACTGATGGGCATCGGCCCGGGCGACGAAGTGATCACCTCGCCCAACACCTTCATCGCCACGGTCGGCGCGATCGCGATGACCGGCGCAACCCCGGTCTTCACCGACAGCAACGAGCAGTTCGTGATGGACCCCGACCTGCTCGAAGCCGCCATCACGCCACGCACCAAGGCCATCATGCCGGTGCATTATACCGGTGCGATGGCCGACATGCCACGCATCGCCGCGATCGCGAAGAAGCACAACCTGATGATCTTCGAAGATGCGTGCCAGTCGATCAAGGCCGGGATGGATGGCAAACCCGCCGGTTCGTGGGGCCTCACCGCCGGCTACAGCCTGCACCCGCTCAAGAACCTCAACGTCTGGGGCGACGCCGGCGTGATCGTCACCACCTCGAAAGATCTCTACGACCGCCTGCGCTTATATCGCAATCACGGGCTCGTCGGCCGCGACGAGGTGGCATTCTTCGGTCACAACTCGCGCCTGGACAGCCTGCAAGCGGTCGTCGGTAACCGGCTGATCGAGCAAACCGATTTCATCACCGAGGGCAAGCGCGCCCATGCGAAGCGCTATGACGAAGCGTTTGCCGATATGGCGCCGATGATCCGCGTGCCCTACCGTGACCCGCGGGTGCACCACGTGTTCCATCTCTACATGCTGCGGGTGCAAGAGCGCGACGAGCTGCTGAAGTACCTCAACGACCGTGGCGTGGAAGCCAAAGTCCACTACCCGGTCCCGGTGCACTTGCAGCCGGCCGCCGCGCATCTCGGTTACAAAGCCGGCGACTTCCCCGTCACCGAGGAAGACTCGCGCGTGTGCATCACGCTGCCGGCCCACCAGCATCTCACCGCGGATGAAGTGTCGTACGCGATCGACACGGTCCGCGCGTTCTATGGCGCCAAGAAAGGCTAGACCACGATGAAACGGACGGTTCTGGTAACCGGCGGCGCCGGGTATGTCGGCGCGATGCTCGTACCCAAACTGCTGGCGCGCGGTTTCGCCGTACGTGTCCTCGACTGCTACTACTACGGCCACGAGCCGCTGGCGCTGCTGCGCGGTGCCACGGGCTTCGAAGAAATCGACGCCGATCTGCGCGATCGCGCGGCCGTCGCGCGCGCTGTCGAGGGCTGCGATAGCGTCATCCACCTCGCCTGTATTTCGAACGACCCGTCGTTCGAGCTCGATCCGGACCTCGGGAAGTCGATCAACTTCGACGCCTTCGAGCCGCTGGTCGAAGCCTCCAAGCGCGCCGGCGCGAAGCGCTTCCTCTACGTTTCCTCGAGCTCGGTGTACGGCGTGAGCGAAGCCCCCGAAGTGCGCGAAGATCACCCGCTGCTCGCGCTGACCGACTACAGCAAATACAAAGCGATGTGCGAACCGATCGCGCTGGCCGCCAACTCCAAGGACTTCGAGGTCGTGGTGCTGCGCCCGGCGACGGTATGCGGCTACTCGACGCGCATGCGCTTCGATCTCTCGGTGAACATCCTCACCAACCACGCCGTCAACAACAAGAAGATCCTCGTGTTCG
>Ga0307478_10004180_pt1 | contig 10364 bp, 9 predicted proteins | sample atmos_gasesECM4C_2_FD_203713 | JGI IMG/M metagenome (GOLD analysis project Ga0307478, IMG submission 203713) | Hardwood forest soil microbial communities from Morgan-Monroe State Forest, Indiana, United States - atmos_gasesECM4C_05 | ecosystem: Environmental > Terrestrial > Soil > Temperate...
AACTACCAGCGAGATGCAGGCGATGCCGATGGTTGCGATAAAGAAGGTCTGGCTAAAGCCGGTCCAAATGCCCAGGAGGCTGGCGTTGGTTTCAATATCGAAACTATCGTCGCCGCCGGGTTGATCGTGGCGCTTGGCTCGCAAAGCGGCGCGCGACTCGCCAATCGCATCATCCAGCGGAACTCCTGCGCTTTCCGCTTTGCCTGAAATCCGGATGCTGGTGTTGTGCACCCCGTACTGCTTGAGATATGTCGTGATCGGAATCATCACGTAGTTGTCGGCGCTCTGCCCCAGGGTTGTGCCTTTTTTCGTTCCCACGCCGATCACCTGATAAGTCCACCCGTCGATGCGGATCTCCTTGCCTAAGGGGTCGGCTCCGGCCATCAAATGCTCCACAATATCGTTTCCCACCACCGCCACGGGCGAGCGGTTGTTCAGGTCAGTCTGGTTGAGCATGCGACCAGCGCTCAAATCCGTATCGTAAATCGGTGCCATTGAAGGAGTCATGCCGCGCACGGAAGTGTCGCTGATCGATTGTTCAGCGTACTTCACATGCCCGCTGTCGTTGCGGACCGCCGCGCCAATGTATTTGCAATCGCGACAAGCCTCGGCCACGGCCTGGTAATCCTCCATGGTCAGGTCTTTGCGTTTCTCGCCTTCCAGGTAGTGGTCGACATTGGTCACCGCTGGGGAAACTTTGAAGATAATGAAAACGTCGGCACCCAGATTGAAAACTTTCTCCGCCACGTAGTCGTTGATGCCAGAGACGAATGTGACTACGGCGATGACAGCGGCCACTCCAATCACCACGCCGAGCAAGGTAAGCACCGAGCGCAGCTTGTTCACCCACAGTGACTGGAGCGCGATTCGGATGGCTTCGGCGATGTTCATGGATCAGGTCTTGGGTCTTGGGTTTTGGGCCATGAATCTTAGCGTTTCAGCAAAGTCCGTCCGAAGACCCGCTAGCGCCTACAAGTCTATCAGCCAAATGGCACGTCCTTCATAAGCCAGTCTGAACTCGAAACGTATCGCCCAGGACCTAAGACCTGAGGCCTCCCCGAGCCCTCACCATTCGCATATAATGATCCAGTTGGCAGCTGGACCGGACGGTCGCTTTCCGCGTCTTCCCTGGAAACGGCGGGGATGCGGGGAGAGGAAAGTCCGAACTCCGCAGAGCAGTGTGCCGGATAACGTCCGGGAGGCCGGGTTCAAGCCCGTCCGACGGAAAGTGCCACAGAAAATATACCGCCCTGATTTTCGGAATATGTTTTTCGGGATCGGGGTAAGGGTGAAAAGGTGCGGTAAGAGCGCACCGCCGCGGCAGCAATGCAGCGGGCAGGGCAAACCACACACGGAGCAAGACCAAATAGGAAGGGAGCCGGGGCTTGATTCTCACGAATCAGATTTCGGCACGTGCCGGCTCGGTGCGTCAAACCTTCGGGTAGGTCGCTAGAGCCTCGCAGTGATGCGTGGCCCAGAGGAATGACCGTCCCGCCGGAGCAATCCGGTGGACAGAATTCGGCTTACAGGTCCGGCTGCCATAACTCTATTACTATCGAATTGATTTTGGTGACGTGGCTGCGGCGGAAACCCCGCTTATCCGCGGCGCATGGTACTATTCCCGGCGTGAGCGATTCCGCTTGCATCCCAAGTGCTTCCTCGGTCGTCCCGGCCGCCGTCACGACTAAGACGGTTCCTGCGCGCCACTCCGGGCTCGTCCGCCTGACCCATTGGATTACTACAGTCGCGTTTCTCGGGCTGCTGGTCAGTGGAGGCGAGATCGTACTTTCGCATCCCCGTTTTTACTGGGGCGAGACCGGCAACGTAAACATGCGTCCATGGCTGAATCTGCACCTGCCATCCTCCAGGGATACCGTCCCCACCGGGTATGGGTACGTGCTGCCAGATCAGAACGGCTGGAGCCGGTATCTCCATTTTCAGGCGGCGTGGCTAGTGGTCGGGACGGGATTGGTGTATGTGCTGTTCGGTTTCTTCGCAGGGCATTTTCGGCGCGATCTGTTGCCCTCGGCTGCTGACCTTTCCGCGAAGCAGCTTGGCGGTTCACTGGTGCGACACTTGCGCTTTGAGCGGCCGGGCAAGGAAGAAGAGTGGTCGTACAACGTACTGCAGCGTCTGACGTATCTGCTCGTGATCTTCGTGCTGTTTCCGTTGATGATCTGGACGGGGCTGGCCATGTCGTTCGGATTTACCGCGGAATTCCCGCTGGCCGTGCGGCTTTTGGGAGGCCAGCAGACGGCGCGCAGCCTGCACTTCCTTGTGACCGTATTGCTGGTGCTGTTCCTTTTGATTCACGTGCTGATGGTTGTTGTTGCGGGATTCAGAAATCGTATGCGAGCCATGATTTCAGGGAAAATGATCACCGGCCGCGCTACCCCGCCCACGGAGTAAAGTGATGAGCAATATCTCTCGACGCAAATTCGTTACTACGGGGCTGGCTATGGCGGCCGGGGCATCTGGGATAGCCGTGGCGGCAAGGGTCGCGCGTCATCATGGGCTCATTCCGCCGGATGCGGGAGGACTTTACGGCCCGGGAGAAACGCTGACCTACGCGGCCCAGCGACTCCTGGCCCGCCACTCCATGGCCCGCGAATTTTCCCGCACCCAGATTTCGGAGAATCCGTTCGCCAATGAAGTCGATCCCTTGAGCGATGAATTCAAACGAATGCAGGCGGCCAGTTTCGTAGACTGGCGGATAACCGTGGATGGGATGGCCGCGCGGCCGGCCTCACTCTCGCTGGCAGAGATCAGGAGTTTTCCCAGCACTACGCAGATCACGATGATTGGCTGTGAAGAAGGATGGACTTACATCGCCGAATGGGGCGGAGTGCCGCTCGCTTACATCCTGGACCGTGTTGGCGCCCTGCCCGGTGTGCGTTATGTCGTATACCGCTCCATCCAACCCGACTGGTGGGACAGCATCGACATGGCGGACGCGTTGCACCCGCAAACGCTTCTCGCCCACCGCATGAACGGAAACGAACTTCCAGTGCCGTTCGGGGGCCCAGTGCGGCTGCGAGTTCCGCGACAGCTCGGTTACAAGAACGTGAAATACATCAATCGCTTGACTCTGACCGACAATCTCAAACTCTTCGGCAAGGGCACGGGTGGTGCTAACTCTGATGGTGGCTATGCGTGGTATGCCGGCATCTAAGAACAGGCGTCGGTCCCGGCACACATCCGCCGGCCAAGGCTCCGCTTGCTTTCGTATCGGCTCGAAGTTTCGCTGACGTTTGCCCCGGGTCTATTTGACGGGGCGCGAACCGGTGATGAGGATGTCCACGAGTCTCCTGGCGCTTTGCTGCCAGTCAGGGCCGGACGCTACATGGGAGACGCCGATTAGTGCTCGAAGCAGATCGAATGGCTCCAGATCTCTACGAATGTCGCAGCTCTTGATTGCGCGCTTCACTAACGAGTCAATCGCTCCCTGGATCTGACTGCGTGAACCCTCATACAGCTTCGAAGGCCCCCCGACGAGCGAGTTCAAGGCGGGGCCGATAATCTGCTTTGTGGCGATGTAGTCGACGAACAGTAACATCCATGCTCGCAAGGCCTCGACGGGAGGAAGGCTTGCGGAGAACTTCTTCTCGGCTGCGGCCAGTTTTTCCACCTCAATCCGATAGACCGCTTCGATCAGGGCATCGCGCGTCGGAAAATGGCGATACAGAGTTCCCGCTCCAACACCTGCCTCTTTGGCAACGTCATCGAGGCTGGCGTTCGCGCCGGACCGAGTAAACGCCTCCTTCGCCACCTCCAGAATGCGCTCGCGGTTCCGCTGCGCGTCGGTACGCGGTTTTCGAAATGCAGGTTTCTGATTCCTGGTCGGCATAAAAAAAAGTTGCAACCGGAGATAGTCTCCGGTTATCTTATCTAGTGATTCGGAGACACTCTCCGTTTTAGTCGGAACGCAACGGCCTGTCAATAGCAGTTACGGGTTCTCCGGCTCGGTCCGGCTTCGAGAAGTGAGGAGGAGGTGAGGAATATGAATCCACTCGCTCGTTACAAAGCATCAAAAAAGTTCAACCCCGGTTGCGCCGATCTCGTGACGATGGCGGAGCGAGAGTTGTCGGCATTCTTCAATGCCGTCACCCAGTTGTTCGGGTCAGAACAGGCGGAGCTCTCAGCGGAAGACTGGTTGCACGAGTTGATCGAGACCGAGGAGCTGCCCACTTCAGCCCGCGAATGGCGGTTGATCACAGCGAAAGTTTCGACTGGGCTCCCAAATGGAGTGAAGGCTTCGTCTCTATTGACCGAATTCACAAGTGCTTAGGAGGAAAAGAATATGCGTGTTTTTATAACGGGTGCTACAGGCTTTATTGGTACGGCAGTGGTGCGAGAACTGATCGGCGCTGGTCATGAGGTGCTCGGCCTGGCCCGCTCGGACGCGGCCGCCAAATCCCTTGTCGCGGCGGGAGGCAACGTACATCGGGGTTCACTCGAAGATCTCGAAAGCCTTCGCAGCGGCGCGGCGGCTGCCGACGGAGTGATCCACACCGCTTTTATCCACGATTTCTCAAACTACGGGCCTGCCGCCGAAGCGGATAGGCGTGCCATCGAGACTCTCGGCGATGCGCTCGCGGGCTCAGATCGCCCGTTGATCGTCACTTCCGGGACCTTGCTTGTTCAACGCCAGGGGCCGCTCGCAACAGAAGAGGATGCAACCAATCCCAACTTCCCGCGCAAGTCGGAGGAGGCGGTGCTTGCGCTGGCGGCGCGCGGAGTCCGCACGTCTGTGCTGCGGCTATCCCCATCGGTCCACGGCAACGGCGATCACGGCTTTGTTCCGCGACTGATCAGCATTGCGCATGAAAAGGGTGTTTCCGCCTATATAGGCGACGGGCTCAACCGCTGGCCCGCGGTGCATCGGCTCGATGCCGCTCATCTGTACCAGCTGGCGCTTGAAAAAGGTACTGCTGGGGCGACATATCACGGCGTGGCTGACGAGGGCGTACCGACTCGAGAAATCGCTGAGGTCATCGGCCGCCATTTGAACGTACCGGTCGTGAGCAAGTCTCGCGACGAAGCAGCCGATCATTTTGGCTGGATCGCTCACTTCTTTGGTGTAGACGCCCCAGCTTCCAGCGCGCAAACGCAGGAACGGCTGGGATGGCGACCGGTTCAGCCTGGGCTCATTGCCGATCTGAACGCGGAGCACTATTTCGAACACACTGCGGACGCCGTCCATTCGCACAGCTAGCGCGTCACCGGATCCATGAACCATCACATCGAACGTAGCAATACTTAAGGAGGTAGAAAATGACAGACATACTTGAGACAACAGCGTTTGGAGCAACTTCGACCACAGAGGACGTTTTGTCCGGCGTGAATCTGAAGGGCAAACGAATTCTCGTAACCGGTGTTTCGGCCGGCCTCGGCGTGGAAACGGCGCGCTCGCTGGCTGCCCACGGCGCTCAGGTTGTAGGCGCGGCACGGGATTTGAACAAGGCCAAATCTGCGACCGAGCAGGTGCTAAAGGACGCAGCAGCCAATGGCGGAAGCTTCGACGTGGTTGAACTCGACCTTGCCAATCTGAAGAGCGTGCGTTCCTGCGCCGACCGGTTGCTGTCAAAGGGAGAAGCGTTCGACGTAGTCATTGCCAACGCCGGCGTGATGGCCACGCCGTTTGGCCATACGGCGGACGGCTTTGAGACGCAGTTCGGCACGAATCAGCTGGGCCACTTTGTCCTGGTCAACCGGATTGCGTCTCTTATCCGCGATGGCGGGCGGCTCATCAACTTGTCTTCTTCCGGTCATCGCTATTCCGACGTCGACCTCGAGGATCCCAACTTTGAGCGCACGCCTTATGAGCCTTTCGTCGCTTATGGCCGATCGAAGACGGCGAATATCCTCTTTGCGGTGGCGTTCGACGGCCGACACCGGAGTCGCGGCATACGTGCTGCGGCTGTGCATCCAGGAGGGATTCATACTGAGCTCGGCCGGTACGTAGATCCCAGCCGTTTAGAAAAGATCATCGAACAGATAAATCAGCAACTCGCGGCCGAGGGAAAACCGGCTTTCAAGCTCAAGACCGTCCCGCAGGGGGCTGCAACGTCGGTGTGGGCGGCGGTGGTTGCGCCGGCTGACGAAATCGGTGCGAGATATTGCGAGAACTGCCACGTTGGTAAGACGGTGGCGGAAGACGCGACCATCACCGCCGTCAGCGAAGGGGTGCGTGGATACGCGCTCGATGCAAACCATGCCGAGGCTCTCTGGAAGAAGAGTGAGGAACTCGTCGGAGAGTCGTTTTAGAGATTCTTCGATTCGTCTCAACCGGGGTTATTCATAGGGAAGACTTCTCCAAGTTTTGCTTCGGCCTGGCGTGCACTGCCTTTGGTTTCTTTCGGGAAAGGGGATACTTCTGCTGTGAGTGCTCGAGCAGTGCACGTGGGGATGGCGTGAGCGCCATTTCAAAACAACTTCGGGGACAGTCCTATTTTCGGACGGGTTGATGTTTGATGCCTGGATTTTGTTTAGGACTTCTTAGGCCAACAAAAAAGGGACGCCCGCGAAAGAGCGTCCCCTGTTGTTGACTCTGCCGTTGTTGACTCTGCCGTTGTTGACTCTGCCGTTGTTGACTCTGCCGTTGTTGACTCTGCCGTTGTCGACGGTTTACTTGAGTTGAACTGCCGGAAGCACGCTGGTTCCCTCAGCGCGAACGGCATCGAGGGCCGATGGATCGAGGCCCAAGGCTTGGAGGATGGTAGGCGCCACCTGCACGGTGCCTACCGCGGCTCGGACCGTCTGCGGTTCGAAGCCGGGATGGGACAGCAACATAACGACATTTGTGTCGTCATGGGAGAACCCGCCATGCTCGGCGAGTTTCGCCGTGCTGCTGGAGTAAGTAACACCGATGTTCGGGGTCACGATGATATCCGGCGTGCGCGGGTCTACGGTTGGATCGTTGTAGTTAATCGTGAGCGAAGGGCCGTAGTAAATCTGCCCCAGCGCGATTCCGGAGGCAGAGGCATTGGCTTCGAGGATACTGACGCTGGCTAAAGTATTGGAGGAACTCGTCAGCCACACCAGCGAGACGTCATCTTCGGTCGGTCCAATGCCGTTCGGGTTGTTGGTGGATTCAGAGAATGGAATGAAGCCGGCGTTGGAGAGCAGCGTGACGGGTGAAGTGCCGTTGATAGTCTGACCGACGTAGCGACTGGAGTCGATGGGCGACTGGCCGTGCTTGGCAGTGATCACGATCAGAGTGGTATCGAAGAGCCCCTGTTTCTTCAGTTCGCTGACGAACGCCGCAATCGAGGCGTCGACGAATTGGAATTCGCCCAACAGGGCCGCGGTGGGTGTGCCGGCGGCATCCAGATATCCGCCCGTCACGCCGATGTTCTTTTCAATGACCTTCTGGCCCACGCTAACCGCCTGAAAGTTCATGCCGAAGATGGTGGGAACCTGGGTCTGCTTGAGTCCAAGGTGGTCCTTGCCATCGATCTCGTTGAGGATCGCGTCGACCTTCAAGGTGTCGTAGCACTGAACGTTGTCGAAGCTGACGTCCCATGCGGTCAGGTCGGCAGTTGGATCACGGATGGTGGCGCAGGATATGCCTGTGGGTGTGGTGACGCCGGGAAGGGCGATTACGTCGGAGTTGATTTCAGGGGCGTAGAAATCGTCGAGCGCCTTGGGGCCAAGACCAGAGGCGACCGAGGCATACGCCGGGTGCTTGTCGGACCATGCCGCGTAACCGCCAGACTGGTGAATCACGCTGAAGATGCTGTTGGCTCGGACAAAATCCCAAGGCATAACGGGATTGCAGCCATTCGCGGGGTCGCGGGGCAGGTGCTTGGGATCGATCGACGCGATGCCGCCGTCGGTGAGCGACGCGCCGGGCGCGCCACCGTTCAGCTTGGTCTTATCGAAGTCGATGCCTTCTTCGTACTCGGTCGTGAAACCCGTTACCGCAGCAGGGCAAGGACCGGGCCCATTTCCATTGCCGGTCACCTGTTCAGGCCCGTCGAGGTTACGGGCGTAGGCGACGTCGTAGTAGATGCCGGTCAGGGCTGGGCTTCCGCCAGTGACGATCGCAGTCAGGCCGGGGAAGGAATCGGATGGTTTTGAGGTACTGGCGGCGACGTAGTTGATGCCGGTCTTGCCGAGGGCTGCAAGCGCCGGGCAATAGGGTGCGCCGTTGTTGACGGTGCTGATGCCATTGGCGCAGTTCGCGAAATCAACCGCGTGCATTCCGTCGACGCTGATCAACAGCACGCGTTTGATATGGCCGTGGTTGATGTGCTCGCGGTTGAGGTTATTGTCCTGGGCGACTGCTGGGCCCACCGAACAGGCAGCTGCTAGAGAAAATAATACTAGTGTCTTCTTCATTAGTGACCTCTAGCAGAAAATAGTATGTAACGCGGCGTGAAAGAATGTTACGCAGAGTTGAATTGTTCGTGAAAATTACTCTGGTGGGATGTGGAAAAACAGAGTCTCATAACCCCGTCTTCGGTGCCCGCAAGTAGCCCCTCTGGCGCTCAATAAGCCTGCGCAGACGATCACAAAGGATTCCGACGTTCAAGGTAAATCTTCGGCAAATCGGAAACTGTCGCAAAAGACGCGACAAGCGCGCGCCACCCTCGATGATAAATAAAACGAGGAAAGGCTGGGCCAGCCTCCACGCGGACTTGTGCCCCCTTTTTCGCGGAACGCCAAGACCAAAAGATCAAAGGAGTCAACCATTTCGGGGGGTAACCAACGATGGTGACCGAGGTACGTTGCAGCGGCCGTGCGCTCAAGCTAATGTCCTCAGATCAGCATGAATCCGAAACCCACGGAACACCGCTCAGAATCTCATCGCAAAGACCTAGTCCGCACTGAGGGCGCTCATCGCAGTCCGATATCAAAGCGCCGGAGCAGCCGAATGGCCCTCAACGCCTCTGTTGGGCTGTCGGGTGAAGATCGCCAAAAGTGCTCCTTTACGATGCCCGCCAAAGCCACGAACCTGAACAAGCATGGAGCTGCGGTGCAACTAAGTCGTGAGTTGCAGGTTGGCTCTACTGTGGTGATTCGAAATAAGAGTGGCACTCAGGTTTCCGCTCGGGTGGTCGCGCAGCTGGCTGGCCAGGGAGTCCCCACCTACGCAATCGAGTTTGCCGAACATGACGACGATAAAGTAAAAACCTTTTGGGGAATCACGTTCCCGTCCGTTGAAAGCAGAGGATCTAGTGCGCAGGCTGCGGAGCAATCTGGAGTCATGCGTCGCAGGCGGGCCTTACATCTCAGCCAACCTGATCAGAACTCGGCTGGTTAGCGCTCCTATTTTCCCACCTAAATTCTGCCTGCCTGCTGGTCGCGCTTCGGTCTTTAGCGGCGCTAACACCTCCGCCGCTGCCCGCTCAGCCGCGGCCCAACACGCGCGTGGAATCTGCTAGAATCTGTGCTGTTACTTTGGTCGATCGTAGGAGAGCACATACATGTCAGCACCCAGCCGCCGCCCGGAGATTCGCCGGCGCCGCGCACGTCAACATAAGATTACGACCCTTCGCAAGCGTCTGGCCTCGGCCAAAACCGATGCCGACCGCAACCGCGTCACCGAAAAACTGAATAAGTTGGCTATTGCTTCCCCGGGCCAACCCTTGCTGAAGTAGCCACGCAAAAAATCCAGGTTACAGACGCGCAGGGGCAGGGCACCGGAGGAAGATCTCGCAGGTTACGCCACTCCCGCTCTAGGGCTTTTCTCCGAGCCGCGAGGCTGACGATCGGCTGGCTCCAGAACTTCCCGATAAGCCTCATTGATGCGCCCCACGGATTTCTTCCAGGAAAATTTGGCGGCCTGGCGGTAACTGCGCTCCTTCATCCTTTCGCGCAGCGGCTGATCGAGTAAAACTCGATGCAACGCTCTCATGATCTCGAAAACATTCTCCGGATGAACCAGCACCGCGGCATTCCCCACAACCTCGGGCAGCGATGACACGTTGGAGGTGACAACCGGCGTGCCATGGGCCATCGCCTCCAGAGGCGGCAGGCCGAACCCCTCATAGAGCGATGGAAAGACAAAAATCTTGGCTTGATCGTAAAACGTGCGCAGCACTTCGATGGGTACGAATCCGAGGAAGCGCACATCGTTCTGCACCCCGCTTCGCACCACCGTCCGCCGCAAGTCGGGGTGACCGGAAAGGTCGTCTCCAATGATGATGAGTTTGAGGTCAGGAAACGCGTGATCTTTCTCCAACTCCGTTTTCAGCGCCGAGAAAGCCTCGATCATCCGCACCACATTCTTATGTGGGCTGACTCTTCCCGCATAGAGCAGAAAAGGATAGGTCACCTGGTAGCGCTCGGCGATCAACTGCCGGTCCCCCGCGCTGGCGTGCCCATGCAGGAACCGCTCGTCGATGGCGTTGTAGACC
>Ga0307478_10004181_pt1 | contig 10364 bp, 10 predicted proteins | sample atmos_gasesECM4C_2_FD_203713 | JGI IMG/M metagenome (GOLD analysis project Ga0307478, IMG submission 203713) | Hardwood forest soil microbial communities from Morgan-Monroe State Forest, Indiana, United States - atmos_gasesECM4C_05 | ecosystem: Environmental > Terrestrial > Soil > Temperate...
CGAAAGCCTGCCTCATGCGATGAGCCTGGCGTGTGTCGAATGGGGCATGACGCCGGTCGAGGCTTTGGTCGGCGCGACGGTGCATGCGGCTCACTCCCTCAGGCTTGAGGGTGTCGCCGGCTGTCTGCGAGTTGGCAGCTTCGCCGATTGCGCGATCCTCGACGTCGAAACTCCTGAAGCCATTCCCTACTATGTCGGCGTGAATCGCGTCATCAGGACGGTGGCTGGAGGGATCGTCTGGCAGCCCTCGTAGAGTGCGTCCCCAACTTCTCCGAGGGGCGCCGGCTGGAGGTGATCACCGAGATCGCGGATGCGATCAAGGCCGCGGGCGGCCGTGTGATCGACGTCCAGGCGGATGCGGCGCATAACCGGATGGTTGTCACCTTCGTCGCCGAGCCGAGCCTGGCGGTCGATGCGGCGATGGCGGGAGCGACGGTCGCCACCAAACGGATCGACCTACGGCACCATCGCGGTGAGCACCCCCGAATGGGCGCCACCGACGTCGTGCCCTTCGTTCCCTTCGCCGACCTGCCGATGAGCGTTTGCGTCGAGCTTGCCCACACCTTCGGCGCGCGGCTACAAAAAGAACTGCGGGTTCCGGTGTATTACTACGGCGAAGCCGCCTTGCGACCCGAGCGACGCGAACTGGAAAAGGTTCGCCAGGGCGGTTTCGAAGATCTGCTCGAGCACATCGGCGATGCCGACCGGGCGCCGGACGAGGGACCATCGGCGGTCCATCCCAGCGCCGGCGCGACGGCGGTCGGCGCACGGATTCCCTTGATCGCGTACAACGTCAACCTGAAAACGACGGACCTGCAGGTGGCCAAGGACATCGCGAAATCCATTCGCGCCTCCTCCGGCGGCCTCCCCAACGTCAAGGCACTCGGCTTTGCGCTCGCCGACCGCGGGCTGGTCCAGGTCTCGATGAACCTGACCGATTACCGCGTCACCAACATCTGGAAGGTCTTCACCGCGATCCGCGACGAAGCGAAACGCCGTGGCGTCGAGGTCGAGGCGTCGGAGATTGTCGGCACGGTTCCGCTCGCCGCGGCGGTGGGCGTCATCAAGGACGCCGTTGTCGAGCCCGCATTCCGGATGGATCAGATCCTCGAGAAACGAGTGTGGACCGCCGAATGACCACGGTGAGAGACCAGGCCGTGGGGGACTATCTGCAAGCACTGGCGTCGACGGCGGCGGTGCCGGGTGGGGGAAGCGCCGCGGCGCTGGCCGGGGCCATGGGCGCGGCTCTGGTGAGCATGGTCGCCAAGCTCAGCGCCAGAAAGTCGAAAGCGGAGGAGGACCGCGAGGTTCTCAGCGGTCTCGTGCCCGAACTCGATCAGCTTGCGGCGCGTTTACTCGAGCTGAGCGAGCATGACATCGATGCCTACCGAGGCGTTATCGATGCTCGCAAATCGGGGGCGCAGGGTGAGCGGCTCGCTCGAGCCTACGAGCGGGCCGCCGAGGTGCCGCTCGAGGCGGCCACGGCGGCGTCGCGCGCCATCGCGATCCTTCCCGACGTCAGCCGGCGGGCCTGGGAGATGACCGCCTCGGACCTGGCGGTTGGGAGCGAGTTGTTGCAGAGCTGCTTGAGCGGAGCGCTCGGGAACGTCGCCATCAACCTGCCCGAATTGCGTGGCGACACCGCCGCCCGCATCGAGGCGGCCTACCGTGCGCTTCGCCAGGAGGCCAATGAGTAATCGATCGATGGTGCAGGTGGTGGCGGCCATCTTCGGCGCCATTTATCTCGTGGCCGGGGTGCTGGGGTTTTTCAACCACCCGGTCCTGGGAATCTTCCAGGTCAACCTGCTGGACAACCTCGTCCACATCGCGATCGGCATCGGTGGGCTCGCCGCCGCCAGCAGCCTGGCCAACTCGAAAACGTTTTGCCGGGTGGCGGGCGTGTTCCTGCTTTTACTGGGGCTCATCGGCATCGGCGCCGCCAACCCGTTTGGGCTGTTGTATATCGGCGGCGCCGACATCGCGCTTCACCTCGTAACGGGCGGCGTACTCGCGTATTTCGGCTTCATCGCCCCGGTCTCGACCCGCTCCGCATAGCGCCGACGCCGATACACTCAATTCGTGGCCGATACGTTCCCTTCGTTTCAAAGCAGGACCGTCACCATCGACGGGGTCAATTTGCACTATTTGTGCGGTGGCACTGGTCCGCCGCTGGTGCTGGTGCACGGCCTCGGCAGCTCTGCGGCAGTTGAGTTCTATAGCAATCTTGAACCGCTCGCCGCGCATCACCGGGTGTTCGCCATCGATTTGCCCGGTTTTGGTCGCTCGGACAAGCCGGTGCTCGAGTACACGATCGCTCTTTTCGTTCGGGCGGTGTCCGACCTGATGTCCAGTGAAGGCATCGAGCGGGCCGCCGTGATGGGCGTCTCGATGGGTGGGCGCGTTGCGCTCGGCCTGGCGCTCGATTCGCCGGAGAAGGTCGAGCGGCTCGTGCTCGTCGATGCGCTGGGCGTGGGCGCGCCGCGGCGGGTGCTGGCCTACTCGATCTTGCTGACGAGAGGCCTCGGCGAGTTGACCCTCCGCGGCACGGCGCGAGCGCTGCGACAGATGAACCCGGCGGTCATCCGCCGATTCTGGGGCTGGTATTTGAAGCGTCCGAACCGCGTCGACAGCATCTGGAGTGACGAGCGGATCTTGAATCACGGCACCCTGCTTGCCACCCCCGAGTATCGCGCCGCCTACCTATCGGCGCTGCGCTCGATTGCCGGGATGCGGCAACTGCGGGATGGCGTCGTTGTCGAGGACCGGCTCCCCGAGCTGCGCATGCCGACGCTGCTCATCTGGGGCGGCCACGACCACATTTTTCCGGCGAGCCAAGCCCAGGCGGCGAAGGACCGGATTCCAAACGCGCGCCTCGAGGTCTTCGGCGATAGCGGTCACACGCCGCAGATGGAGGAACCGGAGCGGTTCAATCGGCTGGTGCTCGACTTTCTCCAGGAACCGGCGAGCCGGCGGGGCGAGGGGGTCGCCTGATATGGCCGCCAAACGAGAGCCCTCCGTTGACGAGCGGCAGCAGCTGGTCGACGAGCGGGACCGGCTGGCCGATGAGCGCGAGGGGCTGGCCGACCAGCGCGAGCGGCTCGCCGACGAGCGGCAGCGGCAGGCGGACATCAGGGAGCGCGTACTCGACGAGCGACAGCGGGCGATCGAGCAACAGGAGCTGCGGATCCGCACCCACGGCCGGTTTGTGGAGCTCCAGGGCCCTGACAGCCAGCAATCGGCCATCGACGCCATCGCCACCGCCCGCGAACAGATCGAGCGCTCCAGGTTGGCGCTCGACCGCTCGGCGGCCGCGCTCGATCGGCAGCGCGGGCGGCTCGATCGAGCGGATGCGACCGCAGAGCGCGACCAGGCCGTGATTAACCGAGAGCTGGACGGGCAAAACCTATAACGATGAAGAACCTTCGTCGGGACGACCTGCGCAACGTCGCGATCATCGCGCACGTCGATCATGGCAAGACCACGCTGGTCGACGCGCTGCTGAAGCAGTCGCATGTGTTCGCGGCTCACGAGCAGGTGGGTGAGCTGATCATGGATTCCAACGTGCTGGAGCGCGAGAAGGGCATCACGATCCTGGCCAAGACCACCTCGATTCGTTACCACGGCGTGAAGATCAACATCATCGATACACCCGGCCACGCCGACTTCGGTGGCGAGGTCGAACGGGTGCTGGGGATGGCGGAGGGCTGCCTGCTGCTGGTCGACGCGCTCGAGGGCCCGATGCCCCAAACCCGAGTCGTGCTGCGGCAGGCGCTGGAGCTCGGCCTGATGCCGATCATCGTCGTGAACAAGATCGACCGCGTCAACGCCCGGCCTGCCGAGACGGTCGAGGCAACGCATGATCTGCTGCTCGAGCTGGCCAAGAACGCCGATCAGCTCAGTGCACCGGTCATCTACACCAACGCCCGCACCGGGACGGCCACGGTCGACCTTCGCCACCCGGGGACGACCCTCGAGCCGCTCCTCGATGCACTGCTGGCCTACATCCCACCGCCGTTGGGTGACGCGGACGGTCCGCTGCAATTGATGGTCAGCAACCTCGACCACGACAATCACATCGGCCGGCTGGCGATCGGACGGATCACGCGCGGCACGCTGAGACCGGGGCAGGACGTGGTCCGTATTAGCGAGGCGGGCCCTGGCCAACGCCAACGGATCACGACGTTGCTCACGGTCGAAGCCCTGCAGCGGCGGCCCGCCGAATCGGCGTCCGCGGGCGAGATCGTCTACATAGCGGGCCTACCCGACATCGCGGTCGGGGATACGGTCGCGGATCCCGACCATCCGGAGCCGCTGAAACGGCTGGAGGTCAGCGAGCCGACCCTGCGGATGCAGTTCTCGGTCAACCAGTCGCCCTTCGCGGGCCGCGAGGCCACCACCAGCAGCACCTCGCGCCAGCTCCGGGCCCGCCTCGAGCGCGAGCTGCAAACCAATGTCGCGCTCAAGGTCGCCGACGGCGCGACCGCCGACATCTTCGAGGTGAGCGGCCGCGGCGAGCTGCATCTGGCGATCCTGATCGAGACGATGCGCCGCGAGGGGTACGAGTTCGAGGTCTCGCGCCCGGCCGTCATCACGCGCGAGATCGACGGGCAACGCCACGAACCGGTCGAGGAATGCATCATCGATTGCAGCCTCGACGCGGTGGGCGCGATCACCGAAGCGCTCGGGTCCCGTGGGGCGCAGCTGCAGTCGATGCGAACCGATGCCGGCAGCGGCGCGCGGCTCACCTATCTGGCGCCGACCCGGGCGCTGATCGGCCTGCGCAGCCTGATCCTGACCCTGACCCGGGGGACGGGCGTGATGTCGACCAGGCTGGTGGGCTGGGAGCGCTGGCGGACCCTGCCGCCGCGGACACGCAACGGGGTGCTGACGGCGAGCCAGACCGGGATGGCGGTTGCCTACGGCTTGCAGGGCGTCCAGGAGCGCGGGCAGCCGTTCATCGGCCCCGGGACACAGGTCTACGAGGGCATGATCGTCGGCCTCAACCGCCGCGGTGGCGACATCGACGTCAACGCCACCAAGCAAAAGCAAAAGACCAACATGCGCGCCTCGACCGAGGACGCCACCGTCAAGCTGGTACCGGCACGCGAGCTATCGCTCGAGGAGTCTCTCGACTTCATCGAGGATGACGAGCTGGTCGAGGTGACGCCCAAGGGGATCCGGATGCGCAAGCGCGTGCTGAACGCCGGCGATCGCATCAAGCAGCGCAAACGCGAGCTGGCCAGCTGAGCCTCAGGTAAGGGGATGGCCGAGCCGGGCGGCGTAGTACGCCAGGACCCACTGGAAGAGCAAAACCAGCCCCCATATAAGTAGGATGGCGCCGCCGGCGCCGAGCCCCGCCGGCCAGAGGCGCTTCCGCCGGTAGCGGGCGAACTCCGGGAAGGTGCTCCAGAAGGCGCGGGAAAAGAGTCCAACTCGACGGCCCTCCCGGATGGCAATTCGAAGCAGGATGACGCCCAACAGGCAGAGCCCGATGCCCCAGATCAGCACCAGGCGGGTATAGGCATATGTTGTGCCCCGGACAGCCAGAAAACCCTACAGGCTGTGGTAAACTGCTTGACAGGCCTCATCCTACGGCATACGATGTGGGCCGCTTCCCACCCCACCTTTGGAGGTTCATCGATGGCCCGATCCACCCAAAAGACGTCGACCGACCGACCCAACGTGACCACGGCAGCCCCTGCCAGCGCCTCGAAACGCAACCGGAACGGCCTCCCCTGGAAGCGGTACTTTACCCGCCCGGGTGTGGCGCCCTTCGACGAGGTGCAGTGGGAGACGCGCGAGGCGGTCATCACCAACGAAAAGGGTGAGATCGTCTTCGAGCAGCACGACGTGGAGATCCCGACCACCTGGTCACAGGTCGCCACCAACGTCGTGGTGTCGAAGTACTTCCGTGGGGTCATCGGGACGCCGGAACGGGAGCATAGCGTCAAACAGCTCATCGGCCGGGTGGTTCGCACGATTCATGGGTGGGCGAACAAGCAGGGATATTTTGCGACGCCGGAAGCCTCAGAAGTCTTCCGGGATGAGCTGACGCATCTGCTGGTGCATCAGAAAGCCGCCTTCAACAGTCCCGTCTGGTTCAACGCCGGGATCGAGCCGCGCCCTCAGCTTTCGGCGTGCTTTATCAATAAGGTCGAGGACCGGATGGAGTCGATCCTCACCCTGGCCAAGACTGAGGGCATGCTCTTCAAGTACGGCTCCGGCACCGGTTCCAACCTCTCGCCACTGCGCTCCTCGCGCGAGCTGCTGGCGGGGGGCGGCACGGCCTCCGGCCCCGTTTCCTTCATGAAGGGCTTCGATGCGTTTGCCGGCGTGATCAAGTCTGGCGGCAAGACCCGTCGGGCGGCCAAGATGGTCATCCTCAACGCCGATCATCCCGACATCGTCGAGTTCATCAATTGCAAGGTCGAGGAGGAGCGCAAGGCCTGGACGCTGATCGAGGGTGGGTACGACGCGTCCTTCAACGGCCCTGCCTACAGCTCGATCTTCTTCCAGAACTCCAACAACAGCGTCCGCGTCAAGGACGACTTCATGAAGGCCGTGGAAGAGGACGCCGACTGGCACACCTTCGCCATCACGACCGGCCAGATCATGGATACCTACAAGGCGCGAGACCTGATGCGCATGATGGCCGATGCCGCCTGGGCATGCGGCGATCCGGGATTGCAATACGACACCACCGTCAACCACTGGCACACCTCCCCCAACACGGACCGGATCAACGCCTCCAACCCGTGCTCGGAGTACATGTTCCTCGACGACACCTCCTGCAACCTCGCCTCCATCAACCTCATGAAATTCCTCGACGAGCGCGGTGAGTTCGACGTCGAGGCCTATCGCGAGGCGTGCCGGGTGCTGATCACGGCCCAGGAGATCCTCGTTGACAACGCCAGCTATCCGACCGAGGCGATTACCAAGAACAGCAGGGACTTCCGGCCGCTCGGGCTCGGCTACGCCAACCTCGGCGCACTGCTGATGGCGTCAGGCCTGCCCTACGACAGCGATGCCGGTCGCGACGTCGCCGCCGCGCTGACCGCGGTCATGACGGGCGAGGCGTATGCGCAGTCGGCGCGGATCGCGCAGAAGAAGGGTCCCTTCAACGGCTTTGCCGTCAACCGCGAGCCGATGCTGCGCGTCATGGACCAGCACCGCAACTCGGTCGACCACATCAACCCGGCGCATGTGCCGCTGCCGCTACTGAGCGCTGCCCGGGATGCCTGGGACAAGGCCTGCCAGCTCGGCGATCTCTATGGCTATCGCAACGCCCAGGCGACCGTGATCGCGCCCACCGGCACGATCGGCTTCATGATGGATTGCGACACTACCGGCATCGAGCCCGACATCGCGCTGGTCAAGTACAAGAAGCTGGTCGGGGGCGGCATGCTCAAGATCGTCAACCAGACGGTGCCGATCGCGCTGCGCCGGATCGGCTACTCCGAGGCTCAGGTTTCCGAGATCCTTCAGTACATCGACGAGAACGACACCATCGAGGGCGCCCCGCATCTGCGGCCCGACGACCTGGCGGTCTTCGACTGCGCGTTCAAGCCGGCCAAGGGCTCGCGCACCATCCACTACATGGGGCACGTCAAGATGATGGCCGCCGCCCAGCCCTTTATCTCGGGCGCGATCTCCAAGACGGTCAACATGCCGGAGAACGCCACGTCCGAGGACATCATGGAGGTCTACCTCGAAGGCTGGCGGATGGGCCTCAAGGCGATCGCGATCTACCGCGACGGCTCCAAGCGCTCCCAGCCGCTGAACACCGCGCTCGACAGCAAGAAGGGTGCGGCCACCGAGGCGGCGGCGACTCGAGAGGTGGCGGCGGCCGAGCCGGCCCGTGCCGTGCGCCGCAAGCTACCGGACGAGCGACGCGCGATCACCCACAAGTTCGATATCCAGGGCCACGAGGGCTACATCACGGTCGGCATCTACCAGGACGGCCAGCCGGGCGAGATCTTCCTCGTGATGTCCAAAGAGGGCAGCACCATCTCCGGATTGATGGATGCCTTCGCCACCAGCATCTCGCTGGCGCTGCAGTACGGTGTCCCGCTCGAGGTGCTGGTCAAGAAGTTCGCGCACACTCGGTTCGAACCCTCCGGATTCACCAAGAACCCGGAAATCCCGATCGCGAAGTCGATCACCGACTACATCTTCCGCTGGCTCGCCTCCAAATTCCTGAACGGAACCCAGCAAGAAGCGATCGGCATCGTGCGGCGCGAGCCCGTCATCGAGATCGAGGCGGCAGCTCCGTCGATAACGCCGGCGCCGACGCTGGCCAAGCCCGCCCCGGCCGATTCGAACCCGATCAAGATCAGTTTCGTGGGCCAGGAGGACGCGCCGGCGTGCTCGGACTGCGGCTCGATCATGATTCGCAACGGCACGTGCTACAAATGCCTCAACTGCGGCAGCACGTCCGGTTGCTCCTAGGAAAAACTGAGGAAGAGGTCATCGTGACATCTTCCTCGCGCCCGTCGACGGTGCACCAGAAGCATCCAATGTGGTCGCATGTCGGTCCCGAATGCCCGTGCGGGGGCTCAACGATGTGGGACGGACGCAAATTTCGCTGCCATGGATGCGGCCTCTATTACGAAACCTGTTGTGATGGGGGTCGCTGCCCCTAATCGCGGAAAATTTTCCAAAAATTCTCGTTGCTGACCCGCACACGGCCCGTCAACAGCGCCGCTCGCGAAAAAAATTGGGCACAGAGTATGCAAAGTTGCTCAATTCATGCTAAGGTCGCACTTAATGAGCGCGCAGCCGCGCTCTGATCGTCGCGTCGGTCAGGGCGGGGACTTTAAGAAGGGCAACACTCACAGAGCTCCGGACTCCACATCGACAAGTGGTGCTCGCGTTGTCTCGCGCATCCCGAGGGTCGATCGCGACGCGCCGTCGCTCCCCTCATTTTTCTCTCTTCTCTTTGCTTCCGGTACCCGGCCTCGCCGGCGCCCGCGCGTCCACGTTAACCGTGGCGCTCACGCGCGTTTGGCGGCGGCGTCACAGCGGCCGACCGGGAGAATCCAACTAAGAAGGAGGTGAGCCCGAATGGCCGCAAAGAAGAAAGCTGGCGGAAAGAAGAAAGCCGCGAAGAAGTCGTCGAAGAAGAAGTAGGTTAGCTTTTAAGCTGACTTCAATACAGCCGGTGCCTTCGGGCGCCGGCTGTTTCATTAAGGTCGCTGGATTTCCCGCGTGTAGCATTTCTAGGCATGATCGATCTCGAGCGCGGGCGCCAGTTCCTCAAAGTGCGCCACGACGGCATCCTGGCCACGATCAAGCGCGACGGCCGCCCACAGCTCTCCAACATCCTCTATTTGCTGGATGACGACGGACGAATCAAGATCTCGGTGACCCAGACGCGTGCCAAGACCCACAACCTGCGCCGGGATCCGCGCGCCAGCCTCCACGTCCAGGGTCGCGACCGCTACGAGTACCTGGTGGCCGAAGGCACGGCGGAGTTCATCGAAGGCGATGGGGTAGCGGAAGCCCTGCGGCACTACTACCGCAAAGTCCGCGGCGAGCACCCCGATTGGGCCGAGTACGACGCTGCCATGGTCAAGGACCAGCGCCTGCTTCTCTCCATCTCCGTCGACCACGCCTACGGCAACCTGCGCTAGCGGCGCTGATCGAGCGCGAGCATCGCCGGCTGCGCGGAGGCACACCCTCGGGCGCGCCGGAGACGAGCCGACGGCAACCTGCGCTAGCGGCGTTGATCGAGCGCGAGCATCGCTGGCTGCGGGGAGGCACGCCGTCGGGCGCGTCGCAGACGGGCCGGATCGCCGAGTCGCCAACCATCCTCAGCACGAGGATGCTGAACAAAAGCCGCAGAGGCGTTTACGCCGGCCAGGCAATGACCGATTTGAATTTAGCTGGCCGGCCCGTCGAGCACGCTCGAGGGTGTGCCGACCTCAGCAGCCAGCGGAGCCGGCGGCAGCCAGCGGGGCCGCCGGCAGCCAGCGGACATCGTGGTCGGTCGGGGCGTTCTAGCGAACGGGCAGGCAGGCCGTTCTAGCGAACGGCCAGGCAGGTCACCGTCTTGAAGACGCCGTCGATCTTCTGGATCTTCTCCACGATGATCGAGCCGATGCCGGCGACGTCCGGCGCCTCCACCTGGGCGATCACGTCGTACTCGCCCGTAATGGCGTCCGCCAGCGCGATCCCGTTGACGCCCTGAAGCGACCTCGACACCTCGATCGCCTTCCCCGCCGACGCATTGATGAGCACGTACGCTCGCATGGCACCCTCCTGGACGAATTCCGACCTTCAGAATACGGGTTTGAACGCCGGTAAGATGTAGCGTATGACGTCCATGACGGCTGTGGTGAAAGCCACCGCCGGCCCGGGCGCCG
>Ga0307478_10004182_pt1 | contig 10363 bp, 9 predicted proteins | sample atmos_gasesECM4C_2_FD_203713 | JGI IMG/M metagenome (GOLD analysis project Ga0307478, IMG submission 203713) | Hardwood forest soil microbial communities from Morgan-Monroe State Forest, Indiana, United States - atmos_gasesECM4C_05 | ecosystem: Environmental > Terrestrial > Soil > Temperate...
TGGCAGCATTAAAAAGCGCGGAGTCGGCGAGGTGGTCCCCGGCGGCAGGGGCGTGGCTTTGATTTCCCCCGGCGTTTCATGCTGCACGTCAGGCTGCGTCAGAACCCGATAAATATGATCGACTAGTCCCTCAAACGGCCCTGACTTTCGGCCACGCGGGTGCGCCAGAGTGATTTCAAAATCCTCGCGGATGCGCGCCGGGTTGCTAGCCAGCACGATCACGCGGTCGGCCAGAACGACGGCCTCCTCGATATTGTGCGTGACGATAAAAATCGAGCGCGTCGGAATTTTCCGTCCCTGCCAGAGCCCCAGTAATTCACGGCGCAGCGTCTCCGCCGTCAGCACGTCCAGCGCCGAAAATGGCTCGTCCATGAACAGAACTTCCGGCTCGATCACCAGCGCCCGCGCGAATCCCACGCGCTGCTTCATTCCGCCGGAGAGTTCCTTAGGATACGCTGTCTCGAAGCCGTCAAGGCCCACTGCGTCCAAAATGCGCAGCGCTCGTTTGTGCCTTTCCAGCGACGCCACGCCCCGCGCTTCCAGCGGCGCCTCGACATTTTCAATCACCGTCAGCCACGGAAACAGTGCGAAGCTTTGGAAAACGATTCCCACATTCGGGCGCTCCGTCCCGGGACGATTGTCTAACGTGCGGCCATGCCACAGCACTTCGCCCGCGGAGGGGCGCGACAATCCGGTCAGCATCCGCAAAAGCGTGGATTTCCCGCAGCCCGAGGGGCCCAGTAGCGCCACAATTTTCCCGGGCATGATTTTGATATTTGTCGGAGAAATAACTTCGATGCGTCCGCCGTCGGGCTGGACGTAGAATTTCTCGAGGTCGCGCCCTTCGAGAATCGGCTCGCCGTTTCCCTCGTCAGAAATTGCGGGTGCGATTGGACTGTGATTGGTTTGCGACACGGCGCATTATGAACGATGAAGACGTGACGAGAAAAGCCTGGAAATCGATCTGCCGTCAACAATACATCAGGAAACCGGCGACGTCTCAGCGGTCGCCCGTGGGTGCGATTCCGTAATTTTCCACCATTAGAATGACCGTCCGCTGCGGCGCCCGCGTCCGGTGCAACACGCCATGGGTCACCACGAAGCCCTGCCGGGGCGTAAGCTCGACGGTGCGCCCTTCCAAGTCGATCAACAGTTTTCCCTCGACAACATAGAAAAATTCGTCGTCGCGATCGTGCTTGTGCCAGTGATACTCGCCTTGGATCACGCCGAGGCGGACCACCGAGTCGTTTACGCGGCACAGCGTCTGGTTGTACCACCGATGCGGAGCGGCGTCGGCCAGGCCTTTCTCATCGATCGTTTGCAGGTGATCGAACAACACGTTCAGCCGTGTATCGTACGGAAATTCCGGAGTTGAGCTCATGTCAGTTCTTCTCCGTTCCTCGCGTACCGGAGGAAATGCGCACGGCAGCATCGCATGTTTCCAGCGGCGATCCTAATGATGCAGCAGGCGTTGTCAGGAGAAAAGCGGTAAAGCCGGTCCGTGGCTCATGCCGTGTTGCGATCCACCGCGGGATGCCGCACGTCGCTCCCCGCCACCATGTAAATCACATCTTCCGCCACGTTCGTCGCGTGGTCTGCGATGCGTTCCAGGTTTTTGGCCACCAGGATCAGCTCAAATGCGGGAAATACCACGGAAGAATCGCCCATCATATAGCTGAGCAACTCACGAAAAATCTGGTCGCGGAGCTGGTCTACTTGATCGTCGCGTGCGAGGACCGATCGGGCCAGCTCGATATCGCGGCGCACGAGTGAATCCAGGCTGTCGCGCATCATCTTTTCCGCCAACTCGCCCATTCTCGGAAGATCGACGTACGGCTTCACGCGCGGGTGCCGCACGATGCGTGTCGCGGAATGGGCGATATTCACGGCTTGGTCGCCGATTCTTTCGAGGTCATTGTTGATGCGCGCGACCGCCAGCACGAAGCGAAGATCGGCGGCCATGAGCTGTTGCAATGCGAGGAGCTGCACGACGCGGTCATCGATCTCAATCTGCAGCTCGTTAATCGCGTTCTCCTCGCGGAGGACCGTCGCCGCGAGCTTTTCATCCGCTTCGAGCACCGAATGAACCGCTTGGTGCACGGCCCTCTCGGCAAGGCTGCCCATCCAGAGCAGCCGCTCTTTCAGCTCTTCCAGGTCGCGTTCGAAATGGCGTTCCATGCTTTATTTCCTCTCCGTGGCAAGGCGCTTGCCCCGCTGCGTCGTGCAACAAGTCTCATCCAAAGCGGCCGGTAATGTACGCCTCGGTGCGCGGGTCCGACGGTGTCGTAAACATGTGCCCGGTCGGCGAGAATTCGATCAGGTCGCCATTCAGCATGAATGCCGTCGAATCGCTCACGCGGGCCGCCTGCTGCATGTTATGGGTGACGATCACCAGAGTGCAACTAGGTTTCAGTTCGAACAATAATTCTTCGATCTTCGCGGTGTTCACTGGGTCAAGCGCGGAGCATGGCTCATCGAGCAGCAGCACTTCGGGATCGACCGCCAGCGCCCTCGCGATGCACAAGCGCTGCTGCTGGCCTCCAGAGAGCGCGTAGGCTGATTTGTGCAGTTTGTCCTTCACCTCGTCCCAAAGCGCGGCGCGTTTCAGGCTCTTCTCCACGGCGTCATCGAGGCGTCCCTTGTGACCGTTGATTCGAAGGCCGTAAGCCACGTTCTCGTAGATGGATTTGGGAAACGGATTGGGCTTTTGAAACACCATGCCCACCATCCGGCGCAATTTCGTGACGTCCAGGCTGAGAATGTTCACGCCGTCCAGGGAAATTTCGCCTTCGAGGCGGGTGTGGCGAAGCGTTTCATGCATCCGGTTCAAGGTTCGCAGCAACGTGGACTTGCCGCAGCCCGACGGGCCGATCATCGCCGTCACTTTGTTGGTGGCCACGTCCATCGATACGTTATGCAGGGCGTGGTTCTTGCCATAGTAGAAGTTGAGCTTGGTGACCTTCATTCGCAGCGTTTTGGCGTCGGGTGTAGTCATGGCTGGAGTATGAGCAGTCGTCTTAGCGGTAGCGGCTGCCGAGGAAGCCCCCGAATCTCCCATGAGCGGGAATGCTGAACTCATTTTCAGGACCTCTCATATGCGGCGCCGCGCGTCAAGAACGTGCGGACCAAAATGTTAGTTAAGAGCACCAATCCAAGCAGCACAAGCCCTGCGGCCCACGCCTGCCTGTGCCAGTCTTCATAAGGCCCAGTGGCGTAGGTATAGATTACAACCGGAAGCGAGGACGTCGGCTGATTCCATCCGGGGCTCCAGTACCGGTTGCCGAATGCCGTGAAAATCAGCGGAGCGGTTTCTCCGGCGACCCGCGCCAGGGCCAGCAAGACTCCAGTCAAAATACCCCGCGAAGCGGCGGGCAGTACTACTGTCGCAATCATCCGCCATTTGTTCGCGCCCAGCGCGAACGAGCCCTCGCGCAGCGCCCGCGGCACATCGCGCAAAAAACTCTCCGTGTTCCGCAACACTGTGGGGATCACCATGACCCCCAGCGCGATTCCCCCGGCCAGTGTCGAGAAGTGATGCATGGGCATCACCACCATCGCATAGGCAAAGATGCCCATGACGATGGAAGGGACGCCGTTCATCAGGTCCGCCGTATATCGGACCAGGAAGGGCATCGTTCCCCTGCCAAATTCCGCCAGGTACACTCCGCCCAGGAGACCGATCGGAACACCGAAAAGTGTGGCAAGAAACAAGAGTTTCAGGCTGCCCACGATGGCATTGGCCATGCCTCCGCCCTCTTCTCCGACGGGAGCGGGCAGGCGCGTGAAAAAGCTCCACGACAAATCTTTTCCACCGTTCCAGAACAGGTACCCAAGGATAAAGAACAGGGCCGAAACGGTGATGAGCGCGCACAGCCCGGTAAGCGAGAGCATGAAGTAGTTGAGCGATTTTCTCCAAAGCAGTCTAACGGTCATGAGGGGAGCACCCCGCTGCCACGCGCGGTCGTGACCAGAATCAAGAGACGCGCAAGCCCGTTCAGCACAAAAGTCAGCAGGAACAGCACCAGGCCCAGTTCAATCAGCGCGCTCAGATACAAATTGCCGGTAGCCTCGGAGAATTCATTGGCCAGCACGGAGGCAATGGAATAGCCGGGCGAAAAAAGCGACGCGGAAATTCTGGGATTGTTGCCGATGACCATCGTGACCGCCATCGTTTCCCCAAGAGCGCGTGCAAGAGCAAGGAATACGGAACCGAAAATCCCAATCCTTGCCGCAGGCACGACTACTTTCCAGGTCGATTCCCATTTTGTTGCGCCGAGCCCCAGCGCCGCCTCGCGCTGGTCGCGTGGCACAGCCATCAGGACCTCGCGCGATACCGAGAGCACAAATGGGACGATCATGATGGCCAGGACGATTCCCGCCGTCAGAAAGCCGATCCCGTACGACGGCCCTTTGAAAATAGGAAGAAATCCAAGGGTTGACTTCAGCGCTGGCTGAATCGTCTTCCGCATTAATGGAACCAGGAGGAAGACCCCCAGCAGCCCGTAGATCACGCTGGGAACTGCCGCGAGCAGATCGCTGACGAACGTGAGAGAGGAAGAGAGCTTCGGGGGAGCGAGCTCCGCTAGAAAGATCGCCGCCCCGACGCCAAGAGGTACCGCGATGAACAACGCCACCGCCGAGGTTACAAGGGTGCCGTAAATGAAGGGAAGCGCCCCGAAATCGCCGGCGACCGGATCCCAGGTGTCCGTCACGAAGAACTTCCAGCCGAACTTGGCGCGTGATTCCGCTGACAGTATCCACAGCTGATAGACCAGCAAGACCGCAATGAGGAGAAGTATCCCCGCCGCGATCAGCGTGACGAGATGCGCGACTTCATCCGCGCCCGCTTTGCGGCGCTGCAACGTTTGCGCATGCGCCGTAAAATCCGACGGCGTTGCCGCGTTCGGTGTTGTGGCCATTTGGGTGCTTTCGCCTTCCCAGCTCAGACATCTACTGTATCTGTGCGATCGCCTTCATTTCCTTAACGACGACTTCCTTCGGCAGTTTCGCGTAGGCCAGTGGCTCGCAATACTGCTGCCCGTCGGTCATCATCCACTTCAGGAAGTCTTTCACCGTGTCGCGCTTAGTTGGGTCGCTGAACTTGGAAGGGATCAGCAGCCAGGTAAAGCTCGAAATCGGGTAGGCGTCTTTCCCGGCGGGATTCGTAATGGATACGCGGAAATCATCCGGCATCGATTTTGCCGCCGCCGCCGCGGCAGAAACGCTGACCAGGTCCGCCTTTATAAATGCTCCCGAAGAGTTTTTCACTTTCCCGTAAGGGAGTTTATTCTGAACCGCGAAAATCAACTCGATATAGCCGATCGATCCGGGCGTCTGTTGAATCAGCGCGGAAACACCCTCATTCCCCTTGCCGCCGAGCCCTACCGGCCAGTTGACCGATGTTCCCTTGCCCGCTTTCTTCTCCCACTCGGGGCTCACTTTGGAAAGATAGTCGGTCCAGATATACGTCGTGCCGCTCCCGTCGGACCGGTGAACGACTACAATATCGTCCTTGGGTAATTTCACGCCCGGGTTCGCGGAAGCGATCGCAGGGTCATTCCAGGTTGCCACTTTGCCAAGGAAAATCCCTGCCAGGGCTTCAGGTGTAAAGTTCAGTTCCCCCTGAATGCCTGGAAGGTTGTAACTTGGAACGGCCGCTCCCAAAACTGTTGGGAAGTGCAATATCGGTATGCTGGCTTGCTTGAGCTGATCGTCATTCATCGGGCCGTCGGAAGCGCCGAAGTCCACAGTCTTATCCAGCAGTTGGCGAATGCCGCCGCCGGACCCAATGGATTGATAGTTGATTTGCACGTTTCCATGGGACTGGTGATAAATGTCAAACCACTTTGAGTAGATTGGATACGGGAAAGTCGCGCCGGCGGCATTTAACAATATTTGCCCGGCGGCAGTAGCAAAGGTCGCGACAGCAAGCAGAGCTCCGAGGACTGCAAATACTTTTACGCGTCGCATTTATTCTCCTGGGAATTTCTGGGTGGGATTTTGACTCCGTATTGTTACAGACACATTACAACGCAATGATGCCGATATAAAATCGGCCAATCCCTGTAATCCCCCTGTTATGTGGCCTTTACAAAATAAGGGGAGATGGGCCGGCGCCAGGGGAGCGCCGGCCCGGGGTGGGGTTGCAACACGAAGCTCGAAATTCCGCGCTGAAATTGCGCGGAAGTTTTAATTCCGTTTTTCCGGATAGTTGGCTTCTTCAACCACCATCCGCGTGCGGTTGTGGCGCACGTCGAGACCCCGAACCCAGAAAATAATGTCTTCGGCTATGTTCGTCGAGTGGTCCGCGATCCGCTCGAGATACCTTGTGGCCAGAATGAATTGAAGTTGCAGCGCGGCCTGACGCCCGTCTTCGGTCATCCGCGTGAGCAGGTGTTCGAAGATCTGGTCCCGGTAGCGGTCCACGACATCGTCCGCCTCAAGCACTTCGCCCGCCAGGACCACATTGCGAAAAATTAACGCGCCCAGGCTGCGCCCCAGCATTCCGCGCACCGCCCCGGCCATCGGTTCGAGGTCCCGCGGCGTCTCGGTCACATTCATTCCCGCCAGCGAAATTACGCGCTCGGAAATGTTGACGGCTAGGTCTCCGATGCGCTCCAGGTCGTTCGCGATTTTCTGCGAGGCCACGACGCGGCGAATTTCCTCATCGTCGAGCAGCCCCGTTCGAAGCATGCGCACCGCGTGATCGTCGATCAATATTTCCATTTCGTTGACGCGGGGCTCCACCAGAAACACCTTGCTCGAAAGCTCGGCCGCCGCATCCATATTGGGGCGCAGGAGCGCGTCCAGCGCGGACTCCACACTGCTCTCCACCGTACGCGCCATGGAGATCAAGTAATTGGCCAGCACATCCTGGTAAATCGTTTGCATTTTAGTAATCGGTGTCGCCATCGCCTTGCCTTCAATTCAGATGATTGCCACGGATAGCATGAGTATCTTTTGTGACAAGAAGATGAAGCGGGGGTGAATATACGGCGAAACAGTGATAGGCCCAATTGTTCCATTTGGAAACACTGTGGGGAGCTGTCGTCTGGAAAAATGAAGATCATGTGGAGTTGCACTTGTAGAGGAGGGAGGTGCAGGGTTAAAATCACGGCGTATCGCGCGGCCACCGGTCCATCGTCCCCCCTTGGTGCGCGGGGGGATGAGTGTTTCCAAATACTTCCATCCAGAATGTCACCCGCCCGGATGAGCGTCGCCGCAATCCGCGGCTGAAAGTGTCTTCGATTATTTACGCCCAGGTTGGTTCAGAAAATGGGGGTATCGTCACCAGCCTCGGCATTGATGGCGTTGCATTCCAGGCGGCGATGAAGCTAATTGCCGAGAAAAATTCAACTCTCAATTTGCGGCTTCGTGGTTCCGGACTGAATGTGGAGCTTGCCGGCGAACTGGTCTGGCTGGGCCCAACACAAAAGGAAGTCGGAGTTTGCTTCAAGCGTCTTAGCCCCAGCGTTCGGAAAGATATCGCGGATTGGATTGGCAGAGAAGCTCCGGATATGAAAACTGCGGCATCATCTGCCGCGTCCGAAATCCCAGACCCTGGGCCGAAGCCTATGGCCCCAATACTTGCTGCCTCCGCGAACGAAAAGAAGTCCACCTCCCATTCGCTTTCCGCCGCGTTGGCCATGTCCCAGGCCATGTCGCAGGCGACGTCCAGTGAACCTCCTGTGAGCGACGACACGAATGAGGACACGGACGGGATAGAATTGAGTTCGCCGGGGCAGTTGAATCCCGCAACGGAGAGTTCGGTTCCCCCGCCGTTGCCCGAGGTTGCGCTCCCACTCCGAGAAGAAAATGTTCCTGCGAACGAAATTGCTGACCGCCCTCAAGACTACAACACCGACTTATTTCCACCTCCGAAGCAATCTCAAGTTGAACAATTTTTGGATGACCAATCGCTCTCTAAAGTTTTCCAACTCGACAAGGTGCTCCAATCCTCCGCTGTCGATTTGTCCCCGGTTTCCCATCACGAAGACCCAGCTTCGCCTGAGCCCGAGATTTTAGAGCCCGTCCCGGAACCTCCAGCCGTGGTTGAAAATTCCAAGGCTGAAATTATTGCATCGCCGCCACCGGCTCAGGTTCCCCAACCGCCGGAAGTCCTGCAATCGCTTAGCGGACTGGAAAAATGGATTCCACCGGCCCTGCTCGCCGCATGGAGGCAGGCGGACGAGAGGCGCAGGATGATGTTCGCAAGTTCCGCGGCGGGGTGCCTCGTTGTCATCGCTTTCATTATGATTCTCGCCATTGCCCGTACCGGCAGTCCTTCGGCCAAATCTGCGACGGTGGTCCCTCCTCCTCCGCCGGCAAATAATCCGGTCACCGCGAGTGCAAGTGCAAGCCCCACGCAAGAGCCTCCTTCCCCTCGGGCGAGCCATTTAGTGCAGGCGACTCAGCCTGCAAGTTTCCTGGACAGGCTATTTGGAAGCGATACCCAAGAGGTGAATCAACTCGAAGAAAATCAAGTGGGCGTTCACGTGTGGACCTCGCAGAGCAGCGGCTATTATTACTGCACCGATAGCGATTACTACAAGACTGTTCAGCCGGGCTCTTTCATGGAACAGGGTGACGCTTTGCAAAGCGGCTACCGGCCAAGGCTCGGCAGCTTTTGCAACTAATCAAACATCATCCGGGGCGAAAATTGTTGCGAGGATTCTCTTCGGGGAAAAAATTGCGTTTGCCTGGGCCTAGGGAATACTGGGAATACTGAAATGAAAGCGCGAACCCTGCCCAACCGCGCTTTCCACCCAGATGCGCCCGCCGTGAGCTTCCACGATATGCCGTGCGATCGAAAGTCCGAGGCCTGTCCCGCCTGCCTCGCGCGATCTGGCGGCGTCCACACGATAGAATCTTTCAAAGATGCGTTCCAGGTCGGATTCCGGAATTCCGATCCCCGTGTCGATCACCGACAGAGTGACGTTGTGCCCGTTCGAGTGCGATTTGATCTCGATTTGTCCGCCCTCGGGCGTGTACTGCACCGCATTGTCCAATAAATTCTGAAGAACTTCCCCCAATTGCGCTCCATCCCCTCGAAGAGCCGGCGCTCCCTTATCCAACTCAACGCGGACCTCAATCCTTTTGGCCTGTGCCTTGAGGCGAGTCGTCTCGATGCAGCCGTTCACGAGAGTCTCCACGCGAATCGGGTTGATCTCCAACTCGAGGCGGCCGGCTTCAATTCGCGAAAGCTTCAGCAAGTCATCCGTCAGGCGCGCCAGCCGCCGGGCATGTTCGCGTATGATTTCCACGAAGCGCCTGCGGTTGGCCTTGTCTTCCAGCGCGCCGCTAAGCAGCGTTTCGGCAAATCCCTGGATCGCGGTCAGCGGCGTTTTGAATTCGTGCGAGACGTTGGCCACAAAATCCCGGCGCACCCGCTCGAGCCGCCGCAGCTCGGTAATGTCATGCAGCACGAGGACCGCGCCGTTCGTACCGGCGGCGCGCACCGCGGCGGCCGTCACGCTGAAATTTCGCCGCCGCACCGTGCCGACCTCGACTTCGCCCGTTACTTCTTCTCCGCCCGGAAGCGCTTGCCTTACCAGATCGACCAGGTCGGCCTGCCGCAGGGCTTCGACCAGCGTTCTGCCTTGCGAGCTTCCCTCCGGCAATTCGAGGATCTGTTCGAACGCCCAGTTGCAATAGAGGATGCGTTCGTCTCCCGCCACCACAGCGACGCCCTCCACCATGCTCCCGAGAATCGCCGATGAGCGGTTGCGTTCATCGGTGAGTGTGCGAATGGTCTGCCCGAGTCCTGAGATGCCTCGGGCCACAGAGTCGGAAAGGTCCGCGAGGTCGTCATGTCCGTAGTCCCGTTCAGTAGGAGTGAAATCCCCGGCGGCCGCGCGCTCCATGAATCCTTTCAGGCGGCGGATGCGCATCGTGACCGAACGGGAGAAAAGCAAAAACGCCCCTGCTGCGACGAACAGAATGATCAACAGCGGCAGCCAAATCCTTCGCAGGGTTTCCGGGGAGGCTAATTCAACGGTAATCAGAATCGCAGCCACCAGCGCCAGGGAAATGAAAACCGGCCGCCAGAAAAGGCTTACGCGCAAAGAGGAACTACTCCTGTTTCTCGGAAGTGCTTTCGCTCTCGAATAAATAACCCGCGCCGCGCACGGTTTTCAAGAAGGCTGGATGATCGGCGTCGACTTCCACTTTTTCACGCAAGCGGCGGATATAAACATCCACACTGCGCGGTGTTACAAAGCGCTCCGTGCCCCATACGGCGTCCAGCAGTTGGTCGCGCGTAAAGACGCGGTTCGGGCGAGTCGCCAGATAATATAGCAGGCGAAACTCAAGCGTGGAAAGCGTCACCGGTTTGCCGTCCCGCGCCACGCGATAGGAAGAGGGA
>Ga0307478_10004183_pt1 | contig 10361 bp, 8 predicted proteins | sample atmos_gasesECM4C_2_FD_203713 | JGI IMG/M metagenome (GOLD analysis project Ga0307478, IMG submission 203713) | Hardwood forest soil microbial communities from Morgan-Monroe State Forest, Indiana, United States - atmos_gasesECM4C_05 | ecosystem: Environmental > Terrestrial > Soil > Temperate...
TGCGGCGTTTGCGCTGCGGCGCCTGTATTCGCCGGCGGCCGTGCCCGGGGCGCGTTCAGCGCTGGTGCTGTGCGTTGCCGGACCGTGGCACCGGAACGTGCCGCTGGATTTTGTGATGGACCCGGCGCGCTGGACGATGCACCGCTGGTACCTGCCGGATGGGGCATTCGCTCGGGGCGAGCTAGAGTTGCCGAAGTACGATGTGGTGGTGAATGCGATCGGCGAGAGCGTCGAGGCGCAGCCGGCGCTGGCAGCCGCGCAGCGCTTCATCGCCGCGCAGCAGCAGCCGGTGATCAACGATCCGCGCAAGGTGGGCGGGACGGCGCGCGATCAGCTGGCGGCGACGCTGGCCGGAATTGCGGGGTGCGGCGTGGCTACCGTGCGGCGTGTTGCGCGCGGTGAATTGCTCCAGGTTGCGGATGGTTTTCCGCTCGTGGTGCGCCCGAGCGATACGCACGGCGGTCGCGGGCTGGAGCGCGTTGACGACGCGGCTTCGCTGGGGGCGTACACGGCACGCGTCGTGGCGGAAACGTACGATGCCGGCGCGTTCGTCGACTTTCGCAGTGGGGATGGGTTTTACCGGAAGTACCGGGTGATGTTCATCGGCGGGATGCCCTTTCCGTATCACCTTGCCCTCGATGAGACGTGGCTGATTCACTACCACCGCGCGCCGATGGGCGCGCACGTATGGATGCGCGACGAGGAGCGACGCTTTCTTCAGGCGCCGGGGGGCGTGCTGGCCGGCTGGGATACGACGTTGCGCGCGATCGGCGCGGCCGTCGGCCTCGACTATTTCGGGATCGATTGCACCGTGCTGCCCGACGGCACGCTGTTCGTGTTCGAGGCGGATGCGGCGATGCTCGTCCACGGGTTCGATCCCGATCCCGACAAACGGGCCGCCTTCGAATGCATCCGCGCCGCGCTCGCCGCAATGCTTGCCTGAGCGCAACCTTTCGGAGGTGCGGTGGGGCTATACGTGCGTATGGGACATAAGACGAATATCGTGCTTTACCAGGCGGAGTGGTGCCCGTACTGCGTGCGCGTGCGGAAAAAGCTCACCGACCTGCTGCTCGATTACACGATCGTGAACGAGCCGCATTCGCATGCCGAGCGGCACGAGACGAAGGCGGCTTCCGGACAGACCAGCATTCCGGTATTGGTCGACGGCGATGTGGTGCTCGATGACGACGACGACATCATCCCGTACCTCGACAAAAAATACGGCGCCGGCGTAACAACCTAACGCGCCCCCGTCATCCCGAGCAAAGCGCCCGCAGGGCGCGTCGTCGAGGGACAGCTCTAATCGAGAATGATCGTGGCCGTCCCTCGACGACGCGCCTTCCGGCGCTTTGCTCGGGATGACGGGGCGGTCTCTGGCGGGCTATTCCAGCGAAATGTGTACGGGGCCGGCACCGGCGCGCTTCTTGGGCAGCACGAATACCAGCGGTAAGAGCACGACCGCGATGACGCCGAGGGCGAACTGGCAGTCGGCGAATGACATGACGCTGGCCTGTTGCAGAATCGTGCCGTAGAGTTGCCCGAGTGAACCGTGGTTGCCGAGGAAGCGGGCGACGGGGCCGTACGCGGGTTGAACGAACTGCGCGAGCACCTCTTGGTGGAACGCGCTGCGCTGGGTGAGCAGCGAGACGAGGATCGCAGTCGAGATCGAACCGCCGAGTTGCATCGAGAGGCTCTGGAACGCGGCGGCTTTCGGGATCAGCGCCGGTTTGAGGCCGTTGAGCATCGAGATCGAGATCGGGATGAAGAGCAGCGAGAGACCGATGCCGTTAATGATATTGGGCAGCACCATCGTGCCGAAGTCGTTCGACGACGTCGTGATGCTGGCGAACCAGAACTGCGAGCAGCCAACCAGCGAAAAGCCGATCAACAGCAAGATCCGCGTGTCGACCTTGGCGCTCGTTGCCAGCCGTACCGCGATCGGCGTGAACAGCCCGATGAACGCAGCGCGCACGAAGATCAGCTCGCCGCTGAGCATTGCGGTGAAGCCGAGTATGCCTTGTGTGTACTGCGGAAGGATGACGATGCCGGCGATGAGCGTCGAGCCGATCGCGAACGCCAGCACGGAACCCGCCGCGACTTGCTTGTAGCGCAGCACGCGCAGATCCACGACCGGGTTCTGCGCGCCAAAGAGCTCCCAGGCGAGGAACGAGAGCAGAGCGATGCCGCTGACGATCGCCACCGTGAGGATCGTGTGGTCGGAGAACCAGTCGTTCCGCTGGCCTTCGCCGAGCACGTACTGCAGCGAGCCCAAGCCCACGATCAGCAGCGCCAAGCCGACGAAATCCAGTGGCACCCGGCGCGCGTCGTTCGGATTCTTCAAGCGCATCAACATCACGGTACCGGCGAAGATGCCCGGTGCGAGGTTGATGAAAAACACCCAGTTCCACGAGAAGTTGTCGGTGAGAAAACCGCCGAGCGTCGGGCCGACCGCCGGGCCGACGATCGCGCCGATCGAGAAGAGGCCTTGGCTCAATCCGAGCTTGTTCTTCGGGAACGTATCGCGCAGCACGGCTTGCGCCGTGGCGATCAAGCCGCCGCCGAACGAGCCCTGCACGATGCGCCAGAAGATCAGCTCTTGGATGGTGCCCGACGTTCCGCAGAGCATCGACGCCAGCGTGAAGCCGATGATCGCGGTGGAGTAGTATTGGCGGCGTCCGAAGCGGATTTGCAGCCACGGCGTGAGCGGGATGACGATGACGGCTGAAATGATGTAGCCGGTGACGACCCACGAGCCTTCGTCGAGCGTCGCGCCGAGGTTGCCTTGGATGATCGGCAGCGCCACGTTCACGATCGTCGAGTCGAGCGTCTGCATCAGCGTTGCGGCGAGGATCGCCGTCGTAATCAGGACGAGCGAAAAACCACGCTCGATCGTGGTGTGCTGATTGCCTTCGCCGGGTCGTTCAACTGCCATCCGGTACCTCCGCCGTAAGCACCATTGTGGGCTGCGGACTACTCAAAGCGCAAGCCATGAGCGGAGTAGCATCCAGATGCCGCCGGCGATCACCGCGCCGCTGACGGTTGCGGCCAGATTCACGGCGTCGTTACTCATCCACGGCAGCCCGCGCCGCTGCTCCGTCACCGTTCCGCAGCCGTGCGGGTTGACCTCGCACTCGCGCTGACAGGCCGGGCACCAGCGGCGCTCTTGCAGCGTTGCGCCGAGTACGGAATCGATCGTTGCGCCGCCGATGCCTCCGATGAAGACCGGCAGCAACAGTCCGGTGAGGGTGTGTAGCGTAACGCTGGTGCCGGGCAGCGCGAGGAGCAACGCACCGGGCGCAAGTACGGCGATCAGAACGGCGCCGGCGACTTCAGCTGCGGTGCCGGGCGCGCTCACGCCGCCCGAGAGCCCGGTTGCGAGCGGTTTGCCGGTGAGGATCGAGCGCGGCGGCTTCGCGGCCAACGTGCCGACCTCGGTGCCCCACGTATCGGACGTTGCGGCGGCGAGAGCGCCCGCGAACGCGACGAACCACGCCGACGTCGCGGCGCTGTGATCGAGGAACGCCCAGACGGCGATGCAGACCGTCGCGGCCCCACCGTTGGCGAGCGCTTGCCACGCGTCGCGCGCGCCGCCTTTGCCGATGTCGACGAACTGGCGTTTGCGTTTCTTGCCCGCGCGCGAGAGCGCGACCGACGTGACGAAAAACGTCAGCAGTAGCAGCGTGCTGCCGATCGTGCCGGCGGCAAATGTGACGGAACCCACGACGAACGCGGCCACCGCGCCGCTGCGCGTGAGCGCGTGCGTGCGCAGCGCGGCGAGCGCGACGAGCGCGGCAACGAGGGTGCCGCTGATCAGCGCTTCGGTGCCGCTCAGAGGAGTACGCTGCCTTCGAGCGCCCGTAGCAAGGCTTCCACCGTGAACTCTTCGGCCACGATGTCGACGCGAATGCCGAGTTGACGCGCGGCGGCTGCCGTGATCGGGCCGATTGCCGCAACTGCCTTGCCCGCCAGCAGCGCCGGTGCATCGGCAACGTTGCGCACGAAGCCGTGCACGGTGCTGGCGCTGGTGAACGTGACGATATCCGCGCGTTCGGCTTTCGCGCGCAAATCCGGCTCGTCGACGTACCGCGTCTTGTAGGCGGCAACGGTGTCGACCGTGCGCCCCGCCGCGCGCAGCGTATCTTGCAGGACGTCGCGCGCTTCTTGGGCCCGGAATACCAGCAGCCGGTCACCCGTGACGGTGCGCGTTTCGAGCCCGGCAGCGATAGCTTCGTTCACGTACACGTCGGGAACGAAATCCACGCGGATACCGTGGGCGGTGAGGGCGGCCGCGGTCTGCGGTCCGATCGCCGCGACTTTCGCATCGCCGAAGGCGCGCGCATCTTTGCCGCCGGCGCCGAGAATCGCGAAGAACGCGTCCACGCCGTTGCGGCTGGTGAACACGACCCACGCGTAATCGCGCACGCGCGCAACGGCGGTGATGGCCGGCGCGGGATCGTCGGGCGGTCCGATCGCGATGGTGGGCGCGAGGACCGGCTCGGCGCCCGATTCCCACAACTGCTGCGCGAACTCAGCCGACGCTTTCGCCGGTCGCGTGATCAGCACGCGCTTGCCGAAGAGCGGGGTGCGATCGAACCAGCGGATCGATTCGCGTTCGTTCACGACGCTGCCCAGCACCACGACCGCCGGTGCGGCGAAGCGTGCGCGCTCCACGTCGGCGACGATCGTTCCGAGCGTGCCGACCAGCGTCTCTTGTGTTGGCTTCGTGCCGTCGCGCACGATCGCCACCGGCGTTGTATCGGGCAACCCGTGCTTGCGCAATTCGCCGACGACGCCGGGGAGCGTGGTCATAGCCATCAAGAAGATCGTCGTCGATTTCGGATTCGCCAGTTTTGCGTAATCGAGGCTGGTGTAGCCTTTGAGCGGATCTTCGTGTCCGGTTGAGATCGAGAACGAGGTGTTGTGATCGCGGTGCGTCACCGGAATCCCGGCGTAGGCCGGCACCGCGATCGCCGACGTGATGCCGGGGACGACCTCGAACGGCACGCCGGCCACGCGCAGCGCTTGCGCTTCTTCGCCGCCGCGCGCAAACACGAAGACGTCGCCGCCTTTGAGTCGCACCACGCGCTTTCCCTCGCGAGCAAGCTTCACGGTGAGCGCGGTGATTTCGGCTTGCGTCAGCGTGTGCGTGCCGGCGCGCTTGCCGACGTAGATGCGCTCGCAGTCCGGCGGGGCGAGATCGACGATCGCGGGCGCGGCCAGGTAGTCGTAGAGGAGGGCATCGCAGTTTTGGATCGCGCGGGCACCCTTGAGCGTCAAAAGGCCCGGATCACCGGGCCCCGCACCAACGAGCCAAACCTTGCCGCGGTTCACTCTTCGTGCGCGTGAGCGTGCAGGTCGAAGAGTTCGTTGAGGGTGTGGGCGTCGGTGAGGGCTTCGGCGCGGTTGACGATCGCCTTGTCGCGAATCTTCGTGATCGCGCCGTGCAAGAGCTTGGAGATGACCGTCAGCGACATGCCCGTGATCAGCATCCGTTCGCGGTCGGACAATTCCGGGCAGCGCGCGAACAAGCGCTGAAGTTCGGTTTCGCGGATCGTCTCCGCACGTTGCACGAGCGAGCTGATGACCGGCACCGCGACGCGCGACTGATACCAGTGGTTGAAGCGCTCGGTGTGTTCGGCGATGATCTCTTCGACCATCGGGATCGCTTCGCGCCGGCGCTCGAGCGTCACGTCGACCACGCCGCGCAGGCCGTCGACGTCGACCACGTTCACACCCGCGATCGAGGCCACGTCGGGATCGCAGTCGCGCGGTACCGCGATGTCGACGATGAACAGCGGGCGCTCGGCGCGCGACGCCATCGCCCGGGTTACGTCTTCGACCGTCAACACGAACGTTTGCGCACCGGTCGACGTCACCACGATGTCGGCGGCGGCGACCGCGCTGACGATGCCGTGCATGTCTTTGCGGTTGAGCACCACGATCTCGCGGCAGCCTTCCGCTTTCAAGCGGCGGGCCACGAGCGAACCCATCTTGCCCGCGCCCACGACCACGACCGACGTACCGCGCAGATCGCCCACGTGCGCGCCGGCAAACGTGACGGCCGCCGTGGCGATCGATACCGACTGCCCGCCGATGTCGGTGTGTGTGCGGGCGGCCTTGCCGGCGTTGAGCGCTTCGCGGAAGAGCGAGTGCAGCGTCTTGCCGAGCGACTGCGCGCGCTGTCCTTGAATGAACGCATCCTTGACTTGCGCGAGAATCTCCGCTTCGCCGATCAGCATCGAGTCGAGGCCGGTGCTCACCCGGAAGAGATGGTCGATCGCCTGATTCCCGAGCAGGGTGTACATGTAGGAATCCATGTCCTCGACGCCGCCGTGGCGGAAGTTGCCGAGGAACTGGCGGATCTGGCTGACGCCCTCTTCGTAGTCGTCGAGTTCGGCATAGATTTCGAGCCGGCCGCACGTCTGCAGCATCAGCGCTTCCTTGACCGCTTCATAATCGCGCAGCGCGATCAGGGCTTCGCCCATCTTGTGCGCCGGAAACGCGTGGCGCTCGCGGACGTCAACCGGCGCGGTGTTGTGGGAGAGCCCCATGCAAACGAGTGGCACGACCTAGTGGCTTCCGCGCGGCGCGGCAAATACCGCCGTCAGGGCCGCATCGGCCATCTCGAGCGTCCGGTCGACGTCGAGCTGCCGGTGGGCCGTGGAAAGGAAGCCGGCCTCGAACTGCGAGGGGGCGAGGTAGACACCCCGGTCGAGCATGGCGTGGAAAAAGCGCCCGTACAGCTCCGTGTCGGAGCGCTTGGCGTCGCTTACGCTGGTAACCGGACCATCCGTCAGGAAGAATCCGACCATCGAACCCCGGCTCGCGGCCGTGTGCGGCACACCGTGCCGCGTCAGTACTTCAGACATCCCGAGAGTAAAACGCAATCCGAGCTGCTCGAGATGCGGATAAACGTTTGGGTTTTGCAGGCCGCGCAAGGTCGCGAGGCCGGCCGCCATGGCCAGCGGGTTGCCCGAGAGCGTGCCGGCCTGATACACCGGACCCTCGGGCGAGAGCCGGGTCATGATGTTGCTGCGGCCGCCGAAGGCCCCCACCGGCAATCCGCCGCCGATGATCTTCCCCAGGGTGGTGAGGTCGGGAGTGATGCCCTCGCGCTCTTGAACGCCGCCGGGTGCCACCCGGAAGCCGGTCATCACCTCATCGAAGATCAGCACGCTGCCGTAGCGGGTGCACGCCGCGCGCAGAGCCGGCAAGAAATCCGGCAGCGGTAAGACGAGACCCATGTTGCCGGCATAGGGCTCGACGATCACCGCGGCGATCTCTTCGCCGTGCTGCTCGAACGCGTTCCATACGCCTTGCGTGTCGTTGTAGTCGATGACGATCGTATCGCGGGCGACGCCGGCGGTGATGCCCGGGGAATCGGGCACGCCGTTGGTCAGCGCGCCGCTGCCGGCCGAGATCAGGAACGCGTCGCCGTGCCCGTGGTAACAGCCGGCGAACTTGATCACCTTCGCGCGGCCGGTAAAGCCGCGCGCGAGGCGCAGCGCGCTCATCGTCGCTTCGGTGCCGCTCGAGCAGAAGCGCACTTTCTCGATCGACGGCACCATCGAAATGACGAGTTCCGCGAGTTCCGTTTCGGCCTCGGTCGGCGCGCCGAACGACGTGCCGCGTTCGGCCGCATCGCGCACGGCCGCGATCACGAGCGGGTTGGCGTGGCCGAGGATCAACGGCCCCCACGACATCACGTAGTCGATGTAGGCCTTGCCGTCGATATCGACGAGCATGCAGCCGTTGGCTTCGCGCACGAACACCGGCGTGCCGCCGACGGAGCGGAACGCGCGCACGGGCGAGTTGACGCCGCCCGGAATGACGCGCTTCGCGCGCTCGAAAGCGGCCTCGGACTTGGTGTGGTTCATCTTCCGCCTGTCATGTTGCTGTTCGTCATCCCGAGCAAAGCGCCGGAAGGCGCGTCGTCGAGGGACCGGGATAATCTTGGCGTTTTGCGTGCGGCCGCGAAGGCGAGAGCAGTGGTGTAGAGATGGTGGCGGTCCCTCGACGACGCGCCTTTCGGCGCTTTGCTCGGGATGACATCACTCGGGGTGATATCGCTCGGGGACATTGCTCGGGTGATGTAAAGGGGGGTGTGCTCATCGGGGTGCTTTGCTTGGGATGATGTCGAGGGAGGCATAATCATCCGGCGTATTGACGTTCGTGAAAACCCGCTCAGCGGCGTCTCCCATGTCCACGTAGCGCGTCTGCAGGCGCTCGATCACCGCGCGCAGCGCACCGCTTCCGCCCAGTAATACCGGCAAACCCTCGCGCATGAAGGCTTCGCAGTTATAGAGCGCGGCCAACGGTTCGAGCTGCACTTTCCCCGCGCGGATGCGGCGTGGCACGATCGCTTCGTCACCGGGTTCGATCCACGCTTCGAGGCGGTCGATCAGCGCGGCGTCGATGAACGGTGCGTCGCCGGCCGCCGCAAATACCCACGGCGTCCGCGCTTCGCTGATCGTCGAGAGCAAGCCTGAGAGCGGACCGCGCATCGGCCAGCGGTCGACGACCGCCGGTGCATCGATGAGCATGTCGATCTCGTAGGGCAGCGCGCCCCGGCACGAGATCAGCGCCGCACGTCCGGCGCTCACGTTGCGGTACACGCGCACGATCAGCGGCAAATCGCCCGCATCTTTGAAGAGCTTGCCTGGGAAGCGCGTCGCCTCGCCGCCGGCCAGCACGATCGCGGTGATCAGCGAACTGCGTTCAGGCATGCCGCCGTAAGTAATCTTTGGCGAAGTACGTGATGATGATGTCGGCACCGGCGCGCGCAAAACCGGTGAGCGTTTCGTCGACCACGCGGTCTTCCTCGATCCAGCCGCGTTCGGCGGCGGCCTTCACCATCGCGTACTCGCCGCTGACGTTGTACGTTGCGACCGGTACGTCGAAGCGCTCGCGCACCTGATGAATCAGGTCCATGTAGGCGAGCGCGGGCTTGATCATCACGATGTCGGCACCCTCGGCGATATCGAGCGCGACTTCGCGCATCGCCTCGCGTGCGTTGGCTGGATCCATCTGATAGCTGCGGCGGTCACCGAAACTCGGCGTTGAAGCGGCCGCTTCGCGGAACGGCCCGTAGAAGCCCGACGCGTACTTCGCAGCATACGACATGATCGCCGTATTGATGAAGCCTTCGGCATCGAGCGCGGCACGAATGGCGCCGACGCGACCGTCCATCATATCCGACGGCGCCACGCAATCAACGCCGGCGCGCGCATACGTGAGGGCCGTCTTCACCAACAGCTCGACCGACTGGTCGTTGTCGACATCACCGTCGGGGCCGATGATGCCGCAGTGGCCGTGGTCGGTGTATTCGCAATTGCAGAGATCCGCGATGACCAGCATCTGCGGCAACGCCTCTTTGATCGCGCTCGCAGCGCGTTGCACCACGCCGTTGGGATCGTAGTTGCTGCTCGCGACGGCATCTTTGAAGTCGGGAATGCCGAACAGCAGCACGGCTTTCACGCCCACCGCATCGAGTTCGCGGCATTCGCGCACGGCCGCATCGATCGAAAGCCGCGAGACGCCCGGCATCGAGCCGATCGGTTGCACGACGTTGGTACCGGCGACGATGAAGAGCGGCATCACGAGCCCGTCGTGATTGACGCGTGTCTCACGCACCAGCCCGCGCATCGCCGCGCTCCGGCGCAAGCGGCGCGGACGGTTCACCAAGCCGAGGCGTTCGGCGACGTTCATGTCGTGTGCTCCAGAACGAAATGCGTGACGCTGTGGACGAATGAGGGGATGTCGGTGGCCGCCGCGACGACGTCGGCCGGCCAGCCGGCATTCTTGGCCGCCGTGGCCGATTCGGGCCCCATCACCGCGACGATCGGTCGCGCACCGTGACGTTCGGCAAGGAAGGTCGCAATGGCTCGTACCGCCGCCGACGACGGAAAGAGAATCGCGTTGGGCGTGCGGCCGGCCAGCGCGGCCAGCGCCGCTTGCCCGTCGACCGCCTCGACGACCTCCGCGCCGCCTTCGCGCAGCGCCGCGGCGATGCGGCTCGGGCGTTCTTGCGTACGTGGCAAGAGGAACAGCGTGCCCGCGAGTACTCCGGGCCGGCCCTCGTCGATGGCGGCGAGCAGCCCGGCGCCGCCCTCGGCGAGCATCTGCTCGGCCAAACTCACCGCGGCTGCTTCCATCTCCGCAATCGAGGTCGTCGTCACGCGCCGGTCGCCGCGTACCACGGTCGAACCGTCGGCCGACGCGATCGCGGCGTGGATCAGCAGAAACTCGCCGTCATAGGTGGCGTGCGCGCCGACCGGCACCTGACAGCCGCCGCGCAGCGTGCGCAGGAACGCACGTTCGGCGAAGACCGCGATCTCCGTTTGCGGATCGTTCAGCAACGA
>Ga0307478_10004184_pt1 | contig 10361 bp, 10 predicted proteins | sample atmos_gasesECM4C_2_FD_203713 | JGI IMG/M metagenome (GOLD analysis project Ga0307478, IMG submission 203713) | Hardwood forest soil microbial communities from Morgan-Monroe State Forest, Indiana, United States - atmos_gasesECM4C_05 | ecosystem: Environmental > Terrestrial > Soil > Temperate...
GTTCACCATGAAGCCGTTGGAACCGAGCCGGCCGCCATTTACAGACTGAGTCCCGTTGGTTTGATCGCCTGATACGGTCGTTGGATCTACGCCTACTCCCGACGTTGAATCATTGCAGTTGCTGCTGGTGCATTTATAAGGCGAAACGCCCGGCTGTAGAGTGAGCAGATCGATATAGTTGCGGCCGTTCAGGGGTACGGAGGTCATTTTGGAGCCCTCGATGACCTCGCCCATCTGCGTGCTCTGGGTCTCGACTTGAGCTGCTTCCGTGCTCACCACAATCTTCTCGTTGATCGAACCGACCTCAAGACTCGCGTCCGCCCGAAGAGCCGAGTTGGCATTGATCACGAACCCAGTTTGCCGATAGGTCTTGAAACCAAGCTGCTTGATTTCGAGGTTATAGGTACCGACAGCCAGAGCGGGAAGATTGTAAAAACCTTTGGCATCGGTCTTTTGAGTCGTCTGGACTCCGGTCTGGGTCTCGGTCGCAACCACCGATGCGCCGGAAATAACAGCGCCAGATTTGTCCGTAACAACGCCTGAGATGCTGCCGGTGATACTTGCCGACGCAAGCGCCAGCGCAAGAAGGACGAACGAAAGAACTCCGATAACAGCACACCGACGGTTGCTCATAACTGATCTCCTGGCGGAAGGGCCTTCACCCGATTTTCAATGCCGTCCTTCTGTGCACTTTCACCCAGTGAAATGTGCTGCTGCGTTTTGAAAGTTCAATACACGATGGATGACGGTTTATCTCAATCGCAGTAAGCCTGTCAAACTTTTTTTTACATTCACGAGATCAGGCACACCGGGAACTCCGCCCTCTGCGCCACATTTGTCCCGTAGCAACCGAGGACACCTATATTTGCCAAGGCGCTGGCTACTTCTGTTTCACCGCGATCGCCGAGATCTCAATTCGGGCGTTGTTGACCAGGGCCGCGGCCTGGACGGTCGCGCGGGCCGGCTTGGGGTCAGGCATAACACTCTTATAAACCTTGTTCATCTCGGGGAACTCATGAATGTCGGCGAGGTAGACCGTTACACTGACCACATCCTTCAGTTCGAAGCCAGCGGCCTTGATGATCTTTTGGATATTGTCTAGAGCCGCAGTTGTCTCGGGGCCGATGCCTCCGGCCGCCAGCTTGCCGGAATCGTCGGTGCCCTCCTGACCGGCGACGTAGAGAGTATTGCCGGCCACGATGCCGTCGCTGAAAGGAAGTCCTCTGGCTGGTGCCAGGTTTATCGCTTTCCGCTCCTGGCATTGGATCCGCTGCCCGGCAACGCCCACTGTCAACGCGATGGTAAAAGCCCACAGCAGCAACCGGGCTGCTCTCGTCTCGATTGTCATTTTCATTTTCCGTTCCCCTTTGTGATAAATGGATTGACTCTTCCACCCGACGAAAAATGGTGTTAGAGTCCGCGCACATGTATACATCCAGGAGGGGGACATGAACAAGTTTCGTGGCTTTGTGAAATTGCACAGAATCGCGGCATCGCTGGTATCCATCGGTCTTTTGTCCGCTACCTTGTGCGGGGCTAGATTCTTGCGGGCACAATCAGTCGCCGGAGCAAACGCTCTGCAGACCGACAACGCCTTGATCGCGGATTTTCGCAGAGTGGAAGTGGCTTCGGTCTCCGATGCGCTGGAGCAGTTGACCGGCAAGCGGATGTACATGAGTCATCGCATGCATCCGATCTTGACCGCGAAGTTTGCCGGCTTTGCGCGGACAGTCCTGCTCAAGAAGGACGAAGGAAATAGCGATCCCTCTGCGTTGAATGGAATGCTGGCGGCGATTGATGAGGGCTCCACAGATTCTGTTTACGTGATGGTCGTCGAAGACGGTGAGGACATCGCGGGAATGGGTGGACTGATGGGCACCGCCATGTCTGCGCGCGGCTACGCCGGAGCAGTGATCGATGGAGGAGTGCGCGATGTGGCCTATCTGCGCAAGATTGGGTTCCCGGTTTATGCGACCGGCATTGTGCCGTCGACGTCGGTGCATCATTATCGATTCGGGGGATCCCAGATTCCAGTGAAGTGCGACGGTGTGACGGTGAATGCGGGCGATATTGTCACGGCGGATAGTGACGGCGTGGTAGTTGTGCCCAGGGCAAGGGCTCAAGAAGTTCTAGCTCTTGCCCAACAAATGGACTTCAAAGAGCATTCGATGTATGCCGTGATTGAACAGATGAAATCGATTGTGGAGGCGGTGAAGAAGTTTGGAAGGCTGTAGCGATAAAAGACCTCTTGCGCAAAATCGATTTTCATCAGATAATTCGCACTTTCATTTTATGATTCGCCGAGGTTGATCAGTTTTCATGGCTAATACTCCAAAGCGGACCTACAACATCACTGCCTTGCAGCGTGGGTTACGTCTATTGCACCTCTTCAGTGAGTCACCGCAGGGCCTTACCGCAAAACAAGTTGCAGCCCGGTCGCGGCTGCCGGTGAGTACGGTCCACCGTTTTCTGGCGAACCTGGAAGGTGCAGGCTTTTTGAACTGCAGCGGAGATAGCGTGTATCACTTGGGAATCGCGTGTTTCGCGATCGGCCAGGCGGCTTTGGGTCAGCTCGATATTCGCCGGGTCAGCCTGCCATACCTTCAGGAATTAAACCAGCAGACGCGCGAAACGGTTCACTTGACGGTGCGGCACGGGCTGTCCGCGGTTTACGTGGAGAAACTAGATTCGCCCGAACAGCTGCGCATTTTCTCCCGAATCGGGGCCGCCGTTCCCTTGTACTGCACTGCCGTTGGCAAGGTGATGCTGGCCCACATGCCTGACGACGAGCGGGAGAAAGTTCTCCCGCAGTTGGGACTGAAGCGTTTGACGCCGAACACGGTGGGAAATCTTCAGGAGTTGGGGGCTGAATTGTACCGGGTCCGGAAGAACGGGTACGCGTGTGATTTGGAGGAGCACGAACTCCACATACGATGCGTCGCGGCGCCCATCTGGGACCACGCTGGCGGGGTGAATGCCAGCCTCAGCATTACTGCGCCTATGGTACGCATGCCGGTCACCCGATTACGACAACTCGCCACGCTTATTCAGACGGCTGGACTGGAAATTTCGCGCAAGTTGGGATATCGGACTGCTGGTTACGGATCGCCACAAGCCAGGCCCGCGGAAGGATCCGCCGCATGAGGATGGTAGCGCTCATCGCAGTGGTCTTTACTTGCCTGGCAGCCGCGATCGGAAAAGATGAGCCGGCAAGCGTGTCGACGGCGATCGATGTGCAAACTTCGGATCTGCTGGTTCAACCCCCGAACGCGAACTGGATTTCCTACAACGGGGACTATTCTGGCCGGCGCTATAGCGGACTTACGGCAATCAACCAGGGCAGTCTAGGGGGACTGCGCGCAGCATGGGTCTTTCATGCGCGCAACACGGCACGGCTTGAGGTCACTCCAATTGTAGTAAATGGAATGATGTTCGTCACTGCTGCGAACGATGCCTCCGCGCTCGACGCGAGGACTGGGCGAGTGGTGTGGCACCATTCGTGGCCGATTTCGGAGGGGCTGATCGACGACGCTTCGGGGCACATCAACCGCGGAGTTGGAGTTTGGCGCAACCGGGTTTACATGGAAACCGACAATGCGCATCTTCTGTGCCTGGACGTGCGCTCCGGCAATCTGATCTGGGACGTGGCGTACGCGGATTGGAACAAGAATTATGGCGCAACCAGCGCCCCGCTCGTGGTCAAAGACAAAGTTTTGGTGGGAACCTCTGGCGGCGATGACGGCGTGCGGGGTTTTGTGGCCGCCTACGATGCCTTGACCGGCAAGCTAGCCTGGCGATTCTGGACGATACCGGGCCCGGGTGAATTTGGATCCGATAGCTGGCCGGGAAAACTCTACCTGCACGGTGGCGGAACTACTTGGATGCCCGGCACATACGATCCCCAGCTCAACACGATTTACTGGGGTACGAGCAATCCCGCGCCTGACTTTGAAGGAGGCGTGCGATCGGGAGACGATCTTTACACCGACTGTGTGTTGGCACTGGATCCCGATACTGGGAAATTGAAGTGGTATTTCCAGTTCACGCCGCATGATCTTTTCGACTTCGATGCCGTTGAGACTCCGATCCTGATCGATGCCGTTTATCAAGGTTCAGCGCAAAAATTACTGGTTCAGGCAAACCGCAATGGCTACATCTATGTGCTCGACCGCACCAGCGGAAAGTTTCTGTCGGCAACACCATTCGTGGAAAAGCTCAACTGGGCGAAGGGAATTGATGCGCAAGGCAGGCCGGTGTTGAGCGGCATTCAGCCGGTGGCCGGTGGAACGAGGATTTGTCCGGGCTTCGCGGGAGCCACCAACTGGTTCGCGCCTTCCTACAGCGAGTCCACGCATTCGGTGTATTTCATGGCCCTGGAGGAATGCGAAACCTATTTCTTCAAGCCACAAAATTTTCAGGAAGGCCAGGGCTATTACTCGACAGGAGTGAAGCGCATCCCGGAAGAAACTTCCCAGAAGGTGCTGGTCGCATTCAATCTGGATACGAATTCAATTGCCTGGAAATATCCGCAAACCGGCGGAGGACGCTCTTCGGCGGGGACCATGGCAACCGCTGGCGGCCTCGTATTTTTTGGGGACGACGCAGGTTCGTTTGAGGCGGTCGATGCGAAAACTGGCAAACCGCTGTGGCATTTCAATACGGGGCAGGACGTGAGTGCGTCTCCTATGAGTTACGCAATCGCCGGCAAACAGTATGTGGCGATTGCCGCAGGTAGTGACGTCTTCAGCTTCGCTTTGCCCTGAAGGGTGCGCGGATCTCGAAGGCTAAATTTAGAAGGAGAAAATGTATGAATTTGATTCTTACTCGAAGGGCGTTCGCTGGACGGTGTGCTTCCGTGCTTTCCGCATTAGGAATTACCGCCGGCGTGTTGCCCAACCGTGCGTTGGCTCAGAGTACTGGAGCGCCGGATGCAGGCGGAATCCGCAAGCTGAATAGCGAAGGCAAACCGGGCAGTGAGAAAGACGTCATCATGCCGGTGATTGTTCACCACGGTTTGATTTATGTCGCGGGGCAGGGCGCCCACGACAGTCGAGATTCAAAAGAGTGGACGATCGAATCTCACACCACCATGGTCATGGACAAGATCAAGAAGCACGTTGAAATTGGCGGAGGAACCATGGACAGCATTCTGCAACTGAATGTCTTCCTGGTGAAGATTGAACACTGGGACGGAATGCATAAAGTGTTCTCGACATATTTTCCTCACGGCGGCCCGGCGCGCACAACCGTTGCGGTGGCCGCGTTGCCGGGAGATTCGCTGGTGGAAATCAATTGCATCGCCGCAGTCGCCGGCAAGTAAGCGGCAAGGGAGATTCATTCATGCGCCTGAACTCAAAGTGGAATCGCCGTAGTTTTCTCGGAAGCGTGGGAGTGATTGCGAGCTCAATACTGGTGCCCCGGAAGTTATTTTCCTCGAATCGCGCGAAAGCGAGCGCAACCATGGCGGTGAGCGGCTTTGGGCAGACCGGCAATCCCTACGAAGAGCTTGGGGTTACGACGGTGATTAATTGTGAGGGGACCATGACGATGCTAGGCGGTTCTCTTCCTCACCCTGAACTCGAAGCGGTGATGACGATGGCCGGGCGCCACTTTGTAAGCATTCCGGAGTTAGAGGTGGTGGCGGGAAAACGCATCGCGGAAATGCTCAAGTTGCCGGAGGGGTACACGGCGCTTGTGACCTCTGGCGCTGCGGCGGCGATTCAATCAGGACTGGCGGGTATTCTGACCGGCGGGAACGAGGCCTTGATCCGGCAGTTGCCTGATCTAACTGGCATGAAGTCGGAAGTGATTATTCAGAAGTCGCATCGCAATCCGTTTGATCATCAGCTGCGATCCACGGGAATCAAGCTGATCGAGATTGAAACCGTTGATCAATTGCGAGCTGCCGTGAATGATCGCACGGCGATGATGCATTTCTCCAATTTCGCCAATGCCGCCGGACAGATCAAAGTAGACGAGTGGGTCAAGCTAGCGAAGCAATATAACGTCCCTTGCATGAATGACGCTGCGGCCGATACGCCGCCGGTGTCTCATCTTTGGGACTACACCAACATGGGGTACGACCTCGTGACTTTCAGCGGCGGGAAAGCGATTCGCGGACCGCAGTGTGCCGGCCTGTTGATCGGACGCAAGGAGCTGGTAGCGAATGCTCTGCTCAACAACAGCCCGCATGAGGACACATTGGGCCGCAGTCAGAAGGTCGGCAAAGAAGAAATCGTCGGAATGGTGAAAGCGCTCGAGCTTTTTCTTGCGGAAGATCATGAGGCTTTGGCCAAAGAATGGCAGGATCGGCTGGAAGGAATTTCTCGAGAAATCACGAAAGTTCCGGGAGTGAGTACGTCGTTCTTCGTTCCGGACATCGCCAATCACGTGCCGCACATGAGCATCACATGGGATGCGGCCCGTATTTCATTGACACCGCAGCAGGCTTCAAAGCTGTTGCGGAATTCCAAGCCGTCGATTGTGATAGGAACCGGCGAAGGCCGGCCTGGACTAGCCATGAACTCGTTCATGTTGCAGACCGGCGAAGACAAAATCGTCGCTGAGCAACTTTCACGTCTTCTCCGCGAACACGCGGCATAAACCAAGGAAACCTCTGCGATGAACAGTGCGAGAACGAGCCATGTCCGGTGGTTGCTGGTGTTCTGGCTGTTCATTCTCAGCGCCGTTTCTTATCTCGACCGGGTAAATATTTCGATTGCCGGTGGATCCATCGCCGAAGCCTATCATCTGAGCGATGTACAGCTAGGCCAGGTGTTCAGCGCCATGCTGGTCGGATATGCACTCTTCCAAACCGTTGGCGGGAGACTGGCTGATCGCTTCGGACCGCGTCGTGTGCTGGCCGCAGGGGTCGCGTGGTGGGGAATCTTCACCGCCCTGACTGCGATGGTGCCAGCGAACATTGCCGGCGCGCTTTTCATTTTTGTCGCGGTCCGCTTTCTTCTAGGCGCAGGCGAGGCGGTGATCTATCCCTCCGCCAATCAATTTATCGCACGCTGGATTCCAACCACGGAACGCGGTATTGCGAATGGCTGGATCTTCGCCGGAGTGGGAGCGGGAGCCGGGCTTACGCCGTTGCTCATTACACAGATCATGCTTCGTTACGGTTGGCGAACATCGTTCTGGGTGTGCTCCATCATCGGATTCGCGGCAGGCGCGGTGTGGCTTCTTATCGCACGCGACACTCCGGTTGAGCATCCTAAAATTTCTGCCTCGGAGTTGGCGTTGATTCATTCCGGCCTGACGCAAGCAGATGCCAAGAATGATCCGAAAGCGCTCATACCCTGGAGCCGCGTAATAAAAAGCAAAGAAGTCCTGGCCGTTACGCTCAGCTACTTCTGCTATGGCTATGTGGCATGGATATTCTTCAGCTGGTTCTATCGCTATCTCGCCAAAGTGCGGGGTTTGGATTTGAAGGCCAGCGCGTTCTACACCATGTTGCCATTTCTCGCCATGTTAGCGTGCTGCCTTTTGGGAGGAACCATCAACGACCGGCTCACGAAGCGGCTCGGACCCCGAATAGGGCGCTGTGGCCTTGCGGTATTTTCGATTTCGGTTGCGGGATTATTCATCGCTTTCGGATCCCAGGTTCAAAGCGCGCGGCTGGCCAGCGTTGTGCTTGCGGGCGGAGCTGGTGCGCTGTACTTGTCGCAGAGTTCTTTCTGGTCGGTGACGGCCGACATTGCCGGTGCGTCTGCGGGCTCCGTCTCGGGCTTCATGAATATGGGCAACCAGATTGGAGCGGCGCTCACCGCCTCTCTCACTCCCTGGATCGCTGCCCGATTCGGTTGGACGACCTCATTTTTAGTCGCGGCTGGGCTGTGCGTCGTGGGCGCCTTGAGTTGGCTGGTGGTCGATCCGTCGCGACAACTAAGAGTTTCTCCGGCTGAGGCTGACACGATGCAGATTCAAAGTTCTAAATACATGTCTGATCACTCTGCTAACCGATCACGCGTGGCGCACGCGAGTTCGTGAAATCGTTCCCTGGGATCATCATTTTCCAAAATCATCGCTTCTCAAGATCATGGCAAAACTGAATATAAAAGCGAAGAGCGGCTGCATGTGGGACCTGGTCAGTCTCGGTGAAGTCATGCTTCGTTTCGATCCGGGTGATCAGCGTATTTCCACGACGCGTCATTTTCGTGTATGGGAGGGTGGAGGCGAATACAACGTGGCTCGCGGCCTGAGGCGCTGCTTTGGGATGGACACGGCGATCGTCACGGCTCTCGCGGATAATCCAGTGGGACGTCTCGTGGAAGATCTGATGCTGCAAGGAGGCGTCAGTCAGAAATATGTGCGTTGGGTTCCTTTTGACGGAGTTGGCCGGACAGTACGTAACGGTTTGAATTTTACCGAGAGAGGCTTCGGTTTGCGCGCTCCGCTTGGATGTTCGGATCGCGGTCATACCGCCGTCTCGCAACTGAAGCCCGGCGAAATCGATTGGGACCAGATCTTCCGCAAGGACGGAGCACGCTGGTTTCATACGGGTGGAATATTTTGTGCGCTTTCGGAGGCCGCACCATTGGTCGCTGAAGAAGCCATGGACGCAGCGAAGCGGGCGGGGGTAACCGTTTCGTACGATCTGAACTACCGTCCTTCGTTATGGAAGTCGATTGGAGGCAAGTCCGAGGCTCAGCGGATAAACCGGCGTCTGGCGTCGCGGGTGGATGTAATGCTGGGCAATGAAGAAGACTTCACAGCCGCTTTGGGCTTCGAGGTGAAGGGTCTCGACGAACACCACTCCAAGCTCGATCCGACTATCTTCAAAGGGATGATCGAAAGAGTGGTGCATGAATTTCCCCAGCTTGCCGTCATCGCTACGACTTTGCGGTATGCGAAGACTGCGACCGTGAATGACTGGGGAGCGATTTGCTACCACGATGGCACGTTCCACACGGCGCGGGTGCGCGAGAATCTGGAAATCTACGACCGCGTTGGCGGAGGCGACTCCTTTGCCTCGGGATTGATTTATGGATTCCTATCGGGGAAAGAGCCGCAGTGGTCGGTCGATTGTGGCGCAGCCCATGGCGCTCTGGCGATGACCACGCCCGGCGATACGACGATGGCGACGCTGGAAGAAGTGTTGCTAGCGATGAAGGCGCAAACGGCGCGTATCGCGCGCTGAACGCAGCTACACCGAGGATTCCGCGCTGATGAGCTACGCGAGTGCTCAGGAATGTCGGTGCAACGAGATTAGACATATGACCATCGAGGACGTAATTCGTAGGATCGGCGAGATTGGCATTGTGCCCGTGGTGCGGGCCGCAACAGTCGAAGACGCAACCCGCGCCGTGGAAGCCATCTGTGCCGGGGGAATTCCGGTTCTCGAAATAACTATGACTGTTCCCAACGCAACGTCTGTGATCCGCCATGTTGTGCGAGAACACGGGAGCACAGCGCTCATCGGGGCGGGCACGGTTACGACGGCCGAACAGGCCGAGCAATGCATCCGTGCCGGCGCTGAGTTTCTGGTGAGTCCGGGACTCTCGATCCCCGTGCTTGCGGTGGCGCAGGCCTGCGCCAAGCTGGTGATTCCCGGTGCGCTGACCCCCACAGAGCTCATGCATGCGCAGGAGAATGGTGCGAGGCTGATCAAAATTTTTCCATGTGGCAACGTTGGCGGTCCTAAATATTTGCAGTCCTTGAAGGGTCCCTTCCCTAACGCTGCCCTGATTCCGACCGGCGGAGTGAACGTTTCAAACGCTGCTGACTACATTACCGCCGGGGCGTTCGCTCTCGGAGTGGGTGGTGACTTAGTGAATGCGGCGGCTCTACGCGATGGGAATCTGGCGAAGATTACCGAAGCGGCTCGCGAGCTGGTGCGGACAGTTCATGCCGCGCGCGAATTGCAGGAAGGACGTTGAGCAGGTCTGCCATCTCCGCTGGAAAACATCCCAGTCGAAACGGGCTGTGTGGCTCAACTCTTCTTTGTGGAGACTTGCACGAGCTCGCCATCGACGACAAGTTTGTTCCTGGTTATCGCTCGGTGTCTTGATCGTCAAAGCGGCATTCTTGGCGGAGCATGGAATATTTTGGTGCTTCAATCCAAACGCGGAAAGTTGGCCATCGCCACCACACCAGCAGCAGCGCGAGCATAATCGCTGAAATTACGATCACAATTAGATTGATCATTGTCCGACGTTCTCCTGCGGCGGGTTATAGAGGGAACGCACAAATTCGACCAGGGCGTGCCTTTGATCTGCGCTGAGTTGGTTTCGCCACGGGGGCATTGCCGTACCCGGCACGCCATTTTCCAAAACGTCCCAAGCTCTTTCTTGAGTAGGCATCTTGAGGTGAAAATTTGTGGGTGCTGGAGCGAGGGCTGCTGCCGCCGGCCCGTT
>Ga0307478_10004185_pt1 | contig 10359 bp, 11 predicted proteins | sample atmos_gasesECM4C_2_FD_203713 | JGI IMG/M metagenome (GOLD analysis project Ga0307478, IMG submission 203713) | Hardwood forest soil microbial communities from Morgan-Monroe State Forest, Indiana, United States - atmos_gasesECM4C_05 | ecosystem: Environmental > Terrestrial > Soil > Temperate...
CAGCGCCCGCCGCACCGAAAATTCCGCCGCCTGCCTCTGCCCCGCAAAATGCACGATCGGATGTTCCCGCACATCCGGCTCCCGCCCCGACCCAATCGTCGCCGCCCGCAGTTCCTCCACCGTAATATCCAGTTGCCGAGCCAATGTCTTCGGCGCCCGCCGCCCGTCCGGGCTCTGCTCTCGAATCCGCGCAAAAGCTCCCCGCGGCCGGATCACCGGCTCCAACAGCCGCCCCGTAGCCACGCCATCGCGAAATTCCAGCCGGTTCGCCACCACCCGCTTCACTCCAAGATGCTGCGCCAGCGGCTTCATCACCTGCTCCAGCGCCTGACTCACCAGCACCACATCCGCGCCCGATCGCACCAGTTCCCGCACCCGCTCCGCCCCATGCGTCTTCAACTCAGGCTTCAATCTGTATTGGAAGTATTCTTCGCCCAGCAGATCCAGCCGGTCCCGCGTCACACCCCGCAACGTCGTATGCACCACCCGGGTCGCGAACTTCCGGTTCGTCGAATACAGAAACGGACGCAGCGCCGCCATCAGAAAGATCAACCCCCGCCGCCGGAATCGCTCCGAGAAGGTCTGCGCATTCCACGTGAAGAAGGCCACAGGCTGCACCACTGTCAGGTCAAGCAGACTCCCTTCCACCCGCCAGTACACGGTTGGGGACGCAACGGACGGCACGCGAGGCTTATGGTTTGAAGGCTCCAAGTGGTTTGAGTGTTCCAAAGTATGCTTCGTCCAACAGAGATTCTGCACCAGGTTGGACGAATCCCCTATTGTAAACAATGCTCCCACTCCCCGCGAGGCCTGTGTCGGAACGGGCTCATGTGGAGATGTTTATGTGGGGACAGCCGCCCTCGGCTGTCCAGTCGAGTGAAGCTCGACTTCTTCGCGTCGAGGGGAGATCGGCGGCCCTGAAATCCTCACGATTGCGTCGCCGAGGCATCATCCCGAAGTCCCGGCGCACTTCAGCCGGGCGAGGGATCTCAATTATGCACACTGCCCCGGGTCGAACTGAGCGACTCCCGAACTCCTCTATTCACACTGCCGTAACAATCCTTCCGTATAGTTGCGACCTTTAGCACTCATAACACTTTCAAACACCAGCGACCCGAGGAGCAACCATGGCCACTGCATCGCAGACTCTACTCGACCAAAAACTCTCCCGCTCACCAGGCAAAATCGGGATGCTGGTCTTCGGCGTGGTGCTGGTTATCGGCGTCGCCTATGCCGGCTCCAGCTTGCTTCACGACCTTTCTAACATCCACAACGAGTCCGTGCTGCCCTACGTGCTTCTCGGTATAGCGCTGCTGGTCGCTCTGGGGTTCGAGTTCGTCAACGGATTCCACGACACCGCGAACGCCGTCGCCACGGTCATCTACACTCACTCGCTCGAACCGCACATCGCGGTGGTGTGGTCAGGCTTCTGGAATTTCCTCGGCGTTCTTGCCTCGAGCGGCCTTGTGGCCTTCGCCATCGTCTCGCTGCTGCCGGTCGAACTGATTCTGCAGGTTGGCAGCAAAGCCGGATTCGCCATGGTCTTCGCCTTGTTGGTAGCCGCCATCATCTGGAACCTAGGCACCTGGTGGTTCGGACTGCCCGCCTCCAGCTCGCATACGCTAATCGGCAGCGTCATCGGCGTCGGCATCGCCAACCAGCTCATGAACGGCAGAAGCGGCACCAGCGGCGTCGACTGGGGACAAGCCGCCAACATCGGCAAAGCTCTGTTGCTGTCGCCCATCGTAGGTTTCGGTTGCGCCGGACTCTTATTGCTCCTCGCCAAAGCTCTGATTAAGGATCCCAAACTTTACACTGCTCCCGAAGGCACCGAGCCGCCGCCCTTTTACATCCGTTGCCTGCTGATCCTGACGTGTACCGGCGTCAGCTTCTTCCACGGCTCCAACGACGGACAAAAAGGCATGGGCCTCATCATGCTCATCCTCATCGGCACGGTTCCCACCGCCTACGCTCTAAACCACGCCATCACTTACAAGGATTCGCAGGATTTCATCGCCGTCTCCGCTCAGGCCGCCGACGCCCTCACTAAATACGTCAGCCCCAACGCCGCCATCGGCGACGCCCACGAAGACGTCACGGCTTACATCCGCGACAAGAATTTCACTCCCAACACCATGCTCGCACTGCGCACTATGGTCAGCGACATCGGCAACGAGACGGCGCTGTACAAAGAAATGAAGAACATCCCTAACGACCGCGTCCGCAATTTCCGCAACGACATGTACCTCATCAGCGAGGCCATCCGCCTCATGCAGAAGTCCGGCAATCCAACTTTTTCCGCTGAGGACACCGCCATCCTCACCAACTACAAGAAGCACATCGATCACTCGACCCGCTTCATTCCTCTCTGGGTGAAGGTCGCGGTGGCCATGGCTCTCGGCCTCGGCACTATGGTTGGCTGGAAACGAATTGTTGTAACAGTCGGAGAAAAGATCGGGAAGAGCCACCTGACCTACGCCCAAGGAGCGGTCGCCGAAATCACCGCCATGGCAACGATCGGCGCCGCCGACGGATTCGGTCTCCCCGTCAGCACTACTCACGTGCTCTCCTCCGGCATCGCTGGCACCATGGCCGCCAACCATTCCGGAATTCAGTGGTCCACCGTGCGCAATCTGGCTCTGGCCTGGGTGCTTACCCTGCCTGTTGCCATGATGCTCTCAGGATCCCTATTCTGGCTCTTCCGCAACCCGTTCTAAGCAAACGCCGAGCCGCGAAGCGGCGGCAGAATGCAGCCCAGGGCGCAAGCCCTGGGTCAAATGTCGAGTGGGAAGCAAGCCCCGAAAGGGGCGAAAGACTTACAACTTTACTTCTAAGCGCCCGTGGAAGCCGCCAACCCGCGTTGTTTGCGCAACTCCGCCAGGAAGGCGTCGGCGGTAAGCGCAGCTTGGCTGCGGAACAGTCCCAGCAGCATATCTTCGCTTTCGCCATCCGCCGAGGCAGCAAGTGTCGCATTAGAAGATTCAGTTTCCAAACCTTCCGGCTCCACCAGCAACTCCGGCAGCACGTCGCGATTCTCCGTCAGCAAGCCCAAAAACTTTTCCAGCAGTGATCGATGTTCCGGAGTGCTCTGGGTGAACTCCACTCCCATCCCCTTATCGGGATGCATGATCCGGACCACGCCTTCTGTTTTCAAGTCGATTCCGCCCGCCCGCATCGACAAGGTTACGCGCGTCGAAACCGGGAACGGCGAACTGATCTCGAGATAACATCCACCCAAACTCAAATCCGTAAGCTGGCAACTCGCCGGCGGGTCGTCCTTTTCCGCATCAGGAGAATTCCGCCCCAGCCATTCCCGCAACTGATGCGTAAATTCCGAGGACGGATCCTGGAAGCGCAACCCCACCTGCTTCCCTGTTCCCTCCCACGCGAACTCCGCATTGACTTCCAAAGCCTTGGGTGATCCCGGGAGGGTAAACAGCAGCTTCCAGCTTCCACTAGGTTTGCCGCGCCGCGGCAGGCTCACCGCCAACCCACCTTCGCCGAGATCGGTGGTGTTGACCTTGAACTGCACATCCGACTCGCGGCTCCTCATCTCCACAGGAATGTGCACCGATACCCGCGAGTTCCGCCGCCGTTCCTTCTTCATCAGTGCTCGCGCCGCGCGAAAGCTCGACTTCGACCGCTCCACCGACACCGGCTTGTACAGGATGAAATGCGCCCCAATCTCAAATGCCGACCGCAGCCCAACCTCGGGATCCAGAATCGCCACCGCAATCGCCCGCTTGTTGCACGGTGCGGCCCGCGCACTGCGCAGCACCGCTGCCGCCCCCGGCCCGGCGCAATCCACAATGATCGCCTCAAACCGTTCGCGAGTCAGCTTGCGCAGCGCGATCTCTGAACTCGCACACAACTCGACCCCGATGTCCAGATCGCCCAACGTCCGGCGCAGCACACGCACGATCTTGTCGTCCGAACAAAGCAGAAGCGACTTCAGATTCATGACGCTCTCAAAATCCTTTGAGGCCAGTCGTAGTCACTCGGTGTCAGCCGAGGAGGGAAGCGTTTCTCCTGCGGAATCCTGCCAACGCAAACGAAATACAGCCCCATTCCACTGTAAGCCCGCCCTAAGAACCCGATCAATGGCCCCTTCGCGCCAGAAGTTACGGGCGTAACCCCTAAGGCAGTGGGCTGAGGTCTTCCAATGCCTCCCAATTAAGATCCGCGACGCCGCGTGCGGCAAGACCCTCTGGATTAAACGCGTCGCGCCAGGAGTACCAAAACCCTTAGCGCAGCCAAAGCCAACTCCCATCCACGCAATAACAGCAGTGAAAACAACTACTTAGAAATGGCTTACTAAAGTGATACAGCGCACATTCTGATTGACTTCCACCGAAGATTGCCCTAACATGCTGAGTCTCCTATCAGCATTTGGATCACTAAGGGAAGGTTCGGGCAGAGTTCTCCAAGCCAGAGTCTATTTTCCCTGAATCCCAATAGCCTCCGGAGAATCATATACATAGAGCAATCGATAGATTTCATCCCCTCTTTAGTAGGAAAGGCATTTTGCATGGCGAAGCGTCGCGGAAATCCCAACTGGGGCAAGCCCGAGCCCATCGGCCCGATCGTCCCCACCATCACGGAGTTCGAGCAGGTAGTGCGCGAATACAAGCTCACCCCGGACCAGTATCTGCGCTCCACCCGCCTCCGCGAGTGGGCCCGCCGCAACAAGAACTCAAAGTACATTCCCGAGCCTCTCCTCGAAGCCTGGGGCTTCGAAATCGAATCCACGCTGTAACAACAGCCGTAAGGATTTCCCAAGGGTCGCCAAAAGCGACCCTTCTACTTTTGTCGCATGAATCGAGCCTCAGCCAGAACCCAGCGCAGCCGCGGAGCGGCGGAAGAATGCAGCCGGGGCGCAAGCCCTGGGTAAGACCCGACGTGATAGCCTAGCCCCGAAGGGGCGAAAGAGAATCCAACGGGCTCAAACGAACCTTCCCCCGGAAAAGACATCAGGCAGGAACCCAGAAGTGCTAAACCTCCTCCACCTCCCACTCCCCGAACTCTTCGCTGTCCTGGCAGCCGTAGCCTTCGCCGCGGGCCTGAACGTCTACGCCACAGTAGGGGCTCTGGGCCTGCTAGCCCGCTTCGGACACGTCCCCCTCCCCCCAGCCCTCCAACTCCTCGAAACCTGGCCAATAATCGCAGCCAGCACAACTCTCTTCGCCATAGAATTCTTTGCCGACAAAATCCCCGCCTTCGACCTGATCTGGAGCGCCCTCCACACCTTCGTCCGAGTCCCCGTAGCCGCCCTCCTGGCCTACGGAGCCACCCGCCAGCTAACCCCCGCCGAACAACTCCTCGCAGCCGCCCTCGGAGCAGCCATAGCCCTGGCCGCCCACTCCGGCAAAACCGCCCTCCGCGCCGCCGTAACCCCGAGCCCAGAGCCCTTCTCCAACATCGCCCTAAGCCTCGCCGAGGACGCCCTGGCCATCTCCCTAACCTGGCTAGCCACCCGCCACCCCTACGCAGCAGCAACAATAGCGCTAGCCCTGGTAGCAGTAATAGTCCTGCTGGCCAGAGCAGTAATCCAAGCCATGCGCAAGCTGTTCCAAGGCGCAGAAGACGAATTAGCAGGACATCAAACCAAGTCGGGAAACTAAACCACATGTTGTCATTCCGAACCGGCCCCAAGCCAAGGGATGTCATTCCGAACCGGGCGCCAAGCCCGGTGAGGAACCTGCTGTTCGCGCCGTCACTGCTCGTGTGCAACGGACACTCCTGTCCGTTGACGTTGCTCTTGCTTTTGAATTGAAAGGATCACCCGCCGGCGCGACCGTGGAAGAGCGGCGCTTCAGCGCCGCGTAAAGCCCAAGGGATGGAACCGGGCTTCAGCACGGGGGAAACGCCGACCGCAAAAAGTAAGCAAGCCCATCCCAAATCTTTGTCATTCCGAACAGGGCCACAAGCCCGGTGAGGAACCTGCTGTTCGCGCCGTCACTGCTCGTGTGGAACGGACACTCCCGTCGTTGCCTCTGACTTTGCCCTAGCGCTGAACCTCACCCTAGCTATCCCGGTCGCTGCCCAGCCTCTGCCCTCACCGTCTCCACCACCCAATCCATCACCACCTCCCGCACTTGCTTCCGGGCCTCCTCTGTCGTGACGTGTCCCGTAGCCTTCGCTGAACGAGCCTTCGCTCCCGTTCGCCCTGCAACCACCTCTTCCTGCGCAGCGATTTCCTCCTCTTCCTCCTCACCCTCCGCGTCTACCTCCTCACCCTCCACTTCATCACCCTCCCCATCAAAGTCCTCTTCAAACCACTGCGGACCTCCCATGCAGGTTCTGTTCACGTCGCCGCAGTCGATCACAACATCCGTCGCATCCTCGGCTTCAAACTCCGTATTTCGCAGGTTGCAGCTCGCGGTTTGCAGCGCGTAGAGCATCAGGGCCGCCGTCTTGTGCTCCATCTGACCGGTGCCAAGCAGTTGCATCACCTGCATCAGCGCCATCTGCACCGAATTCGCATCCTCGAGCAACGGCACGATAAACCGAGCCTGCCCAAACTGACTCCCCATAATCCGCGCCCGCTGCTCCTGACAGCGCACATGAAAAAAGCAAAGCCGCCGACGCCGCAGCGCCGGAGACCCACACTGCGTCCCATTCACCTTCACATGCTGACACCGGTTCACATTTTCCAGACCCATATTCTCCTCACACCTTCACCCTAGTTTGATTTGTCATCCTGAGGTCGCCGCTTTTGCGACCGAAGAGCCCGTCCCGAGCTTCCCAAGGGGATCCGGGCGAGCCGCGCCTCCACGGAGCCTGCCCTGAGAGAGCGCAAGCGACCGAAGGGCGCGTCTGGCGCGCTTCCCTACCAGAATTGTCCTGAATTTCGCCCCAAGCAGGCTGAAACGCTCAAGTTCGAGAAGGCCCGGGAAGGGCACGACTTCAGTCGTGCCGCCAAAGCCTTCCGAAACCAGCCGCGCTTCAGCGCCTGCTAATTCCAGTATTCCCATTTCGGAATGAGAGGCAAGGTCATGTGAACATCGGAAGAAATAAAGCTGTGGAAATTCGAAGGAGCCCCGGCAGCCACGTCTTGCAGCCCCCAGCTATCCTAGCGAAGGTAAGGCTGTGGGCGGGTTATCGGCTACCTTCAATTCTGATCCAAATGTCGCGTGCGGATTCGGCTTCGCTGTTGGAATCCCGGTCCAATGCGCGATTCCAAGTAGCGGCGAAGAACTAGCGAACTACATTATCCGAGGCCCTCGGTGATTTAGGTTTTTCCATCACAAACCTTGCTAATTTATTGCTCATTGGCGTTACATACCTAAACCACAATCTACATCATTCTAAGGCATACGACGTAACATACTGTTTCTAATACCATTATATAACCGCCGTTGATAGATTGTTGATGACTGTGGATAATGATATGAGAACTGTCCGTTTTACAATGGCGCAGAGCTACTGATAATATTGATGTTGCATGCACAATCTAAGGTGCATTGCATCGTCATAACTAAACGTTGAAACGTGATTACCTAAACCTGTGGTACACTGAAAGTGTAGTTGGGACCGAACATGGGACCCGGAGTCTAATGGCGAAGCCGAATCCAGACACAACAGTTGAATCAGAATTGAAGGTAGTCCGCCGCCTGCTCGCACTATCCCTGATCGACGGGAAGAAGCAGCGGCAACAAATCGAATTATTAGCGACCGCCGGAATGGACCGTCACGAGATTGCGGAACTCGTGGGGACCACGGCCAACACGGTTAGCGTTGAGATTTCACATCTGCGAAAGAACAGGAGGATGCATGGCAGAAGAAGCTAAAGCGAGCGTGTTGGAAAAGACCTTGAAGGCACTCCTTCTGGTCAATTTGGACACGATGAAACAGAAGCAGCAAATCACAATCCTGGACAAAGCGGGCTTTGGTCAATCTGACATCGCGGAGGTGGTCGGCTCTACGCCAAAGGCTGTGAGCGTCCGGCTCGCGGAGATCAGGAAGGAAGCCCGCAAAGGCAAATCAAAGTGAGGAGGCTCGTGTCATGAAAAAGGATGTTCAAGAACAGATACTCGTAACTCTGCAAGACGTGCTCATCTTTCAGATGGCGACCAAGGGAGTACCCCAAAGCCAGATCCGTGAAGCGGTGGGCGTGGATGCGAACCGCGTGGGCCGAATCGCCAAGTTGGCGAAGAAATCCACGAAATCGGAGGAGTGACAACATGCCCACTGAGGGAACAGAACGGCTGATTGAGCTTTTGGAAAAGGCCTTGATGATCCAGCTTCACTCGATGAAGGTCGCTCAAGGCGACATCGCGAAGATGCTGAGCAAGAGCAAAACTGACGTGAACAACTTTTTAAAGCCGGTTGCGAAGGGAAAGAAGTAAATGGTCCTCAACGTCTCCGACAACGCCTCGCACCGTAGAGATCAGATCGACAATCTCACCGACTTGCTGGTGAACGCACCGACCCGGCAGGCTCTCGTGAAAGCGGTCAATTTCGGCAAGAAGCGCGTGAAGTCGGTTGGGGAGCTCGCTAAGAAACTCTCATTGGCACTCAAAAAGGAGATCTCCCCCAAGAGAGTCACGGAAATCGGAAAACCGCTCGTGAACCGTGCGTTCACGCAAGAACGAATTCTCGAGCAAGGACGAAAGACAACCGCCTACGCAAAATTCGAGCACCATCATGACGTGAGAGAGGCGCTGAAGCTGGCTAATAGCAAGAAGAAGCGCGAAGCGTACCATACGAAGTCGAGACCGAAGATCAAAGTCGTGGGAACCACCGTCACGATCAAGGCTCCGTTCAGACCCAAGATCAAAACCGTCTATGTGGACGATGTCGAGGAATTTCAGAAAGTGAAGTCGGTGAAGAGTGTCCCGGAAACGATGTCGCCGCCGCGCCTGCCGGAAGCGGTGGTCAAGAAGGGCATCGTCAAACTACTCGGAGAGAAACTCGACCCCAAGGATTGGGGCGGCGAATCGAATGACATCTTCACAACGCGGGTAACGATCAAGGGCCAAAGAAGGAGAGCGGCGTTCGCTCTAAAGGGCCCCGCGACCACCGGGCCACTCGTTCCGGGGAAGATGGGGAAGAATGGCGACCAGATACAGCGTTTATTCGGTAGTCCCGCACAGGTCTTCTTCGTCCAATATGAGGAGGAGATCAAAGAAAGCGTCGTGGACCTTATGACGCGGCTGGCGATGGCGAAAGGCATAACCGAGCGCGAAGTCCAATATGGCGTCATTGACATGACAGACACCTACCGTCTGAGATTGGCTTACCCGAAAGCATTTGGTTAGAGCAGGATAATCGCGTTGTCTCCGTAATTCTCCACAGCCCTCCTGTGACATCTAACCTTGCGCCGCATCACAAATTCCTTCATCATTGCCCAAGCACAGGCAGCACAGCTAACCGAACGAAGCCAAGCTGTAACTCCTTTGCTTCCAAGATTTTGATCTCTAACTTCTTTAGGCTCCCGATTTTGCAAGGAATTTCGTGCTAACCCGATGATTCCACGAGACCCAGGGGGGAGGGGGTATCAACGATCTTTTCAAAATCTAAGGTGCCAAAGGAACCGAGAAAGCTGTTCAACGCAGGCCCGGAAAAAGATATTTGCAGCCGAAATCCACAGGTAAAATAACGTCATGAGTCCAGAAGTTTCCGATCTCCTGAAGCGGGCACTCGCGCTCCCGGTTGATGAGCGCGCGGCACTGGCCAACACGCTGCTCGACAGTCTCGAAGACACCCAGGAATCGGTTCAAGCGGCTTGGGACGAAGAAGTAGCCCGCCGCATGCAAGACCTCAAGGCTGGCAAGGCCGTAACCGTCCCTTGGGAAGAACTGCATCAAGAGCTGCTGGCGATGTTGAATGAGCACTAGACGTGTTCGCTACCACCAGGGCGCCACGGAAGATGTCAAGAGCGCAACGGCCTGGTATTTGGGGCATAGTCCCAAAGCGGCGTCAGACTTCGTCGAAGAGATTGAGCGAGCGGTCAATACGATCCTCGAAGCGCCGGAACGCTGGCCAATGGGAGAGAGCAATGCAAGACGCTTCCTCCTTTGGAGGTTTCCCTTTTCTGTTATTTATTCTGAACAGGAAGACGAAATCGTCATTTGGGCTGTGGCTCACAGTAGCAGACGACCCGAATACTGGGCTCGCCGCGTTAAATGAACGACGCTACAATTAAGATCATGAATCACGAAGCCTTCGCCGACGTCCCCACAGCTATCGAGGAGATCCGCGCCGGCCGCATGATCGTGGTCGTTGACGATGAAGACCGCGAGAATGAAGGCGACATCACCCTCGCCGCCGAGAAGGTCACGCCCGAAGCCATCAACTTCATGGCCAAGTATGGACGCGGCCTGGTCTGCCTCACCATGACCGAGGAGCGCCTCGCTC
>Ga0307478_10004186_pt1 | contig 10356 bp, 7 predicted proteins | sample atmos_gasesECM4C_2_FD_203713 | JGI IMG/M metagenome (GOLD analysis project Ga0307478, IMG submission 203713) | Hardwood forest soil microbial communities from Morgan-Monroe State Forest, Indiana, United States - atmos_gasesECM4C_05 | ecosystem: Environmental > Terrestrial > Soil > Temperate...
ACGATTCTGACGCACCGCCCGCAACCTGAAACGTGGCGCTCGCGGCGTTTGTCGATTGAGCCGTAGAAGAGTGCTCGCTCAGGCAAGACCGCGAGTATACTGCCGCGATTAAGGAGAGACGAGAACAACCATGAGGATCTGCCGCAACTTATTGTTTGCTGGTGTGGTTTCTTGCTGGCTACTATCCCTGGCCCTGTGGGGCCAGCAAAACCCAGTTCCCGATTCGACGGTGGATTCGGTTTCGCCGCAGCTGCAGCTGCTCACTCACGTTCCTGCCGATGAATGGCGTTACCACGTGGGTGATCTTACCCACGGGGAAGATCCAAATCTGGACGATGACGGTTGGCAGTTGGTGAAGCCAAAATTCGATGGGTCCGAGGACTCTGCGTGGTTTCGGCGATGGATCGAGGTCCCAAGGAATCTAAATGGCTATGACTTGGCGGGAACAAAACTGTGGTTTCAGTTTCTGGCTTACGGCAACGGCCCAATTCCGGAGATTGTGTACTTCAATGGCCGGCGAGTCGCGATGGGCGAGGATATGGAGCCGATCGTCTTGCTGGATCCAGTGAAACCCGGAGACCGGGTCCTGGTGGCGGTGAAGCTACTGCACACCGTCGACAAGAAGCGGTTCGAAGGGGCAACCGTGCGCGTGGATTTTGCCCAAGGACGGCCGAGCCCGCTCGACCTGTACCAGGAGATTCAGTCGACCTGGACGCTGGCGGCCTCGCTCGGCGATCGGGAGCAAGCAGTCCGTGATGTGGTGAGAAAGGCTGCTTCGGCAATCGATGTTGATTCCCTGCATTCGGCCAATCAGGCAGCGTTCGACAAATCTCTCGAGAAGGCGCATGCCATTTTGACGGAGACCAAGCCGGACCTTCAAGGTACAACGGTGCGCCTGACCGGGAACGCACATATCGACGCCGCGTGGCTATGGCCGTGGACAGAAACGGTGGACGTGGTACGGCGCACCTTCGGGACGGCGCTGCAACTCATGTACGAATACCCTCAGTACACCTACACGCAGTCAGCCGCTGCGTACAGCCAGTGGATGTTCGAGAAATATCCGGATCTGCACCGCCAGATCGTCGATCGCGTGAAGGAGGGGTGCTGGGAGATGGTGGGAGGGATGTGGGTCGAGCCCGATTTAAATATGCCGGACGGAGAATCGCTGGTGCGGCAATTGCTAGTCGGGAAACGCTACTTTAAGGAGAAGTTCGGGGTCGATGTGCGCGTCGGCTGGAATCCGGATTCTTTCGGGTACAACTGGCAGTTGCCGCAGATCTACAAGAAGTCAGGTATCGATTATTTCGTAACGCAGAAAATGGCATGGAACGACACCAATCAGCTGCCGATGAAACTGTTCTGGTGGCAATCACCTGATGGCAGCCGTGTCCTGACATATTTCCCGCATGATTACGTCAATGACATTGATCCTCCGCAGATATCCAAGGATCTGGCCAACAGCCGCAAGCTGAATCCGGGACTTACGGAAATGATGCATTTGTTCGGAGTGGGAGACCACGGAGGCGGTCCGACGCGGTCGATGCTTGATAGCGGCGAGCATTGGGTTGGGCCGGAACGAGTGATTCCGCAAATGCGCTTCGGAACCGCGCAGGCATTCTTCTCGGATGTCGAGGGAAAACTTGATACGGAGCATGCGCCCACCTGGAACTACGAAACGATGGCCAGAGGAGAGTCTCGTCTGCCGGCGCCACCGGGTGGAAAGATCAGTTTGCCTATCTGGAATGATGAGCTGTATTTCGAGTATCACCGCGGTGTCATGACGACCCAAGCCAATCACAAACGCAATATGCGAAAGAGCGAAGCACAGCTGTTGGATGCGGAGAAATACTCATCACTTGCATGGTTGATGGGGCAGCCGTATCCGCAAGAGCGGCTTACGGAAGCGTGGGAAAAGGCATTATTCAACCAGTTTCACGACCTTGCGGCCGGATCGGGCATTGGAGTTCTCTACCAGGATTCACAAAGAGATTATGACCAGGTCCGCTGGAGCACCGATGAAATAACAAAGCACGCGTTACAGACGATCCTCGCGCGGGTGAATACCAGCGGACCAGTGGACGCGGTTCCGGTCGTCGTGCTGAATTCCCTGGCATGGAATCGATCGGAACCAGTCATCGTACAAGTGCAATTGGCTAAAGAACCGCAGGCTGGATTCGCAGTGCTCGACAGTGCGGGCAAGCCTCTGCTGTTCCAGATTCTGTCGAAATCAACGGACACGAATAGCTATCGACTGCTGGTCCGTAGTCGCGATGTTCCATCCCTCGGATACCAGATATGGCATGTGGTGCCCGGAACGCGAGACTTGCAGAGCGACCTGAAAGCAAGCGGGCTGACGCTCGAGAATGACGTGCTCCGAGTCGTGATTGATGGCCGCACCGGGTGCATCACGAGTTTGTATGACAAGCGCGGGAAATTTGAATCAATCGCGAACGGTGGATGCGGCAATGAACTCCAGACGTTCAAGGACACTCCGAAGAAGTACGACGCATGGAACATCGACGCCGACTTCGACAAAGAAGTCACGAAGTTAGATGAGGCTGACTCGGTTGAGCTCATCGAGCACGGGCCTGTTCGCGCGACCATACGGATCGTGCGGACATGGCAGAAATCGAAATTTGTCCAGGACGTAAGCCTTTATGCCGATATGGATCGTGTCGATGTATTGAACACGATCGACTGGCACGAGACGCACGTGCTGCTGAAGGCCGCATTCCCGCTGGCCGCGTCATCGAGACACGCAACCTATGAGATCCCCTACGGATCGATCGAACGCCCGACGACTAGGAATAACAGTTGGGAAAGCGCGAAATTCGAAGTGCCCGCGCTGCGCTGGGCGGACCTGGGGGATGAAAGCCACGGCTTTAGCCTGATTAACGAGTCGAAGTATGGTTATGACGGTAAAGACAACGTTCTGCGGCTTTCGCTGCTGCGCTCTCCGACTTGGCCCGATCCCGAGGCCGATCGAGGGCACCATGAATTCAGTTACGCCTTGTATCCGCATTCCGGGGACTGGAAGCAGGCGTTGACTGTACGTCACGGCTACGAGTTCAATGACCCGATGCGAGCTTTTCCTGTCGCCGCACACGAAGGGCAACTTGCGCGCCAGCATTCGTTCCTGGAAGTCGAGGGGAATCACGTGGTGTTGACGGCATTGAAAAAGGCAGAGGATAGCAGCGCAATTCTAGTCCGATTGTACGAGTGGGCTGGTAAAGGCGGCGATGTGCAGATGGTTTTGCCCGATGGAGCAACAGCCGCCACCCTCACGAATCTGCAAGAACAACCGATGGGCGATCCGCTGCCAATTTCGGCAAAACAAGTAACAGTGCCCGTCCATGCCTACGAGATTGTCTCGCTACGGATCTCGTATGGTGAGCCGAAGTCGTCGAATACCTGGCCTTCTACTTTCGATACTCAGTAGTGGGCGGGATTTTCTGGTAAAGACCAAGTCTGCGGTTTGCGCCCTATCGCTTGGCTGCGCTTCTACGATGAGGCGCGCCAGCGCGAGCTACTTTCTCGGCCAAGAGACGCTTGGCACGCTCCAGTTCTGCCCGCCGGGCACGGCTGAGTTCTTTACCTGCGCGATTGATGAAGTACGTCAGCATCCGCATGCCCGAGCCGGGTCCTTTTGGCGAGACCTTGCGCGAGGCGAGAACGCGAGCGATTGTGGCCGCGTTTTTCGTGAATAAACCGGGCGGAGGATGCGTGGAATCCGTGGTCACTCCAGCAACCCAACGACGGCCCTTCGAAGCCGTCTTTATCGGGCTGCTCTTCGAAGTCGATTTAGGCACGTCCTAATCCATCCTTTTGCTTTACGAAGACTATTCGCAGTGTCGATGGGTCTTCTTCGAGGAAGCAATAAGGATGATCGGGTAGCCCCCAGGGAATTGTGCAGGGTTTTGCCGGCCTGCCCGCTGTGTTCTATACCGAAAGGTACAGCGTAGTCCGTATCGACAGGGAAAGGCAGTTTGTTAAGATTTTTGAGGCTTCATCCCTACGGTGGCTGCAACTAAAGGGAAAGCTTTCTCGATTCCGCAGGAACACTGCCCGGGACCAAAGAAAACGAGGTGATGGAGTGCCGTTAAGAATTCTGGTTGCGGACGACCATCCCGTGGTTCGTCAGGGAATCTGTTCTCTGCTTAAGACCCACCCAGGTTGGGAGATCTGCGGCGAGGCCCTCGACGGGCGTCAAGCTGTGCAGATGACCAAGGATTTGAAGCCCGACGTCGTAATCCTCGATTTGGCTATGCCTACATTGAATGGGCTCGATGCCACGCGCCAGATTTTGACTGACAATCCAGACCAGAAAATCCTGATTCTAACCATGAGCGATTCGGAGCAGCTTATCCGCGAAGTGCTGGGGGCAGGAGCCCGCGGCTTTGTTCTCAAGTCTGACGCGGCAAAGGATCTGGTGGCAGCAGTCCAGGCTTTGGAGCGTCATCGAACCTTCTTCACTTCCAGAGTGCAGGACATTCTAGACAGCTATTTCGCGACCTCCGACGTCGCGACCCTGCCGACCCTCACAAGCCGCGAGCGCGAGGTTCTCCAATTAATTGCAGAAGGGAAGACCACCAAGGAGGTTGCAGTGATCCTCGGGTGCAGCGTGAAGACGGCAGAAACGCACCGGAGTAATTTCATGCGCAAACTCCATCTGCATTCGGTGAGTGAAGTGGTGCTGTACGCCATCCGCAACTTCATTATCCGCGTGGATCAAGTCGCGAACTAAGGCAGGAAGATCAGACGTCCGGAGTTTGGGGAGGGTTAAGCGGCCCGACGTTCCTCGCTTAACAGTGTTTGTTCCTGGGGCACAATTCCCTCCGACACCGAGGCGGCCCAGCGGTCGAGCGCCTGTTTCACGTCAGAGAGCAATTGCTGCTTCGTGTCGGGATTTGGCTCTGCAAACGCAGCTCTGTACAGGGCGCTGAAATCGTTGAAACGTGCATATTTCATGGTTCAACCCCGAATATGGAAGGATTCACTTACGCGGCATGACCGAGTTGAGCGACTGGGTGTGAGCGAGGCAGAGTGTCGACGTTTGCCAGCCTTTGCAGTTCGCCAATCGTATTCAGAGCTGCCAGCAACAGGCGGCGCTCGGAATGCGAGGCGCTATCGAAAGAGTCTTCAATGCAGTCCATTACAGCGTCTTTCGCGTCTCTCAATCTGTGAGGCAACATCGCATGGTTGTTCTCCATGAGGGCAGCTTCGAAGAGCTCCTTCCAGTTATGTGCCGACGACCCAGTTGAAGAAGATGCGGTGCCTTTGTTCATAGACACTTCCAAGGAACCAGAAAATCTTCGTGGAAAAGACAGCTCACCGAAAGGGTTCCGATCCAAGTAATCTGTAGGCCATTTTCGCTTTGTACAATTTTTCCCCGATGCCAACAATCAGGTCTTCACTGTACGGTAGTTCGTTGCGGCGTCGAACCAATTGAGGGTTCCGGGAGGGCGGGTGAACAACTCAGAAGTCATCGTGATCGGAGCAGGTATGGCTGGACTTGCGGCGTCCACTGCTCTGGCGCGCGCTGATGTCGCCGTCACTATTCTTGAAGCCCGGAACCGCATCGGCGGACGAGTGTTCACTTTGCGAGATCCGTCGAGCGGACATCCGATTGAGTTGGGCGCGGAGTTTATTCACGGACTGCCCAACGAAATCCTGCAGCCCTTAAAGAAGGCGAAAATTCCGGTCACGGAGGTCCGTGGAGACAGTTGGTGCAAGGACGGCGACTTGCTCCCATGTGGCTTTTTTGGGCAGGTCGAACAGATCCTGGACAAAATGGACGATCGGGCGCCCGATCAATCTTTCGCCGACTTTCTCAGAAAGTTACCACCCAGTATTGACGATACGGCGAAGCAGCATGCACTGAGGTTCGTCACCGGTTTCAACGCTGCCGATCCGCATGTGGTTGGGGTTCATTGGCTGGCGAGAAGTCAACGCGCGGAGCAGCAGATCGAGGGTGACCGAGCTTTCCGGGCAACTGGGGGATACGCGGAACTGGTCGCGATCCTTCAGCGTGAAATGGGGTCGACAAGCAGTCGATTGTTGACAGGCACGGTGGTGTCCGAGATTTCGTGGAGTCGCGGGCGGGTACAAATCACGGCGCAGAAGGATGGTAAGCGCTTAGGCTACCAGGCACCCCGTGTTCTGGTCACATTGCCCCTTGCGGTCTTAAAGGCGTCGATCGGAAGCGAGGGGGCCATCCAGTTCACGCCAGGCTTGCCGAAATCCAAGCTGGATGCGCTTGATCGGTTGGAGATGGGAAGAGTGGTGCGCCTGGTTCTGCGTTTCCGTGGGCGATTCTGGGACGAGATTCAACCAACTGGGGGTGAAGCGAAGACGCTCGCAAACCTGGGCTTTCTGTTTTCTGAGGATTCGTGGTTCCCGACCTGGTGGACGGCGATGCCGGAGAAGTTTCCGGTCCTTACCGGGTGGGCCCCGTTTGATTGTGCGGATCGGCTGTCGGGGCAGAGTCATTCGCAAGTCGTGAGCCGTGGCTTGGAGACCCTCAGCCGCATTTGTGGGTTGGATACCGCGACCTTGCAACGCAATTTGGAAGATGGCTATTGTCATGACTGGCAGGGCGATCCATTTTCGCGTGGTGCATACAGTTACGGAAAAGTTGGCGCGGATGGCGCCCACGAGGCTTTGGGAAGTCCTCTTGAAAACACGGTGTTCTTTGCAGGCGAGGCTACAGATGTGACTGGCAACAACGGAACTGTGCATGGTGCGATGGCGAGCGGATTTCGCGCTGCTTCAGAAATTTTGCAAGGACTCGGGTGACGGCACCCCAACCCATCAAGCCGGAGACGGCCCCAAGAACCTTCCTTGCCTACAGTTCCCACCCCAGGAACCTGCAGTTTTGGCCTGATGGGCCGAGAGTTGCTGCAGATTATAGATTCGAGGCACCATGGAGGACTCGTGCTGGATCGCCTGGTCTGCAAGTTGACGGGCAATCAGGAATTCTCCGAGAGGTGGGAATATTGGATGGCGCGAATGAAAGCGAGTCATTCCTCGACAGCTGCGCGATTTGAGGATTTAGTCGTTACGCAGAAAGCTAGCATAACTCTTACGATGAAAACGATTTACGACGTATTGCGAAAGAAAGAATCTGAGCTGGAGCGTGTGCGCGGGGAGATTGAGGCGCTGCGTCTCGTGATCCCAGTGCTGATCGATGAAGGGATCGTATCCGAAGAGGAGCCAAAACAAAGCGACGACGAACACGAAGAGTCGGAAAGCGAACACAAGGCAATTGTTTGATAAAGCCGTCGACGTGATCGACCCACGACCGTCAGCACTCAAAAACTAAGCTCTGTACCTCGTGCTTTCCTTCCGATGTTCGCCTTTTGCTCTTCGGGAGAATACGGGATTGAAGGCGGTGGAGTCGTCGCGCTAGCCTTGCGTAATTCACTCAGCTCCTGTCCCTGCGTCGGACCATGCTTCAAGGAATCGAAGTGGTCCCAAAGAGGCTTCGATTGAGCCGGCGCGGGGATTTTTTATCGACGGGATGTGCCTGTTGTCTGTGCCCGGGGGCAGGTTGTCTTACTTGGCCCGGAATCGTAAGGGAAATCAATGCTGACGCTAAGGACACAACGCCCAAAAACTGAATGAACCCACCGACGGCAACTCAGCGAGAGCCGGAAAGTGTCCTTTGTCCGGAATCCGGTTCGCTCGAGGAGGGAGAGTTGTCACGGGGTCCCGCATCTGTTTTGAACAAAGTTTGCCCCGTTTGTGGCTTGAAACCCACCACCGGTATTTCAGGAAGGCGTAGGGATCGGATCACCGGGATAGGTTTCGGTTGCTGCATCTCAGATCGTGCAACCGGTGGAGAACTGTGCGGGTTCGAAGGCGGGACCGGGTGGCGAGCACCCGCGTAGATGGTTGACGATTGCCCGGCGGACGCAGCACAGAACGAAAATAATACCGTTGCTACCAGACATGCTTCACGCATGGGATACCTGCTGGACGGGGCGCTGTGGGGCATTTTCAAGTTCTTTTACATCGCTGTCTATACAGATTGTGGTGTAGGTATCAACACGCCCCGGCCAACCGACCATACGGTAAATGTCGCAGCAAAGAATTACCCTTGAAGGGGAAGTTTCTGCAGTCTCAGCCGAGGGGAGTCTTTGGAAGTTCCGAACTTTTCAGACAGAAATCATGGTGGCAATCGAGTTGCTTCGTCATTCGCATGCGCCGACTCAAACCCCTCAATCCTAATAAACCGGAATTACGAGGGCAATTCTTCTAAGGAGAACGCGAAATGCGAAAGATTCTGACGCTAGTTTTACTGGTGGCCCTGAGCGGACTGGGTGTTGAACTTGTGGCTCAGCAGCAGCGACAGCCGAATGATCAGCCGGGCGCTCAGCAGCAAACCGACAACCGACAATCTTCCCAAACATTTCAGGGTAAGATTATGCGGTCCGGCAACCAGTTGGTTTTCCAGGACTCATCTTCGCAGACTGCCTATCAGTTGGACGATCAAACCAAGGTTGCCCCGTATGAGGGCAAAGATGTGAAATTGATGGCGACCGTCGATCAGAAAACGAATTCGCTCCATGTAATCGATATTGCACCAGCCGAAAACAAGTAGGAAAGACGCAAATAGATAACGAACGATGGCCGGGAAGAATCACTCCCGGCTTTCTTTCTTCCCGCATCGCGGAAGGCGAGGGCAAGACGCCCTCACGACAGCCGGCGGGACGCCGGCGCTACGGTCTTTTTTCCGCAGGCGGTGAAGGGGTGCCCGTCGGAAACATTTATGAGATGTTCTAGTCTTGCGGAGCGTCTTCGCTCGACAGCAACGCCACGGGGAAGTCTCGCAGTACCTGGTCCACACGAAGAGTGCGGTCAGAAGCGTCATGTCCGTGGGATTCCTCGTCGAAGACACTGATCCATTGTGCGGGAGCATCTTTCGGAAGAACGACGGTGGTGTCTCGCCATGCGCCAAGACTGAGGCCGCGGCCTTCCTCCTCGATCTCCTCGATCAAGCGAGTTGTGAAACGCGGGACGACCACCACGACCCAATCGCCACGATAGCGACGCGCGAAGGCGATTACATTATCCGCGCGGTTGCCTTTTGCCTGCAGCGGGACGTAAGCGCCTTTCAAGAACATGGACGAATGATGCTTGCGAAACTGCAGGCCAAGTTGAGTGACATGCACCTTGATGCGCCCGTCCTGCCAATCTGCGGCCAGGCTCGCCGGCGAGCGCTCGCCCTGTAGCTCGCGGAGAAGGTGGGCGCGCGTGGCGAAATCCACGGGCTGCCGGTTATCGGGATCCACGAGGCGTAAATCCCACGTCTCGGTCCCCTGATAGAAATCTGCGACTCCGGGAGAAGCCAACTTAATCACCAGCTGCGAGAGGCTATTGAAGGCGCCATGAAAAGCGATTTTCGCGGCGAACCGTCGAAAATCCATAAGAAACTGATTCTCAGGAGCGTCGGTCAGGATTTCTTCTACAAAGTGCATCAGGGCCTGCTCGTGCTCGATATTCGGAACGGTCCACTTGGTGTGCACCATGGCCTCGCGCATGGCTTTGACCATGAAATCCTGAATGCGTCGCGTATAGCAGGCGCAGATCGCCCTGCCGACCGGCCAGGATCCCAGCAAAATCTGGTAGAGGAGGACTTCCTCGTTCGGTTCCGGCGTGAGAATTCCGTGAACTCGACGACGCTTGGCGTCATTCCATTGACTCCACTTGCCAAGGCAGGTGCTCCACTCCTCGGGCAGTTCCGACAGAACATTGATTCGTGCTCGCACATCCTCCGAGCGCTTTGCGTCGTGGGTCATGGTTGTGTTCATGGCGAAGGGCCACTTCTTATGGCGCTGCTCAAGAAACGAGTCGAATGCGCCAATCGAAAGGTCGCCACATTGTGGTGATCCACCGACTTCGTTCATGGAAACCAGGCGATTGTAGATGTACAGAGCAGAATCCTCGACACCTTTGGCGGTAATGGGGCCCGTGTACTGCTGCCAGGTCATTACGAACGCCAAACGCCATTCACGCTGCTCAGGCAGCAGGTGGGCGCCATGCTGCAGCAGCAGAACTTCGCGCAAGAAACGGAAACAAGCTGGGGAAATCGATGGGTTGCGCTGTTGGGCCAGGCGCAATGCCTTTTCGATCGGCTGCCGGTCTTGGGCTTTCAGTTCGAAACTCCGGATGTACGTGCGATAGGGTTCCAGGCAGGCAGTGGTTTCGACCAGAGCGCGAGTTAATTCCTCACGGGAAAGATCTCTCGCATAGCGATCGTGGGTGGCGAGAACGCTGAGATATCGACCGAGCGTCCGCATTTCGACCGCCAGGAGACTGCTCATGACCAGCTTTTTCTGTTCAAACTCGAGG
>Ga0307478_10004187_pt1 | contig 10351 bp, 6 predicted proteins | sample atmos_gasesECM4C_2_FD_203713 | JGI IMG/M metagenome (GOLD analysis project Ga0307478, IMG submission 203713) | Hardwood forest soil microbial communities from Morgan-Monroe State Forest, Indiana, United States - atmos_gasesECM4C_05 | ecosystem: Environmental > Terrestrial > Soil > Temperate...
CGAAGCGGCGGCATTTGTCGTGGAGGCCGTCTGCGCGCTTTGCGACACGCTGAACGCATAGGTAAAGGTCAGGAAGATACCGGTCTTGAACCTATTATAGGTATTGATCGTAGCGGAGGGCGGCAGATTCAGGTTCGGCACCGTGCTTTGCGAAGCCGACAAGGACTTCACATTGGAAAAGTTCAGCCCAAAGCCGATCGAAACCCGGTTGTCCTTGCCCAACATAGCCGCCAGACCGGCCAGTACGGAATAGTTCAGGTCCGTGGACTTCCCGAAACCCAGCACAAACCCCGCGTTGAGATTCGTGCCGAGCCGGGGATAGGCATGCAGAAGCGCCACAATCCCCGCGGTGCCCCCCTTAAAATTGTTCTCCTTGACCACTCGCAACGAATCTCCGGCATTCGCTTGCGGCTGAAGTGCATAATTGTCGTTCTTCACACTGGAGTAATACACGCCCGTGCTCCAGTCGATCTTCCAGCCCCCATGGATCGGTACGGAAAGAGCGCCGCTGTTGACATTCAGGCTCCCGATCGTCCCGGTGGCCGGTTGGAGGGTGATCGTGAAGGTCAGATAATCCGCATTTTGCAGTTGCGGGATGTCGAATTGAGCATAGGACGGCGTCGTAAGGATCGTGTTTACCATGTTCTGGGTGACCGATACCAGTGTGTCCGGCGTCTGGGTGACCAGGTACTCTTTTTCAAATTTAACATTGAACGAATCGCTTGAAATTCCCAGAGACTGCATGTACGCTGTCTTTAAGTTGGAATAGCTCAGCAGAATATCGCCATCCGGTTTGAAGTTATCGACGATCAGTTGTTTGAGCTTCTTCTTCTCGCCTTCGAAATCGGTACAATCCGATTTCGTTTGCCCATTACAATCGATACAGCCGAAATTTACCAAAGCCTTCAACTGATTATTCAATTGCAACACCTGATAAAGCAAAGACTTGACATAGGGACCGTAATTGGGTTTGCCCTCCGCATTTGCGTTGGCAGAGTCGATCAGACTGGAACTGGCAGGTCCGTTGGAAGCCGCCGCATAAGGAAGCAGGCTGTTGAGGGCAGCAGGCACCGTCGTAAAATTATTGACAAACGTATTGCTGACGTTAACCGTATACTTGAACGGATTGTAATTGGCCACCAGGAGGACGATCCCGTGATTGTCATAGAAATCGGGATGATATTCCAAAAATTTCGTCCGGACAAACTTACCCCCCTTATTCGTCAGGACCACATGCAAATTGCAACAGGGGTAGTAGATCACGATATCTTTTATACAACCGTTCGCGGGGCTATCTTCGTGAAAATGGGAAATATCTTCGGGTTTTAGAAATGGAGGCGATACAAAGCTGACCGGATTCGTTGATGTCGCAGATTCTTTGTCAAGTCTTGTGGAGGGCTGACTGGATTTTACATTCCCATTGGCCTGGATCGTTACCGTATCTGAATACACATACCCTCCGCCAACCAGTGCGCCGGCATTCAAATAGATGACCAGGGGACTCTTGCCGCAAGTGAACTCGCAGGTGTGTAGTCGTATATTTCTGGTGCTGGCTAAACTATAGACACTGTCGATACCCAGGACAGCGCATCTTACCCTGATCGATTTACCTGGAAGGTGATTGCCATTGGCGATCCTGATCGTGAGATCCTTATTGACGTCGATGGCCGAATCCGCATTAGCTGAAAAATCGTTGTCAAAATCAACCTGGATCGTCGTTCTGTCCGGGAAGAACTGGTTCTGGGCAAAAAGCCGGGTAGCATTCAGCATCAGCAAAATAAGCAGGATATTTTTCATTCGTCAGGGGGGTTTGATGATTTTTCAGGCTGTATAGCTAACGGTAAGCTGGCCGCCCGCTACGTTGGGAGTTGACAATGGGTTACTGTTGCTATTGTCTAACATGGTGATAAGGTTGCCGGTGGACCCATCTTTACTTACACCGGTCGCGGTCGTTGCCGTCAGACCGGAAAAGACTACGCTTCCATAATCAGCCAGCGAGCCAAACGAGGATCCCAATGTGGGCCGTTCAACGATCCACTCGGCGGATGTACCGGAATAGCCACCGGGCGCCGCCTCGGTTTCCACCTGAAAAGCCGAATGATTACCCTGACTGAGATTGGTAAAGCTCGCGGTAAATTGCGTCAAAGAATTCAATTCGACCTTGACCTGGATATTATCATCTATAGCCATGGGAAAATTGGCTACCCGTTGCTCATCCTGCGGATACCATTGCGCCCAGACATATAACGTGCGGGTGGTCTGACCACCGGTGCAAATGATCTCATGCTCGATCCCCGCTTGAATGATGTTCGTGGCAGTCGTTCCCCCGATACCAACCCAAACAGAACAATAAAAGGTCTGACCGTTACATTTGGTGTTCGGCAGGTCCACATCAGGCACGGCCCAGGTGCCGGTAATGTCCTTGAACAGATCGCCATTGGCCGGCAAAATGGATCCGGACCAGTTGGATTGGACATCGCCATTCTCCAACTTCTTTCTCGACCGGCCAAGACGATGTCTCTTATTTGGAACGGTACGGAGCTCCGGAATGATAAATCTCAGTTCCCGCTCATAAGCTTGTTTCCAGAGTTCCCGCGCCCCGGATGAGGCTTTTGGACCAGGCCGTTTTGGTATCCCGTACAACGCCAATTCCTCATTTGTGGTCGTGCCTGAAACAATCAAACGCTCCCGGGGCGGTGAAAAAAAATGAATTTGCGGGCTTTTTCGCCTTTTTTTGGTTGCTGCAGTCTTAGGCATGATGGGGTTCGTTATCCTGCACTGAAATTATTGATTTTTATTCCACTTTCAAATTCTTTACCGGATTGATCATTGCCGTCCGCACCGCCTGGATACTCACCGTCGCCAGCGTCACCACCATGACCATCAACCCCGCCACTACAAATACCCACCATACCATCTCCGTCCGGTAAACAAAATTCTGCAACCACCCATGCATCGCCCACGCCGCCAGCGGCATCGCGATCACCATCGCCACCAGCGCCAGCCGAAGGAATCCCCCCGCCAGCAACATCGCCAACCCCGCCACCGGCGCCCCCAATACCTTCCGGATGCCGATCTCCTTCACCCGCTGCTTTGCCGAATAGGACGACAACCCGAACAATCCCAAACAGGCAAGCACGATCGCGATCCCCGAGAACAAATTCATCACCGTCCCCAACCGCTGCTCCGCAGCATATAATTTGTTGTAATTCTCATCCAGGAAATGCGCCTCATACGGGATACCCGGCGCCACTTTCTTCCAGGTCGTCTCCAGGTATGCCAGCGTCTGCGGCAACCGCTGCCCTGTGATGCGCACCAGCAAATGGCTTGTCCGGATCGACGGGAACAGGACCAGCCCCTTGATCGGCGAATGCAGCGACTCGAAATTGAAGTCCTTCACGACCCCGCGTACAAACCCTGGCCGCGAACCATCCATGAACATCCGTTTCCCCACCGCCTCCTTCGGCGACCACCCCAACTCCCGCGCCGCCGTCTCGTTGAGCACGAACGCAAAGTCCGGTTTTGTAATGGAGTCCTTCCCTCCGCTCGCTTCCCGCGGATGCGCATTCAGGATGTCCTGCCGCGTAATGCTTTCGCCCGCCACGATCGTCAGGCCCGTCGTCGCGATGAAATCCTGATCCACGGGATCGCCGTTGACCGCCAGCTGCTGGTTGGACGGCATGACACTGCTCCGCATATTATAGCCGGCCACGATCCTCACCGGCGAAGACGCGCAGACGCTCGCCCGAACCACATCCTGGTCCCGCAACAGTTCGGTCTTGATATAATCGATCCGACCCTTTAACGACGGGTCCATCGGCAGTTGCACCACATGCTCCCGATCGTACCCCAGATCGCGGTGCCGGATATAACTCAACTGCTGACCCATGATAACCGTAGCCACGATCAGAAAGACCGATATGACAAACTGAAAGACGATCAATGATTGCCGCAACCCCTGCCCGCCCGACGTGTTCCTGAAGGCTCCTTTCAACACTTTCACCGGATGGAACCGCGAAAGCACCAATGCCGGATAGCTCCCCGCCAACAAACCTACCAGCACCGCGACGCCCAACGATAACGTAAGGAAGACCGGTGACAGCACCAGCCGCCAGGACAGCTCCCGCTCCGCCAGCCGGTCGAACGCCGGCAGCACCGTCACCACCACCACTAGGCTCAGCACCACCGCCAACAGGCACAGGACTAAGGACTCCCCGATGAACTGCCAGAACAACTGTGCCTTCCCTGCCCCGATCACTTTCCGGACCCCGACCTCCCGCGCGCGGTCTACCGACCGGGCGGTGCTCAGGTTGATATAGGTCGACCCCGCGATCACCAGGATCAGCAAAGCCACCCCGGCCAGGATATAGATATACGTGATACTCGTCCCCGGCTCGAAACCCGCATATTCCGAGTAGAGGTGGACCCGCCGGAAAGGTTCCAGCAGGAAATCGATCGTGGCCCCCTTCCCCTTCATCTCATTTTGCATAAACGGGGTGATCTTCCGCTGCAACGAGGCTATATCCGACGGGTGCCGGAGTAACAGATAGGTCGTATAATTCGCATCCCAATAAGATTCGTCCTGGGTGGCAAAGAGGGAAGAGAACGACGCGAGGAGATCAAATTTGATCTGCGAGTTGGACGGCGGGTCCGCCATCACCCCCGTGATGGTATAATCAACGCTATCCGTCCCGACGCGGATCACCTTTCCAACCGGGTCCTCAGGTCCGAAATACCGCCGCGCCGTGGTCTCCGTCAGCACGACCTTCCCCAGTCCGGACAAGGCCGACCGTGTATCGCCCCGCAAAAGGGGCATGCTGAAAAGGGTAAAGAAACTCGAATCCGCATACATAAACCGCCGCTCATAAAAGAGCCGCTCCCGGCAGAACACGATCTCGTCGTCCTCCTTCATCCGGACGGCAGACTCCACCTCCGGGAAAACCCGCTTAAAGGTCGTCGCCACCTTTGTGGATGTAAAATTGCCCCGCTGCAGCTCACCGCCCCCGTCGAACTTGTACTCCATGATGACCCGCGCGATCCGCGACCCGTTCGCCTCGAAATCGTCATAGCTCAGCTCATGCCGGATAAAGAGCGCGATCAGCAGGCAGCTGGACAGTCCGACCGTCAGCCCGGCGACATTGATGATCGCCGCCATTTTGTTCTTTAGGAACCCCCGGAGCGCCGTTAGCAAGTAATTTTTGAACATAAGTCCCGTGATTTAGTAACAAATCTATTCAACATTTTTACTCCGCCTTCAAATTCCTGATCGGATTGAGCAGCGCCGTCCTTACCGCCTCGATACTCACTGTCGCCATCGTCACCACGATGACCATCAGCCCCGCCACCACAAACACCCACCACACCATCTCCGCGCGGTAGACAAAGTCCTGCAGCCACCCATACATCGCCCACGCCGCCAGCGGCATCGCGATCACCATCGCCACCAGCGCCAGCCGAAGGAATCCTCCCGCCAGCAACATCGCCAGCCCCGCCACCGGCGCCCCAAGCACCTTCCGGATCCCGATCTCCTTCACCCGTTGTTTCGCCGCATACGAGGATAACCCGAACAACCCCAGACACGCCAGCACGATCGCGATCCCCGAGAAAAGGTTCATCACCTTACCCAGACGCAACTCTGCGGTGTATAGCCGGTCGTAATTTTCGTCCAGGAAATGCGCCTCATAGGGTATGCCAGGCGCCAGCTCCTTCCACTTCGATTCGAGGAAGGCGAGGGTTTGTGGGATATGGTCGCCCGTGATACGCACCAACAGGGTATTTGCGCGGTATTCAGGGTACAGGATAAGCCCTTTGATCGGCGAATGCAGCGACTGGAAATTGAAGTCTTTCACCACGCCCTTCACAAACCCCGGCCGTGATTCATCCATGAACATCCGCTTTCCTATCGCCGCCTGCGGCGACCACCCCAGTTCACGCGCTGCCGTCTCATTGAGGATAAAGGCATATTCCGGTTTGGCTGTCGCATCCCGGCCGCCTGCGGCGGCCGGACGCCGGTCCGGATGCGCATTCCACATATCCTGCTGCGTGATACCCTGCCCCGCGACGAACTGCAAACCCGTCGTCCGGATATAATCCTGGTCGATCTGATCGCCGAAAACCGCCAGCTGGCTGCTCTCCGGCATGACGCTGCTCCGCATATCGAACCCGCCATAGATGTTGACCGGCGAAGCGCCACAGTGGCTGACGCTTAGCACATCCTTGTTCCGGGTCAGCTCCGTCTTCAAATAGTCGATATTGGCCAGCAATGATCGCCTTCCCGATAACTCCAGCACATGCTCCCGATCGTATCCCAAATCCCGGTGGCGGATATAGCTGAGTTGCCGCTCCATGATAAACGTCGAGATGATCAGGAACACCGAGATCATGAACTGGAAGACGATCAGCGACTGCCGGAGCATCTGGCCGCTGCTCGTGTTGCGGAATGCTCCCTTCAGCACCTTTATCGGTTGGAAGCGCGTCAGGACCAGCGCGGGATAAGCACCCGCCAGCAAACTGACGAGTACCGCCACCAGCAGGGCCACCGAAAGGAAAGAGAGCGAAAAGAGCGCCGTCCACGGCAGCTGCCGGTCCGCCAGCCGGTTGAAGGCAGGCAGTACCACGAGTACAATCCCTATGCTCAGGATCGCGGCGGTCAGACAAAGCAGAAAAGACTCCCCGATAAACTGCCAGAACAGTTGACCCTTGCCCGCCCCGATCACCTTCCTGATCCCGACCTCCCTTGCCCGGTCCACCGACCGCGCCGTGCTGAGGTTGATATACGTCGAGCCCGCGATCACCAGGATCAGCAATGCAACCCCCGACAGGATGTAGATATAAACGATACTCGTCCCCGGCTCGAAACCCGCATATTCCGAATACAGATGGATACGCATAAAAGGCTCCAGCAGGTAATTGATCGTCGCCCCCTGGCCCTTCATCTCCTTCTGCATAAAGGCCGTTACTTTCCCCTGCAGCGGCCCGATGGCAGACCTGTCCTTCAGTAGCAGAAAGGTCGTATAATTCGCAATCCAATACGTATCATTGTCGTTAGCATACAACGAGGAAAAGCTCGCGAGAAAGTCGAATTTGATCTGGGAATTCGACGGACAGTCCGCCATCACCCCGGTTACTTCATAGTTCGTGCTGTCCGTACCGACCCGCAGCATTTTGCCCAGCGCATCCTCGTTCCCGAAATAGCGCCGCGCCGTCGATTCGGTCAGGACCACCTTGCGCGGCCCCGACAGCGCCAACCGGGCATCCCCCTCCCGCAGCGGCATACTAAAGACCGAAAAGAAGCTGGAATCCGCATACATGAACCGCCGCTCGTCGAACAGCTTCCCGCCATAGCTCACGATGGCATCATAGTCCCACATTCGGACCGCCGATTCCACCTCGGGAAACACCCGTTTGAAGGTCGTCGCCACCTTGGTGCTCGTGTAAGGGCCCCGCTGACTATCCCCTCCCCCGTCGAACCGGTAGTCCATGATCAGCCGGACGATCCGGTCTCCCTTCCGTTCAAAATCATCATAGCTCAATTCGTGCCGGATAAAGAAGGCGATCAACAGACAACTGGAGAGGCCTACCGACAGGCCAAATACATTGATGGCCGTGGCCATCGGGTGCTTCCGGAAACCGCGGATGGCGGTCAATAACCAATTTCGGATCATAAAGATTTAATTTGGAATATGATGAGACCAGTGAAATTTAGGACGCACGGGCCGATATTTTTGCTGCACCGCCGGTTATTTTTACCGACAAAACACCCCCCTTTACCGCCCCCCGGCCCCCCACCGGCGATCCGCTCTTGTACTATCCCCCGGAACGAACTAGATTTGAGCAAAATTGTAATTCAATGGACGACGACAAAACATCCCCGAGAAGGTCGGGCCGGATCTGGGCAGGATTATTCCTGGTCCTTGTCGGGGCCGTTCTTGTCCTGGATCAGATGGGCTTTCCTTTACCCGATTGGCTCTTTAGCTGGCATGCTCTCCTCATCGCGCTCGGGCTCTTCATCGGCTTCCGCCACAACTTCCGCGGCGGGTTTTGGCTGATCCTCATCCTCATCGGCGGCGCCTTCGAGTTCCAGGATTACTATCCCCAGACAGAGCTGCACCGATATATCTTCCCCGGCGTCCTGATCCTCATCGGCATTATGTTCGTGCTGAACCCGGGCGGCCATCATCGATACAACCGTTGGAATGACAAGGCCTGGAAGGCGCAGTGGAAATCCCAATGGAAGACCGACAAGTGGGCCCGCAAATATGGTCAGCCTGTCGGACCAACCCCCGGACCCTACGGACCCGGCACCAGCAATCCCGGTCCCGGCGGACCCACCGTCACACCCGGCGCCCCCGGCGCCTTCGGAGCCCCCGGCACCGACCCCAACACCACCAACCCCGGCACAGGTCCCAACGCCGCCAACCCTGGCGCAGGCCCGGGCGTGGGTAGCACCAACACCACCGGCTCCGGCTATGCCGGCTACTCTTCCGAAGACTACCTCGATACCACCGCCTTCTTTGGCGGAGTTCATAAAAAGATCGTATCCAAGAACTTCAGAGGCGGCGACATCGTCACCATCATGGGCGGTACGGAGCTCGACCTCAGCCAGGCCGACTTCACCGGCATGGTAAGGCTCGACGTGGTCCAGATCATGGGCGCGACCAAGATCATCGTCCCCGCACACTGGGAAGTCCGCACGGACGTCACCGCCATTTTCGCCGGGTTCGAAGATAAACGGCAGCAGCCAACCGTCAACAATCCCGAGAAAGTCCTGTTCATCGACGGCACCTCCCTGATGGGCGGTATCGAATTGAGAAATTTTTGACCAACCCCCCAACCCCCTGAAACCGCAACCAAAAAAGCACTAAAACTTATTCATATGAACTGGTATCTCTCCAAGATCATCTTCCGGATCATCTGCGGCGAAGGCAACCATACCCCGCAGTTTGATGAACAGCTTCGCCTGATCAACGCGCACGACGAAAAAGAGGCCTTTCTGAAAGCTTACCAACTCGGGGAGAAGGAACAGGACGGGTTCTACAACCAGGACCAGCAGCTTGTACAGTGGAAATTCATCAACGTAGCGGAACTCTACCGTCTCAGCGGCCTCCTCGACGGGGCGGAGATGTACTCCCGCATCCAGGAGACCGACGATCCCGAAGGCTATATCGACCTGGCCAACCGCCGCGCCGACCATATCCGCATCTCGGGAACCCATAAAATGTTACAGTTGCTATAACACATGGCCAAGTCCCCCCTCTCCTCCGGCAAGGTACTCCTCATCTTCGTCTCCTGGTGGGCGATCTGGTCCCTCCTGCAAACCTCCCTGCTCACCAGTTTCGGCCTTAGCGCCGCCGTCGCCCTTTCCGACGGCGCCTGCTCCAACACCATCATCGCGCTTTGCTGCGTCTTCATCAGCAACGGCATGCAATACTACCTGCCAAAGAAGGAACGGTACTGGTATATCCTGTTCATCAGCCTCGGTCTCGCCGTCCTCTGCACGGCCCTTTGCAAAGCCATACTTGTTCCGCTACTCCACGCTGCCGGCCAACCCGTGGACTATGCCCTCTTCTTTTCCCGGTCCTGGACGGTGCGAATGGACTTCGCCTTCCTGCAGATCGGCTGTATGTGCATCCTCAGCGTACTCTGGTATTCTGCGGAAGAAGAACAGGAGAACCGCCAGCGCCGCAACGACGCCGAACGCCTCGCCAAAGAAGCCGAACTCTTCAAGCTCCGCCAGCAGTTGGCGCCGCATTTTTTGTTCAACAGCCTCAATTCCATCAGCGCCCTCATCGGCAGCCGGCCCGAACAGGCGCGCAAGATGATCCAACAGCTCTCCGACTTCCTCCGCGGCAACCTCCGCAAAGAAGACCAGCAATGGATACCCCTCGCCGAAGAGCTGCAATACCTGGAACTGTATCTGGAGATCGAGAAGGTCCGCTTTGGCCACCGGCTCAGCACCGAGCTCGACTATGCCCCCGAATGCCTCGAATATCGCCTGCCCTCGATGCTCCTGCAACCCATTGTCGAAAATGCCATTAAATTTGGGCTCTACGATACTACCGAATCCGTCACCATCTCGATCCGCGCCCGGCTGGAAAACAATTATATCCGCATCGAAGTCATCAACCCCTTCGATCCCGAAACCTCGCGTCCCAAGAAAGGCACGGGCTTCGGCCTCACGTCGATCCAGCGCCGTCTCTACCTCCTGTTCGCCCGGCCCGACCTCCTCGAAACCCGGGTAGAAGACAATCTATTTATCACCTTTGTCAGGATCCCGGCCAACTGGCCGGCCGCCAATACTGCTAACCCAATTCAAACAGCATAGCCATGGCCGAATTTCAAACATCCCAAC
>Ga0307478_10004188_pt1 | contig 10349 bp, 8 predicted proteins | sample atmos_gasesECM4C_2_FD_203713 | JGI IMG/M metagenome (GOLD analysis project Ga0307478, IMG submission 203713) | Hardwood forest soil microbial communities from Morgan-Monroe State Forest, Indiana, United States - atmos_gasesECM4C_05 | ecosystem: Environmental > Terrestrial > Soil > Temperate...
TGCCATGAACGAGCACGGCGCCGGGCGCAAGCGCGGTCTTGACGTCCAGCACAGGCGTGAGCTCTTCGTAATCGACTTCGATTTTGTCGAGCGCCTCCTGCGCGCTCAATTCATCTTCAGCGATGACCGCAGCGACCGGCTCGCCGACAAATCGAACCTTTCCGATCGCCAGCAGGGGATGATCTTTTACGGCGTGGCCATAATAAGGATGCAGCGGGCCGAGTTCATTTCCGGTGAGGACGTCAATCACTCCGGGCTGACGCTTTGCCTCGGAAACGTCGACGGAGAGAATTTTGGCGTGCGCAAAAGGGCTGCGGAGAAGCTTGGCCCAAGCCATGCGCTCGAGGGTAATGTCGCTGGCGTAGGCGGCGGTTCCCGTCACCTTGGCCAAACCGTCGGCACGAGGGACGGAATGATTCACGACGGCAAAATTCTTTGCGTCGTTTTTCTTTGCGTTACTCACCGGTTCGTTTCTTTTGCTTCACGTTCGGTTTTAATTTCGCAGCGGCCTGCCGGATGGCTTTGAGGATTCCCAAATAGCCCGTGCAGCGGCAGAGGTTACCGCTCATGTAAGCAGTGATCTCTTCGTCGGAGGCACCGGCGTTTTCATCCAGGAGCGATTTCGCCGCAAGGATCATGCCGGGCGTGCAAAAACCGCATTGGAAGGCGAAGTTATCGAGAAAAGCCTGCTGCAGTGGGTGCAGACGGTTGCCGTCTGCCAGACCTTCGATGGTGGTCACGTGCTTATCGCGAATTTCGTAAGCGAGATAAGTGCAGGCGCTGACGGGAATGTCGTCGACGAGTACCGTACAAGTTCCGCAAACCTGCGATTCACAGGAGAGCTTCACACCGGTCAGGCGGCAGCGCGCGCGGAGGACTTCGGCGAGTGTTTCGCGCGGCTCGATTTCCAGGGACGTCGGCTTTCCGTTCAGCTCAAAGGCGATCTTCACCGGCGGTCCTTTTTGGATTGAGTGCGCAAACCGGCGCGCACATCGGTTGTTGATTGAGTGCGCAAACCGGCGCGCACATCGGCGGCGGATTGAGCGCGCAGATTGGGGCTTACGGCGGGTGCAAATTGCGCCTGAATATTGCGGGCGAACTCGGCGAATTTTTCGGTGGTTCTGCGACGGATGGGGGCAGCGCCAAGTGTCGCCAGCTTGCCAAGGATTTCGATATCGGCTTCGAAACGCATTTGGGCGGCCGGCAAGGCGGGGATCAGAGTTATATGCAACGAGCCGGTGATGCGGTTCAGGCCGATGGAATCGCTTCCTTTGATGCTGGCTTTCAGTGAGTGTGGCTCGCGCGCCTCTGTCACGCGGATTTCCAAGTTCAGAGCCACCTTGAAGGGACCGATTTTATCGGTGGCTTTGGCCTGATAAGCTTCCGCGCCAGGCTCATCGAGCGGCGTGACTTTTTCAACCCCCGGCAGAAGGGCGGCCAGACGCGGCGTGTCGCGCAGGAGCTTCCAGACTTCATCCTGGGACGCACCGAGATTAAGTTCTTCGCTCACCTTTAACAGCATCGTGTGCCGGACCGCTCCCTGATGCGAAATCTCTTATCGACTTCGTCCGAGCAAAGTCGGTCCGTCCGAATAAAGTCATCGGCCGAAGAGACCGCCCCAATTATTACCGTGCGCTTCTCCCTAACGCAAAAACTAAATTGAACGCGAGCCGCTTCGTGCCACAATTATGAGCTTTTCAAAACAGGAGTATCTTCGATGCCCGAAGCCAAGGCAATCGCGCGCGGGAAAGACGGATGTCGGATTTCCTATCGCATTTATCCAAATCCCGGAAAGCCCCGCCTCACCCTGATTCATTCGCTCGCTCTCAGCGGAGCGATGTGGAGCGAAGTCGCGAAGCAGCTTTCCGGAACCGCGGAAATTCTCGTTTACGATTGCCGCGGACACGGGCAATCCGAACGGCGGTCAGGCCCCTACAGCGTGGAACTTTTTGCCGATGATCTCGCGGCGCTACTTGACTCCGTCGGCTGGTCCTCCACCAACGTCGCTGGGTGCTCGATGGGCGGCTGCGTAGCGCAGGCGTTTGCAGGAGCATATCCTCAGCGGGTTCGAACGTTGGCGTTGATCGACACGACTGCCTGGTACGGACCGAACGCGCCAAAGGAATGGAAAGCCCGTGGCGCCAGGCCCGCTGAATCCGGATTTCCCTCCATGGTGGAGTTTCAGCTGAGCCGCTGGTTCAGCGATGGTTTCCGCAACTCGCATCCGGAAATTGCGGAACAGATGACGCAACTTTTTCTCGCCAATGACGCAGCTTGCTATGCGGCGAGTTGCGAGATGCTGGGGAACGCCGACCTGCGCAACGCTGTGCGCGGGTTCCGGATGCCGGCATCGGTGATCGTCGGAGAAGACGATTACGCAACGCCCGTAGCTATGGCGCAGCAGCTACACGAAAGCATCCCGAATTCGACCATAACTGTGATTCCCGGCGCGCGCCATACCACGCCCGTAGAATGGCCCAAGGAGATCGCCGCATTTCTGGGCGATCTGCTTGGCAAATCGGCCGCCGTTTCGGGTTAATTTATTTTGGAACGTGGCGCCGTTCCGGGACTTGGAGCTGACCGAACGCAAAATTAACCTATGTTGGCAGACTTCATTCGCCGCTTCAAAGAAAACGACAGAATGTTGAGGAAAGAAACCGTTCGCATATTCGGTGATGCGACCAGCCAACGAACGACAAACCGGGGGGCCGCAATTTTCTGGGCCGTCGTAATCATACTCGCAATTCTCATTTACCATTTCGTTAGTCAAAAGTAGGTCGCTCTAAGAGGCGACCGCTAGGTTTGCGACTTCGGCGGGCCTTCGATCTTGCGGACGGGAGTTTCCGGGGTGAGATCGCCGTGGCGGCGCGGAAATGTGTTCAGACCGTTTTTCTGCCACTCGCCGGAGACGGCATTGCATGCGAACGCGTCCCAAGCTTCGCTCCAATCTCCCAACGAATAGCCGTGCCAGGGCTGCTGCACGCGCAGCGCCGGCAAATCCAATTGCTTCCAAATGTCCAGCGCACGTTCCATGAATTCGCGCTTCGGCAAGGCCAGCGGCGGCATGGGATATTTCAGCGTCGCGTCGATAAGCATGGTGGAATCCACGGTCTGCGGCCCGGATTTGGGCGCATGTCCAATGGAACGGTAAGGCTCAATGTGTACGTCGTCCTGGGGATTCGAACGATACGCCAGCGACCAGAACACCGCGTCCGTATTGGACGGCTCGATATCTTCGCTCACTGCGATCACGATCTTCCCGCAATCGGCGCGCAGAGCGGCAGCACCCTGCAGCCCTCGCCAGACTTCGGTGCGCGGCGTGCCATTCGCGAATTGTAAAAAAATTACCGGCCGCACGTTGCTTAGCGGCTCATGCATGACCACGCGGCGAATGCCCTTGATCGATAAATGGTCGCGCAAGTGCGCCAGGAACAGCGGTTCGTAAGCGACTTTTTTGATCATGCTCGATTCGCTCGGCGTCACCTGGCTGATGATGGACACGAAGACGGGAGAGCGCCGATGCGTGATCGCCGTGACCTGCATGGACATGTTGTAGTCTTCGAGCGCGACGTAGCCGTTGCTCTCCCCAAAGGGCCCTTCGGGCTCGAGCAGGTCGGTATCAATCAGCCCTTCGATCACTATCTCGGAGTCCGCCGGCACTTCGAGATCAATCGTCCTGCACTTGGCGATCCGGATCGGCGCGCCCGCGAGCGCTCCCGCAACGCCCATCTCGTCTTGATTTATGGGAAGCTTCTGCGGTCCGGTGAAAACCACGACGGGCGCGCAGCCAATCACGATCGCGCACGGCATTGGCTCGCCGCGCGCGCGATATTTCTGCCAGTGCAGGTAACCGCCGGCGCCGCCAATTCGAGCAGACATGCGCACGCCGAGCCGGTCGGACTTTTTGAGTTGCCCGCGATAAGTGCCCATGTTACGCACGCCTGTCTCGGGATCGCGGGTGATGCAAAGGGTCGCGGTGAGATATGGAGCGGAGTCAAATCCCGGAGTGGAGATGGGAACCGGCAGGCGCGCCAAGCCGCCATCTGGGCAACGGAGATCGTCGCCCGTGATGATCGCCTCCTGGCATCGCGGCGAACCGAGCACGACGGGAGGAATTGGATTGGCGATCGCTTGCGTCCAAGCCGCGCCAATCTCGTCGACGGCGCGTCCCATCCCAAGGGCGTAGATTTTCGCCGAGGCTGCCAGCGCGCCGACAGCGACGGGAATATCGTAGTGCCTGCCGCGCGAGTCGACGACGTTGGTAAATAGAAATGCGCGACGCTCGTTTTCGGGAACGCCTCCCAGGAATTGCCAGCGAACCAGCGGATGCAGTTCCGTATCTTTGTTAATTGGCCTGTCGACACGAACGAGCAGCCCATTCGCTTCCAGGGCGGCCAGATGGGTCTGAAAATCGAGGCTTGGTCCGCTCACGCCTGCTATTTCCAGAAAAACACGAGGATTACCGCGAGGATGGCGGTTACGACGAGCTGCAGAACCTGCCACGGCAGGCAAATGCGGAAAATTTCGCCGTCTTTGCCTTTCACATTGGCGAGCGACGCAGCGTAAGAGATTTGCGTGGGCTTGAGCGCGTTCGGCGGGCCCATAGTGACCACGGTCACGATTCCCACGAGCAGCGAGAGCGGAATACCCAGCATGGGCGCGATGGGCGCCTGCATCCGCGACAAGAGAAAGTCTCCGGGCAATCCCTGACCGAAAGCCATGCCCCCCAGGAAAGCGACCGCTGGATAGAGCGAAGCGTAGATAAGCTTGCCCCCGCTGGAGAGCACTTTGCCAAGTTGCGCGATTTGGCCCGCGTCCACCATGAGATAAACGGTAGCGCTGCCGACGAGAAGAGTGGTCAGCGGAGCGCGGCTTCGCCGAGTGGCCGTTAGCAAGTCTTTCGCGAAATTGGCGCGCTTGCACGCAAAAAGATAGGCCACCAGCGACGTTATGAGGATAAAGAATCCGGCGGAGGTAAATATGTTAATCGTAAAGCGCCGATAGCCCCAGGCTGCGACGCCAAACTCTACGTACGACAGCGCGTGCTCAATTGTGGGGAATTTGGTGAGAAGAACAAACAGAATGCCCAACAGCAGCGGACCATACGCACGAAATCGCATGGTTGCGGGAAACGAAGAGCGCAAGGCCTCCGGCCGTGCGGCACCGACGACACTCTGGACGCTCTGCCTGATGGAGAGACGTCCATAGAGGTAAATCGTTCCCAAGGAGATGGCTGCGCCTGTGACCAGGGTCAACAAATAGTAAGCCGGCCAGATCTGCGTGAACAAAATGATGGCTACGGCGTTGCCAAGGCCCATCGACCAAAGCAGGACCTGAGTTTCCCATTCGAAGAAGCGGAATCCCAGGATTTTCAGAAAGCCGAGCAGGGAAAGAAAAATCAGCGGAATGCTCAGCAAGCCCGCGCTGCGCACGATCTCTACAATCGGAACGCCGCTGGCTGCATTCGAAATGGTCGGCGCGATGAAAAGGCTATTAAACGGCAGCGTCCAGGAGAAATACACAAGGTAGCTGGCGCAAGCGGAAAGCCCGTCAAAACCGAGATCGACGAGCCCGGGAATCGTGACCGGGTACGTCGCAAAGCCATTGAACGCGGAGATAAAACCGCCCACCACGGTGACCAGAGCGACGGCGCGTCCTTGCCGATCCCAACTGGGGACGATCGACTGGACCGATTCCAGCAAGATCTCCAGCAGCCCGGTATTCCTGTAGGCCTGGCCAAAAATCTGGCCCGTGTACAGCACCAGAAAGCCCGACCACATGGAGAGATTGCCCCAAAGCGAGGCCTCGATGGCCCGCAGCGGCGTCATGTGGTAGTAGCCGAGCGCAATCACTAACTCGACTATCCAGGCGGAGGTGACTGCCTGGACGGCGTCCCATTTGAAAATAAGGAATGCCGAAAACAGCACCGCAAAGGGCGCCAGCGTGATCGCGATTTCTATGCTCGTGCGCAAACTTCTCCTCAGTCAAACAGCGCCATTGTGTCACGTTCCTCCGGGCAAAGTCATCCTCGGCACCGAAGGTCGCCAACTGAGCCTCTGCAGAATCAAAAGTTACGGGGGAACTCCAAAATCCAGTACACCAATCGGTTACCGGGAGTATTTCGCAGGTTACATGGGAGCAACGATTTTGTTTTTTTTCGATTATGTGCCGCTAGAATCGCCGACGATCGAGTGGAGGAAAACTTGACTGAAAATAGAGAGCTTGGCGCACTTTTATCACGAGTGGAACAGCTGGAAAAACAGAACCACAGGCTCAAGCAGGGCGCACTGGCGTTCGTGCTGGCGATTGCTTCCGTGGGGCTAATGGCGCAAACAAAGCAAAAGCCCGCGACCTCAACGAGCAGCCAGAAACCAAAACCACGCACGGCCGCTCCTGCGCCAACGGGACCGACGGCCGTTGAAGCGCAGGCTTTTATCCTGAAAGATTCGAACGGGCACGTGCGCGCCGAGTTGGGCCTGACGGGATCGACGCCGAGCTTAAAATTCAAAGACGAAAGCGGCTCCGCGCTGGTCACACTCGCGCTTAATTCCGACGCTCCCGGCGGACCGATGCTGTTGCTATCCGATCCGCAGCACCATGCTTCGGTGGCGCTCAGCGTGCTGGAGCATGCGGGACCGCAACTTGCGTTGACCGGCGAGCGCGCGGACATTCAACTGCATATGGGCGTGGCGCCCGAAGGCACTACACTAGAGCTTTCGGACAAAGATGGCTTTACGACGAGCATCGGTAGCGGCGTGGTGGCCAAGAATGGCCAAGCCAAACAGACTTCCGCTGCTTCCATCGTGCTTTACGGCAAGCAACGCAAAGTGCTCTGGTCGGTGCCGTAACGCGCTCAGATCTCAATCAAATCGGTCCGGTGCGGTCTAGTGGACGCACACGGCAACATCAAGGTCGGAGTGGCGGGCTGGGCGTATAAGGATTGGCAAGGAATTGTCTACCCGCCTTCCCTGAAAGCGAACGCCCGAGTTGGATACCTGGCGCATTTTTTCGATCTAATCGAGATCAACACCTCGTTTTACGGCCATATCAAACCTGCCGTGGCGAAAGGATGGTGCCGGATGGCCGCCGGCACCAATCCGAACTTCAAGTTTACGGCAAAGCTGAACCGGGCCTTCACGCACTCCCCTATTGCCGTGCTCGAGCCGACCTCGGCGAAAACGATTCGGCCCGGCGACTCAGACGAACAAGATGCCAAGGCCGGATACGATGCCATTGCGGCGGAAAATATGTTGGGGGCTCTGCTCGCGCAATTTCCGATCTCGTTCAAGTACACGGATGAAAATCGCGCCTATGTCGAGCAATTAGTAGGGAAGTTTCGCAGCTATCCCATGGTGCTGGAGATTCGTCACGCCAGTTGGAACCAGCCGGAAGTGCTCGGCTGGCTTCAAGGGTTACAGGTGGGACTCTGCAACATTGACCAGCCGCTGCTTGGCCGCGCGGTTCGCCCTTCGGCGCACGCGACGTCGGTTGTGGGTTACATTCGCCTGCACGGGCGGAACTACAAGCAATGGTTCGCGGAAACGAACGTGCGCGACCGCTATGATTATCTCTACTCGGCCGAAGAATTAGCCAAGTGGAAGGACCGTGCAGTGGAAGTTGCCGACAAAACGGAAACGACTTATGTCGTAGCCAATAATCACAACCTGGGCAAAGCGGCGGTCAATGCACTCGAGCTTATTTCCTTGCTCGAAGGCAGAAAAGTGCAGGCGCCTCCCACGCTCGTTTCGCACTACCCGGAATTGAAGCCGCTCTCCAGCGACTAAGAGAGAAGCCCATTGCGTACGGTCGGACTCGCACGGGCACTATCGAAACTGGGCTACTGCTCGCGCTCGCAGGCGCAGCAGCTAATTGGCTCCGGGCAGGTGCGGGTAAATGGTGCAGTAAAGCGCAATCCCGAGGCGCCCGTTTCTCTTGGACGCGACCGAATTGAAGTGAACGGCGCGTCCATTCATTCGGCGGAGAAGATTTATCTGGTGCTGAATAAGCCGCGGGGCCTGGTCACGACGGCTTCGGACGAAAAGGGCCGCCCGACAATCTATGCGACTCTTGGAGATAACCTGCCGTGGGTTGCGCCCGTAGGACGTCTGGATAAGGCCAGCGAAGGGCTGCTGCTATTGACGAACGACTCGGAGTGGGCCTCGCAGGTGCTGGCTCCGGAAAGTCATCTTCCGAAAATATATCACGTGCAGGTTTCCGGGATTAGAAACGCTGCGCTCGCTGATGCCTTGATGAAGGGCGTGCACGTTTCGAATGGCGATTTTCTGCGGGTGAAGGACGCCGGCATATTGCGGCAGGGCAATCGCAATACCTGGCTGGCCATCACGCTCGACGAAGGAAAGAACCGGCACATCCGACGCATGCTGGAACAACTCGCGGTCGATGTGCTGCGGCTGGTGCGCGTGGCGATTGGGCCGCTCACACTGGGCGACCTGGCGAAAGGCGTATCGCGCCGGTTAACGGCGGCAGAAAAATCGAATTTGGACAGAGCTATGCAGACCTTGGCGCGCGGCTGACCTTTCAAATGAGCCACTGAAATGCGAGAGCCTCCCGCGCTTTACAGCGCGAGAGGCTCGCATCAGAGGTTTCGCTTCCCTACTAATTTCCTACTTACCGCCCTCGAGCAAAGTTGAACAGATCAAACAGGTCGCTGATGGCAGGGCTGTTCGTCGGAACGTAGGGGTTATCGTCGGCCGTCGTTGGGTTGGGGAAGTTATCGCGACTCCGGTGCGTGACCGGTTCCAGGTGCCAATTTCGCTCGATGAATTTCAGAAGTGAAACATGGTCCGCGTAGCTGTGTGAAATGTGGCCCGGCTTGGTGTAGGGCGAAACCACAATCAACGGAATGCGCGTGCCATCGCCGAAGAAATCGAGCGGCTGCACATAACCCGAATCATAGTAGCCGCCGCCTTCGTCCGCCGTGACGAAGATCGCGGTGCTCTTCCAGAGCTCCGGCTGTGAATGCACCTCCTGCACGATCTTCCTCACGAATCCCTCGAACAAATCCCACTTGGAGGAAGCCGGGTGGCCATCCACCCATCCGCTGGGTTTGACAAAAGAAACGGCCGGCAATTTGCCGTTCGCAATGTCTTGATAGAGCTCGTCGGTGTCAGAAAGGTGCGCTGTGCGCACAGCATCGTTGGTCATGATCTGCTTTTGGTATTGGAAGGGATTGCAAATGTTGCAGTATTGGTCGCTGTTCGGACCGACCGCGCCGTAGTTGAGCTGATATGGGTCGTTCAGATAGGCGTCCCACTGGTCGAAGTAAGTCTTCCAAGAGATGTTGTTTTCGAGCAGCTCGTCTGCAATGCTCCGCTGCGTAGTACCCGGAATCGTGAACGGTGTGTTATTCGGGTTCGTATCGGTGTAAGCATCGCTTCCATCGCCGAAATAACCGGGATTGTAGTTATTCAGCAGGTAGTAGTGGCCCGGCTCACAGTTCGGTTTGATGGATGGAGTGAGTGAGCTGAGATAGCTCAAGACTGGCCCAACACCGGGCTGTGAACTGTCCGCGCAATTGCTGTAACTTCCACCGCCGAAGACTCCCGTTGATGCGCCGCTACTACCGAAGCCGCCGTAGCCATCTTCCGTATACCAGTTGTTTGTTCCGGCGGCAGGGTTCGGATTTTCGATTTCGTCGACGGGGCCGCCGAAGGGTGTCATCTGGTTATGGGGAGGCACAAGGGAATTACCATTCTCGTCGCTGAACCAAATCGCATCCCCAAAACCCAACATGATATGGTTCGCACCAGTGCCTCCCATTACAGACTGGTGGAAGTTATCGCTCATCGCGTAGTTGTCGGCGAGTTCCTTGGAATAGGCGGCGTCGCCGTCCAACATGTTGTAAAAGCCCATGGACGTCGATCCCTCGCCGGTGGTTGTTTTGCCGGGGGCGTAATCGGTGCTGAAATTTGCGGGTTGCGTGGCACCATTGGTGCCGGCTCCAACGGTAACTTCCACCCACGGAAACAGGTCCGCTTTGCAGCCGCTGGGATTTGCCGGCGTTGCGTATGCGGCATTGCAGTCTTCCTGTTGCCACATCTGGTAGAAGCGATGTACAGGGCTCGCTGCGTAGTCGTCGTATACAAGGCTGTTGCCGTTTGTAAGCTGGAAGGGACCCGGCGGCAAGTTGGAGTAGGGAGGTGAGCTGTGCACGCCATTGATTCGCGTGTCCGGAACTTTCCCGCTGAGTCCGGTGCCACCGGTCGTTAGGAATTCGTAATAGTTGATTGGAGTCGTGGCCAACCCGTCCTCAGACGAGGTGGCGTCGCCGAGGCTGCAGATCTTGTTATCCGTGCAAACGTCCGTCGGCCCGCCATTGAGTGGGGCGG
>Ga0307478_10004190_pt1 | contig 10346 bp, 8 predicted proteins | sample atmos_gasesECM4C_2_FD_203713 | JGI IMG/M metagenome (GOLD analysis project Ga0307478, IMG submission 203713) | Hardwood forest soil microbial communities from Morgan-Monroe State Forest, Indiana, United States - atmos_gasesECM4C_05 | ecosystem: Environmental > Terrestrial > Soil > Temperate...
TGGGATCCAGCTCCAGTGGACGAGCACGTTCAGGGCGCTAGCGATTACGGCGTGCACGATCTAATGGGCAACGGCTGGGAGTGGACCTCGACGTTGTTCGGCCCGCTGCCAGGATTTGAGCCTTTCAAATTTTATTCCGGGTATTCCGCCGACTTTTTCGACGGAAAGCATTTCGTAATGAAGGGCGGTTCACCGCGGACCGATGCTTGTATGCTTCGGCGTTCCTTTCGTAATTGGTTTCAGCCCCATTATCCATACATATACAGCAGTTTCCGATGCGTGGAGGAATAATACATGGGAACCGCTCCGCGAATGGCCAGTGCGGGCGCGCCTCCGCAGGTCGCGCCCGAGTTTTGCGCCGAAGTAGTGGTGGGACTTAGTCAAGCGGGACAGAAGGAGCTGCCTTCAAAATATTTGTATGACGAGGTCGGCTCAGCGCTCTTTGATGTGATTTGCCTATTGCCGGAATATGGCCTCAGCCGCGCGGGAATGCGCCTGCTGCAGCGCCATTCGCAGGAGATCGTCTCACTGTTGCCCCAGCCAGTGATCGTCGCGGAACTGGGCAGCGGGAGCGGACAGAAGACGCGCCTCTTGCTGGAGGCGCTTTCGCGCCGGCAGAGGGTCCACTACTATCCGATAGACATTTCGGGCACCGCACTCTCGCGTTGCGAACGCGAAATCGGGCAGATCGATCGCGTAAGCATCGTGGGTTTTGAACGCGCGTATCTGGACGGCCTGCAAGAAGTCTCCGCGAGGCGCAACGAAGGGGAACAAATTCTCGTGTTGTTCCTCGGTAGCACCATCGGAAATTTTGACCGTCCGGCGGGCGATCAATTCCTGCGCGAGGTACGCACAATATTGCGTGAAGGCGATTCGTTGCTGCTGGCGACGGATTTGGAAAAGCCGGTTACGCAACTGTTGCTGGCCTACGACGATCCCGCGGGCGTCACCGCTGCGTTCAATATGAATCTGCTGGCGCGCATTAATCGCGACCTCGGCGGTGATTTCGACCTGAAGCAATTCCGCCATATGGCGCGATATGACGAAGCGGAGCGGCGCGTGGAAATGCATCTAGTCTCGAAAGCCTGGCAGCGCGTGACGATTCGCGAGGCTGGATTCCGATTCTATTTGCGCGAAGGCGAAACCATCTGGACCGAGAGCTCGCACAAATATAATCCGGAAAATGTGATTCAGATGGGAGCGCGCACTGGTTTCCGTTGCGTGCAACAGTGGCTGGACGCCGAGTGGGCGTTCGCGCAGAACCTCTTCTTTGCAGTGTGACCATTGCTTTCCCCACGGTTGGGCTGAAACGCGAACTCCTCGCGTCGGATGTGATATATTTTTCCGTCTGATGGCTAAAGCCAAAAAGAAAACTGTAAAAAAGAAGTCAGTTGCGAAGAAATCGCTCGCGACCGCAAAGGCCGGGGGACGCTCTCAAGGAAACGGCTTAGCGTTTGGGCGCGGGCCTAATCCGGCGCGGGTTGCCGCCATTCTGCGGGGATTGCAAGAAGCGTATCCGGAAGCCACCTGCGAGTTGAAGTATGACAATGCGTTCCATCTCTTGATTTCTACCATTCTTTCCGCACAGTGCACGGATGTAGTCGTCAACCAGGTGACCGAGAAACTCTTTCAGAAATACCCGGACGCGAAAGCACTTGCGTACGCAAACCCTGCGGAACTCGAAAAAGAGATACGGCCTACCGGCTTTTTCCGCAATAAAACCAAATCCATCATGGGAACCAGCAAAAAACTCTTGGAGAATTTTCACGGGGAGGTTCCGAGAACGATGGAGGAGTTGCTTACGTTACCGGGAGTCGCGCGCAAGACGGCGAATGTGGTACTCGGCACGGCATTCGGTATTGCTTCCGGTGTAGTGGTGGATACCCACGTACACCGGCTTTCCACCCGGCTCGATTTAACGAAAAACACCGACCCTAAGAAGATCGAGCAGGATCTGATGCGAATTATTCCACAGGATAAGTGGGTGATTTTCTCGCACCAACTAATTTGGCATGGCCGCCGCGTTTGCAACGCTCGTCATCCAAAGTGTCTCGAATGCAATCTCGAAAACCTGTGCTATTCGAAAGACAAGACGAACTGAACCCGGCCGCGTTTGGCGCGCGTTTGCCTTGCTTGTGGCTGGGATGCTCAGCGGCCTGTGAGGGCCTGATATTGCGCGGACGTCAGCGGCACGACGGACAGCCTTCCCATACGCACGAGCGGTGACTCCGCGAATAGCTTATTAGCTTTGATTTCGGCTAACGTAATTGGCTCGGCGAGCGTCTTTCCGGCCTTGATCTTAACCACCGGCTTTTTCGGGTTAGCGGCATCCACGGACACAACGGAGGCCGTTCCGACGGCGCTCTTGCGGTCTCCGGTTTCGTAAATAATCAGACCCGCTCCGGGCTTCATTTCGCGGAGGTGCTTCACCGCCGCCGGATTCGAAACGCCGTCCCACTCGGTAGCTCCATTTTTCTGAAGATCGGCGAACGAATATTCCGAAGGCTCCGTTTTCAGCAAGTAGTAAGTAGACATAAGGCCTCACTGCGCTCTTGGCGTCTCTCGGTATTGTACACAGGAACGACACGCTTTCGCCGCAGCGTGCATGTCACATCCAAAAACATCGTGCGAGACACGACGGCGCCCGTAAATTCATGCCCAAAAGAAGAGGGGCAAGCCGCCGAAGCCGGCTTGCCCCTTATGGGCGAAGCATTATGAGGGTATGACTAAGCGAGACTACCAATGAGCGATTGAGCCGCAAATCAGTAGATTACCTTAGAAACCGGGATTCTTGACCTTAGGCCCGCAACTCTATCGACTGGCGAGTTTGCTAAAGCAGGCGCAGAGGTATTGCAAGGTCCTCACAATCTGGCGACACTGGAAGACGATGCCAGCGAACGAAATTCGCCGCTATGCTGTAACCTCGCTGTTGGTTCTAGGACTGCTGTCTAACACCAATCCATCGAATGAAACGAAGTATCATGACAACAAAGCACAGATGACAGGCAAGTCCGACTCATTGACGAACATCCAGAACTATATTTCGGAGGGCTGGGACCACCTGACGCGTTCCCTCACCGATTGCCGAACATATACGGACGTGAAGACCAAGGACGAGCCTGTGCTTTATCTTCCCTCGGCTGTAGCGGAGCCGCCCGTGCTAGATCAGATGCAAAAACTTTGCAAGGTTCGAGTCGAGAACTTGCCCCAGCGCATTACGAAGGGCGGCGACGTAGACGTATCAAAGATTCCGGCGGACGGGCTGCTGTATCTCCAAAATCCCTACGTTGTGCCGGGTGGCCAGTTTAACGAGATGTACGGGTGGGACAGCTATTTCATCATTCTCGGGCTGCTACGCGATCATCGCGAGAAACTGGCGAAAGGGATGTTGGAAAATTTCTTTTTTGAGATCGAACAATATGGCGACGTGTTGAACGCCAATCGCACTTACTACTTGACGCGATCGCAACCGCCCTTTCTTACATCTATGATTTTGGCCGTCTATGACGCTGAGAAGTCGCACGGCGTGCCGGATCGCGAGTGGCTGGAAAAAGCGTATGGCTATGCCGTCCGCGACTACGAGCAATGGGCCCAGGCGCCGCATCTGGCCGGAGACACGGGCCTGTCGCGTTACTTCGATCATGGCGAAGGACCCGTGCCGGAAATCATCGGCGGCCCGCACAACTATTACCGTGGCGTGGCGCAGTTTTTCTTCGTGCATGGGGGCCCAAACGAACGCTACTTGATCAAAGTGGATTCGGCGTCGCCCTCGACAAAAATACTGGGCAAAGTTTTTTCGCTTCCCTCTTGCGAAGCATCGTCGGCGCGAGCCTCAGATGCGGATTGTCACAAAGTGACTCGCGTCGCTTTGACCTCCGAGTATTACAAAGGCGATCGGAGCATGCGCGAATCCGGGTTCGACGTGTCCTTCCGCTTTGGACCTTTCAGCGCTGATACCCATCACTACGCACCGGTCTGCCTGAACAGCTTGCTCTACAAAACCGAAATGGATTTAGCACGGATGAGCGAGTTGCTCGGTCGTCCGGTGGACACGAAAAAGTGGGACGAAAGAGCCGCCGCGCGCCACGCGTTGATTGACAAATATTTGTGGGACGAGGAGAAGGGCCTGTATTTCGACTACGACTTCACAACTCACAAACGCTCGACATATAAGTACGCGACCACGTTCTATCCCCTATGGGCGGGGATGGCTACCAAAGAGCAGGCGCAGGCGGTGATGCGGAATCTTCGATTTTTCGAACAGCGCGGCGGGATCGCGATGAGCGGCCGGGAATCCCAGACGCAATGGGATTATCCGTACGGCTGGGCTCCGATTCAACTGTTGGCGGTGGAGGGTATGCGGCGCTACGGCTTTGCAGACGACGCGAACCGCATCAGCTATAAATTCCTCAGCATGGTCCTTGAGAATTTCGAGCGCACCAAGACCATCAGGGAAAAATACGATGTTGTCACCCGTACTTCAATAACTCACATTGTTGAAGGTTATAAACAGAACGTGATCGGGTTCGGATGGACCAACGGAGTGTTCCTGGAACTGTCGAATCAATTGCCGGACGATTTGTTGGATCGCTTGAAGAAGGATTAGCCCTGTTCGCTATTTGTGCCTCGTTCCCACTCGTGCAAAAAGGCACAACGCCGAAGCTGCGAGGGAGAGGCTCACATCTCCTCGGGAATCAATGGATTCAGGAACTTCGCTTCCGCTTCCCTGCCAGCGCGCGTCGGCTGAGTCCAATTGCTTTTGCCATGGGCCGGCCGGGACAGGCAACAAAAGCTGAACCGGATCCGTGTCGAAATTGTAGACCGCAAAGATGTGGCTGGCCCCGTGCCATCGCCGCAGGAAGAGCGTTTTCTGGTTGGGGTAAGCGACGACTTCGGCGCTTCTCTTATCGAGCTGCGCCAACGCCGGCAAATCGCGGCGCAGCCGTAAAAGTTCGCGGTAGAAGTTCCACAACACGCAATGGCGGCCCTCCTTTCGCAGTTCCCAATTCAGTTTCGACCGGCCAAAGGTCTCTTCACTCTGCGGATCCGTAATTTCGCCACTCCAGCGAAACCGCGCAAATTCTGCTGCGCGTCCTTTGCGCACAGCTTCCACCAGAGCTGGGTCGCCGTGACTAACGAAATAAAAAAACGGCGCGGTTTCGCCGTACTCTTCGCCCATGAAAAGCAACGGAATGTAAGGTGCGAGCAGAACCACGCCGGCAGCAAGCTTTAGCTGCTCAAACGACGCCGTCTGAGTCAGACGATCACCGAGCGCGCGATTGCCGATCTGATCGTGATTCTGCGCGAATACGATCAGGCTCCGTCCGGGAACGTTCTCGGAACTATTGCCGTGGCGCCTGCCGCGATATTTCGAATATTGCCCCGAGTAAACGAAGCCCGTGCGAAACGCTTGTGCCAAATCCTGTACGCCGTGAAAATCCTCGTAGTATCCGGTCTGCTCTCCAGTCAATAGGACGTGCAACGCGTGGTGAAAATCGTCGTTCCACACGGAATCGAGCCCCAAGCCGCCATTGTCTGGGGAGTCGACCTCGCGCGCGTCGTTGCGGTTGCTCTCTGGGAAAAGATAAACGGCCCGCTCGAGCTCTCGCGCTCTCGTGTGGACCTTATCGGCGAGCTCCTGCAAAAATGGCGTGGCGGATGAGTCCACGATTGCATGGATGGCGTCGAGCCGGAGCGCGTCGCAGTGAAAATCAGTGATCCACTGCAAGGCGTTCTCGATAAAGTAACGACGCACCTCGTCGCTGGAAGCAGCATCGAAATTCAGAGCCTGACCCCACGGCGTTTTGTATAAATCCGTGAAATATTCGCCGAACTCAGACGTGTAATTCCCCTCCGGGCCGAGGTGGTTGTAGACGACGTCCAAAACGACGGCGATGCCCCGTTCGTGACAGGCATTGACTAATCTTTTGAGCGCCTCAGGCCCACCATACGAATCCTGCGTGGCATAAGGATAAACGCCGTCGTAGCCCCAATTGCGATTTCCGGGAAACTGAGCCACCGGCATCAGCTCGATTGCGGTGATGCCCAATTCCTTGAGCACTCCGATTCGCGGAATGATTGCGTCGAATGTGCCTTCGGGCGTGAAGGTTCCGACATGCAGCTCGTACAGAATGTATTTGTCGAGCGCAAGGCCCCGCCAAGCGCCATCCGTCCAAGGGAAATGGCTGTCCACGACTTGCGAGGGACCATGCACACCTTGCGGTTGGAACCGCGAAGCCGGGTCGGGGCGTTCTCGCCCATCATCGAACCGGTAACGATAAAGCGTGCCGGGACGAACGTCTGAGACACTCGCAAAGAAGTAACCGCGCTCCGCCGCTTGCATCGGAATGATTCGGTCGTGCGGAAATGTGATATGAAGTTCGAGTTGCTTCGCACGCGGGGCCCACACCTGGAAACCGCAGGTGCTATCGCTGGTCATCACCGCCCCGAGCGGTCTTTCTCTCTCGACAGTCACGCCATTTGGTAGTTCGGCCCGCCGATCCATCGCGCAGCCTATGAACTTAGCAAGCTCAAAATGCCTGCTAACGGAATCCGGACCCAGTCCGGGCGGTTGTTCAGCTCATAGCTAAGTTCGTAAGCGGCTTTCTCCAGCAGGTGCAGCCGCAGCAGATTGGTAAGCTGTTGCGGATTTGCGGGAATGAAGGAAGCGCGTCCCGCCTCATTGAGATACGCCTTTGTGAAATCAGCGGCGACCCACGAATACCAAGTTTGCGCCACTCTTAGTCGCTGGCGCGCGAGCTCAGTGTGCGCCTCTGTCGCGTTGGTCGTGGTGAATACCGACGCAAAGGCCGCGTATTGGAATGAGCGCAACATCCCTGCGACATCCTGAAGGGGAGACAGTTTGACCGAGCGTTCTGAAATAGGTCGCGCCGGTTCGCCTTCGAAATCAATGATGACGAAATCGGAGCCGGTGTAGAGGACCTGGCCGAGATGATAATCGCCGTGAATTCGAGTACGCATCGCTACGATCGGCTCGCGGAGAGCCGCTTCAAAAACTTGCAGCACCTGAGGTTCGGCCGCGAGAACTTGCTCGGCGTGAAGTTTCGTGTCGGCCGTCATTGCGTCTACATGCGTACGCAAGAGCTCGAACGAACTCTGTGTTTTTTCGCCCAGCGATTTGATCATCGCCGCTTGAAACGCCTGCGTGTACGGTTCAGGTGCGAATGCCGCGGCGCTGGGCTCGGATGCCAGGGCGACGTGCAACTGCGCCGTTCGTTGCGCGAGCAGCGCAGCCGCTTCAAGATACGATCCGCATATGTCTCGCGCGATGTCGGATGCAGGCTGGTCGGATCGTTTCAGGGGAAAAAGACCGGGCGGGTCCAGCAATGATAGCTCCGCCAAGCGCTCATTCGCTTCCAACCAAAAGTCTGAGAGCGACTTAAGCGTGAAACGCCATGCGTCACCCTGATTGGGCACGAATTCCTGCAGGATTCCCGCCGTTGTTTCCTGACCACCGCGCTCCACATATTCCAGCCAGCCCGCCACCGCCGGCACATTTGGAAAATGGGCGTGCTCCGAAAGGAACCGCCCGATTTCGAGATCCGGATTGATTCCCGGTTCGACGCGACGGAACACCTTCAGCACGAGGCGATCGCCGTAGATAATAGAGCTATTGCTTTGCTCGACCCCCATCGGCTTGGGCTTCAATACACCAGCGGACGCCGGACAAAGATCGCGATACGTGCTCGAGTGCCGAGCGCGAAGGTCGCCGTTCATGCCGCGAAATGTGGCTTGCGCTTCTATAGCGGCATGGAGCGTCAGCAAGAAATCCTCATTGCGAAGCGCATCCGTGAGGAGCAATTCGGTGCCACGAAATGTGACCCTTAGCGCATGTAAATCGTCGTCGTTTAATCGCCGGTCCGCGTACCATACAAGCAGGGGAAGCAGATATGATTCTCGAACACCCGTCTCATATTCCACACCGGCAAGAACGATCAGTGCCTCCGATTGCGACGCACCGAAGGGAATAATGTCCGCGACCTCGGTGGCGCGAATGCGGTGGGCTTTTCCGCCAAACCAGCGCTGTGCCGTCAGAAAAGCCGGCAGGGCCGGCGGCAACAACTCCTGCATTTCCGCGAAATCTTCTGTCTTCATTTTAGGGGCGGTCAAAGTGTCCTCCGGGATACGCAGTGTTCCGGGAGGCTGGGATTCCCTGGCACGAAATGAAAATGAAAACCGCAATCTACAGTGGAGACGGCTCCTCTTCCTTTTCCTTCTCGCGATCCCTTCTCTTGTTGTCACCGAGATATCTTTCCAAAGTCTGGCGCGCCAGATCTCGTCCTCCTAATCCAAACGCAATGGCTACCGCCAGCATAAGCGCACCGAAAACGATGGAAAAGGCCGCCGTAACGGTCTGGTTGGCCAGCCCGATCTGTTCGAGCGCCATGGAGATCGCCAGAATCAGGATCACGAAACGAGTGGAGCCGCTCCAGACCCGCGGAGAACGCACCCCCGCATTCACAGCCGCCAGCAAGGCCGCGCGCGAAAGAAAATTCGCGGCCAGGACACCCACAAAGAGAATCAAAATAGCAACGAAGACTTCCGGTAACAATTGAAACAGGCGGGAAAGCTGCTCGTGCAATTCGGGAATGCCCAGGATGCTTATTCCAACGAGAGTGAAAGCAAGCCAAGTGACCCAAAACAGGGAGCGAGTCAAGAGCTCGCTAATCGTTGGCAAGGCCGCATTGCGCAGCACTTGTGACGCGCCGGACTGCTCCGACAAGCGATTGAGTTGGGTGAAGCGCAGGATCAATCGCAGGAGGTATTTCAGCAGGAGAGCGACGAACAACCCGACCAGCATGATCAACAGCATGGCCACGAGACGCGGCAGGAACACCGAAATCATATGCACCAGATTCTGGTAAGCCTGCTGCAGGCCCTGAACGATCAACTGTTTCATGACGTCACCTCACTACTTCGCATTCCATTTTTCCAGTAAGTATGGTTTTTGGCGGATGAATTCCAGGCAGAGCTTTTCGGTGTCGGCTTCAACTTCATCGGGCGTTGACGTTTGATGTTCCGCGATAAAGGAGTAGATCCTCCCACGGTAAAGCGGCACTAGCGCTTGCAGCAGGTGATCCCTGTTCATCACGTTGTGGTGATAGGCTGCGGCAAATTCGAACACAACCTTTACCCACAGCTCGTTTCCGAGCCGGCAATTTTTCTCGTCGAGCAAAGCGATGCGTTCAATCTCCGTATGCGTCTCGTCCGAAAGTATTGTTTTCAAAATCGGCTCCAGGTCCTTGACGCCTTTTTGAAACAATTCAAAGATTCTCTTGCGGTTTATGCGTGAGGCGCCGGTGGTCAATTCGTGATCCGAACCGAACGTCGGGATCGCTTCAGGCGCATTCACTCCCGTCCAGAACTCTTGCTGCGATTCCAGACACCAGAAGAGTGCACCCACTGTTTCTCTGACAGCCGCGACGATGTCGGTGCCGGAGGCCGCCGCAGTTTGTACCTTGGGACCAAGAAAGGATTGGCAGCACTTGAGTCCCGAAGTCATCGCGGAAATGACCATCCAAATCTCGGGTGATTTGCGGACAGGTTCTTCTCGCCAGACGTCTTGCCCAAGGCACTGCGTGGCGAGTTTTCCGGAGAATCCGAATTCGGTGGAATGGAGTTCGCGAATTCCGCGACCGAACGTCGCGCGCGTCATCGGATACAGCAGGTTTCTTGCGAGCAATCCTTCGAATTTGTGCCGGCTGTAGAGCGGCGCGACGAAATCGAATTCGTCGCGATAGGACGGCTGCAAAAGATTCTTGATCCAATTCGTATCAACGTTCGCCGAGTGAGGCGAAATCACGGCGCAGGCTTTGGCTCGCACCAGATCCGCCGCCGCGAGGATCGACTTGACGGCGATACCCGGCGACGGCCCTCCCTGATAGCGAGTAGAAACGCGGTGAATGGTGCGCAATGACGTCAAGCCGCGCAAACTGGGGTGGGTCTCCACGACCGACTTTAGAACGGCTTCAGATGTGCCATCACGAGAGCCGCCGTCTACATTTACGATAGCGACTCGGTCGCGCGTGAAGCTTTGGCGAAAACTCTCTTCGATGACTGCAACGGTTGCTCCGATGGTCTGGGCGTCATTGTGCGAAGGGACGCCGACCAGCAGGTCGACTTCCCCAACGCCCATGAGTTGGCGTAGAAAATCGTCCGAGAGTAGAGTTTCTTCAGCCAACATCTTCTCCGTGCGGCCTTCTCACATCAACAGGCCGAAAGCACAATCGAAATTTCCGAAGCGACATGATCTGTTCCGGCGGCGAAGCAAAGCACGCGCGACCGCCCAAATGCCGCCTCCCTTCATATTCGCACCGCAGCCACAT
>Ga0307478_10004191_pt1 | contig 10345 bp, 7 predicted proteins | sample atmos_gasesECM4C_2_FD_203713 | JGI IMG/M metagenome (GOLD analysis project Ga0307478, IMG submission 203713) | Hardwood forest soil microbial communities from Morgan-Monroe State Forest, Indiana, United States - atmos_gasesECM4C_05 | ecosystem: Environmental > Terrestrial > Soil > Temperate...
TGCAGCGGCGGCTGTCCCGGCTGGTGCCGGGGGAGCGCGCCGTGGCGGAGACCGCGGCCGTCCTCGGGGACGGCGGTGAGGTGAGCGTCCTGATCAAGGCCTGCGCCGCCGATGCGGCGACGGTCCTTGCGGCGCTGGACGCCGCCGTGCGGTTCGGGCTGCTGGACGGCGCGGAGCTTGGCCGCGGCCGGATCGCGTTCCCGCACACGCTGACCCGGCAGGCGGTGCTCGACTTGATCGATCCCTCTCGCCTGGCGGGACTGCACGCGCGGGTGGGGGAGGTGCTGCAGGCCTCAGGATCCGGGTCGCAAGCGGTGATCAGGCAGCTCGCCCACCATTTCGCGCGGGCCGCGGCCCTCGGCTACGGGGACACCGCGGCGGGCTACCTGCGGCTCGCGGCCAGGGAGGCCGAGCGGAGCCTGGCGTTCGAAGACGCGGCCGCCTGGTACGCGCAGGCGGCCGACCTGGCCGGGGGATCGGATCCCAATCGCGAGGAGCTGTGGTTCGACGCCGCGGACGCCTACGTCCGGGCCGGCGAGTTCGCCAGCGCGCGGACCCATTACCTGCGGCTGACGGACTCCCGTGACCCCCGGGTCAGGCTCCGCGCCGCGATCGGCTACGAGAACGCGGCCTGGCGCCCAGGACTGCCAGGCACGCAGGCCCGCGCCCTGCTGGCCCACGCGCTCGAGGGCGTTCCCGAGGACCTCGACGACCCGCGGTACGTGTGGGCGCTCGCCAGCCTCGGGCGCGCCACCTCGTTCACCGGCGACGCCGAGCGCTCCAGGCGGCTGGCCGACCTTGCCCTGGGGGCGGCGCGCCGGCTGGGGGACCGCCCGCTACTGCGGCACGCGCTGGGCACGATGATGTGGCAGCGCGCCAGGCCGGACTCGGTCGACAGTCACCTGGAGCTGGCCACCGAGCTCACGCCGCTCGCCAGGGAAGCCCAGGACTGGTTCGCGCTCGGCACGGCGGCGGTGTTCCGCTGCGCCATCGCCTACATTCACGCCGACCGGGCCGCCTGGACGGCGGCGGCCGCGGACCTGGAGCTGGCCGTGCGCGGCAGCGGGCAGCCGTTCATCGCCTTCATGCACCGCTGCGGCGACTACGCGCACGCGTTCCTCGGCGGCGACTTCGCCGCCGCCGCGCGGATAGCGGAGGACCTGCTGGAACTCGGGCGGTCGTTCGGACCTGACGACACCGAGGGCACGTACGGGCTGCAGATGTACATGATCCGCCGGGAAACCGGGGGCCTGGAGCAGGTCCGGCCGCTGCTCGGCGCCATCCGCGAGTCGTCGGGCACCTGGGAGCCTGGGCTGCTGGCGCTTTACACGGAACTCGGCCTCGCCCAGGACGCCAGCGACCTGCTGTGGCAGCTGCTGGACCGGGTCGACGAAACGGCGGCCTTGCAGTCGCCGTGGGCCCAGTGGACCGCGGTGCTCGTGTTCCTGGTGGAGGCGGCGCTGGCGCTCGATGACGTCGCCGCGGCGCGGCGGCTGCGGCCGTTGCTGGCCCCGTACTCCGGGCAGCAGCTGATCGCCGGGCAGTTCGTCGCGGTGTTCGGCCCGGCCGACGCGTATCTCGCCGCGCTCGACTCACTGCTGGGGGACCGGGATTCCGCGGAGCGGCTGTTCGCGGCGGCGCTGGCGCAGGCGACCGGCTTCGGCGCGCTGGTCCACCGGGCGTCGACGCTCACCGCGTGGGCGGTTCATCTTCGCGCCGCCGGGGACGCCGACGCGCGAACGCGGATGACCGGGATGCGGGCGGAGGCGCGGCGGATGGCGGCGAGCACCGGGCAGGAGCGGCTGCTGCGGCTGCTTGACCAGCTGGACGCCGCACCGGGTACCGGGGCAGACGACCGCGACGGCCAGGACGGTCCGGACGCGGCCGGGCTGACGCCACGGGAGATCGCGGTGCTCCGGCTGCTCGCCGCGGGAAGCAGCAACAGGGAGATCGCCTCCCGCCTCAAGATCGCCGAGAACACCGCGGCCAACCACGTGCGCAGCATCCTGCTCAAGACCGGCGCCGCTAACCGGACCCAGGCCGCCACGCTGGCCATGACCCGGGGCTGGATCTCCGATCCGGTCTCCGCCCGGCCGCGCTAGTCGGCTGCCACCTCTTCGGGAATCCGGGCTCGCGAGCCGTCGGGCAGCACCACGCCGGTGACCTCGATGATCGAGTCGGCGGGCAGTCCCGCGCGCTCCGCCGCCCGCCTGATCGCGTCAGCGAACGGCGCCTCGTACAGGCAGTACGTCTTGCGCTTGTCCGCCGACAGGAACGAGTACAGCCAGCGCACCCCTTCTTCCTCGTTGATCCTGTTGATCTGGTCGGCCTCTTCCGCCGAGGCCTCCAGATCGTCCACGAACCGACGTTCAACCATGAAAATGGGCATTTTCCTTACCCCCTCACACCTCACGACAACGTACCGCGCGGGCAGTGGCACCGCCACCGCGACGGCCCTGGTCGCGGGCGTTTTTGGACCCCGGACAGCAGCGACGGGTCAGCCACGGTCAAGCCAACGTCCCGAACAAAAGGTTTAGAAGGTTTAAAGCGCATGCATGGTGACGATAAAGCCCGCGTGATACGCCAGCTTCCGGCAGTGACGAGCGGGAGGTCGCTGTGACCGAGACAACGCAGGAACCCTTGGACATGGTCGGCCGGCTTGGCCGGAACTGGGGCTGGGTGTTCGCCTACGGCCTCCTCACCCTGATAGCCGGCATCGCAGTGCTGGTCTGGCCCAGCGAGACGCTGCTCGTCCTGGCGGTGCTGTTCGGCATTCAGCTGATCATCTCCGGCATCTTCCGGTTCGTCGCGGCGCTGGCCACCGACGACCTGACCGGCGGAACGCGCGTCCTGCTGGCGCTGCTGGGCGTGCTGTCGATCATCGTCGGCCTGTGGGCGGTCCGCCACGTGCTGCTGACGCTGCTCGCGCTCATCGTGTTCCTCGGCATCTTCTGGATCGTCAACGGAGTGATCGAGATCTTCACCGCCCTGGCGCACCGCGGGATGCCGCAGCGGGGCTGGACCGTTGCCATGGGGGTGCTCAGCGTGATCGCGGGCATCATCGTGCTGGCCTACCCTGGCCTCTCGCTGTACGGCCTGGCGATCATCCTCGGTATCTGGCTGCTGATCTTCGGTGTGATGGAGATGGCAGCCGCGTTCCGCCTTCGCTCGGTCGCCCACACGGCGCCCCGCATGGCCTGAGGATCTAACAGCTGAGCTGGCCGCAGTGACCTAGTGCGTCACGCCTCCAGGAGGCCTAGCGTGCGGGATTGCGTGACTGCCTGACTACGGCTGGAGACCCCCAGCTTGCGGTAGATCGAGACGGCCTGTGACTTGACGGTGTTGGGGGACAGGAACAGTTCCTCGCCGATCTCGGGGAACGACAGATGGGTGCAGAGCAACGGCAGCAGTCGCAGTTCGGCGGCGGTCAGCGCCGACGCACCGGAGCCGCTTGAGCCGCGTATCTTCGTGAGCCGGGCCCGCAATTCCTCGGTTTGGCGGACCAGCACGCCCAAGTCGGCGCGCCGGAGGAGGATCTGCTCGATCTCGCGCAGCAGGGTCCGTGCCCCGGCTGGGTCGGCCAGCGCAAGGTAGCATGCGGCCAGCTCCAGCCTGGCCTGGACGGCCAGGTGCGGCACGGCGTAGGTCAGAGCAGGGCGAAGACGCTGCGCCCCGGCCAGTTCCTCGCGGGCTCGCTGCTTATCGCCCTGATGCAGCGCGATCCGCGCGGCGGCGGCGTACACGATGGTGACCGGCGGGTGGTCTTCGAGATTGGCGTCGCGTGCTAGCGCCTGGGCCTGGCCCAGATACCGCTCGGCTGACTCCCACTCGCCGTCGGCAATCGCCAGCAGCGACCGTTCGGCCAGCGCCACGCAGGGCCCGACCGTCACCCCGACCGCCTGGCCTTCCGCGATCGCGTCCGCGAACAGGACATCGGCCTCGCCCGGATCGCCGGCCATCAAATGCGCCAGCCCCAGGTACACGGTCGCCGCGGTCCGCCAGAAACTCCCGGCGCCCATGGTCGCGACGGCCAGTTCCGCATCAGCGCGCATCTGAACTGCGCCGTCCCGGCACAGCAGCGCCCTGAGCACCGCCAGCCATGGCTGTATCGACGGGCTTCCGTCGGGCAGGCTGGCGACAGCCGCTCCCCGCTCAGCGGCCCGGGCCCACCGTTCGGCGTCGCCTGGCTTCCCGGTGAGCGCGGCGAGCAAGGCGGCCAGCACGGCGACCGCCGGGTAGTCTTCCACGTCTGTGTGATCCTGGAGCCACCTGAGCCACCGTCCGGCCGTCGCGACCATGCCGCGCTGGTACGCGGGGAACGTGAGCACGGTCACCAGCCGGGCCACCGAATCGGCGTCGCCCGTCTGCATCCAGTACTCCAGTGCCTCATCAGGGCGCCCGTTACCCTCATGCCACCGAGCCGCTCGCTGCCGCAGGGCCGGGACCAGGCCGGGCTCCAGGCGGTCCAGCTCTGCCAGGAGCAGGTCGCGGAACAGGTGGTGATAGCGGTACCACTGTCCCTGCCGGTCCAGTGGCACCACAAGCAGGTTCGACTGGGCCAGCCCGGCCAGCGTCGTAGCCGAGCCGTGCAGTCCGAGCACCGCGTCGCACAGCGGACCGGACATGCGTTCCAGGGCGGCGGTGCGGGTCAAGAACAGCGCATCCACCTCGGGAAGCCGATCCAGGACTTCGGATCGCAGGTAGTCGCGCATGAAGATGTCGTCCCCGCTGAACGTGGGAGCGGTTTCGCCGTCCCGGCTGCCCGCCTTGATGGCCAGCGCGGCCATGTAAAGGCCAGCGGCCCATCCCTCGGTCCGCCCGTGCAACTCGGCGGCCTCGTCCGCACCGAGGATTACCCCAGCGTGGTGCAGCAGCGACGCCGCCTCCCCGGCGGTCAGCGACAAATCGCTTGGGCCGATCTCCAGGATCCGGCCCTCGGCGCGCAGCCGCGCGACGCGCAGCGGCGGGTCGGCCCGCCCCGCCAGGACCAGCTGCGAACCGGCCGGGACATGATCGGCCAGGACCGACAGCGCAGAGCGGCATTCCCGGTCACGCAGTACGTGCACGTCGTCCAGCACCAGCACCACCGGCGAGGACATTGCCGCAAAAGCCGACCCGAGCCTGGGCACGACCGAGCCGGGCACCGAACTGTCGGACGAGGCAAGCGCATCGAATACCCGTTCATCGATCGGCTCGATCTCGTCCAGTGCTTGCGCGACATAGGCCAGCAGCACCTTCGGGTCGTTGTCCGGCTCCTCCACCGTCACCCACGCGAACGCCCGCCTGCTGCGCTCAGCCCACTGCGACAACACCGTCGACTTCCCGTAGCCCGGCGGCGCGACCATCGACACGACCGGCCGGTAATCGTCCCGGGTCAGCCGTCCGAGCAGCAACCGGCGATCGACTATCCCCGGCCGCAGTGGCGGACGGCGAAGCTTCGACACGATCAGGTCGAACCGCGGCCTGGCCGCGCGCCTCGCCCGGCCATCCCGCTCGAACGTCTCGCTGACATTCATGCCCAGCAGACCCCCCCACTGACACCCGGTCATAATCGCTTAGGGCCTCAGACCAGGTCAAGTCAGGCGCGCGTCAGCGCAAGGGACAATAAGGCATCCGGCTGGGCTTGCCGTAGATCGTCGTGGGCTCGGTGCCGCTGGTCATCTCCTGAGAGGACGCCCGGAATGAGTGAGAGCAGATTCGATCTTCACCAGCTTGGCGTGGAGGCCTATCTGTACCTGTATCCGCTGGTGACGATGGAGGTCACCCGCCGTCAGCTGACAAACATCGCGGCCGGGCAGCTGCCCGGCCGAGCACCGATGGGGGAGTTCGCCCATATCCCGGCGTTCCCGTCCGCCGACTTCAAGGCGGTAGTCCGGCCCAACTTCGACACGCTGTATTCATCTGCGTGGCTCGATCTGTCCAGCGGACCGGTGGTCGTGTCGGCCCCCGATACCGGCGGGCGTTATTACCTGCTCCCGGTCTATGACATGTGGACTGACGTGTTCGCCGCCCCGGGGTGGCGGACCACGGGTACCGCTGCACAGCATCACGCGCTGGTCCCGCCCGGCTGGTCGGGGTCGTTGCCCGCGGGAGTCAGCCCGGTCAAGGCCCCGACTCCGACCGTATGGATCATCGGCCGGACACAGGCCAACGGACCCAGTGACTATGAGGCGGTACACCGGGTGCAGGCCGGGTATGCCGTCACCCCGCTGGCCCAGTGGGGCGAGCCGCCATCGCCGCCGCCATTTGAGGCCGATCCGGCGGTGGACATGACGACGCCGCCACTGGACCAGGTGGAAGCCATGCGAGCGGAGGTGTTCTTCGCCCTGGCGGCCGAGCTCATGAAGGTTCACCCGCCGCACCCGACCGACTTCTCGGCGCTGGCCCGGATGACCAGGATCGGGCTGCGGCCCGGGGAAAGCTTCGACCCCGGGCAGCTGGACCCGAAGACCCTGGCCGCCCTGGACACCGTGCCCAAGGCGGCCCAGGACCTGATGACCCAGGCAATCCCGCAGCTAGCTAAGGTGAGCAACGGATGGTCGATGAATACCGACACGATGGGGGTATACGGCAACTTCTACCTCAAGCGCGCCATCGTCGCCCGGGTAGGACTGGGAGCCAACCAGCCTGAAGACGCCATCTACCCGCTGCTGGAAGCCGACGCCGACGGCGCGCCGCTGGGCGGGAGCAGCGACTACCTGTGCCACTTCGCGGCCGGCGAACTGCCGCCCGCGGACGCGTTCTGGTCGATCACCATGTACGACGAGCACGGCTTCCAGGCCGCCAACCCGATCAACCGGTTCGCGATCGGCGACCGTGACCGGCTGGCCTACAACAGCGATGGCTCGCTGGACATCTACATCCAGCACACCTCGCCAGGCGCCGACAAGGAGGCGAACTGGCTACCCGCTCCAGCGGGCCCGCTCGGCATCACGATGCGTCTGTATGCGCCTCGGCCCGAAGCGCTGGATGGCCGCTGGAACCCGCCGCCGGTCCGCCGGATCCGTTAACCCATCGAGAAGGTCCCGACTCGCCCGAAGCGTCGCCAGGCGCGGAGCGTTCCCGCCGTTGCAGAACCCCCGTCCGCTACCGGGAGATGGCTGGCGGCCGGCAGCATTGACTCTCACCTTGGGGGAGCCCGCACACTCATCTTGCCGAGTCGGATCGGCCCGGCGATGAGGGAGTCAGCGTGGAAGAAATCAGCATCGGAGAGTTCGCACGGCGGTCCCGCCTTTCGCTGAAGGCACTCCGTCTCTACGACGAACGCGGGGTGCTGGTGCCTTCGCGCGTCGATCCCGCGTCTGGCTATCGCTACTACGACATGGCCCAGCTCGAGCAGGCGCGCCTGGTGGTGATGCTGCGCCAGTTGCAGTTGCCGCTCGCGGCGATCAAGGAGCTGCTCACATGCGATCCGGCCGATGCGGCCGAACGCGTCGCCGAGCACTGGCGCGACGCCGAGGCGGCCCACGACGCGCGGCGCGAGCTGGCCGACCACCTCGTCAGCAGGTTGAGCGGAAAGAGGTCCGTCATGTACGAGGTCGCCACCCGGGAGATACCCGGGCGGAGCCTGCTCTGTCTCAAGCGCAACGTCGCCGAGCAGGAGATGTGGGCGTTCGGCAAGGAGTTCATCGCGATCCTGCGGGAGCGCCCGCTCCCGAAGATCGAAGGACGAGAAGGCGCGGCGTTCTGCATCTGGTGGGGTCTGGTGAACGCCGACGGCGATGGCCCGATCGAATGGTGCGCGCCAGTCCCTACCGCCCAGGCGGAATCTCTCGCGTCGCACTATCCCGAGCTGACGTTGCGAACCGAGCCGGCCCATCTGGAGGCGTTCGTCGCGCTACCGGATGCGGGGGACGAGGTGGCGCACTGGCAGCTCGCCGCCGGGTCGCTGGAGGCTTGGGCGGAGGAGCCGAAGCCGGAGCACGAGGGCGATCGTCTTGCCCTCACACCCGCAGACCTCGGCCTGCGCATCACCTATCTCGCCAGCGCGCTGAGCACCGGGGAGCCCTACCGCGACATGGCCCTCCCGTTCGCGGTCGAGCGATGATCGAAGCCAACGGTCTGGTCAAGCGCTACGGCTCCACCATGGCCGTCAACGACCTGTCCTTCTCGATCCGGCCCGGCCTGGTCACCGGCTTCCTCGGCCCGAACGGCGCCGGGAAGACCACCACCATGCGGATGATCCTCGGCCTCGACGCGCCGACGCAGGGCTCGGTCACCGTAGACGGCCGCAGCTACCGCGACCTGCCGGCGCCCATGCGCGAGGTGGGCGCCCTCCTCGACGCCAAGGCGCTGCACGGTGGCCGCCGGGCCCGCGACCACCTGCTCTGCCTGGCCCAGAGCAACGGCATCCCCCGCAGCCGGGTGGACGAGGTGCTCCGCACCGTCGGTCTCGAGGGCGTGGCCAGGCGCCGGGCGAAGGGCTTCTCGCTGGGCATGAGCCAGCGGCTCGGCATCGCCTCGGCGCTCCTCGGGGACCCGGCCGTGCTCATCTTCGACGAACCGGTGAACGGCCTCGACCCCGACGGCATCCACTGGGTCCGGACCCTCATGCGGGAGCTGGCGGCCGGGGGCCGCACCGTGCTGGTCTCCAGCCACCTGATGAGCGAGATGGCCCTGACCGCCGACCACCTGCTGGTGATCGGCAAGGGCCGGCTGATCGCCGATACCAGCGTGGACGAGTTCGTACGGTCCAGCTCCCAGCAGTCGGTACACGTCCGCAGCCCCCAGGCGGCCGAGCTGGCCGCCCGCTGCCGCGAGGCCGGCGCCACCGCTCAGGCCGGGATCGACCCCGACGTCATCGAGATCACCGGGATGGACAGCGCCGAGGCGGGAAAGCTGGCCGCCGCCCACGGCATCACCCTGTTCGAGCTCATCCCCGTCCGAGCCTCGCTGGAGGAGGCGTTCATGGAACTGACCAGAGACAGCGTGGAGTACCAGGCGGCCGGGGCGACCGGGGCGACCCGATGACCGACGCCACGATCGCCCCCGCCGGCCCGGACCACCGGGCGGCCTTCCGTCCAGCCACTTTCGCCGACGTGCTGCGCTCGGAGTGGACCAAGCTCCGTTCGGTCCGGTCGACTTTCTGGGCGCTGGCCGTGACCGTCGTGCTCGGCATCGGCCTGGGGGCCGTCATCAGCGCGGCCACCGCCCACGGCTACGCCAGGAGCAGCGTCTCCGCCAAGCTGAGCTGGGACCCGACCAATATCAGCCTGTCGGGGATGGTCATCGCCCAGCTGGCCATCGCCGCGCTCGGGGTGCTCTGCATCAGCTCCGAGTACTCGTCCGGGATGATCCGCACCAGCCTGATCGCCGTCCCGAAGCGAGGCCGGGTACTGGCAGCCAAGTCGCTGGTCTTCGCCGCGGTGATCTTCGTCGTGGGCGAGGCCACCAGCTTCGTGGCGTTCTTCGTGGGCCAGGCCCTCATCAGCGGCCACGCCCCGCACGCGGCGCTCGGCGATCCCGGGATAGCCCGGGCGGTGGTAGGAGCGGGGCTGTACCTGACCGCCCTGGCGGTCCTCAGCGTCGCCGTGGGGACCTTGCTCCGGCACCCGGCCGCCGCCATCGCCTGCATGGTGGGCGTCCTGTTCGTCCTGCCCGCGATCGCCCAGGCGCTGCCGGACTCGTGGCGGAACCCGGTCAACGAGTTCTGGCCGACCCAGGCCGGGGGCCAGCTCGCCAGCGTCCACATCTCCGCCCACACCCTCCAACCCTGGCCCGGCTTCGGCGTGATGTGCCTGTTCGTCGCCATCGTGTACGCCATCGCCCGGACGCTGCTTGACCGCCGGGACGCATGATGGCGGTCAGGGCGAACGCCCAGCTCAAGACCTCGGTTACCCAGCGGGCACGCGGTCTGCGGTCCCATCCTCGGCGATGGCACTAGGAGTGGTCTAGCTGGATCCCCCTAGCAGGCAGTTTCTGCATTGAATTGCCATTGAAATTACAGTTTCCCCTGTGACCGGTCATGCCGCATTGAGTGGCTGGTTGGCATCCGGCTGCGGCTCCCACGAGCACCGCGAGTGCGAAGATCAGCGCTCCTATCCGCTTTTTCACCATTTCAGTCTAGGCATGGCGGCTCTCATCCTCATCCGCCGGTCCTGTCCTGCTCGTCCCCTGCCTTCCTCACCCGCTGGGCTGTCGAAGCCATCGCGAAGCGACGCCCGGAGGACCGCCTAGACGCGATGCCCGGATGGCCAGGCAAGGACCTCAGCGCTGCAAGCCCTAATGAGGACGCGATCGTCACAGCAAGAGTGGACATGGGGCAGGCGCTTCAAGATCGTGGGTCGTGTTGGGCGGTATACCCCCAAAAAAAACCAACAAAAAGGGGGCCGCCCTTTACGCACCC
>Ga0307478_10004193_pt1 | contig 10344 bp, 12 predicted proteins | sample atmos_gasesECM4C_2_FD_203713 | JGI IMG/M metagenome (GOLD analysis project Ga0307478, IMG submission 203713) | Hardwood forest soil microbial communities from Morgan-Monroe State Forest, Indiana, United States - atmos_gasesECM4C_05 | ecosystem: Environmental > Terrestrial > Soil > Temperate...
GGGCCGCGCTGGTCGGCGAGCTGGGCGCGGCGGTGGAGCACAATGAGGCCGCCCGCGCGGTCGCGATAGAGATCGGCACGCTCAGCACGATCGGCATGTACCACGCGTTCCTCAATGAACTCGCGCTGCTGCGCGGCACCATTGCCCCCGAGGCGGGGCGAGCGGCAATAGCGATGCTGCAGCAGGCGCCGAGCATTGCCCTGGTTCGGATCTTCATCCCGCTCGTCCACGCGCTGCGCGGCGATCATGACCTGGCGCGCGCCACGTTCGAGGAGTTCCGGCACATGCCGGGGACCATCGAGGTCGGACCGCGGTGGGCCGCGCTGGTTAACCACATCGGGTTCGTCGCGCTGCTGCTTGACGACACCGACACCGCCGAGCGCGTGTACCAGGAGGTGTCCGGGCTCCCGCCTGGCTACATGGCCGACGGCTCCGGCGTCGTGTTCTGCGGCGGCGCAACGGAGCGAGTGGGCGGCGACCTCGCCCTGGCTACCGGCCGGGTTGACGAGGCGATCGGTCACTACACCACTGCCATCGAGATGAACGCGCGGATCGGCGCCCGGCCGTTCCTCGCGCTGAGCCGGCTTGGCCTGGCCAAGGCGCTGGTCGCCAGGGGCGTGGCCGGGGACCTGCCCGCCGCCCGCGCCCTGGTCGCGGAGGCCGCCGCGGAGTTCCGGCGGCTCGACCTGCCTGGCCCGCTGGCCGCCGCCGACACCCTGCTCACCCGCATCGACGCCGCGGCGAGCGCGGCCAACCCGCTGTCCCGCCGGGAATCTGAGGTTGCGTCGCTGATCGCGCTCGCGATGTCCAACCGGCAGATCGCCGAGCGGCTCGTGCTGTCCGAACGCACCGTGGAAACCCACGTCCGCAGCATCCTGGCCAAGCTGGGCTACTCCACAAGGACCGAGATCGCTACCTGGTCGCTGCGCCGCGCCGCCTTTTTAGCCTTTAGCCGTGCCTACCGCTTGGCGTGCCTACGGCTTGCGGGCCTTCCAGACTTCTTCGCATGGCCATCGCCGCGCCCAGTCGAGGGTGACGAACGGATACGTGGTGGTGGCGCCGGGCCCGGGCCGCAGCTCGAGGAGATCTTCCACCTCCAGGTCGCAGCCGCGCAGCAGCCGGATCATGTCGCCGTGGCCGAGGTGGAACTCCACCGACTCATCATCGGGCCATTCGAACCGGTGCATGCCGAAGAACGGCCGCAGCAGCCGGTCGGTGGCGGGCTGATCTTCGGCGTCCGGCACGGTGAGCATCAGCAGCACCGAGTTCAACAGAAAGATCAGCTCACCGCCGGGTCGCAGCAGCCGGGCGGCCTCGGGAATCCAGCGGTATGGATCACACCAGATGCTGGCGCCGTATTCGGAGATCGCCAGGTCGAAGCTGGCGTCGGCGAAGGGCACCCGTTCGGCGCTGGCGTGGACGAGCGGGAACCGCAGCCCGAACCGGTCCTGCAGCTGACGGGCGGTGGCCAGTTGCGCCGCGGAGTTGTCCAGGCCAGCCGACCGCGCGCCGCGGCGGGCCAGCCAGGCCGAGATGTACCCGGTGCCGCAGCCCAGCTCGATGCTGTGCCGGCCGGCCACGTCAGCGGGCAGGAGGCCGACCTGTGCCTCAGGGATGTTCCACAGGCCCCAGCTCGGCTCGGCCGCGGCCCACCGGCGCAGGCCCGGTCCCGCGTAGTCGGCCGCCCACCGGTCCCACGCTGCACGATTGCGCAGCACATGATCAGCGGTCCCAGTCACAGCCGTCAGCATGGGTGCCTGTCCGCCACGTCGTCAACTCAATATCCTCGACGCCGTGATCGCACTCGGCGGCGTTACCGGCCTGGCTATGCCGGGTCGTCGTCTGCCATGTAGGAGTGGCCTGGCCAGTACGGCCATTCCTCGAACCAGGCGGCACGGCCGTCACCGGCGAACCGGATGACCCACAAGTCGCGGTATTCCTGGTCAGGCGGATCTCCGTAGTGGACCTCGGCCCGGACCACCGCCACCCGTTCGTCGACCGCAACGATGTCGGTGGTCATCGTGAAGACCTCGTCCGGGTCCTCTCGTTCCTCCTCCCACATCCGCTTGATCGCGTCCAGGCCGGTAACGGGCTGTTCGTAGGGGGACTGCGAGTAGACGGCGTCGCTGGTGAACAATGCCGCCAGGCCATCGGCGCCCGGCGCCCGCCACGCGGTCTCGTATCCCGCCAGCCACTTGCCCACCGATTCACGGTCAATCACCTGCCTCATGATGCCCCTGCCGCCGCGCCGGCCAACCGGTGGGGTCCCGGCGGTGGGATCATGTGCGCGTGCCGGACGACAACCTTTCCTGGCCTGAGGTCGCTGTGCGCCTTGCCGCCGCGCGTAGCTACTGGCTGTGCACCACGACGCCCTCGGGTGCCCCGCACGCGGCCCCGGTGTGGGGAGTGGTGCTGGACGGCACCCTGTACCTGTACACCGAGCGCCGCACCGTGAAAGCTCGCAACCTCGCCGCCGACCCGCGCCTTGTGGTGCACCTGGAAAGCGCTCAGGACGTGCTGATTGTGCGCGGCACCGCCGAGGATATTGGAACCCCTTCCCAGGTCCCCGAGGTGGTGGCGGCCCTGTCGGCGAAATACCCCAGCGCGGAGGACCGGCAGTACCTGCCGGCCGCCGACCCCGCTTTCGACGTCGTCTACGCCATCAGACCGCAGTCGGCGAGGATATGGCGCCTGCCCGATTTCGAGGGCTCACAGCGCGGGTGGAGATTGCCGCCCGGGCCGTAGGACCCCCAGAATGGGCGGGTGCCGTATTTCGCCGGGCCGGTAGCCGACGAGCGCGACGCGCTGTTGACCTTTCTGGCGGTGCCACGCGCGGCGCTGCGGGCAGCGGTGTTCGGGCTGACCGACGAGCAGGCGCGCAGCCGTCCGGCCGCCAGCGCCCTGTGCCTGGGCGGGCTGGTCAAGCACGCAGCCCGCACCGAGCGCCGGTGGGTTGTCGCCGGCATAGCCGGGCAGCCGCTGCCCGGACTGTGGCCGATCGAGGACTGGCCGGCCGACTTCCAGCTGACCGGGGAGGAGTCTCTGGACGGCGTGCTCGGTTACTACGCCGAGACAGCGGAGCTCACCGCGCGGATCGTCACGGCCATCGGTGACCTCGGGCAGCCGTCGGCAGTCAACCCGGAGCAGTCGGTCCGCTGGGTGCTCTTCCACCTGATCCAGGAGACCTCGCGCCATGCCGGGCACGCCGACATCATCCGCGAGGCGCTCGACGGCAGGCGCGGCGGCCAACTGCTGGATGCCTACGAAGCCGGATAGATGGCAGCGATCCGGCCCGGAACCCCCGCTGACCTGCCGGCATGCTCCGGTGTCTATCGTCGGGCGTCGTTGTCCAACACAGGCGACCGTGACAACCTGCTGGCACACCCGGAGTACCTGATCCTGGGACCCGAGGGACTGGCCGAGGGCCGCATGTACGTCGCTGAGGAGGACGGTTCCGTAGTCGGCTTCGCCACCTGGGCCGAGGAGCCTGGCGGCACCATCGAGCTGGAAGACGTGTTCGTTGACCCGGACTGGAGGCGGCGCGGGATTGCCACTGCCCTGCTCGGCCACGTCGTGGACGTCTTGCGGGCACGGGGCGTCCGGCACCTGGAGGTGACCGCCAACCCTCATGCGGAGGGGTTTTACAGCGCCGCGGGATTCACCGACTGCGGCGTGGCCGAGACGGTCTTCGGTCCCTCGCCTCGCAAGCGGCTGACGATCGACTGATGATGGGACCACGTTCGCCTGGAAAGGAGCCTTGATGGACAACCGATTCGAGGTCACGGTGAGTGCTGGGACCATGAGGTCGGACTCCAGCGCCGCCGTTCGCTTCCCGCACCGATGGACCCCCGGCGGCGTCACCGTGGAGGCCGATTTCACTGGCGCGCATCTGCTGCATCTCGCGGCGGCCGGCTGCGTCCTGAATGACATCTACCGCGAAGCCGAGTCGTTGGGAATCGACGTGAACGGGGTCCGCGTGACCGCCGCGGGCGGGTTCGACACGACGACCTGGGAGTCCACGGGCATCGACTACTCGGTCGAAGTCAGCTCCGATGCCTCCGCCGATAAGCTCGCGCGCCTGCTCGAGGTGGTGGATCAGGTGGCGGAGATTCCGCAGGCCATCCGAGCCGGCGCCAGCGTCCGGCGGGCCAGTTGAGGTTCACGCGGCCATGAGCAGCGACGTAGCCTACGGCCGGCCGGCTGCCGCGCCGCCCGCCCGCACCGGTGCGCCCTACTGGATGGAAGGGTGAACTTCGTGACGCCCGAACCTCACGATCCCCGGGATCCGCTAGGTCTCGCGAGTGACGCACCGCTGCTGGATGGCTGGCTGCGGTTCGGCGCTGCTGTCCGTGAGGGCACCACGATGCCGTTCACGATCCCGGGCCACAAGCAGCGTACGCACCTCGTGGGCGACGTGGTGCGCGGTGATGTGCCGCTGTATGCGGGCCTGGACACCATGAAGCAGGACGGTGGGTTGCTGGTGAAGGCCGAACAGCGGGCAGCGGCCGCCTGGGGCGTGGACTGGTGTCGGCTGTCCGTCGCCGGCGCAACGCACGCCAATCAGGCCGCTGTTCTCGCCCTCGGCAGACCCGGGCAGGACGTCGTCATCACCCGTGCCCTCCATCGCTCGCTGCTGCTCGGCATCGTGTTGGCCGGACTGCGGCCAGTGTGGGTCCGGCCCGAACTGGACGCCGCCACCGGGCTGCCCGGTGCCGTGCCAGTCGCCGCCGTCGAGGCCGCACTCGCCGCGCACCCCGGCGCCTGCGGCGTCGTGCTCGGCGATCCGTCGTACATCGGTACGCGCTCCAACGTCGCGGCGCATGCGGCAGCCGCGCACGCCGCCGGCGTGCCGCTCGTCGTGGACGCCGCCTGGGCGGCCTATTTCGGATTCTCCCCTGCGGTGCCGTCGCACGCGCTCACCCTCGGCGCGGATGCCCTCATCACTAGCGCGCATAAGACGTTGCCGGCGTGGAGCCAGGCCGCGCTGCTGCTCGCCCGCACCCGGCGATCCGGCGGCCTGCTCGACCCCGACCGGCTGGAGCGCGGCTTCGACGCCACCCACACCACCAGCCCGGCCGGAGCGATCCTCGCCAGCACGGACGCCGCCCGGGCGTTGCTACAGCACCACGGTGCCGACCTGATTGGCCGGCTCGTCGAGTTGGTGCGGGACGCCCGCGAGCGGCTCGCCGCCGTGCAGGGGCTCGCCGTCGTGACTGACCGCCCGGACGGGCACCCCGCCGGACCGCTCCACGTCGACCCGGCCAAGCTCGTCGTGCTGCTCGCCGGTACCGGCGCACACGGGCACGCCGTCGAAGCAGACCTGCTCGCCGCAGGTATTCCCCTGGAAATGGCCGATCGTGACGTTCTGATCCCCATGGTGACGCTGTCGGACGACAAACCCTCCGTGGCGCGCCTGGTCGACACCTTGGTGGCCGCTATCGAGAAGCACCGCGGCGCACCGCGGAAGACTGCCCCGGCCGCTGCGTGGACCGCCGAGCCAGCCACCGCGACCGACCCTCGCAGCGCATTCTTCGCCCGCCACGAGACCGTTTGCGCGGCAACCGCTGTAGGCCGGGTGAGCGTCGAACTGATCGCTCCGTACCCGCCGGGCATCCCCGTCCTCGCACCAGGAGAGGTGATTTCCGCGGCCGCGCTCAACGCACTCCAAGCTACGCTCGCCGACGGCGGTCGTATCGCCTACGCTGCCGATCCGACCCTGGCGACCCTCCAGGTCATCGCCCGCTAGCCCCGCCGCGGCGTCCTTACTGGCGATTGGATTGCCGCTAAGCGGCGTGAAGGCAGGCCGGATCGGCGCCGAGGCGGCGGGACGTGAACGGTAGCATCTGTGGACAGGGACAGCTACCCGTGGGTGCCGGTCCATGAGTGAGGCAAGCTCCGTTCATCGTCGATTAGGAGCCACCGACATGACCCTCTTCCAAAGAGCGCACGACATACTCGCGGCCAAGACCAACAAGGCGCTCGACGCCGCGGAGCAGCCCGACGAGATGCTGGATCTGTCCTACGAGCAGATGCTCGATCAGCTCACCAAGGTCCGCCAGGCCCTGGTTACCGTCGCCGCCTCGCGCAAGCAGATCGAGCTGCAGGAACAGCAGCTGCAGCATTCGGCTGATCACCTTGAAGAGCAGGCCAAGGCGGCACTGGGGCTTGGCAAGGAGGACCTGGCACGGGAGGCCCTGCAGCGCAAGGCGGCGGCCCAGACGCAGATCGACGGCATGGAATCGCAGCACCAGCAGCTCAACGAGGAACAAGAGAAGCTCGAGCAGACGCTGGCGGCGCTGCAAGAGAGGGTCAACCAGTTCCGGACGCAGAAGGAGACACTGAAGGCCCAGTACACCGCGGCGAACGCGGAGGCCTCAGTGAACGAGAGCGTCGCCGGAATCTCCAGCACGCTCGGGGATTCGGGCGCGGCGTTGCAGCGAGCCCAGGACAAGATCGCCAACATGCAGGCGCGGGCCGGTGCGCTGGACGAACTGCTCCAGTCTGGCGTGCTTGAGGATGTCGGCGGCGACACCGACGACATCCAGAAGGAACTCGACGAGGCCGGATCGTCGGCCGACGTGGACCGCGAACTCGCCGCGCTCAAGGCCCAGATCGGCCCCGCCAGCCCGGTGCCGGAGCTGCCAGCGGCTGATCGTTAGCGGATTACGCGTGGAAGGTCGTGACGGGCACCCCTGCAACCGTGGCTATCGCGGGTGCGGCGCAGCGGGTGGCCGACAGGTTACGACGCAGGCCGGGAGCCGGATCACGCTCAGCGGCTGGGCCTGGCCGGTGCCGGTGCCGGTGCCTGCTGCCGCGGGGAGATCATGTCCGGGCCTGGTCGGGGCGGGGGCCCGCTGCGGGTCACTGGCCGGCGGCCGGGGATTGGGGTACTTAGGGCGGGGGTACCAGTAGGCGCAAAGACGGTGGCGTGCCGATGCGCGGGAGGGCCGGATGCGGATCAGTGATGTGCTTCGCGTCAAGGGCGCGCACGTCGTCACCGTCGCCCCGGACACGACGGTGCGGCGCCTGCTGGCGGTGCTGGCCGAGCACCGGATCGGCGCGGTGGTCATCTCGGCTGATGGCGCCTCGGTCGACGGGATCGCCAGCGAGCGGGACATCGTGCGGGCGCTGGCCGTGCGCGGCGCGGCGGTGATGTCGGCGCCGGTCACGGCTATCGGCACCGCCGATGTGCACACCGTCACGCCGGACACCGCGCTGGAGGACGTCGCGCGGATGATGACCGAGCGGCGGGTGCGGCACGCGCCGGTCGTGGCGGACGGCGCGCTGCGCGGCATCGTGAGCATCGGCGATGTGGTGAAAAGCCGCATCGACGAGCTGGAAACGGAGCGGGCCGCGCTGACCGACTACATCACCGGCACCCGCTAGCACCCCGGATCCGGCCGCGGTGATCAGGACATGCCTCACTGCTGTGCAGTCTCCTACGATGGCCGGGTGACGACGAGTTCTTGGCGACCGGTCGTCCTTCGCAACGGCGTCGACATCGAGGATCCCCTGAGGGTCGTGCTCGGCGTCGCCAAGGCACCGGGGCGGTTCGATGCCGGTGACCCGTCGCGGCCGGCGTCATTCGGCGAGCCGGACCTCAGGCTGGCGAACCGGGGCGGCGCCCGCATCTCAGCGGCCCAGATCGCGGCGATCCTCGAGCGGCGCCCTGTGATCGAGCGCGCCCTCCGGGCGATTCCTCCCGGTGCTTCGCTGTCAGCAGAGGTGAACTCCGTGCCCTGGGTGCTGCTGAGGGAACTCTTCGGCGCGTTCGCGGGGATCTGGGGGGTCGGCTTGGCGAAGATGACCAAGGCGCTGTATCCGAAGCGCCCGGCGCTGATCCCGATGCTCGACAGCACGGTTCAGAACTACCTGCGAGACGACGACCCCGGCGTCCAGGCTCCGTTCGCAGAGCGCGCGCTCGATCTCGTCGGCGGCTACCAACGCGACCTGGACCGGAATCGGGCGGCGATACGAGCGGTCCGGCAGGAACTCACACGACGTGGGTACGGACTCACCGAGGTGCGGATCCTGGACATGCTGATCTTGTCCACCCAGGCCGCGGACTGACCGGCTCGCCCTGCACCCCGGCGCAGGAGGCTCACCACCGCTTGTATCCGAGCGCACGGTCAATAACCTCCCTATGCGGTACCACCCTCCTCTAGCCGAATAGCGGACGTTGCGTCCTCGCATGTCTATGCGCTGGCCTGGATGCTGTCGGTGGCTTGCGGACGCGTACAGATCGTCTAATTTGGCGTGCCGGCACCCGGTCACTGTCCCGCTATGCGTCGTACTTATTCGGCCCCGGCGTCCCGGAAAGGCAGTAGAACACGATGAGCGTGATGGTGCCGATGAGCGGGATGAAGCCGATGAACCACCAGAACCCGCTCTTGCCGGAGTCGTGCAGCCGCCGGACCGACAGGCTGAGGGTCCCGATGGCGACGAGCGCATAGATGATGTACTGGATGGCGACGGCATGGGCCGCGTTCCCGATGATGCCGCCTATCACGTCGATGATGATGGCGCCGATGAAGAACCACCAGAACGCGGATCGTGAGGCGCGGCCGTGGAAGGTGACGATGTTCTTGAAACCTTCGGAGATCGCCTCCCCGAAGCCGACGGGCCCGCCTTGCAGGTAGCCCCGCTGGCTGGGGTCCCAGCCGCCTTGCGGCTGCCCGTAACCGCCTGACGGGTCCTGCGGGTACGGCTGGTAGGCGCTGCTCATGAATATCCTCCGTTTTTATCCCCCGGTTTTCAGGGCTTCCTGCTGGCCAACGCGGCCGCTTCGGGTCTGGGCCGTCCGGATTGCCCGATCCACCGGCCGTGTCGGTCATACTCCAAGTGTGCGCGCTGGAACCTCGCGGGAGCTAGGGGCGCGGGCAGCTCGCGTTCGCGCTAGCCAGCGTGTGTTGAGATTCCTTAACATCTGGTAACGCTAATAGAGTGGGCATATGGCGGAACCAGGAGACTACAAGATCAATTATGAGCCGTTGTTCGGTCCGCTTCAGCTCATCGACGTTGGTGAGGCGATCAAGAGGGCGGACCACCCCTGGTACAACCAGACCCTGATAGAGGTTGGCGGTGTCTTGCTCCGCCTGGGTGTGTTCGCGGGTGGCGAGTACCACTGGCACAAGCACCAGGAGCAAGACGAGTTCTTCTACGTCATCGACGGTCGCCTGCGTATCGAACTCGAAGGTCGTGACCCAGTGGAACTGGCTGCCGGCATGGCATTCTCGGTTCCGCGCGGGATGCTGCACCGTCCGGTGGCACTTGAGCCCACGCAGGTGCTGATGATCGAGGAATCCGGAGTAGCAGTCACCGGCGATTGACCGGCCGCGACAGAGCCCGGTGCGTACAAAGCAATCCGTTATGCGCAGTCGGAGTCACGAATTCCTGTGGGCATTCATGTTCGGCCGCAAGACGCCCAGGCCCAACGTGAAGGCCCCGTACCGGTGCCCGCCCGCGAGGACGGCGGCGCGGGCGGCGCGCCGCCTCGCCGGTGAGTTTTCTACATGCGGCCTTCACAGGGACTGCACGGCGATTTCACGCATCGCCGATAGGTATGGCTAACCACCGATCAACGGCACAGCCCGTGCGCCGGGCATATGCGCCCTGGCGCGAGCGACGGGGGTCGGCGGGCAGGACATAGGCTGCGCTGGTACCCGGGGCCGTCGCTGACGGCCGCCGGGACGGCCCCGGCGGCCGAGGTTCAACACAAGCAAGGGAAGCATTCCGAGATGATGCCTCTTCCTGTCGTGCTGGCCGTCGACGAGGGCCGGGACGCCCTCGGTACCGTCGAGGCTCAGCTGATTCAGCGGTACGCCCATGACTATCGCGTCGTCTGCCTGGGCGATCCAGGCGTGGCGCTGCAGAAGCTGACGGAGCTGGCGCACGCCGGAGAGGATGTAGCGCTGGTACTCGCCAGGATGCCGTGGCCGGTTGTTGCCCGCGGCGGGCTACTTGAGCGTGTCCGGGAGCTCCACCCGCACGCAAAGCGCGCGCTGCTGGTTCCGCCAGATGTCTGGGCGGACAAGTCGACCGCGGACGCGGTACGCGCCTCGGTCGGCTCCGGCGGCGCGGACTACTACGTGGTCAGGCCGGCAGGCTCGCCGGATGAGGTCTTTCACGAGGCCGTTTCGAGTTTTCTCCTGGAGTGGGCGACCGAGCGACGCATCGTGCCGCACACCGTCCACATCGTCGGCGAGGCCTGGTCGGGCAGAGCCTACGAGCTCAGGGAGGTCTTCGGGCGATGCGCGGTCCCGCACGCCTTCTGCCTCGCGGACTCGGATGAAGGACGTGAGTTCCTGGCCAAGGCAGGCCCTCACGCGAAGCTTCCGCTCATGG
>Ga0307478_10004196_pt1 | contig 10342 bp, 7 predicted proteins | sample atmos_gasesECM4C_2_FD_203713 | JGI IMG/M metagenome (GOLD analysis project Ga0307478, IMG submission 203713) | Hardwood forest soil microbial communities from Morgan-Monroe State Forest, Indiana, United States - atmos_gasesECM4C_05 | ecosystem: Environmental > Terrestrial > Soil > Temperate...
AAAGGAAACTTTTCGAACGTGGCACGTTGCAAATTAAGCGGCACGCTGCTCGGCCCAACCAATCATCACGATTATCAAAAACGCCTGCGCGGATTGTTCGAACAACGCTTCAGCCGGCGAATGAATTTCAATGATTATCAACGACAGATCGAGATCGTGAGCGACCCGGCGTTGGTCGAGCAATGGAAAGAAGAAACCCGCAAAATCACGACTTTCACAGCCCTGGGTGAAGAAACATCAGCTTCGTTCGCGTCTGCTCGCGAGGCCGAGCGCCATTTTCGGCAAAATCATTTACCCGGTTTGATTCGCAGCGTTCAGGAATCAATCATCGATGGACCGACGAGTCGTCGTTTGACCGACCGTGCCCTCCATCGCCTGGTTGAAAGCGAATGGGCGCGGCAGACCCGCTCGCCGGCGCCTATGATACAGGAGCTAGCGGGGCAGTTTCGGCAAAGCGGCTTATATGTCTTTCGGCACCGGCGCGGAATGGTCTTCGTCTCGCCGATTCGCCTGCGCCCATTCGCCTCCGACGCGGCCGTGTCGCCATCAATCAAGGCGATTATCGAGGTCCTGCGTGCCGCCTCTGGGAGCAATCGCAAGGAACTTGCTGATAAGTTAATTGTTGATCTTGCCGGTAATGAGTTAGAACGGTCGAAACTCGCGCTCGCGTCGGATCTGCATTGGCTCATCAGCGAAGGTCACGTGATTGAATTCAACGATGGCTCGCTCGATTTGCCACGAGGCAAGGCATCGAAGCCGGCTGAAGAAAAGCGACCAGAGAGCGACCTCGAGGTTAATCATTCGCCGTCTGACGCTTCTGCCGGGGCGGTAGGAGGAAGCAAACCAGCGGCTGAGCCAGCAGCGTCTACGGCTTATTCGCCGACAACTTTGAGCGAAAGCGTCGAATCAGCGGCGTCGTAACGCACGATTTCGTTTCGCGCGTCCAAAACGAGGATTCGCGGCCGGTGAGTCGCGGCTTCTTGGGGTGTGCAGCGAGCAAAACTCATGATCGTGACGCGGTCGCCGATTTTTCCGAGATGCGCCGTTGCACCATTGAGCTCAATGACACCTCGGCGCACAGGATCGCGTATCGCGTAGGTCTCGAAGCGCTTGCCGTTGTTCAGGTTACCCACAAGAATCTTCTCGTAATGGAGCAAGCCAACCATTTCGGCAAGGTCCGACGAAATTGTCAAACTGCCCTCGTAATCAACACTTGCGCCGGTGACGGTGGCGCGATGAATTTTCGATTTAAGCAGCGTCAGTTGCATCGGCAAGGAGGGTCGATCGGATTCCGTTGTTTCTTTGCCAGAACTGCCGCCGCCAAACCGAGGCGCCCACCCGGTCTAAATAAGCCCCGTTTTTTTCAGCGCGGCATAGGCGCCGTTCTTGTTGAGTGTCTTCAATCCGCGCGCCGTTATCCGTAAACGGACAAATTTTTTCAGTTCCGGCACCCAAATGCGATGTTCATGCAAATTGGGCGCAAAAACACGCGGCACGTTCTTTGTCACGTGCCGGCCGACGCCACCTTTTTTCTTGGCCATACCTCGGCGATGAATGACGCTGCCACGCATGGGTCTTGACCCGGTAATACTACAGACTCTTGACATAATGACGAAAAGTCGCGCAACTTGGCGTGGTCCGCTCGTTAGGTCAAGTGAATCTTGAACGGCAGGCGCGTCCGGAGGTCAAACTTGACTCATCCATGGCCTAGGTGCGGAAGATCGACAACTGTATTTGAGGCATGACTCAAAAAAATAACCACAAGTTGCGGATTGGAATTGTTGGAGCGGGCGGCATTGTGCGCACGCGCCATTTGCCGGCGCTCAAGAACAATCCCGACGTCGATATCGTTGCGGTTTCCAATTCGAGCTACGAAAGCGGAGAGAAATTTTGCCGGGAAGAGCTGCCGCACGCGACGCCGATGCGGAACTGGGCCGACCTCCTGGCCATTCCCGATCTCGATATTATTTGGATCGGCACGACGCCTTACATGCATTCGGCCGTGACAATTTCTGCGTTGGAAGCGGGCAAACACGTTTTCTGCCAGGCGCGCATGTCGATGGACTTAGCCGAAGCCCAGGAGATGCTGGCGGCATCGAAGCGGTATCCGGAATTAGTGACCATGCTTTGTCCGCCGCCCTACGGGATGAGGGCCGATCTCCTGGTGAAGAAGTTGCTAGCCGAGAATTATCTCGGTCGCCCGCATCATGTGCGGCTACAGAGTTTCACAAAGGCATATCTCGATCAGGATGCCTCGGCGCATTGGCGACAACGGATTGAGATCAGCGGACTGAACGTGCTCACCCTAGGGATTTACGTCGAGGTGTTGCAGCGCTGGCTTGGCGATATCATCGGGGTTTTCGCACGAGGGAAGATCATCGCGCCGATTCGCCAGGGTTATGAGGTGATTGTTCCGGACTTGCTTACGATTCTTTGTTCCTTTGAAAACGGCGCAGAAGGCGTGCTCGAATTTAGCGGCGTGAATGCGCACGCCTCCGGCGATCGGCTCGAAATTTACGGTGACAAGGGAACGCTCGTTTACGATTTTGCGACGGACATTGTTCAGAGCGGCAAAGTCGGTGACAAAGATTTGCGAGTTGTCGATCTAACGCCCGACTTGGTGACGGAGTGGGGAGTGGAGGACGATTTCATCGCCGCGGTGAAATCGAAAGGCCGCGTGCGGCCACACCCGGATTTTGAGGACGGTCTGCGTTACATGCGTGTTGTTCAGGCCGTGGCTGATTCGCGCTCGCGCAACGAGTGGGTAGCGATCAGGAAGTAGGTCTTTCGACCATTGCCCGTTTGCAGGAAGCGGTTTCAGGTTATGTCGCCTTCGCACGACGAAGTTGTGGCCACTGTCGAAGCAAGCTTTCCAAAGGAGAGATGGGCTCGCCTGCTGGAACTACTCGATAGATATGGAGCGGAATCGCACGAGCGCGAACGGGAGCGGGTCCAGCTGGCCGTCTTGAAGCTGAGCGCCGGAAGCGAAGAGAAGGTGCGCGAGTACATGGTAGTGGCTAAGCGTGATTATCGCGACGTGTTATTCTGGGCGGAATACCCCGAGGAATCGAGATTGGACACGCCAGAGAAAAGGCTAAGGGTGAGAAAAATGTTCGAGAGATTTGGAATCAAGCCGGAAGATATTTGATCCTGAGTTACCCCGAGGAGCACGAACCAACTCCGTTCCCAGAAACGTGTGAATCGGAATCAAATCCACGATTTCTTCAGCAGCCAGACTTTCACCACTTGTGTCAAAGCGACGTAGCAAAGAAGGGTGAGCAGCAGCAGCAGCCAGAAGAAGGGCGGCAAGGGGACGAATCCCAAAAACGCGGCTAAAGGCGAAAACGGGAGCAACGCCCCGATTGCCATGATGACCAAGGTGGTAACCGTCAGTTGCCAGCTGGCGCGTGATTGAACGAACGGAATCAGGTTCGTGCGAATCACGTGAACGATGAGCGTTTGCGTCATCAACGATTCAACGAACCAACCCGTGTGGAATAGGGCGGCGGCATAGCTGGCGTCTGGTGTCGTGGCCTTGGCAAAGCGTGCGGCCAACTGTATCGGCGGCGCCAGATTGATGTGGTTGCATTTGAAGATGAACCACATCATCGCGTAGGTCGTGTAATCGAAAATCGAACTGATCGGACCGATGAAGACGATAAACTTCGCGATCTCGCCCATGCTCCACGGCCGCGGCTTGGCTGTTTGTTGCGGTCCGACATTATCGGTTGGAATCGGCACCTGGGAGAAATCGTAGAGGAGATTATTTGAAAGCACCTGGATCGGTGCCATCGGCACGTACGGTAGCCAGGCGCTTGCCCCAATGACGCTGAACATATTTCCGAAGTTCGAACTCGCGCCCATGCGAATGTATTTCAAGATGTTGACAAACACCTTGCGCCCTTCGAGCACCCCTTCCTCCAAAATCATTAAGCTCTTTTCTAAGAGGATCATGTCCGCGGATTCCTTCGCGATGTCGACGGCGTTATCCACTGAGATCCCTACGTCCGCGGCGCGCAGCGCGGGCGCGTCATTGATACCGTCGCCCATGAATCCGACGACGTGCCCTCCTTTTTGCAGGGCTCTGACAACGCGCTGTTTGTGTGAAGGCGAAAGACGCGCAAAGACGTCCGTTGTTTCCACCGCTTCGGCGAGATCTGCGTCGGACATTGACTCCATTTGCCTGCCGAGCAGAATTCTTTCCGCGTTGATCCCAACCTCGTTACAAACCTTCCGCGTAACCAAGTCGTTGTCTCCGGTCAACACTTTCACGGTCACGCCATTTTGCCGCAAAGCCGTGATCGCCTCCGCCGCAGTCTCTTTGGGCGGGTCGAGAAACGCGATGTAGCCGGTCAGAACCAGATCACATTCGTCGGCTTTGGAATAGCTAGCCCGGTCGTCCAATTTTTTCGTGGCCACAGCCAGCACGCGAAGGCCATCTTCGTTTAAACTGTTGACCTGTTCGAGAAGGTCGCCTACCAGAATGGGCTCCATTTCAAGAATTTCGCCTTCGCTCTCGAAGTGGGTACATTTGGCAAATACCGCTTCGGGCGCGCCTTTGGTCAGCAGTTGTCGCTCGCCATTCGGCCCGGCCACCGCGACTGACATCATGCGCCGCGAAAAGTCGAACGGAATCTCATCCAACTTTACGTATCTGTGGATGCCAAGTTCGCCGTGCAGTTCCGCGTGTTTCAGCACGGCGCGATCGAGCACGTTTTTCAGGCCGGTTTGAAAATGGCTGATGAGATAGGCGTCGCGCAGGACTTCTTCGTTTTCGTTTTTGAAGACGTCGCAATAAATTTCGAGGATGACTCGATCAATCGTGAGGGTGCCGGTCTTGTCAGTACAGAGGACGTCCATGGCGCCGAAGTTCTGGATCGAGTTGAGCCGCTTCACGATGACCTTCTTGCGCGACATCGCCAGCGCGCCCTTCGATAAACAAACGGAAACGATCATCGGCAGCATCTCCGGCGTCAGACCGACCGCCACCGCGAGAGCAAAGAAGAACGCCTCTTTCCAATCGTGTTTGGTTAAGCCGTTGATCAGAAAAACCAGCGGCACCATCACGAGCATGAAACGAATCATCAGCCAGGTGAATTTCTTCACGCCTTTGTCGAAGGCGGTTTCGACTTGCCGCCCGGCAAGACTGCGGGCCACTTTCCCGAAATAAGTTTGCCCACCCGTGGCGACTATTGCCGCCGTAGCCGAACCGCTCTCGACACTAGTGCCTAGAAAACAAAGGTTCGTGCGCTCAATAGCGGATACATTTTCGCGCGCATCCGGCACATCGGTTTTCTCGACCGGCAGAGATTCGCCAGTGAGCGTGGCTTGGATGACGAAGAGATCTTTTGCGGAAATGAGGCGGACATCTCCTGGGATCATGTCTCCGGCGGATAGTTTCACGACGTCGCCGGGCACAAGATCTCGCAGTGGTATTTCTTTGGCCTGCCCATCGCGCACGACAGTGGCGGTGACCGTGATCATCGCCTTTAATTTCGCAGCCGCGTTATCGGCTCGCGTTTCCTGGACGAAGCGCAGCGACATCCCCAGCGCGACCATCAGCAGCATGATTGTGCCGGCGGCAGAATCTCCGGTGGCGAAGGACAAGATCGCCAGCACCGTCAAAAGTATGACCAGTGGATTGCGTGCCGAGATGTAAAGCCGGTGCAGCCAGCCTTCCTTCTTCTCATAAGCGACCTCATTGGGCCCGTATTTTTCGATACGGGTTGCCGCGTCGTCCTCGCTCAGACCGTTGGGAACCGTCCCGAGCATCTCGAAAACCTCTTCGCCACTCATGCAGGCGGCCTGGTCCAACGGTGATGACGCCGGTACGGAAGAATGGCGTACGCCGGCCGGCCTCTTGACTTCGGGTTCTAGAGTTTTGCCGAGCATAAGCAAGTGTTTCGCGCTGAGGGCCGTCGAGTTTTAACACCGCCGTGTGTAATTCGCAATTGTTCCGCGCTTGGAATTTCTTCGAAAGTGGTCAAGATAACCCAATGCCCGCTACGCTTACCGGATCCCTGATTCAACGCGAAATCGGCCCCGACCACGTTTGTGTGCTCACCTTCGATCGACCCGATTCCGGTGCCAACATTTTCGATGCTGCCACGCTTAATGAACTAAATGAACACCTCGACATTATCGAGAAGGACCCATCGGTCCGCGGTTTAATCATTGCGTCCGCGAAAAAATCGATCTTTATCGCCGGTGCCGACCTCAAAACTCTTTTGGAACAAGCGCAATCGGGCGAACTCCGCGATTTTATTGCTGAGGGTCAACGCGTTTTTAATCGGATCACGGCATTGAAAATCCCGACAGTCGCGGCGATTCACGGAGCGTGCGCCGGGGGCGGTTACGAAGTGACCCTGGTCTGCGATTATCGTGTTGCTTCCGATGATCCGGTGACCCGGATTGGACTGCCAGAAACGACGCTTGGACTGCTTCCTTCCTGGGGCGGCTGCACCCGGCTGCCGCGTTTGATCGGGTTCGAACGTGCAGTCGAAGTGATTTTGAAAGGGAAACTTCATTCCGCTCAGGAAGCTTTGAAACTCGGGCTGATCGATGAACTCGCGTCCCGCGATCAACTTCTCGATGTTGGCAGAGGAAAACTGGCTGAAGGCAAGAGGAAACGGCCCTCACCCCAACCACCTCTCCCTGAGGGAGAGACGCGCGGCGTAGCCGGCGGTGAGAGAAAAGCGACAGGCAACGCTGCCCCCGCCCGAGCTTTGGAAGTAATCAGAAAAGGCCTAACGACCTCGATCGACGAATCGTTGAAGCTCGAGCTCGATGCCATTGTCGATCTGGGCGAAACAGAATCGACTCAGAATTTGATTCGAAATTTCTTTCTCGCGGAAAAATATAAAAAAGGAACGTCAAGAGCGCCGGCCGAAAAAGTGGTGCACGCCGCTGTAATCGGTGCGGGTGTGATGGGTTCCGGCATCGCCCAATGGCTTAGCTCCCGCGGTGTCACAGTCATTTTGCGCGACGTCAGTCGCGAATTTCTCGATCGCGGTCTTGCTAACATCGAGAAGACCTATGCCGATGCGGTTAGGCGTGGCTTGATGAGCGAAGAAAAAGCGAAGCAAGGCCGCTCGCGCGTCGTCGCATCGTGCGCTCCAATGGAATTGCGCGACGTGCAGTTCGTGATCGAAGCCGCGTCGGAGAAGCTCGAAATCAAGAAAGAGATTTTTTGCGAGCTTTCGATGCAGGTGGGGCCAAAAACAATCGTCGCGACGAATACGTCGGCTTTACCGGTTGGTGAATTGGCGGCCATGACTGTTGCCCCGGAACGTGTCGTTGGTTTGCATTTTTTTAATCCGGTAAGCCGGATGAAGCTGGTCGAAGCGGTCGTAACAGAAGAGACCTCCGAGTCGACCAAAGAACGCGCTCTCGCATTCGTTAGGCAAGTCGGTAAGCTACCCGTGGTGGTACGCGATAGCCCGGGGTTTCTCGTCAATCGGGTTCTGTTTCCCTATCTGCTCGACGCCGCGGAACTTTTCGAGAATGGCGAGAGTCCCGATGGCCTGGACAAAGCCCTATTGGAATGGGGGATGCCGATGGGACCTCTGCGTTTGATCGATGAAATTGGAGTCGATATTACAATCGATATCGCCAGCACGCTGGAGAAAGCGTACGGGCGGAGGGATCGAGCGCCGGAAATACTGGGGCGCATGCGTCAGGCAAAAATGCTCGGACGCAAAACCGGGAGCGGCTTTTACAATTACGAAGGAAAGCAACAAGCGTCCAACCAGTCACTGGCACAATGGCGCCGGGCAGCGGCAGCGACTGAAGATGTTAATCTTGCTCACCGCCTGGTCTTTCTCATGGTCAATGAGGCTGCGCGTTGTCTGGAAGAGAAAGTGGTCGATTCGCCCGAGGACGCCGATTATGGAATGATTCTCGGCACTGGTTTTGCCCCTTTCCGTGGTGGCCCGCTTCGCTTCGCCGACCATTTTGGGCTGAAGAAGATGGCCGATGAAATGAGTCGATTCGCGCAAGCAGAGGAAAAGTTTGCGCCGTGCGAAATCTTGAAGACGCACGCGCGCGAGGGCACGAAGTTTTATGCAGAATGATTGTAGCGCAAGCATCTCGCTTGCATCCGCATACCCGCAAGCCGGAGGCTTGCGCTACTTTGCATGAAAACGCCCTTGGAAGCACCGGAGAAGCAGGTCGCCGAAGAAACGAGCGCGAAAGCGCAGCGGCCGGGATCCGCCTCCGTGATCGATACCTCGAAGATGGCGAAGGGCAAACGCGAAGCTCTCGAACTGGCCGAAGCGTCGCGGGACCCGCTCGATGATCGCGGTAGCTTTGCGAGCAATCTCTTCATCGGCCGTTATGACTTCGACCGGATCTATCCTTGGCCCGCTCAGAGCGCAGAGGATCAAGCAGCCGGTGCAGATTTCCTGGATAAACTGAAAACCTATCTGCGCGACCATGTCGATCCGGACGAGATCGATCGCACGGGTGAGATTCCACCGGAAAACTTCGCCGGGCTCGCAGCCATTGGCGCTTTTGGAATCAAAGTTCCAAAGAAATATGGAGGCCTGGGTTTATCTCAGTTTAATTACGGTCGCGCGGCTGTCTTGCTGGGCAGCTGGGACGGAAACGTGGCCGCCTTGGTTTCCGCCCATCAGTCCATCGGTGTTGCCCAACCCTTGCTCTTGTTCGGAACGGAGGAGCAAAAGCAAAAATATTTGCCGCGTGTCGCGCACGGAGAAATCTCGGCGTTTGCGCTGACTGAATCGCACGCCGGTAGCGATCCGGCGACGATGAGTCTGCGCGCTGATCCGACGCCTGACGGCTCCGAGTTCCTCCTGAACGGGGAAAAACTCTGGTGCACGAACGGGGTAAAAGCGGGTGTCTTGGTGGTGATGGCGAGAACGCCGCCGAAAATGGTCGCTGGGAAAGAGCGCAAGCAAATTACTGCGTTCATTGTCGATGTCGACACGCCGGGACTGAAGATTGCCTATCGCTGCCGGTTCATGGGTCTGCGCGCGCTCTACAACGCAGTTGTTACTTTCAAAGACGTCCGTGTGCCGCGCGAAAACATGATCTCAAAAGAGGGCGCCGGATTAAGAGTTGCGCTCACCACCTTGAACACCGGACGGCTCACATTGCCCGCCGCGTGCGTTGGCGTTTCCAAGCGATTGCTGGAAATCTCGCGCAAATGGGCAGGGGAGCGTGTGCAGTGGGGCGTTCCAATCGGCAAACACGCTGCAATCGCCGGAAAAATCGCGGAGATGGCGGGCGACGTTTTCGCCATGGAAGCAATGACGTTTCTCACTTCCTCGCTGCTCGATCGCAAGTCGGGCGATCTGCGGATCGAGACTGCCATGTGCAAAATGTGGGCCACCGAGATGACGTGGAAGATTGCCGATGACGCCATGCAAGTGCGCGGCGGGCGTGGTTACGAGACGGCAGCCTCGCTCGCTGGCCGCGGGGAGCCGCCTATTAGCGTGGAAAGGTTTCTGCGCGATTGCAGGGTCAACACGATCTTCGAAGGCTCAAGTGAAATCATGCGCTTGTTCATCGCCCGCGAGGCGCTCGACCCGCACTTGAAAGTGGGCGGCGCGATTTTCAACACCCAGTTGCCGAAATCGGAACGATTGAAGGCGGTCTTTAGTTCCGGAAAATTCTATGCCGGTTGGTATCCGCGACAATGGCTGCCTAACGGCGCGGGCAAGATCGATAATCTGCCTAAAATATTGCGCACGCATGTTGATTTCGCAGCGGCCACGAGCAAAAAGCTGGCCCGAGGATTATTCCACGCTATGGCGCGCTTCGGCCCAAAACTGGATCGCGAGCAACTTTTGCTGTCACGTTTTGTTGGAATCGCGACTGAACTTTTTGCGATCAGCGCAACCTGCTCTTATGCCCAATGGCTTCTCGGTCAGGGTAAACCGAGCGACGAGATTTTGTCGCTAGCCGAGTATTTTTGTCGATCGTCGCGGGCGCGGATCGATCATCACTTTGCCGGGACGTCGCGCAATGCAGACAAACGCGGCTACCAGCTCACGCAAGATTTGCTGGCCGGTAAACATGAGATGCTGCGCAGCGGAATCGTGTAACTAATCGAATCGCCTTAACACGAGCGCGACATTGGCTCCGCCGAACGCGCTTGAGTTTTTGAGGATAGTGGTCGGCGCGTGCTCGATGGGGTGCGTGACGATGCGTGAACCGGCGCAGGCTGGGTCGAGTTCGCTGATGTTCATCGAGACGGGCGTGAATTTTTCGCGAATCGCCAGCGCACAGATCCCGGCTTCGAGCGCACCGGCCATGGAAAGTCCGTGACCGGTCTGGCTCTTGGTACTGCTGATCCAGGGCGAGTTATCTGTGAACACGC
>Ga0307478_10004197_pt1 | contig 10342 bp, 5 predicted proteins | sample atmos_gasesECM4C_2_FD_203713 | JGI IMG/M metagenome (GOLD analysis project Ga0307478, IMG submission 203713) | Hardwood forest soil microbial communities from Morgan-Monroe State Forest, Indiana, United States - atmos_gasesECM4C_05 | ecosystem: Environmental > Terrestrial > Soil > Temperate...
CCTACAACGACAGAAGCGCAAATGCGACAAATTTTCCTGGACGCTTCGGATTCCACCGATCAACTATATAAACTGAGTTTTTTTTCCGCATCCCAGGGCTTCCTGGCCTTCCAGGATTGGATAGGCTATACGACCGACAGCGGAAGGACCTTCACGCAACTACCGATCACCGCGTCCAATGTGAACTATAATGGATATTCGGTCAACCTGACCTTTGGATTTCAAACGCTGGGAGTTAAGGCATTCGATCAAAACACGGTGATCTGTTATGGCGATTATGGTCTTGTGCCGGCGATCCTTTATTCTACGAACGGGGGGACTTCGTATACGCTGAACTTTCTGTCTCAATACAATCCCAACCAGTTAAGTACGGGGATAACGGATATGATCTTTCCGCAAAACGATAATACAGGCTTTGCCGTCGATGCGGACCGGATCCTGAAAACCACCGATCAGGGCGTGACGTGGACGGTCATCGCTGCTTATCCGGGTAGTTTTTTCGACTATCTCGAGGCAGTCGATGACAATCATGTGTATGCGATCAGCCTGGGCAGCCATACGAATAAGGTGCTCGCGACGACCAATTCGGGCACCAGCTGGCAGCAACTGGTTTTGCCTTCGGGTTCGTTGAATTATGCCAATTTTGTTTCGGCCAACAATGGTTGGGTGGATCTCACGGATAACAGCGGGAACGGGGACGTTTATTTTACCTCCAATGGCGGCGCAAACTGGACGCAGAAGAACAATTCGCTGGCCACGGCCTTTGTCTGCCGGAAGATGAAGTTCATCAATGACAGCATCGGCTATGCGACAGGGAATGTTTACCAGGTCTACAAAACGATGGATTCCGGCAAGGTCTGGGAGCCTTTGCCGCGGGATAACAGCTTCACTTACTATGGATTCAGCTTCAATGACCTGCAGTATTATGCGGCGAATAACCAACTATGGGCCGGGGGTGCGCATGGTTTTCTGGAATTGGGGACAGCGGGAGGCGGCACGCCGTTGCCCATGGCCTATTTCCTGATCGACACCGCAGGGTTATCCGTTAGCGGGACGGTTCAGCTAACCAATTATTCCCGGCCTAATTATACCTACAAGTGGTTGAGGAACGATACATTGATTGCCACGGCCTATAACGCCAGCTATACGCATGCGGTGAACAGGCTGAGGGATACGATCACGCTGATCGTTTCGAACGGGTCTCAGACAGATACGCTGGTCCAGGTTCAGTATTTCTATCCGGCGGTGAGTATCTCTTCCTTTAGCCCGGCGACGGGTGCACAGGGTACGGTAGTGACCATCAACGGAAGTCATTTTACGGGGGCTACTTCGGTTAGTTTCGGCGGCGTGGAGGCACCGGCGTTCACCGTGGTGTCGGATGGGGTTATACAGGCTACGGTCGGTAGCGGCGCTTCCGGTAATATCGTCGTGGGTACGCCGACAGGCTCGGGGCATATCGGGGGATTTGTATTTGTGATGGCGCCAATTATCACCTCATTCAGTCCGCAGACGGGTGCTGCGGGGACGACAGTGTCGATCCTGGGGTCGCATTTGACCGGGACGACCCAGGTATTATTCGGCGGCGTTTCAGCCACGAGTTTCACGGTAGTTTCGGATGGTGAGATTACAGCGGTTGTTCCATCGGGATCAACCGGATCGGTCGAGGTCATCAATGCCGGGGGGGCGGCCACGCTGGCGGGTTGGATCGAATTACCGTTCATGAGCACGTTTTCTCCCACGACCGGGTCCAATGGCGCCGCGGTCGTTATTACGGGAACAGGATTCACGTCGGTTTCCGCGGTTAGTTTTGGCGGGGTTAGTGCGCGGTCGTATGTTGTCAATTCGTCTACTTCGATCACGGCGATCGTGGGCGGAGGAGCTACGGGAAATGTGGTGGTGACGACGGCTAACGGGTCTGCGTCGTTACCGGGATTCACCTACGTGCAGGGTCCCGGGGGGATAAGTATCTCGCCGGTGTCAGGGGCAGCAGGAACGACGGTGACGATCACTGGTTCGAATTTTAGTTCAACCCCGACTGCCAATACGGTCTATTTCGGAACGGCCAAGGCGACTGTCACGGCTGCCAGTCCGACGTCATTGACGGTGACTGCGCCAACGGCAGCTTCTTATTCGCCGGTAAGCGTTACGACAAATGGGTTAACGTCTACCAGCTACCGATCTTTCCTGGTGACCTTTCCCGGCGGGGGCAGCATAGCGCCGAACTCTTTTGCGCCCGATCAGGATTACGAGTTCAACGACCAGTATAATGGTGCGGCAGGCGAAGTGGTGGGAGATATCGATGGCGACGGTAAGCCGGATATCGTTCAGGCGGGTGGCTCATTCGAGCCAGGGTACAATGGAATTAATATTGCGAGGAATGCAGGATCACCCGGTACTATATCCTTCGATCTGCAGGCGGGTTATTTATCCGCCTACGAGTTAACGCAGCTGGCGTTGGTGGATGTTGACGGGGATGGCCGGTTGGAACTGCTGGGGATTTCGAATGATACGATCTTTGTATTTCCTAATCAATCTACTCCGGGAAATATTGTTTTTGGCCCGCCGACGAAAATTATCGTTTCAACGGGTGTATCGGCTTATGCGGTTGGAGATATTGACGGGGATGGCCGGCCGGATCTGGTGGTTTCTTCGGGTTTGTATTATCCTGACTTATACACCGTGGCATTGTTGAATACGAGCAGTCCAGGCATAGTCTCTTTCGGTGCGCCGATTTCTACGAGTCTTCCAACGTTTGCTGCGGGGTGGCTGGTCTTTGCCGATCTCAACGGGGATGGGAAGCAGGACATTGTGTGTTCCTATGCCCCGAACGATTCGTTGGCCGTATTCACGAACAATAGTACGGTCGGGAATATAGCGCTGACCCTCAGCTTATCGCTGAGTGCGACCGAACCCACCTATATTGCTGTAAGGGATGTAGATGGTGATGGAAGGCCGGATATCCTAACTGTCCCTAATGGGGCATCCCCGGCGACCACGGCCTCGATGTTCCTTAATACCAGTGGAGGAAGCATTTCATTTGGGCCAAGGGTCGATCTTCCTGTTGGAACAATCCCTGCCCAGGTCGCAGTTGCGGATATGGATGGGGATGGAAAGCCGGATCTCGTCGTCACGAGCGAGGTGGATACAACGGTATCGGTCCTCAAGAATGAGAGCACGGCAGGTAATCTGGCGTTCGCTCCTCCTATCGCTTATTCGAGTGGTTACCGGGGAGCGGGATCGTTGGCCTTGGAACTAGTGGATATGGACGGAGATGGGAAGACGGATATTTTCGAAATGAACCTGCTGTTGCATCTACTCCGAAATACGGTCACGGCAGAGCCTTTTATCCAAAATTTTTCGCCGACCATCGGGGGATCAGGTACGGTGGTAACGATCAAGGGCGCCAATTTTTCGGGGGTTACGGCGGTGACTTTCGGGGGTGCAGCGGCTTCCTATGCGATCCAGTCCGATAGTGTGATCCTGGCTACGGTTGGATCGGGAGCGACAGGGAATATAGCGGTGACCAATCCTTATGGCACGGTAACGGGTGGTGTTTTTGTGTATGGATTGCCGCCCTCGATCACTTTGGTGGCGCCATTGTCAGGCCCGGTCGGGAGCAGTGTTACGATCACGGGGAGTAATTTCAGCACGGACCCTTCGGCGGATGCGGTGTATTTTGGCCAGATGCAAGCCACGGTGACCGCTGCGACCAGCACATCGCTGGTTGTTACGGTACCGCCTGGGACAACTTATGAGATGATCACGGTGACGACGGGTCAGCGAATCGCTTATTATACGAATCCATTTGTGCAAACGTTCCCTGGCGGGAGCGCATCGTTCGGCCCCCAGACCTTTGCACCGGTCCTGGTAATACCAAACGCTGTTAATCCCGCCATATCCGGTATCGGCGAATACCAAACCGGGCAATTGGCGGATATAGACGGCGATGGGAAGCTCGATATCCTTACGTCATTCTACAATGACAAACCGAACATCCAGGTCTTAAGAAATATGAGCATAGCGGGGAAGGTATCTTTGGCCAGTCCCGTTACGATCGTCACTCAATATTCCCCGAGCTTTACCGTTGGGGATATCGATGGGGACGGGAAGCCGGATATTATAGCGGGAAACGGCAACAATTCCTTTTCCTATTATCAGAATCTCAGCACGCCGGGAAATATTCAGTTTGCTTCAAACCTGGATTTTTCGACAGGCGCCGCCGCTGAGTCGCCCGAATATCTGGCGATTGCCGATCTGGACAAGGATGGAAAGCCGGACGTGATCACGCTCAACCGTGAATTACAGGACGTGTCGATCTTCCGAAATATCAGCAACAATGGTATCGTATTATTTGACACGCCCATTGTCTATCATCTTCCGATTTATTCAAATTACCCTTACAATGTGATCATCGGCGATTTGGATGGGGACGGCTTGTTGGATATTGCTGTTGCTACGAGTGCGGGTGTGTCGGTCTTCCGGAACACCAGTATTCCGGCGAGAATATCATTCGCCGGGGAACGGGATTTTAGCAGCGGAGGTTCCGGTTGTTGCGGGGCTGGTTGGTTAGTGATCGGCGACATCGATGGAGACGGCAAGCCGGACATAACTACAGCCGACCAGAATTCAAGCCTGGTTTCGCTCTTTCGAAATACCAGCAGTGTCGGAGCGGTGAGTTTCGCGCCGGTGGTGAACAACACGGTTAGCGGGGGCCCTCAGACGGTTATGGTGGCGGACCTCGATGGCGATGGAAAGCCCGATGTGGCTACTGCCAACCCTGTCGCTCAAAATTCGGCCGGCTACGCCTCTATTTCCGTTTTTAAGAATACGAGTGTGCCGGGAAGCCCGGCGCTGCAGCCGCAGGTGCAGTATGCCTGTGTCCCTCCGACTTATGGTGGGATAGGTGATATCGATGGCGATGGCAAACCGGATATTGCAGTTTGGGGAAACGGCGGCCTGACTATTTTCCGAAACGAGGCCGGGGCACCGCCGCTATCCTTCACTCCTGCTGCGGCTTATACGGGGCAGACGATAACGATCAGCGGGTCGGGATTTACGCTGGCGAATAGTGTCAGCTTTGGCAATTCGCCGGCGCAATCTTTCCAAGTCATTTCCGACTCGAGTATGACGGCGGTGGTAGGGTCGGGCGCAAGCGGGAATCTGACGATCGTGTCGCCGCCGGGTGATACGGATGTAATACCGGGTTTTGTCTATCTTGCTACGCCGACGATCCGGTCCACGGGTGCGACGGCCATTTGTACGGGATCGACTGACACCCTGATATCGAGCGGGATTTCTTACAATCAATGGTTTAAGGATGGGGCGCTTTTGCCAAACGATACGTCGGGCCGGCTGGTGGTCACCGATAGCGGGGTGTATTCGGTGGTCGAGACCTTTGACGGCGTAACGACGTCTTCGTCAGCGTCTTATACGCTAACGTTGATACCGATCCCTCCGACACCCGTCATCACTCAGGATTCCAATACACTGATCTCTTCTGCCGATTCGGGCAATCAATGGTACGCAGATACAACGAGTTTACTTCAAGGCGCAACCGGAAAGGAATTTACGCCAGATTTAAAGGGATATTACTCGGTCAAGGTGACTCAAAATGGCTGCACAAGTCCATTTTCCGCTATGTTTGAATATATTCCGCCAACACCACCGCCACCTCCTTCCCCGCCGCCATCAGGAACTCCGGTGACCGTGGATACCGTCCAGATAGTCCCGAATCCATTCAGGACATTTATAACCATCCATTTTAACAAGAGCAGCCCACTTACGGTCGTAGTGACCGATATAATGGGTCGGAGCATTCTGGTGGACTTCAATGTGCTGGATGGAGCACAAATAAATCTGGCATCACTTGCGCCTGGAATTTATTTTATCAAGATAACGGGGGATGACGGGCTTGTGAATATTATAAGGGAGATTTGGAAGATATGATATTGGACCGAAACCGGTTCTGCTCCTTTCGGTTGACAAAACAGAATGCGGAGATATTGGATGAGTTGAACAAGGAATAAAAAACTAGAGAATAATGAGAAATTGGGTTCTGTGGTTGCGCCGTTTGCAATTGACTTAAAAGAAATACTCTGAATATCTTCCTCAAACATTTTTATCTTTATATATAAATCCCCAATGTGCCCTCGACCCTATCACGACTGCTAAACCGTACGCGCGCTCTGGCATGTGCGATGTTGGTTTTGAGCAGTTGCCATCAGACCAGTCCAACCTCACCGGCTGTAGCAACAATAACGACCAATCAGCCATCCAATATACGTTTTGATTCTGCTGAGGCCGGTGGAACCATTGTCCTGAACAACAACCCATACCCGATTATGGAAGCTGGCATTTGTGTAGACAGCCTTCCTGATCCAGATATTACTAAACTGAAAATTCGCAGCGCAGTTGATTCGGGATCATTCAACTGCTGGATTCACAATTTGCCTCCCGGTGCCAATTATCACGTCCGTGCGTACATGATTCAGGCAACTCGAGTATCGTACGGTGCAGATGTTTCTTTTACTTCTTTCAATTATCCGACTGCACTTGGTGGCTATTATTTTGGTGGTTGGATTCTATCGCTTACCGCAGATGCCAATAACGACATTTTTGCCGGCGGCGATTTTGCGGGCCCAGACCCTTATGGTCCGCAGGTTGTCCCAGCGATTTGGAATGGCAAGGCATGGTCCTTTACCTCTGGCTTCAGTTCCGGGCTAGGCATTAACGGACTATGTGCAAGCCCGCTCGGTCAGGTCTATTCGCTTAATTATGCCACGGTGCAATGTAATGTGATGAAATATGTTTCGGGATCATGGAGCGAGCTGGGAACTGTCGATGGCAACGCTGACGTAGTAAACCAAATCTGCGCCGACAATAGGGGTAATGTTTACGCGACTGGGGCAAACTATGTGGTGATGCTTGATTCTAATAACAACTATTCGCAGTTGGGGCCACTCAGCGGAGGGCCCCTGGCGATCGCCACCGATACCGCAGGGAAACTTTATGCTGGTGGTTTCTTGGATAGCGGCCTCGACGTGAACTACTATATTGCGATTTGGGACGGCAGCATTTGGTCCAAAATGGGGCTTTTTAATAACATAATCACTACCATCTGTTTCGATCCCGCAGGCAATATGTATGTGGCGGGATCATTTACTCTCAGCATATCGGGCGCTATCCAGTCCGGAAGTCCTGGCTACAATGCAGGTCCGGAGTATTACGTGGCAAAATGGGATGGAAAACAATGGTCGGCACTCGGGAGCCTTGGAGTTTACCAACATTACGGCAATTGGATCGATCAAATTTCCAGTGACTCTAAGGGCAATATATATTTGTTTGGAGAATTCACGGATTCTGCAGGGAACTACCCGGTTAGGAAATGGGATGGGTCAAGTTGGTCGACGATTGCCTCCTTTAACGACAGAGTTCTTGCGCTTTGTATCGATAAACAAGATCATGTGTACGTAGGCGGGAGGTTTACCATGCCTGGATTCGGCAACTTCGTCGCAAAATTGAATTAAGTAACCCGCGCCTCCGTGTTTCACGGCCTATGGAAGGTCTATCACCGCTGGCAGGTCTTTCCACCAATCATTCTCAAAATACCGGATCGAAGAGCGCTTGATTTTTGCCCTGGTTCATCATTCCTTTTCCAGACAAATTAACCGTCAATAGCCCGGTATATACAGCGGGCGATAGCTTAGGCTGGTGGCGCTACCCGTACTGAATTTCCATTTGACATTACCGTTTGCCGGGTCAATAGCATAAAAGTACCCCGAACCGCCGCCGCCTACGTAAAGGACGCCGTTTGCCACAATAGGTCCGGAGCCATTGGCGTACAGTCCTGCGACACTCCATTTCTTGACCCCGGAACCGGCATCGACCGCATACAAGTTGCCGTCGCCTGCCGTGACATACACGGAATTGTTGTATACAAAAGGCTGATCGGACACGCTCACGCCGGGCAGCGATTTCCATCGGACACCACCCGTCGAATCGTTGAAAGCAAAAAGGCTTCCGGATTCTGCACCGATATAAACAGTGCTGTCAGCGAGCGTGGGGGTGGAATTCTCCAGAGAAAGCCCATCGGCCTTTGCACTCCATTTTAACATTCCCGTGACGGCGTCTACCGCATATAAGGAATCGCTTCTGCTGCCAATATAGACGGTTCCCTTATTTATCTGCGGGGACGCACTGCCCACTGGTCCGCTAAGATTGAACTGCCAGGTCGCCGACCTGGAGTAGGCATTCACCTTATACAGATTGCCATCGCCGCTCGCAAAATATGCCGTGTCACCAACCGCCAGTGGCTGGGACTGGACGGGTCCACCGGTAGGAAATTGCCAATAGAGCGACCACAAAGAGAGGTCGACGACATAAAAGTTATCATCGTTGCATCCAAAATAAACGAAGCCCCCGGCCATAGTGGGAGTAGTCGCTACCGGTCCGCCGGCCTGGAATTGCCATTTGACCACGCCGGCGACATAATCGAGTCCATAGAGCATCCCGCTGGTGCTGGCGGTATAGATATTTGAGCCCAGCAGCTGAGGGATGGAGTACTGAAACCCTCCCCCGAGCGAATCCATCCAGATCTGGTTCCCGGTGCCGGCATCCAGCATAAGCATGCGGCCATCACTGGTCCCAAAATAGACAGCGCCGCGGGTGGTGACGATGACGGTATAATTGATCTGACTGCCGTCTTCCGCGTTAACCGTAAAGTAAACGGGTGTCGACAAATTGACGACGGTGCCGCTCACGGGGTAGACCGATTTGCCTTTGAATGTAAATACGGGAATAAGATCGTTCAAGTAGACATTGGGGGGAAGTGAAACCAGTATGGTGTCGCCGGGCAGGTCGGTGACAAAAATAGCTGATGGGCTGAAGGGCTCGTCAGCGGCATTATAGACGGTAAAGCTGTCGATCTCCTTTACCGATGAAAGTGGTGGGGTATTTGGGGCGGTGGTGGAGACCGGATTATGCTTGGTACAGGCCAAAAGAACGGTAAAGCTTAGGACGAGGCAGGTGGCATGCACCAAAGGTTTGGTCATTGTCAGGGGTTTACGGTGTAAAATACAAATATTCGGGTCCGCCTATGCGGTATCCGGTAAAAAAAAGGGTGTGCCTGACGGAGACAATCTGTTATAATGCGCAATACGGGTATAAGAATGCCAGGGATGAAAATAATAGACCTACAAGCTGACCTCGCTTATGATGGGCGCGTATGTAGAACATCCTACATACACCCAGCTCTGGCAACCTCCTGTAGGAAGTTGGAAGAATCGGGGTTGCTCATATGTGAGCAACCCTATCAGGAAAGATTGCCTATCCGCACAAGAACAGCTCGCCGCTCTTGTTATTGAAATAATTGGAGAAAAATTCGGAAAACGGAATGCAAGCGATGTGAATGTCAAATTCACGGATGGTGTTAAAATTGAACTTACTCCTGAGCGGGATTTGAACACTTAATGCCACTTATCGCTGTTTTTGAGCTGATTTTGAATGAAGAAAAAGTCTAATTTAAATTGCGGGATAAAGCCACTAATTGGCCTTATATGCCCTTTGCGCCTTTGTTCGGAGAGACCGGATATGTGTCACCTTGATTTTCGACCCTGCCCGCCATAGATCGTAATTGCGCTGCATATTCAGCCAAAGCTCGGGTGTAGTATTAAATGCCTTTCCCAGCCTCAAGGCCATTTCAGCGCTCACGCCCATGTGGCCATTGACCAGTTGAGAAACCGTTTTCCGAGCGACGCCTAAATTTTCGGCGACGTCTGTTATGCTAATCCGAAGCGGATCGAGGTACATTTCCTTCAAAATTTCTCCCGGGTGAACGGGCGGCATTTTTTGTTGTAGCATTTGCATATATATTAATGATAATCAAGGTAATCAACTAGATGCGCATTTCCGCTTTCAAATCTAAAAATGATTCTATAGTTTCCAGTGACCGTTACCGACCAATATCCCTTCAAGTCGCCTTTTAAAGGATGCAAGCCAGCGCCGGGAAAGCTTAAATCCTCTACTTTTTCCGCGCCATGCAGCAGCATAAGGATATTCCTAATCTTCTTGACTTGCTCTGCCGGCAACCTTGATGCATCATTTTTAGTCCATAGGAGTTTCAGGCCCTTATGTTGAATGCTCGCAATCATCTACAAATGTAACGTATTACGTTACAAGTTACAACTATTTTTTTAAATCGCCATAACAAATGCACCCGGAAGTGGTTGGTGTGGATGGCGCTACTTCGGATCTCAGGTTTTGCCGGAATTCTTTGCCGGCCCACCTAAGTTCGACTGTCAATTTCTTTAGGAAACCGCTATCTGGGTCCCCTCCCAAGATGTCA
>Ga0307478_10004199_pt1 | contig 10339 bp, 6 predicted proteins | sample atmos_gasesECM4C_2_FD_203713 | JGI IMG/M metagenome (GOLD analysis project Ga0307478, IMG submission 203713) | Hardwood forest soil microbial communities from Morgan-Monroe State Forest, Indiana, United States - atmos_gasesECM4C_05 | ecosystem: Environmental > Terrestrial > Soil > Temperate...
GCGCGCACCGCCGACGGAAAGCGCACTTTGTTCAGACCGTAGTTGATGCTCATCGCGACGCCCGAGCGCACCTGGACCGCCTGCCTCAGAAAATGACTCAGAAGCGAAAGCGTCAGAAAACCATGAGCGATGCAGCCTCCGAAGGGCGATTCACGTACCGCGCGGTCCGACTCCAAGTGAATCCACTGATGGTCGTCGGTGGCATCGGCAAATTTCTGGATGCGGTCCGGCGAGACGGTGAACCACTCTGTTGCGGGGAATTCGCGTCCTTCCCATTGCTTCAAAGATTGCAGGCTTTCAATTTCAAAGGGTGGCATAGGAGTTTTTCATGACGACAGTAACAGACATCCCGCACAAGACGAAGGGAACTGGCTTTCTACTTGAAGATTCGACACCGCAAGACGTTTTCACACCCGAGGACCTGAGCGAAGAACATCTCGCGATCGCGCACATGGTCGATGAGTTCTGGACCAATGAAGTGGAACCGAATCTTCCGGCAATTCGCGAAAAGAAAGCGGGGCTCGCCCTGTCCATTCTGCGGAAATCGGTGGACCTGGGTCTGACCGCGATGGCCATTCCGGAGGAGTACGGCGGCATGGCGATGGATCTCCCATCGCTCATGGTCACTGCCGAACGCCTGGGACGTGACGGATCGTACGCAGGCTGGCATTCCGCCCATACCGGAATCGGAACCCTCCCCATCGTTTACTTTGGGACGGAGGCACAGAAGAAAAAATATCTGCCCAAACTGGCCAAGGTCGAAATGCTGGCTGCCTACGCTCTCACCGAGCCGCTGGCGGGCTCGGATGCTCTTGCCGCAAGGACTCGCGCCGATCTCTCGCCGGACGGGAAACACTACATCCTGAACGGCCAGAAAATGTGGATCACCAACGGTGGCGCGGCTGATCTCTTTACCGTGTTTGCCAAGGTGGGGGGCGAAAAATTCACTGCGTTTCTGGTGGAGCGGAGCTTCCCCGGCGTCAGCAGCGGCGCTGAAGAACACAAGATGGGGATCACCGGCAGCTCGACGACTGCCGTCTATCTGGACAACGTCCCGGTCCCGGTCGAAAACGTGTTGGGGGAAATTGGCCGCGGACACGTGATCGCGTTCAACATCCTTAACATCGGACGGCTGAAATTAGGTCCCGCCAGCGTTGGCGTGGCCAAGAATGTTCTTGCAATCTGCCTGAAGTACGCCAAGCAGCGCAAGGCTTTCGGCGTATCGATTGCAGAGTTTGGCGCGATTCAGCACAAGCTCGCGGAAATGGCGATCAGGATTTATGCCGCGGAATCGATGAGCTGGCGCGTCGCCGGCTTAATTGAGAATCAAATCCATGCGGCCGCGCATAAAAGCGCTGAAAACACTGCAGGCGAACTGAAGGCGATCGAAGAATTCGCCGCCGAGTGTTCCATGGTGAAGGTGTACGCCGCCGAAATGCTCGACTACGTGGTCGACGAAGGCGTTCAGATTCATGGCGGCTACGGCTACCACCAGGACTATGCGGTAGAGCGCGCCTATCGTGATGCGCGAATCAACCGCCTCTTTGAGGGTACCAGCGAGATCAACCGCTTGGTGATCACTGGCATGCCGTTGAAGCGAGCTGCCAAGGGACTGCTGCCATTGCTCGAAGCTGCCCAGGCGGTGGCCCAGGAAAAACCCCCGACCGGCGAATCCTCCGGCGATGCGGATATGGATCTGGTCCGCAACGCCAAGAAGATTGCCCTCCTAACGCTTGGAGTCGCTCACCAGAGGTATAGTGCGCAGCTCGAACAACAGCAGGAGATCATCATGAACATTTCTGACATCGTTATGGAAGTTTTGGCGATGGAATCGAGCCTGCTCCGCCGACGCAAACTGGCAGCCGACAGAGGAGCGAACGCGGCCGACGCCTGCGCCTTGTACCTGCGCGACGCGCTAACTCGAATCGAGCTTGCTTCGCGCACGGTAATGAGCGCCTGCGCCGAAGGCCAGGAGCTGCGCCAGAGACTTTCCCACTTACGCGCTTACGCCAATCACGATCCGGTGAATGCCATTGCCCTGCGCCGGAGGATTGCAGCCCGGCTGTTGGCCAGCGAGTGCTACACAATCTGACATCACGATTTCGCAACAATGGAGAGAACATGGCGCTGACCAATCACAAGTTTCTTCTGGCTGCTCGTCCGGTTGGAATGCCGAAGCACACGGACTGGACCTACGTGGAGGGACCGGTCGGGGAGCCGAAAGAAGGTGAGTTCCTGGTTCGAATGTTGTACATCTCCCTCGATCCTGCCATGCGCGGGTGGATCAACGATGTGCGGTCCTATGTCCCGCCGGTTGGAATCGGAGAAGTGATGCGGGCGCTAGGCATCGGGATCGTGACCGCGTCGCGCAATCCTCGCTTCCAGGTGGATGACCACGTTTTCGGACCGTTCGGAATGCAGGAGTACGCCATCAGCGATGGCCAGAGGGTCAACAAGCTCGATCCCAAGGCCGCTCCCCTGCCAAAGTATCTCAGCGTGCTCGGAATGCCGGGGATGACCGCCTACTTCGGTCTTCTCGACACGGGACAGCCGAAGTCAGGCGAAACGGTAGTCGTCTCGGCGGCCGCCGGAGCCGTAGGTGCGGTAGTGGGGCAGATCGCCAAGATCCAGGGTTGTCGCGCGGTCGGCATCGCTGGGGGCGCGGATAAGTGCCGTTATATCGAGCACGACCTGGGCTTCGACGCGGCCATCGACTACAAATCCGAAGACGTACGCGCTTCTCTGCAGAAGCATTGTCCGGATGGTATTCACGTCTATTTCGATAACGTCGGCGGCACGATTCTCGAAGCTGCCCTGGCCAACCTGGCGCGCGGTGCGCGAATCGTGATCTGCGGCGCAATCTCCCAATACAACAACACCGGTGCCATGACCGGACCACGAAATTACATGTCTCTGCTTGTCAACCGTAGCGCAATGAAGGGCATGCTGGTGTTCGACTATGCGGATCGTTTTGCGCAAGCCGGAGAGCAAATGGCGGCCTGGATAGCAGCGGGCAAGCTGAAATCGCGCGAGCACATCGTGGAAGGTCTCGCGACTTTTCCTGAAACCTTGCTCAAGCTCTTCACGGGCGAAAACCAGGGAAAGCTCATGCTGAAGGTCGGTTAGCCGGACTGCGGATCAAAGCAGCCTCGGACCCGGGGAACACTGATGCCGTTCATTGAGAATCAAGGCGCGAAGATCTATTGGGACGAACAAGGGGAGGGACTGCCCGTCTTGTTGATCATGGGCCTGGGGTACACCTCGGGCATGTGGCATCGAGTCAGGCCCGCGCTGGCGCAACGGTTTCGGACACTGGCATTCGACAATCGCGGAGTTGGACTCAGCGATGTCCCGCCGGGGCCCTATTCGATAGCGACCATGGCAGCGGACGCAGCTAGCGTTCTGGACGCAGCAGGTGTTGCCAGTGCCCACGTGTTCGGGGTCTCCATGGGAGGCATGATCGCGCAGGAGTTCGCTTTGCAATTTCCTGCACGGACGCGCTCGTTGATCCTGGGTTGCACCTCGCCCGGCGGCTCCTCCGCCGTGCGAGCGGACAGCAAAGTGCTCGACATACTGCTTGTTCGTGGCATTACACCTGAACAGGCCCGGACTGCGATTCTTCCGTACATCTACGACGAATCAACCCCGCCGGCGGTGATCGACGAGGATGTCAACTTGCGCCGGAATTGGCTTCCCTCGCCGCAGGGTTATACGGCACAGCTACAGGCCATTCGGGCATGGGAGGCCTACAGCCGGATCGACCAGATCGCAGCGCCTACGCTGATAATCCACGGAAGGTCAGATGCCCTGATACCCCCTGGCAACGCAGAGTTGATCGCGCGCCGAATTCCCGGCGCCAAACTCGTCTTGCTTGAGCACGCGAGCCACATGTTTCTGACCGATCAGGCGGCTGCGGCCGAGAAGGAAATACTTGGTTTTCTGGCCTCGCAAGAGGGTTCGCCGAGCGAAGAATCCGCACCGCCGCACAGCCCCGCAAACCACAAAGACATTCCCGGCGGGCATATGTCATCATCAAAATAATTCATTTGATGAATTCAAGAAACGCGGATACGCTCACGCCCACTGTGGGACTAACCGCACTTTTGGGTGCGCAAGCGTGGGGAATATTTTGTCTGGACGGGGCGGATCCACAACCACGAAAAGTTAGCTCCGAGAACAATTCCAGTAATCCTGGCTGGGGGGATTATGGCTTTCGATCAGAGCTTGGATCGGACAGCTTCATATTGGGACAGCTGGTTGGCGAAATGGGAGAATCGTGGAAAGGCCGTCGTGCCCTTTCTGGCGTGTTTCCTCTTCGCAACTGTTCTCGCTCACGCGCAGGGCGTGGGTTCGTCGGGAGAAATTACCGGCACGATCACCGACGCTTCCGGCGGAGCGTTGCCTAAGGCAACGATCGTTGTGCTGGACACACAAACCGGGCTGAAGCGCCAAGTTTCGACCAATGCTGTCGGCTTCTTCCGGGTCACGGGACTCCCACCGGCGACCTATGAAGTCCGCACGCAGGTATCGGGTTTTGCGACTGGAATTCGAAAGGGCGTCACCGTCGCCATCGGGCAGACAGTCACCTCCGATTTCATTTTGCGCCCGTCGCAAGTCGAGACCGTGATCGAGGTGAACGATCAACCACCCGTAGTAGAAACGGAGCGCGGCAGCCAGGCGAACACAATTACGCAACAGTACATCACCGACCTGCCCGTAGACCGCCGTGACTATCTAACGTTTACGTTGCTCGCTCCCGGCGTTTCCGATTCCTCGCGGCTGGCGGGCGACCAGGATTTTAGAGTCAAGCAGACTCCACAAAGCGGCTTGTCCTTCTACGGCAGCAATGGCAGAGGAAACAGCATCACCGTGGACGGTGGCGAGACTTCAGGCGACAGCGGTGGCGTGCGCCTTACCGTCAGCCAGGACGCGGTGCAGGAGTTCCAGATCAATCGCAGCAACTATGCGCCCGAGCTCGGGTCGGCCACCGGAGCCTCCATCAACATCGTCACCAAATCCGGTACGAACGATCTGCACGGTACGCTTTATGGCTTCTTCCGCAATGACGCAATGGATGCTCGTAATCCGTTTTCATTCGCTCAGTCATTGCGACCGGGCCAAACATTTGACCCGAGCGCGCTTGACTCGTTGGGTTCACCGGTGAAGGATTCATTGTCTCGCCAGCAGTTCGGCGGGACCGTGGGCTTCCCGATCCGGAAAGACAAGACGTTCCTGTTTGCTGGTTTCGAAGGCCTGCGCCAGGATTCGCAAAACGCCGTTCCGCTCCTGACGAACACCAACATCCTGCGCCCGACGGCCGCTCAGAATACGCTCCTCGGCACGCTCGCCGCAGAAGGCCCGTCCGTGATTGTCCCCTGCCTAAACAATCCCGATGGCACGGTGTTCTCTCTTCCCGCCACCCTTTGCGCCGGTGCTCTTGCCAACGGGCTGACGACCAGCCAACTCACTGGCCTCACCGCTGGTCAAACGGCGCTCAACAGCTTTCTGGTAAATCAGTTTGAAACCCAAGGCGGGCTGTTCAATTACAACTCCCGGGAATACTTGGCGTCTGGCCGTTTGGATCATCACTTCAATGTGAACGACATGCTTTCTGTGACCTACCGGTACGGTCATGATGTGGAGCAGTCGCCGGACGTGCAATCGCTCACCGCTTTCTCCGCGGGAAGCTCCACCCATACCTACGATTCCAATCTGCAGGCCGCGTGGTATCACCAATTCGGCCCAGCCGCTCAGAACGAGCTCCGCATCCAGTGGGATTACTACAGCTTCAAGGTGCTGCCGAACGAACCCGGACAAGTAGGACTACAAATACCAGGGTTCATCAACAATCTGGGTTCGAACATCTTCCTGCCCAACCTGACAATCTTACGCCGCAACGAATTTGCCGATAATTTCAGCCTGATTCGTGGTCATCACACCTTCAAGTTCGGTGGCACATTCCTGCTCCGCGGCAATCACACCGAATCGCACACGTTCTTTCCCGGTCGTTTTGTATTCGGCTCCCTCCCGGGTTTGCTGATCAGCCCCTGCATGGAACCATCTTCGAGCACAGGACCAAATCCTTGTGGTCTGACTACAGCCGGCACTACGATCAACCCGCTGCAGGCGGGATCGTTCGGATTGCCCCAGGTCTACCAGCAAGGCTTCGGGAATCCCACGTACCCCTACTATGCCCGCCCCCTTACTGCGCTCTACGCTCAGGATTCCTGGGCCATTACCCCGAGCTTCAATCTGAGCTACGGTCTGCGCTACGAACTGGATACCCAATTCCTTCCCTTGACCACGTATAAGAAGGATTTTGCCCCGCGGGTTTCCTTCGCCTGGGACCCATTCAGGAATCACAAAACCGTGGTCCGCGGAGGCTACGGAATCTTCTTTGGACCGGTTGACGTGCAGATCCCTGACGTCGATCTGAGCCTGGGAGTGGTCAATCAGAATAAGTCTGCGGTCGAGAACAGTACTCCTGCCGGACAGGTTGCGAACCTCACTGCCATCTGTGGGTTTTCCCAGTTCGGGGTACCGATCATCCCCGGCAACGGCACCAGCCCGTGCAACCGGGAGATTTCCATTTATGTGGATCCGCTCGGTGGGGTTAAGGCGCTCGGTTTGAAAGGCGCTGAGTCTGTTTTTCAGGGACTCTTTGCGCAAGGGTTAGTGCAGTGCACAACACCGGCCGCAGGGAACGCTGCGTGCGTCACGCCGGGTGCCGTGGCGCCGTTTGGAATCGACGTTACCAATACCGGCCCCGTCGGCCCGTTGCAGGTAGTTTTCGTGAATCAGCCCGGTTATCGCCCCCCCATCGCGCAGCAAGCTTCTTTCGGAATTGAACGCGAAATCACGCCCGGTTCCTCAATCTCGATCAGCGGCATTTACTCTCATACCCAGCGACTCCCGATAGCCATCGACACCAATCTTTTGTTGGCGCCGTTCACGACCGTAACTCTGGCAAATGGGCACAAGTTTGCCTATCGCAACTGGAATACTGGCCCCGCGACTGACCCGCTCGGCGGTACGGCAGGCCTTCCCTGCGCGCCCCCAATGCAGTGCGTTTTGAATCCGCTGGTTGTTCAGAACAACCAATACAGCTCGCAGGCTTATGCGATTTACGAAGGCGGTATCGTTGAACTCAAGAAGCGCTTCAGTCAGCGCTTCACGCTGTTCGGGAATTACACCTTCAGCAAGGGCTTTGATACGTCCACCGACTACAACACGGACTACGGACCACAGGATCCGACGAACATCAATATCGATCGTGGCCTTTCCGAATTTGATGAGCGGCACAAAGTGGTGATCGCGGGAGTCATCGACAGTCCCTGGCGCCAGAGCATCTTATCCGGGTTCCAGCTGGCTCCCATTTTCTCCTACCACAGCGGACACCCTTTTAACCTGTTGGCTGGTGGTGAAGTGAACGGCAACAATCACACCACGAACCAGCGTCCCATCGGAGCAGCGCGCGACACCGGCCTGGGTCCCAACTACGTGGACTTTGACATGCGTTTGAGCTGGGCACACAAACTGGGCGACAAAGCCAACCTGCGCTTCACGGCGGAAGGATTCAATATCGCAAACCGGACGAATTTCGCTAGCGTGAACAACGAGGTCGGCCCGCTCTTCGGCTTTGAGCCGGGATTCACCACGTTCAACGTGCACGGTATTCGCCCCAGCCTGTCAACTGGTGGAACCATTACGCCCAGTACACCGCTGGCGTTTACTTCGGCCTTGCCCAAGCGGCAGATCCAGCTAGGCGCGCGCTTAACGTTCTGAGGGTCGTCTGGGGCGGACACTCGTGTCCATACCATCGAGCCCGAACGTGCCCTTTTCTGCTAAGGACAGTGCAAACCAGGGGTGACTCGTTGGCCGGGAATGCTCACGCTGAGGCTACGCTCCGGCTCCCGTACTTCTGCAGTTCCAGCTTGGCAATCAAGGCGCGATGCACCTCGTCGGGCCCGTCGGCGATGCGCAGCGTGCGGATTGCGCCGAAGAGTTTCGCCAGTGGAAAATCGTTGGAGACACCGGCGCCTCCATGCATTTGGATCGCCTGGTCGATAATCTCCAGCGCAATGTTCGGCACCGCGACTTTAATCTGAGAGATTTCGCTGCGGGCGCCTTTGGTGCCGACCTCATCGAGCATCCAGGCCGCCTTGAGGGTCAGCAGACGGGCTTGCTCCAGTTTGATACGGGCATCGGCGATCACTTGCGCGTTGCCACCCAGTTCGGCAAGGGGTTTCCCGAAGGCCACGCGCTCAAGCGAACGGCGGCACATGAGATCCAGCGCACGCTCCGCCGCTCCCAGGGTCCGCATGCAATGATGGATACGCCCTGGCCCCAGGCGTCCCTGCGCGATCTCGAAACCGCGGCCCGGGCCTCCCACGACGTGGTCGAGCGGCACCCGCACATTGGTAAAGCTGACTTCACCGTGCCCGAAAGGGGCGTCGTATGAGCCGAACACCGGTACCATACGCTCGATCTTGACGCCCTCGGTATCGAGCGGCACAAGAACCATCGAATGCCGCTGGTAGCGGGGGGCCGAGGCGTGGGTCAAGCCCATAAAGATGAGCACCTGGCAATGTGGGTGCCCAACCCCCGAACTCCACCATTTCCTACCGTTGAGGACAACGTAGTCGCCCTCGATCAGCGCCTTAGCTTGCATGTTGGTGGCATCCGACGACGCCACGTCGGGCTCTGTCATACAAAAAGCTGAGCGGATTTCGCCGGCCAGCAGCGGGGTCAGCCAGCGTCGCTTTTGCTCATCCGAACCATACTTCGCCAGCACTTCCATATTCCCTGTGTCAGGAGCGTTGCAGTTGAGCACCTCAGGGGCGATCGCGCAACGGCCGGTGATTTCTGCGAGGGGAGCATACTCCACGTTGCTAAGGCCGGCACCAAACTCCCGGTTTGGCAGGAACAGGTTCCACAACCCTTCCTTCCGAGCCTTATCTTTTAAAGTCTCCATTACTGGAGGCTGTCTCCAGGCGCGCCAGTCGGAGTGGTTCTGTACTTGCGCAAAGTACTCTTGTTCCGCAGGCAGGATGTGCTCCTGCATGAACGCCGAGAGGCGCTGGATGAAGCCTTGCGCCCGGAGTGAAGGGGAAAAGTCCATCACGTACTCTGCTCCGCAGGGTTCAGCCTAGCGATTCCCCCAGGATTCTCAAAATGAATCCTACGAATCCAGTAATATATGTGGCGTGCATTTAGGCCAGGTTGACCTGAACCTGTTCGTGGTCCTGGAGGCCATCTATCGCGAAGGCAACATAACTCGCGCCGGCCGCCAACTGAACCTCACCCAACCCGCCATCAGCCATGCGCTGAAGAGGCTTCGTGACCTGCTGCGTGATCCCCTGTTTGTCCGCCAGGGCCCGCACATGGTCCCGACCCCGTTCACGAGGAACATGATTGATCAGGTGCGGCAGGCGCTCCAGTTGCTCGAAGTGAACCTCCACGAGAGCCGGACTTTCGTGCCTGAACATGCCCGCCGCAGCTTTCACCTGTCACTCTGGGAGTACATGGAGGCTCTGATCCTGCCATCCTTGGTGCGGCGCTTGTTGTTTACCGCACCCGGCATGACGATCTCGGCGTCGCGGGTCAAACGGCGGGATCTGGAAGCCGAACTGGCGAGAGGCGCAGTCGATCTCGCGGTCGAAATCCCGATGACGATGAGCAACCGTATCCGGGGAAAAGCGCTGCTGCGCGAGCCGTTCGTAGTGATGGCGCGCAAGGGCCATCCCGCGATCAAGGGAAAACTTGATTTAGACACCTATCTAGCTCAGCACCACGTTCAGGTTTCCTCTCGTCGTCACGGCCCCAGTTTGGTTGATATCGAACTCAGCCGCCGAGGTCTGCGCCGGGAGGTGTCTCTCCGCATCCAGCACAACTGTGCGGCGAGCATGGTGGTGAACACGACGGATATGCTGCTTACTTTGCCCGAGCGGCAAGCGCGGCTATTAAATCTCGGTTCTCTGAATCGCGTATATCCTTTTCCGCTCAGCGAGCCTTGTCTGGAGGCTCACCTCTACTGGCACGAAAGCGTGGAGAATGATCCAGCGAACCGATGGCTGCGCGATCAAATCGAAAGGAGCCTGACTCCGGAACTACTCCCGTCGCGCAAGGCAGATGGGCAACGCCCTGCGCCGAAGCAGTTGTAGTCGGCGTTGCGACTTGAGAAGTCATTTCTCATCCACGAGCAGACGACGACGCGTTCACGCGTGGAGGGGAAGGAACTTCCCGGGCCGAGCTCCGGTCGCATCGAAAATAGCGTTGCCGATCGCTCCCGCTGCCAACGTGATCGTTCGTCTCTCCTGCGCTCCTCGCTTCCGCGCTG
>Ga0307478_10004200_pt1 | contig 10338 bp, 11 predicted proteins | sample atmos_gasesECM4C_2_FD_203713 | JGI IMG/M metagenome (GOLD analysis project Ga0307478, IMG submission 203713) | Hardwood forest soil microbial communities from Morgan-Monroe State Forest, Indiana, United States - atmos_gasesECM4C_05 | ecosystem: Environmental > Terrestrial > Soil > Temperate...
GGATTACGAGCAAGCCGCCAGTTATCGGTTTGTCCGCCGCATTGGTACCAAACGCGCTTGTTTTGACTGGTCCGGCCAACTTCCGGGTGGTCGGCCAAGTCGCTCGGTCGGCAGAGACCAGGGACCAGGCCAACGGCGAGCGGAAACTTCGCCCCTCCTGGTTCCCTTGCGGGATACGATGATTTCGCAATGCCTGATTGTTTCGCAAGCCGAGCGACTCTCATATAAGCCTTGACCTTCAATATAACTTGAAGCTTTGGCTTATGTTCTGGAGGACCTCATGAGAATCGCCGTCGTTGGAGCCACAGGGATGCTGGGGCAGCATGTAGCGCGGCATACGCTTCGCTCAGGGCACGACTTGATCGCGCTGTATCGAAATCCTCGATTGCTGAACTCACTAGCGGATCTGCGCTGCGAAGCTCGCCAGGCCGATCTAGATGATGTTGATTCTCTGCGTCGCGGACTTCGGGGGGCCGATGCGGTGATCCACTGCGCGGCATATTATCCCGGTGCTCCCAAATCAATCAGGGAAGAGTTGGCAACAGCAGCGAGGCTGAGCAACAACTTCTATAAAGCGTGCGTTGGGCAGGAGTTGAAGAAAGTTGTGTACGTTGGAGCCGCTATCGCGCTGCCCCGGAGCTCTGACGGAAAGCCCAGTGACGGGTCACAAAGTTACCCAGAGAGACCGCACAATCAGAACGCGTATTTGCAGGTGAAGTGGGCACAGGACACGCTGGCCCGACAAAAAGCGGCGGAAGGAATGCCGGTGGTCCTAGGTATCCCATCGATGACGTTCGGCGAGTACGACCCCGGCAACAGTACGGGCAGCTTCGTCATCGAGATGGCTAAACGTACGCTTCCAGGTTACGTCGCCGGAAAGCGGAACGTCGTCTATGCGGGGGATGCTGGACGCGGGCTGGTACGGGTCTGTGAGGATGGGCATCCTGGTGAGCGCTATCTTATTTGTGGAGAGAATCTGACCATGCAACAGCTCATGGCAAAGATCGCTACGGTTACAGGGGCTTCCGAACCCAAGGAGATTCCTCTGGCCGCAGCCAAGCTGGTTTCGGCATGGCAGATTTTTAAGTACAAGCATTTGCACGGCCCAGTTCCAAAAGTATCGCCCACTGCCATTGCGGTGATGTCTTCTGGTCAATACCTGGACGGCTCGAAGGCGGCCCGGGAACTGGGATATCGACCCGAAGTCTCTGTGGACGAAGCCATTCGAAGGGCATTTGAATGGTTTAGGTCTCAAGGAAAGGTGAAGATCCGTTAGCTGAAATCCTTGGCAGCGGCCCTGTCTTACCTAAGCGTGGAGGCGGAGGCGGTCAGGTATTTGATAAAGATCACCTCGTTCTGCGCCTCGTTGTAGAGCAGTTCATCGGCCATGGCGCGAATCATGGAAATGCCGAATCCGCCGGGACGTATGCCGAGTTGATCGCGGACGTTCACATGTGCAATCGGTTCGTCCGCGGGCTGACCAACGGCAGCATGGGTCAAGCCTTTGAAGCTGAAGCCCGGGCCGGGGTCTGCCACGCGATATAGCAGCATGCGCGAGGAGCGCACGTGAGCAATCCGCACCTTGCGGTTCGGATCGAGCCGTCCCCCCCACTCCACGGCGTTGAGTAGCAGCTCCTTGAACGCCAGTCCGATCGTGTTGCGCAAGTCATCGGGAAGATCGGTTTCCAGCTTCATTAGGAAGGATTGAATGCGTTCGGCAGCCTCCCGCGTGCAGGGAATTAGCAGTTCCACCCAATGGGGCTTGGCGGAAATGACCTCGATCGCTGGAGATGCATTTTGTTTGAGAGCTCGCTCGGCCACTTCGACAGCTTCTTTCGGTGGAAAAGGCTTAGTGAGGTATTCATAGGCCTGCTCGCGTATCGCGCGCAGCAGAGTCTCCGGCGTGGCGTCTGAGGTCATCATGATGATTCTCGGATGAGATTCGCCCTCGCGAACCCGGGCAAGCACCTCAAGACCGGTCAGCTCTGGCATCCAGATATCCAGGAATACCAGATCAAAAGTTTTTCGCTGGATGTTGCGCAACGCTTCCGCGCCATCCTTCGCAGCAGTCACTGCATAGCCTGCTTTTTTCAGCATGCTGGAGATGGCAAAGCGCGTCGTGCGGTCGTCATCGGCGACAAGGATTTTCCGTTTTAAGCCCGAAGGGTCCCGCATGGATGCCACCTCATGCTGCCAGATTCGAGAAACCCGCCACTTCGTCCCCAATGCTACTTCCGCCGGAGGCGCGGGGCAATGCGGTCGATCGTAGCGACCCGCAAGGAGCCACCAAGTTGCGCCGTTTCCTGCCTTGTACCAAAATGAATGCCGTCGTACCGATTTTGAACGTTCCCAATCGGAGGAGCCGTGAGCGCGCCAGTACCTTTCAATCCGCAAACCGAAGGCGCCCTGCGCGAGTTTATCGACCTCTCCTTAAACCCCCTGTGTATCGCCGGCACGGATGGTTATTTCAAACATGTAAATCCGGCCTGGGAAACGACCTTCGGCTTCACCAGAGAAGAATTACTCTCGCGCCCCTATCTTGAGTTTGTGCACCCCGATGACCGCGAGGCCACGACCGCTGAAGCCGCAAAGATTGCTTCCGGCTGCAACACAGTTTCTTTCGAGAATCGCTACCGCTGTAAGGCTGGATGCTACAAATGGCTGCTCTGGTCGGCTGTTTTCCGCCCTGAAAGAGGACTCATTTACGCTATCGCGGCGGATATCACGGAACGAAAGCGAGAGGAGGCGCGCTTGGCTGCCCAGCACGCGGTCACGCGCGTGCTTGCCGAGGCGCCAACCCTGGTCAGCGCCACCCCGCTGGTCCTTCAAGCCATTTGTGAGAGTCTTGACTGGTCGGTGGGCGCCATTTGGCGAGTTGACGAAAAGGAGAAGCTGCTGCGCTGCGTAGAAACCTGGCACCTGCCATCGGCGCAGTTTAAGGAGTTCGACCAGCTTACGCACTCCCGAACCTTTCCTCTGGGCGTAGGCTTGCCTGGCCGGGTGTGGGAGCAAGCCCAGCCCGCGTTGATAGAGGATGTGCCGCATGACGCGAACTTTCCACGCGCATCGATCGCGGCCAAAGAAGGGCTACACGCAGCGTTTGGCTTCCCAATCCTCCTCGGGGCTGAGGTTCTGGGCGTTCTCGAGTTCTTCAGCCACGAGACCCAACAGCCTGACCGCAGGTTACTCGAGATGATGAGTGCCATCGGCAGCCAGATTGGTCAGTTTATCGAACGCAAAGAGGCCGAAGAAGCCCTGCGAGTGTACGCTCGCGACCTCGAGACGGCCAGAAAGCGCGCTGAGGAAGCGACTCGCGCCAAGAGCGAGTTCCTCGCCAACATCAGTCATGAGATCCGCACACCGATGAATGCCATGATCGGGATGACCGAGTTGGCGCTGGCCACGCGGATCACTCGCGAACAGCGAGAATATCTTAATGCGATTCAGGGCTCAGCCGACGCCCTGCTTACATTGGTAAACGATCTTCTCGACTTTTCCAAGATCGAGGCACGCAAGCTGCAACTGGACCGCGTCGCGTTTAACCTGCGCGATGCCCTCGAAGACACCATGCGGGTGCTCGCTCCGCGCGCTGACCAGAAGGGCTTGGAGCTGGTGTGCCATATCCATCCGGAAATACCCGCCACGGTGGTGGGAGATCCATTGCGCCTCCGCCAGATAGTGGTGAACCTTGTGGGTAATGCCATCAAATTTACTCACCACGGGGAAGTCGTGCTCCGCGTGCAAGCCGAGCCTCGCGGCAATGGCGACGTGCGATTGCGCTTCTCTGTCGCCGATACGGGAATCGGTATTCCGCCAGAGAAACAAGCTGTCATCTTTGAGGCCTTCTCGCAGGCCGACAGCTCCACTACGCGGCGTTACGGCGGAACAGGGCTGGGGCTGGCCATCTCGGCGCAACTAGTGGAACTAATGGGCGGCAGGATCTCGGTAGAGAGCGAGCCCGGCCGGGGCAGCACGTTCCACTTCACGGCGCGGTTTGAAGTCCAGCAGCCCGGGATAGGGGAGTTGCCTGCACGCTGGCGCTCTCTCACCGACTTGCCCGTGCTAATCGTGGACGACAATGCGACCAACCGCCGCATCCTCGAAGAGGTAATCACCAACTGGCATATGTGCCCGGTTGCTGTCGAAGGCGGCGCATCGGCCCTTGCCACATTGGAAAAATCTGTGCGCGCGGACCAACCATTCGCGGTGGTGCTGCTCGACGGACACATGCCTGACATGGACGGTTTCGCAGTGGCGGAGCGTATCTCTCAGGACCGCCGATACGCAGGCGTCAAGCTTGTCATGCTGACCTCGGCCGGTCAGCCGGAAGACGTTGCGCGCTGCCGCAGGTTAGGGATCTCGGCGTATCTTACCAAGCCGATCAAGCAATCCGAGCTCTTCGATGTGATTGTCAGCGCCATCGGTCAACCAGTGGGAGCAAGGCCGCGCGCTCCACGACGACATAAGAGATCGCAGCATGGCCAGCGCAGCCTACAAGTGCTAGTGGCGGAAGACAATCAGGTCAACCAGCTGGTAGCGACGCGGATCCTTGAAAAGCTGGGCCACCGGGTTACGGTTGTCAGCAATGGCCGCGAGGCGCTTGTCGCCGCGCAGGCCGGTGAGTTCGACCTCATCGCCATGGACGTGCAGATGCCGGAGCTGGATGGGCTTGATGCAACAGGCGCCATCCGCGCCTGGGAGAAGTCGACCGGCACACACATCCCGATCATAGCCATGACCGCACACGCCATGAAGGGAGATCGCGAGCGTTGTCTGGCGGCCGGCATGGATGGCTATACCTCCAAGCCGATCCGGATCAGAGAACTTGAGCAGGCGATCGCTCAACTGGTCAGCCCGTCGAGGCCCGCAGAGGGACCTTTGCCGGAAGAGACTCAAGAAGACGCCGTCATTGATCGTGCAGCACTGCTGGCGGGCGTCGATGGCAATCGCCGCCTGCTTCGCGAACTCGTCCGCCTTTTTCTCGCCGATTGTCCTCTGCGTTTGCGAGGAATAAAGGAGGCGGTCCGCCGTGGCGATGCCGAAGCACTGCGGAGAGAAGCGCATACCCTGAAGGGTTCCGTTGGTAACTTCGCAGCGAAGCAGGCGCTCGCGGCTGCCGAGCGGCTGGAGGTTATGGGCAGAGACGGAGACCTTGATAAAGCCGGCGCTGCATGCATCGCGCTCGAATTGCAACTGACGCGTCTCACCGAAGGGCTCAGAAAATTGACGAGGGACTCTTCGACGCGAAAGAGGAAAACGGGCAATGCAACGGGCAGAAATGGGTGAGAGCAGTCACGCTGTCAGGATTATGCTGTGGAGGACTGGACACGGTCTCACAACAGTGAAGGCCGTCCATGCGAGCGGATCAAACGCGCGGCTGCCGCGACCAAATCAGCATTATTCCGTGCCTGCTTACCGTCAGGCAGCAGTGTGATGTCTTCTAACCCAGTACGGATACCATGCCCTCTTTCGAGTCCTCGTCGATTGACCGCCCAACACGCTATGCCGTAACCGTGGTGAACCTGCTCCAGCATGATACCCGCGGACACCACAATCTCTTCCATCTTGGCAGCGTGCTGAACAGCAGCGTCAGGATCGGCGTCAAGCGGCTCGACTAGGACGCGGCGACACCGTCCTGCCAATCCGGAAAGCACGAAAGCTCGCGCATCATCAATGCTAAGCAATCCAGCCTCGATACCGACGGCCCGGGATAACAGCAACTCACAAAGCTCTACAATTCCCGGTTCGCCCTGGTTCGCAGTAACAAGATCAGGCATTTCCTCCCATGCCTCGACGATGCTGAAACGCTCCCTCGGATCCTCCACAATCGTCGCTGAGGTTGTTAGGGAAATCGGAGTCTCGGGGCAGAGAGCTCGGATTGCGCGCAGGACCTTAGCGCAAGCGGCACCGTCGAGAGTCTCCTGACCAGCATCGTCGAACGCATGCACATGCACCGATTGCGCGCCAGCGTCCACGGCCGCGCGAGCCGCTTCCGCGATAGCAGTCGGAGTGCGCGGTGCTGCTGGGTGAATTCGGTCGCCATTCAGGGCGGCTTGCAAGAAGATGGTCGGCATTATCTTAAAGCTCCGACAAACCAGCGGATATCCTCCACCAACAGTTCCGGCTTTTCATAGCGCGGGGAAATGCCCCCATGGGAGATTTCCAATGCTCGATATTGAATCGGCGCTCGACCCAGCGCCCGGGTGGTAACGGGCCTTCTCTTTTCAGAAAACGCGCAATCCCGCCCGGGACTGCGACGTAATCGTCTTTCAGGAAGTGAAGAGGGGTGCGGTTATCCTCGCAATAGAGCCCGCATGAGGAATGGATGGTTTGCGTCAACCAGTAGAGCATTATGTTGCTTAGCAGCTCATCCTTGGTGAATCTGCGCTCTACGTCGCGGTCACAGTCCCCCCAGTCACGGAGCTTTTCGAGTATCCAGCCGGCCAGTCCAGCCGCGGTCACATCCGCACCCCAGTCTCCTCCTGGTCCTGAAGAGTGGTATCGCAAGCCGATAGATCGAATAGTGAAGGGGACCCAACACTCGTGTTTGTGATTTGTTCCGAGCAGATCATCGGTTCCCGGTGCGCCAGCCGACGCCAACCCGCCTTCCATCCGCCAACATGTAACCTTTTACAAGGTTCTTACAAGTTGTTTGACGTTGCGCAGACTAATCTTACAACGTTCGTCTATGTAGGCTTAAGGCAAGGCAGACATGCAGGGCGATTCCTTTTTCGAATTGCTGACGACGACCCCTTGGGCCAAAGCCATGAACGGACCGGAGTGGGCGTTCCCGGTGGTAGAGAGCCTGCATTTCGTCGGGCTGGCCCTATTGGTTGGCACAATTGCAATCGTGGATCTGCGCCTGCTGGGAATTGCGATGCGGCGGCAGAGTGCGGGCGAGCTCGCGGCCGATCTTGAAATCTGGACACGGATTGGCCTTGCCCTGATGTTAATCACGGGTCCGCTGATGTTTTCCGCCGACGCGGTTAACTATCACCACAACCCATCGTTCCAGTTCAAGATGGTGTGCCTCTCGGCGGCGCTGGTGTTCCACTTCACAATGCACCGGCGTGCGACCCGCCCCGCGACCCCGCCGTTTGTGGCGAAATTTGCGGGGGCAGTGTCGCTGGCCCTCTGGATCTCCGTGGTGGCGGGTGGAAGGATGATTGCGTTCGTGTGATAACTACATGAACGTCCTATCTGCATTGGAATGGGTGGAAAGCACGAATCTCAGCACCGCCATCCGGGAGGGCGCGCTGCTCTATCCGATCATCGGTGGCGTTCACCTGCTGGGCATCGCGCTGTTTGGAGGGATGCTGGTGATGACGGACCTGCGTCTTCTGGGCTGGGCCATGCGGCGGCGCACGGTTTCCGAGATCCTCGAGCAGTTCCGCGTGTGGAAACGAGCCGGTTTCGTGCTGGTGGTCTTGAGCGGTCTGCTGCTGGCGTGGGCTGAACCGCTTAAGCTCTATCGGAGCCTCTCGTTCTGGGTCAAGATGGCGTTGCTGGTATCTGTAGGTGTGCATGCCCTGGTGTTCCGCAAGGGGGTTTACGAAGACGCCAAAGCTTTGGACGCAGGACTCACCCCACGAGCCAAGCTGGCCGCCGCCCTTTCGCTGATCCTGTGGGCGGGACTGCTTGTCACGGGCCGTCTGATCGCCTTCGACGCTTGACTTGTCCGGCGGGCTATGACCATGTCTGGCATGAGAGGTCGCGCAGAAGAACTGGATATGAAAGGCCGGCTGACAAACACGTGCGCAACTCTGGCTGCCGCCATTGCCGTAATGGTGAGCGGCGCGCCAGCGCTGGCGCATCACGCGTTCTCCGCGGAGTTCGACGCGAAAAAGCCGGTTCACCTCGAAGGTGTTGTCACCAAGGTGGAACTCATCAATCCACACGCGTGGATCCACATCGACGTCCAGAGCCCGGACGGCAAGGTGAGCTCGTGGATGATCGAGGCTGGCAGCCCCAATGTGCTTCTTCGGCGCGGATTCACTAAGAACACAGTAGTGCCCGGCACGCGGGTGGTGGTGGACGGTTACCAGGCAAAGGGCGGTTCCTTGCGCGCCAATGGCCGCGATATCGCGCTGCCCGACGGGCGCAAGCTGTTCCTCGGTTCTTCCGGAACCGGCGCCCCTTACGACGACCCGCTGGCGAATATCGCCCCGTTCGGTGCCGGCGCAATGCTCGCGCTTTGGTTGGTGTGCAACAAACTGACCGCCGAAAAGGTCCCGGCCGGTGGTGCCGATGGGGCATAGCCTGGGGTGAGAGAGCCCAGCGGCGCGTTCGGCTGCATTACCAAGGACTAGTTGCGCCGATCGGGTGTCAAGATCACCAGCCGCGGACGAACCCTCGCGCAAAAATGGAAGTCTCCGCGTAAGAAGGGAGATCGCCGCAAAAATGAGTCCGCTCGAAGTCTGCCGCTGGCTCGAAAGTACGTCGGGAAGCATCGCGCTTCACGAATCGATCTGGGTGTATCCAATCGTCGAGTCGGTACACGTCCTCACCCTCAGCGTGTTTCTTGGACTGACGGTGATGGTCGACCTACGACTGTTGGGTGCGAGCTTATCGTCGACGCCCGTTTCGCAGGTAACTCGGCGCCTCTTGCCGTGGATGCTGGCTGGGTTTGCTGTCATGGTGGTCAGCGGAGCCCTGCTGTTTTACGCTGCTCCAGTCAGGACGTATTTCAACATCTTTTTCCGGATGAAGATGACTTTCCTCGTGATGGCCGGTTTCAACGTCGTCGTGTTTCACTTCACTACCTCACGTACTATGCCTCAATGGGACCTGGATCTGAGGCCGCCCATCCGCGCGCGACTGGCGGCAGGCGTGTCGTTGGCGTTGTGGGCGGCCATCGCCGTCTGCGGACGCATGATCGCCTATAACTGGTTCGACAGGGCCCCTGCCGGGCTTGCGCGGTGAGACCCATGTCCGTCCTTTCGCTCTTCACCTGGTTCGAACACTCCTGGATCGGCGAAGGCATTCGCGAATCTCGCTGGCTTTTTCCGGCGATCGAGTCCGTGCACCTGTTGGGACTCGCGGTGATAGGTGGGTCGGTGCTCACGGTGAATCTGAGCCTTCTCGGTCTGGGCCTGGGTCGACGGTCGGCGGCGCAGCTCTGGCACGATACGCGACCCTGGTTTGCGGGTAGCCTGGCGATGATGCTCGGCTCCGGCTTCCTGCTGTTCATGTCGGAAGCGGTGAAGCTTTACTATCACAGGGCCTTCTGGGTAAAGATGAGCGCGCTGCTCCTCTCGCTCGTATTCACGGCCACGGTCCAGCGCCCGACCGCCTTGGCGGATCCGGACCGGGTGACGCTGCTACGGAGTCGCGCCGTCGGCCTGGTATCGCTGCTGCTGTGGTTCCTTGTGGGCGCGGCCGGAAGATGGATCGGGTTTTCGTGACCAGACTCGTTCCTTCGTCCGGACGGTGAAGGAGTATTCGATGCAAAATGGGTCTTTATTCTTGGTGGCTGGAGTGGTGCTTGCTCTTGCGTTCTCTGTCAGCGCGCCCGATACGTCGCGCGTGCCCCGCGGTCACGCCGAGCTGAGCGGTATCTGGCAGGCCCTGAACACCGCCAACTGGGATCTGGAGGACCACTCGGCGCACGCCGGCACGATGTGGGAAACAGGGGCGATCGGCGCCGAACCCGCAGGCTTAGGAGTTGTCGAAGGAGGTGCTATTCCTTATCTTCCGGGGGCGCGCGAAACGAAGAAGACAAACTTCGCCAACCGGCGCACCAACGACCCGGAAGCCAAATGCTACATGCCCGGTATTCCCCGCGCGAACTACATGCCCTACCCTTTTCAGATCGTGCAGTCGCCGAGAGGCATATTGTTCGTCTACGAATTCGCGAGCGCGAACCGCTTCGTTAACATGAGCAAGCCGGTCGAGGCCGTGTCGGACAGCTGGATGGGCACCAACAACGGACACTGGGATGGGGACACGCTGGTGGTGGAGGTGACCGGGCTCAACGGTCTGGCGTGGTTTGACCGCGCCGGAAACTTCGCCAGCGACAAGCTGCACGTTGTCGAACGCTTCACACGCATCGACCGCGACCACCTGAAATACGAAGCCACCATCGAAGATACGTCGGTCTTCAGCCGCCCGTGGAAGATCAGCATGCCGCTCTACCGTCATGTGGAGAACAACGCCCGGCTTTTGGAATTCAAGTGCGTGGAATTTGCCGAAGAGCTGATTTACGGGCAGTACAAGAAGTGATGCGCGGATCGGCGGCTGCGTTTTGCGTTCCGCACGGAGCTTACTTTGGTGTGGCGGCGGCCTTTTCTGCCGCGCGGGCCTCGCTCAGAATATTCGCCATCGCATAGTTACCCTCGT
>Ga0307478_10004201_pt1 | contig 10335 bp, 9 predicted proteins | sample atmos_gasesECM4C_2_FD_203713 | JGI IMG/M metagenome (GOLD analysis project Ga0307478, IMG submission 203713) | Hardwood forest soil microbial communities from Morgan-Monroe State Forest, Indiana, United States - atmos_gasesECM4C_05 | ecosystem: Environmental > Terrestrial > Soil > Temperate...
ACGTTCAGTCAGCGTGAGCCCACTGTAGATGCAACGGTGCCAGTGTAGGGGGGACCTATCTACAGGAAGCGCTGCTCAATTCGGCCAAGCACAGTGGAAAGCGGCACTTCGAGGTTGAACTGTTCGGAACACAAGGCGTAATCCATCTCACGGTGTGCAATTCGGAAGTTGGCTTTGACCCCGGAGTGGCATGGCTGGGAAGCGGGCTTGGTATCACCAGTATGCGAGAGCGGCTGAAACTCGTGAACGGCGACTTTTCGATCGACTCCCAAGCCCAGCGTGGGACAAAGACACACGTCAGCACGCCTCTCAGCTCAGGAAGCAATGCTCGCGTTGCAGCTCGTCAGGGGACCAAACTTGAGGAACTTGCGAAGACTCGTGTGTTTCTGGACGGCCGAACTCGAGCGGGGGTGGGGGGATAGAACGGCAACTGGAAAGAGCGCTCAGTTATAGGAGTGACGCAGGCATGAGCGCCGATTCCGCACCCGCTTCCGATTCGTGCTGACCCCTTGCCTAACCGAGAGGAATTTAAAGCATGCTGACCCGGCGGCAATGATCACGTCAGGAATACAGGGGCGCCAGCGGGGAACGGAAAGTGCGCTCGGACAGACAGAAATCTCGAACTTGCACTCGATTGATTGCTCTCTGTCCTTTGCGATTGCGGTGGGCTCGGGCATGCTTTGGATTGACCATTATCTATTTCGGCGTTCTGTGCCATGTTTGGAGCCAAACGGCATCAACCGGATCTTTGACGGGTGTTGCCTTGGATCCCTCCGGCGCCGTTATCCCCGGAGTGAATCTTCAAGTCATTCGGAAGGGTGGTAGCGAAACGAAATCCACTATCTCCGACGAAGCCGGAAGATTTAGTTTTGTTTTGCTGGCACCAGGCAATTACGAATTGCGCGCTGCCAAGAGCGGCTTCGTCCCCCTCGTCAACACCGCAATAGAAATCAACGTAACGGAGACAGCCCGCCTAGAGCTGCATTTTCAAGTGGCGACCGCGGTCCACAAAATTCTGGTTTCGGCCAACCCAACGATGGTCCAAACCGATAACACGGCTCTCGGAAGAGTCGTCAACGAGAAAGAGGTATCGGATCTTCCGCTCGTCACCAGGAATTTTGCTCAGATTGCCTCGCTGTCACCGGGGATCGAATCCGGTGTACTGAATGCCGGAGAGCTGGGGCTTGGAGCAACAGCGCAATCGCAAATTGCGAACTCCAATGATGGGATTTTTGTTCACGGAGCGCGCTCGTATGACAACAACTACGTACTGGACGGTCTGAGTTTTAATGATGTTCAGGGTAGCGCATCAGGCAGCGGTGGAATTCCGGCTCCCAGCCCTGACAGCATCCAAGAATTCAAAGTTCAGACGGGGCTTTATGACGCAAGTTATGGCCGATACGGCGGCGCCGTTATAAGTATAGTCACGAAATCCGGGGGGAATGCTTTTCACGGGGCGGTTTTTGAATTCTTCCGCAACAAGGTTCTTGATGCGAACGACTTCTTTTTGAATCAAACGGGCGAGGCACGCCCTCCCCTCAATCAGAATCAATTTGGATTTACACTCGGCGGACCAATACGGAAGGACAAGCTATTCTTCTTCGGCTCCTACCAGGGAACACGCCAGGTCAACGGCCTGGCCGCTGGTCAATCGAGGGTCGGGTGCACCGCGAGCCTCATTGAACCTCCACTCACGAATGACAGGTCAGCTGCAACACTGGGAGCAATGTTTGCGGGAATGACTGGCGCGAACGGAGGAACCGCGATCAAGGCGGACGGATCGAATATCAATCCTGTCGCACTGGCGTTATTGAATTTCAAATTGCCCAACGGAAATTTCCTGATTCCGAACCCACAAATAGTGGACCCCACGAAGCCACTTGTCGAGCAGGGCTTTTCTACTTTAACTGAGCCTTGCCACTTCAGCGAGAACCAGTTCTCGGCGAATTTGGATTACATGAAAAGTCCCAAGAGCAAATTTACGGGCCGGTTTTTCATAGCAGATGACGATGAAACCGTCACTTTCCCAGGTAACGGCGCAAATCCCTCTGGCAATATTCCCGGCTTTCCCAGCCCGAGTGAATCCGGCTTCCGAGTCCTCTCCCTTGCCCACACTTACACTTTCAAGAGCAATCTGCTCAATGAAGCTCGGATCGGGTACGTTCGCACGTCAGCCGACACCCAGGCCATCACACCGCTCAAATGGTCGGACATTGGTGTGGCCGAAGGCGAGATGAACGACGAAAATCGGCTACCGAGCCTGAAAATCATCGGTTCCGTTAGTCTGGCTTCGGGTTTTCCGCGGACATTTGCTCAGAACAGTTTTGTCTTCACGGATTATCTCAGCTTCGTTCACGGAGCCCACACGTTTAGATTCGGAGGATCGCTTACGAGGTTGCAGGACAATGTGAATCTCCAGGGGCTTGGGACCCTCCTCGAGTTTCTCAGCTGGCCGGACTTTTTACTCGGCATGAATGCGGCTAGCAACGGAACCTTGTACAGCAATGTATTTGGCTCAGTGGATATCTTCGGTTTGACGGTTCGTGAATTCAGGGTGTGGGAAGGCGCAGGATTCGTTCAGGATGATTTCAAAATCTCAAAGTCGCTGACACTAAACATGGGCTTGCGCTACGACCACCTTGGTCAATTTGCAGACAGGCTGGGCAGAAACTCAAGCTTCGACATCAACAGCGCTGATCCGAATCCACCGCCAAGCGGAAGCGTCAGCGGTTACATCGTGGCATCGAATTTTCCGGGTGTTCCTCCCCCCGGCGTGCTCCGGGCACAAAATAGCTTTGGAAATTTCGGAGCTGGACAAAATAATCTCTCTCCGCGAATTGGATTTGCATGGCAGGTTCTGCCATCGTCAAGCAGCCTTGTGCTGAGAGGCGGATACGGAATCTATTACTCCCGTCCCACCGGTCAAGCTTTTTATCAAAACAGCCTTGGTGCACCTTTCGCATTGTTTCGGATCAACACTGGACAAGCAAACGCAGGCGCAACATTCCAGGAAGCCTTCCCCCAGCCATTTCCAACGCCCGCTTCGTTCCCCTTGTTTCCCCCGTACTCTCCGACGAGCACCACAACCATTTACACCACCGCACCTGGATTCCGGCCAGCGATGATTCAGCAATATTCTTTGAGTGTACAGTCTGAGTTTCACAATGGATGGCTGCTCGATGTGGGCTACGTCGGCACTCGCGGCACACACCTGGTCCGCCAGCGTTCTCTCAATCAGGCGCTTTCCGCTTCGACGAATGAGCCGATTCGGGGAGTTACGGACAATACGGTGGAAAACATCCCTCTAAGAGTTCCAATCCTTGGCGTGCCTCCCGACTCCTTGCTGGAAATGGAATCCGAGGGCAGCTCCTGGTACAACGCTCTGGAGGCTAGCCTCACGAAACGGTGGAGTCATGGGTTTCAATTTCTCGCCTCCTACACTTTCTCGAAGACGTTAGACACAGACGGTGCCGATATCAATTCCACTTCGAGCGGAAATGCGCTGACACTCGGGGACCAAGACTCCCCAGGTCAGCGTTGGGGCCGGACCAGTTTCGACCGAACTCATCGCTTCGTTTTCAGCACTACTTGGGCACTTCCGAGTCCTCCGGGCGGCGTTTTCGAGGCCATTTTAGGCAACTGGTCCTTGGCCGCTATTGTAACTGTTCAATCTGGGACCGCATTGACGATTGGCGACACGAATTCCGACAATGTCTTCGGAATTAGTGAAGATCGCGCAGAACTCACCGGCTTATGCTCAAAAGGCCAGCTCGTGAAGGGTGGGTCGACCGAGTCAAAGTTGAATGGCTATTTCAATGTCAACTGCTTTACGAATCCCCCGGTGATCGGAACGGATGGAATCGGAACTGCTTTTGGGAATAGCCCCACCGGAATCGTGGATGGTCCCGGGCAAGCCAACCTCGATCTAACATTCTCAAAAATGATTCCGCTCAACAGACTGGTCGAGGGAAGCGCTCTTGAATTTCGGACCGAGCTGTTCAACGCTTTGAACCATCCGCAATTTTCGAGCCCGGACACCAATTTCACATCTCCCGCATTTGGTGTTATCAGCGGTACAGCTGTCAATCCCCGTGTACTTCAGTTCGCACTAAAAATCTCGTTCTAATTCACATCTCACCTGACGAACGTCGGCGACACTTGGTGGCCAATCGACGCCCAACTGGCAGCGAGCGAAAATTGCTCAGCAAAGACTGCGGATGGAAGGATGGGGACAGAGGCGGCTCGATGAAAGCCTAAGGATCGAGCACATCCCGGCGGAAACACAGCTGAGTCTGCAGAACCGCACGTCGTTTGTCCGCAGCGTCTTCTGGAAATCCGTGCGGAGGGGCGACCTGATCGTCGGTCTCAATCCGCCGTTCGATCTATCGCGACTACCGTCAGATCAACTGAGGGCAAGAAGGGTGACTGGTCCCTCGCCCTCTAGCGGCTTTGGAAAAATCCAAGACTGGTCGGGTCGTCCCCGATCCAAATCGGCCACGAATCGTCGTTGACGCTCAAAACAGCAAGATGGCCTTTATGAGACTAGGCAGCATTCTCCAAAAGGAAGAGTGGCCGAGGGAAGGGCGGTTCTTAGACCTGCGGACACTCGCCTGGGCAATCCGCAACGTCCCTTACAACCTTGAGCGTGCCTGCAGGGCTTTTCATGTTCGAGGGAAGGTTAAGCACAAACTTACCAGGCAAATCAGCTCGGAGAAACGTTAGCACTGCCGTGGTGATGTCGCCGCGTCACATCGCTTGCTGAACGCCATGATGGACGAATTCAACCGTACTTCCTGGTGAAACTGCTAGTTGTCAAAAAAATGCGGCACGGGCAGGATTTCGAACTCCAACGCGAGTTGATGATCGAGAACTTTACTAATACTCGGAATTAGAAATGGCCATATGCAGTGGAAGCAGAGTTCAAGTGGTATTTGCGTCGGAGAAATGATTTTGCGGAGCTAAACGCGCGGGACGGTTCGTGGTTCTGGAGGCAGCCGGTCTTCGGCGGGGGTGTGGAATCCGGCAAAAAGGCAACGGATGTTGGTACGCGGGGCTTCTCCTAAATTCCATAACTGGATAGGAGGACGGGATTTGATATGGCAAACGGGTTGAGGAAGATGATTATTCTGGGAATCCTGGGCTATTTGTGTAGTTCGGCTCCGGTGACTGCTCAGACTGCTCCTGTTGCCATCCTGGAATGGCAAGAAGCGGGGCCTGGGAAATCCCCGCACCTGATATTTTCTGACGCGCCCTCGGTGCAGCCGAAGAGCGCCGCGTTAGACTCCGCAAAGCCGTTGGATCTCACCGTTCCGCTTCCGTTCGAAAGACCAGCGGACAACATGTTTGTGCTGGCAAGCTTCTCCAGTTCCGCCACGACGGATCCGCGCGACCGGCCGGCATCGGGCACGAAGTTTCACTTCTGGCCGTCGTTCGGCGAGTCACTGCTGTACACCGGGATCATGCACACGTTTAACCTCGCGACGGAGCCGGGTACACGCGACGCACTGAATGGCCAATGGTTCCACAACTACATCCACTCCCTGGGGGAATTGCGCGGTTGGAGTGACGACGATAAATTCATGGCCCCGTACGTTGGCCATCCCATCGAAGGATCCATATTCGGTTTCATCGAGCGGCAGAACGATCCAAAATTCAAGCAAGTACAGTTGGGAGACGGCCGGGACTACTGGGTAAGCCTGCTGCGGTCCATGGCGTTCTCCGCAGTGTGGCACACGCAATGGAAAATTGGACCAATCAGCGAGGCGTCCATCGGGAATGTGATGCTGCACGCTTCGCCGGGATTCATCACGCTGGTGGATACGCCGACGCTAGGATTCGCCACCATGCTGGCCGAAGACGCCGCAGACCGGTATCTGATCGTGGGGCTGGAAAACCGGAGCACGAATCGCGCGCTGATTATTCTGGCGCGTAGTTTTCTGAATCCGGGGCGAACGTTTGCCAACATAATGGCTTTCAAGCCGCCGTGGAATCGCGACACGCGGATGGGACTGTTCGGTGAGAACTACGAGATCCGCAAGGACATGGTGAAGGAATACAAGGAAGGATCGGGGCAGAAGCTTTTTGAATATCACAAGCCGACGGTGGATCCGGATGAACCGATGAAGAAGTATCCGCTAGAAGCGCCCATAGAATTGACAGCCTTTCCATACTACGAAAGTTTTTTGGGGGGCGGAAGCTGCGTGGGGGGCGGCGGCTCGGGGGCCGCTCGAGTCAATCCGCAGTTGCAGGTGGTTGCGGAAGTGAGCGGTTGCCTGATCATGCACATGCCGGCGTACGACATCAGCGGGGATTCGTTGTTCTATGGCGGAGGGGTACGTTGGACGCCGCTGGCGTCGCATCACTGGTCGCCTTATATGCAAGTAGTTATAGGGGGGAGGAAAGTGACGCAGGAAGTGGACAACCCCGAGCTAAGAAAGCATCTGATGCAGGAATGGAACAACGGCGCCGGCACGCTGGGGCACTATCCGATGCGCAGCGCGTGGTCGGTGGAAACTTCTCAGAATGGTCCTAGCCTGCGGGTGGGCGGCGGATTGGATTGGGTGATTACGCGGCCCTTCGCGTGGAGACTGATCAATCTGGAGTACACACACACATGGATCAACAGCGTGTATTCGCAGCCAACGGCGCCTACCGCTGATGCGATCCGGCCGCAGAATGGGTTCATTGTATCCACACAGGCGGTGGTGCGCGTTGGGACGTGGTAGGTGTGAGATCCGATTGGGGCCCGCGAAGTTCGCCGGATGCGTTACGTATGGTGGGTTGAGCCACGATTTTATTTCCTCGATGGTGTGCTCCAAGAACCAGCATGGGCTACCATTTTCGGCCTTGGCTGGGTCGGTTGCTTGAGTTGGACGTGCTTCCGCGAGGCCAAGAAAATCGAAGCGAAAGTACGTCAGAGCTAGTGTAGACCAATCAATTTCTGCAATTTCGACCCGCAGATAGCGGTCAAGTCGCGTGTATAACGCCGTAATAGGACTTCACTAGGAATTCCCCTAGTTGTTTGGCAACAGTGCTAGGTCTAAGAGATGTAGGAACAACAACCCATATGGGTGCGGTCGGTACCAACCCCTGCCGACTCGGAATACCCCAACGGGACTCGGGGAGCGAACATCACGCGTCATGCCTCCCCGAGTCCCGGCCCCCATGGCCGGTCGGATGGAGTTTGAAGTGATTCGCTACGCGATCCAGGAATTTCTCGGAGTGCTGCTCTTAGTTGCAGCCTTTATAGGGACAATGCTTGTTTTCGGGATTGCCTGCATTTTGTTTCAGGAAGGCATACGCCGAGCGCTTCATGGCGCGAAAGCCCGTGTCATAAATTTTAAAGGCTCGAGCGCGAAGGACGAGTGGCTCCAAAGAGCCCATGGTCGATCCGCCCTCCGCTGACCGCGAAGGCTCTAAAGTAACCGCCGTGAATTTTGTGAAAATGCATTCTACGGCCATCCTGTGGCGACGTTGTTATAGGCACATTCCTGGGAAGCGGCATACTGCCGTCGCTCCTGAAACAAGACCCACGTTATTTCTACAAGGGAACCGGCAGCATCCGATCACGAATTTTGTACGCCCTTGCCAGTCCGTTTATCTGCAAGGGCGACAACGGACGATGGCAGGCAAATTGCTCGTATGTTCTCGGGAGCTTTGCTGCAGCTGGGATCGCCAATTTCTATTACCCATCGAGCTATCGCAATGGAGCGGGCCTGGTGTTCGGAGCCGCGCTGACCAGGCTCGGTGAAAGTGCCGTCGCCGGTGTCTTCCAACAGTTTTATCGTCCGAAAATCGACGCGGAATCTTCCTAGCCGCTCCCCGGTCCTACCGTGAATCACGTGGGGCTTACGAACTCGAGACGATCAATGCGGGAACCACACCACACGCTGTAAGCCCATCAGCCCACCAAATCCTTTGGCCTGCCGTGCGAAAATCTAAATAATCCATGAATCTATTTAAGGGTGATGCTTGCGCCAAAGAGCACACCGGACGTGGCGGCGTCCACCAAAAAACCTCTGCTGCGATGGTAGTCAAAGTAGAGATAGCGGTAACCCGCTTGCAACACGAGCGCAGGTTTTATCCGGTAGCCGAGTAGACCAAACGCCTGATAATCGATTTGGGAACCGATACCCCAGCCGCCAACGTCGCCTCCAATTGTAACTTCCACCTTTGGCCCCGGAATTCCCGTGATGCGTCCGCCGACAACTGGATCCACCCAATCCTGGGACCCTGAGAAATTCAGAGAGTTGGTGGTAAACTCCACGCTCTTGTGGAAGTGCCAATAGCGGAATCCCGCCAGTGCAACGATTTTTATCTTTTCCGAATCAAGCAGTTGGTAACCGATCTTCTGAGTCAGGATGAATTCGCTCGCTTTCAAGTTTGCCACGCCCTCTCTGGGAGTGTTCGGGAGCGCTCTATCGTCTCCCAGCCGGATCCACATAACATCGAGTGGCAAAAGGATTCGCATGTAACGAGGTTCCACCGCCCCCATCAACCCAAACCGGAAATGCGAAACGAGATCGCCTGGGGACGCCTTAAAGCCGACTTGCTCGCCGTTAGGACCGCCGATATTTCCGTGCACTCCCGGGAACCACAGATAAGGAGATACGACGAAGTGCCAGTCGCTATCGGAGGCCGTACTGGCTTCAGGGGTACCGGGAGTTGCCAGCCCAGGCTCGACGTCGGGAGTTGCTGGTTGGTCTGTGACCACGGCAGTCGGCGCGGTTGCAGTCGAGCTAACGAGCTTGGTCGCGAGCACATCTGCGGTCCGCTGAGGAGAAGCTGCTTGGGCGTGGCACGGGCCTACATCCGTCAACAGCAGCAGTCGCAAAAAACTTGCCAATAGCGTGAATTTCTGAATTGACGTCAAGAGGAACTCCTGTTTCTGTCCTTCGAAGGACATCACGTCACCGGCTTACCGACGCCCTGAGCGAATATAATTATAAAAAGTGTACAATTGAACGAGAGAGTGACAATTTGTCTTCGTTGTACAGCAATGATTTGCACTTGATGGCGTACTGAACGGGTTCGGCGTTGGTTTTGATTTGGCAAAGCTCTATGAGAGATCAATTCTCAGAATCGACAGCCTTATCGCACCCAGCCAAGATCAGCATCGGTGAAATGACTTCTGTAGACACAGCTATCTCGCTTGAGGTATTTCCTCTTGGGACGAAAAGCGAGAGGTAAAAATACGACCGGCCAGCGCATCATTCATTGCCGGAATCAAGTCCGTGTCCATGAGTACCTTGATCACGTATCCCAGTCCCCCGGCGGCCCGACACATCTTCACGATGTCGTGATCCTCGTGAATCGTGAGAAATACGACCTTGGCTTTGTTACCTTGTCTCTTAAGCTTTTCTGTGACTTCAATTCCACTCAGTACCGGCATCGAGATGTCCATAACCACCAAGTCAGGTTCGAGCTTCAACGTTGCTTCCAGAGCGGCTCGTCCGTCGGAAACCGTGTCCACGACATCGAATGACTCGCGCAACAATGCGGCTACTATCCTTAACACGGGAGCGAGATCATCCGCCACTAACACCCGATTTCGAGTCATGAGAGCCTATCCCTGAGCTGTCCTCTAGTCCTCCACAACGGGTTGGAAGTGCCGATACGATGTGAAAGGCCCATCAATCTCGGTCCTCGATTTCATCTTGCTCAGCATGGAGGTGGGCATGCACTCCCACCTCGGGCGCGATTCAATCGGCTGGATATTGGCAAAATTAACAGGAAGTGAGAAAAATTGTCTTCGTTACATGGAGATGATTTTGCACTTGATGGCGTACCGAACCAGTTTGGCGTTGGTTTTGATTTGCAAAAGCTCCATGGCGTGATATTTGTGCGGCAACAAACCGTCGGCGAATCGCCGATTCGATTTGAGATAGCCCTACCGGTCAGAGTTTTTTCCGAGCAATCATAACCAATTTTGTTGGGGCAAGCATACCCTCCTGCTGGAGTGAAGGTTAGGCCAGTCGAGTCTTGAGTCACCGGCTGATATGTCAGCAACCAGGTCTGAACCAGATTCGACCGAAGCTCGCCACCACCAGCATTACATTCCGATGAGGACCACTTCCACACGACTCCTTTGTAGAGGACTGGTCCCGGGACCGGCACTAGAAGTTTTCCTAGTCGACATGCTTTACCTACAAGAATTAGGGTTCTACTTGACCTCACTGGCCTGGATTAATTACGCCCTCCTGGCCAGGACGGGTGCCGGTTGGAGTTGCTCCGTCTAAACGGGACGGACAAGGGGGAAACGACGATGGAGCGCAACAATGCCGGGAAGTCCCGCGGTGACAAATGCGTGTATCCCAGAGTGCTACTTGGAATCCT
>Ga0307478_10004202_pt1 | contig 10334 bp, 4 predicted proteins | sample atmos_gasesECM4C_2_FD_203713 | JGI IMG/M metagenome (GOLD analysis project Ga0307478, IMG submission 203713) | Hardwood forest soil microbial communities from Morgan-Monroe State Forest, Indiana, United States - atmos_gasesECM4C_05 | ecosystem: Environmental > Terrestrial > Soil > Temperate...
ACCTGCACTTTTACGAGGACGAGCACCCCATCTCGGCGCAGCTGTTTGGCAGCAATCCCGAGGTGATGGCCGAGGCGGCGCGCATGGTCGAGGGGCTGGGCTTTGACCTGGTCGATCTCAATCTCGGCTGCCCCGCGAAGAAGGTCGTGAAGTGTAATGGCGGCTCGGGACTGCTGCGCGATCTGCCCGCGATTGGGAATATCTTCGAAGCGGTGCGGGCGGCGGTGAAAATTCCCTTCACGGTGAAGTTCCGCGCCGGCTGGAACGACGAGGAAATCGTCTGTGTGGAACTGGCTAAGCTGGCCGAAGTCTGCGGCCTGTGCGGGGTCGCCTTGCACGCACGCACCCGCGAGCAGGGATACAGCGGCAATGCACGTTGGGAATGGATCGCGGCGGTGAAGGACGCGGTCAAGATTCCGGTAATCGGCAACGGAGACATTCGCACGCCCGAAGACGCCTGCGCGATGATCGCGCAAACTGGATGCGACGCGGTCATGATCGGTCGTAGTGCTGCCTCGAACCCCTGGATTTTTCGCCAGATTGTTCAGTACACCGCGACCGGCCGCTACGACGAACCGGAAGAGGCCGACCGCTACGAGATGATCCGAACCTACTTCAGAATGCTGATCGAAGAAAAGTTCCCGGATGCGTCGGGCAAGATGAAGCAGTTCGCGTCATGGTTCACGCACGGCGTTCCGGGCGGTGCGGGCCTGCGGAAAGCGATCTACGAAGCGCGGGAAGACACCGAGATTTTGAAGCGCGTGGAAGACTTCTTTGACAACAGAATAGTTCATGTAGGGACAGCCCCTCTCGGCTGTCCGGAGCGAAGCTCCGATTTTTTCGTAACGAACACGGAAACCCTGCCGAGCTAGCGCTCGGCTGCACAGCCGAGGGCGGCTTTGCCTACGCAGTTCGCTCCTACGCGGTTCGTGCCTTACACCGCCCGCGCTAGTAGTTTCCCGGCCTCATCCTTCTCGATATGTGCCCACGGCACGGCGTGGTCGTGTGTAAACACCGTGAGCCAGTTTTCCGGCATCGACTCCGCATAATATTTGCGCTTGCTATTGATCGTCTCCAGCGGGTACAGATCAAACGCCATGAGCCACGTCAGATCGAGGTGCGCACTGGTCGGTATCAGGTCAGAGATGTAGCAGGCGGTCTTCCCAGCGCTCGCAACCACCACCGCCTGCATATGCGCGGTGTGGCCGGGGAAAACCTTTACAGAAATTCCCGGCACAATCTCACGGTCCCCGCGCAGCAGTTCCATCTGACCGCTCTCGATCAGCGGATTGTAATTGTCGCTGATGTAACTGACCGCGTCCCGGATATGCTGCTCCTGGGCGTGGCGCCACTCGCCTTCCTGCGCGTAGTACTTTGCCCTGGGGAAGGTGGCGGTTACGTTGTCTCCCCTCCGAACCGTATTCCAACCGGAATGATCGAAGTGCAGGTGCGTGTTGATCACGACGTCGATGTCGTCGGGAGCGACGCCGCCGGCTGCGAGATTGTCGAGCAACTTCGCGGGCTGCCCGTAAATCTTCACCATCTTTTCGCTGAGCTTGCTGCCGATGCCGGTCTCGACCAGCACGGTGTGCTTGCCGGTGCGAATCAAGAGTGAGTTGAGACCCGCCCAGACGAAGTTCTTGTCGTCGGCAGCCGCTTTGCGGGACCACATCACTTTGGGGACGACTCCGAAGAAAGCGCCTCCATCGAGCGGATAGGTTCCATCGGAGAAGACACTCAACTCACAATCACCCAGTGCCATGCGATGCATGCGTGCCCCGCTACTTCAGTTCCCGCTCGAAGTGTTCTTCCATCAACTGGAACAAATGTGTACGCGCTGCTTTGCCGGCAATGCCATGGGTCTTATTGGGATAAATCATCAGCCGGAAAGGCTTGTCCGCCTTAATGAGCGCGTCGATCATCTGGATGCTGTTCTGGAAGTGAACATTGTCGTCGCTGCTGCCGTGTACAAGAAACAGCGCCCCATGCAACTGCCCCGCGACCTTAGTGACAGCGCCGTCGTCGTATCCCTTGGGGTTGTCCTTCGGCAGACCCATGTAGCGCTCGGTGTAGATGGTGTCGTAGTTGCGCTGATCGGTCACCGGAGCGACTGAGATCCCGGCCTTGAACGTTTCCGAATGGGTCATGGCGTAAAGCGTCATGGACCCGCCGTTTGACCATCCCCAGATCGCCATCCGATCCTGATCCAGTTGCGGGTACTGAGACAGAAGTTCCTTCAGCGCCGCCAGCTGATCCTTGAGTTCGATCGCGCCAAACTCATGCCGGATAGAGGCGCTGAAGTCGCGCCCCCGATTGGGCGTGCCGTGATTGTCGACGGTGAAGATCGCGAAACCCTTCCGCAGCAGCATTTGATGAAAGAGTCCGTTCGTGCCTTCCCACGCGTCAGTCACCAGTTGCGCCGCCGGTCCGCCATACACGTAGACGATCACCGGAATTTTTCCGGCGGGGCTGTCGGAAGGCAGAAAGAGCTGGCCGTAAAGCGTACTGCCATCGTCCGCTTTGAACTCGAGATACTTGGGGGGGACAAGCCCATAGTCAGCGACACTACGCGATTCCCATACCTTGGTGCAGGGGCCGCCTGTCGTGCACAACGACCACTCGGGTGGCGTCATCACGGAAGAGTATCGGTCAAGCCAGTGCTTTCCATCATCCGCGAAGTTGGCGGCGTGCCAGCCGTCGGTCTGCGAAAGGCGGCGAAAATCACTGCCGTCGAGTTTTACAGAGAATACGTTCCGCCGGCGAAAGTCTCCCTGATTGGCGACGAAGTACACCGAGTTGTCGTCCACGGCTTCGACCGAGGAAACTTCGTAATCACCCTTCTCAAGCTGTCGTTCGAGCTTGGCGTCGCCGTCGAGCGGATTCTGCTTGTCGAAGCTGTAGAGATACAGGTGAGTGTGGCCGTCGCGCCAGCTCGACCACAAGAATCGATCGCCCGACTTCAGAATCCGGAAAACATCGCTGATGTTGACCCAGCTTCCCGGACTGTTTTCGCTGAGAACTTTGCGCGAATGCCCACTCTTGGCGTCGATGAAGTACAGGTCCAAGGTGTCCTGCGCGCGATTTAGTACTTGCGCCCACAGGATGCCGTCGCGCACCCATCCGAACCGAGGAACGTAGATGTCGGTGTCGGTGGTCAGCGTGATCCACTTGGGCTTGCCGCCTTTGGCGGGAAGAACCCCAAGCCGCACTGCGGGATTGGGATCCCCCGCCTTGGGATATTTCTCCTGTTCGACTTTGGGATGCGTGGGAATCCAATCGGTGATGGGGTAGGCCGGAACCTGCTTTTCGTCCATCTGGAGGAAGGCGATTTCCTTATTGTCGGGGGACCAGAAATAGTTGCTGCGCACCTCGAGTTCCTCGGCGTAAACCCAATCCACTTCACCATTCAGAATGTTTTCGTCGTTGTCATCGGTGAGAGCGTGGCTGTCCTGTCCGGCGATTGCCTGCACATAAAGATTGTGTTTGCGGATGTAGGCGATGCGCGTGCCGTCGGGCGAGAATTTGGGATCGCCGCTGGCCTCGGGCGATGAAGTGAACTGCACGGCAACCCCATTTTCGAGGCTGTAGATCCAGAGCTGTCCCTGGGCATTGAACAACAGATACTTCGAGTCCGGGCTCCAGACATAGGCGGCGACGTGATAGCGGAGGACCCGCTCCTTCTCGCGCTCGTCCTTAATCTTGGTAGCGTCCGGCGCCAGCCCCGCGAGCTTCGCTTCACTGACCAACACTTTCTTCTCGCCAGTAGCGGCGTCCACGTACCAAAGCTCGCCGTGCTCGCCGGCATCATCGCGCTGGACAAATGCCAGCTTCTTGCCATCGGGACTCCACTGCACCGCCTCTGGCGCGCGCCCGGTAATTCCACCTTCCGCGAAGATCGATTCGATCGTGAGCGGCTTTACGGGTCCAGAGGCGGGTGCGGGGGACTGAGTGAATCCGATTTGAACTACCAGCAATGTGAAGAGGATGAGATTCAGGCAACGCCGATTCAAGATCACGCTCCAGGGAAGAGGAAGTCGAGAAACTGGCAGAGCGGAGAAGTGTACACCGAGCCTGAGGGGGAACGCTGTGAGTTCGTGAAAAGCCACCCCGTATGGTCGAGCCGCGGAAATGCTGACAAGGAAGACCTCAGGGTCGCGAACTAAGATTGTCCAAAATCAAAATTCCGGGAGAGTCTGAACTCTCCCGGAATCAAAAGCGAAATGCGAGGTGAATTTGTCACACTTACCAGGTCACGGATTGCGAGTAGATTTGCATGCTGGCGCCGTCGCGAGTGTCAGACCAGGCAGCGTGGACGACGCCGTCGGGGCCTGAAACCAGCTGTGTATAGTCGCCGAAGAAGCCGCATCCGGGGAAGCCGGTGCAGGGATTGAAGGCAACATCGCTGATAGCGCTTTGGGTAGAGAATGTGCTGCCACCGTCGGCCGATTTGGCGACGAAGTATTCGACGTTGGTGTTGAACGGATCGTTGCGATCGTCGTAGAAGCCGACATAGACCGATCCGTCAGCTTTGGCAGTGGCCCAGGGAAAGAAGTGGTCTTTCCCGTTGTTGAACGTATCGTTGTTGACCCGGTGGATACTGGAGGCGGCAGTTGTGGTGTTCACGACAGCAACGTATACGCTGAGACCGCTTTCGAGTGGACCGCCGACGATCTGGTTCGCAGAAAAGGCGCAGTAAGCAGTGTCGATGTGAATCCCGCAGCCGGGAGCCACGGTCCCGGAGTTGCGGAAGCTCCAGTTCAGGCTGGCGTTGCCGTTGAAGTTGAAACTCGCCACCGGCCCGGCACTCAATTTCCACGATGTGCCGTTGTAGGTGGATTCAAACATGCGGACGACGCCGCTGAGCAGGCTAAAGTCGTCGTAGAAGATATGCGGCGTGCCGTGACTGTCAATCACCATTGACGAAAACTGCTCCTGGTTATGCCATCCGCTAACCAGCTTGGGAGCGGAGAACGGGAGACCGGCACCCGGGGAATGGGATTCGACGATAGATGAGGAGAAGGCGGGGATGGTCGCACTGCCATCCTTGCAGGGGGTGTCCTGTATGCAGAATACGGTGTAGTAGACGTAGACGGTGCCGTTGTGCGGGCTGCCAGGCACGTTGTCGATGGTGATGAGTGGCTTATCGAGCTGAATCGGGCAGACGAAGTTGAGGAACGTTCCGCTGCACTGCTCGAAATCGACCACCATGGGAATGAGGCTGGAGTAGGTGCCGTTGGCGAAGCCCTCGGCCACTTCGATCTCGGTGTCCTGATTGATATAGCCGTCGCCGTTGAAGTCGAAAATCAAATTACCCGTGATGGTGGACAGCACACTGTGTCCCGCGGAGTCGAAGGCCACGCCGGGGTCGCTTTGAAACGTGAGCGGGATACCGCCGCTAACGGGATCGAACCCGCCGACCATGGCGTCGTCGTGCCAGGTGCTGCCTGCGTCGGTGGAGGAGTGGTAGAACTGGTAATCGTAGTTCTCGCGGAAATCGTTGGTCATGACCACGTAGTTCTTTCCCGTCACGGGGTCGACGGCGGCGCCGACTTCCGCCTTGGGCCAGGGGTTGCGGTCCTGATTCACTTTGATGTTATGGGCAGCTGCGGCTGTGGAGGCCGCCGCTGTCGCGCGCAGGGCCTTGGCCTTCGCAGCATTGGCGAGGATTGCGCTCTGAGCACCACTCGGCAGGCGCGCGCTGTCTCGGTCAAAGGGAGCGCGAATGTGAGCATTGACGTAAGCGACGAAAGAATCGATATCGCGGAAGGGCGGCTTGGTAGGAGTGGTTTGCGTAAACGCAACTTGCGTCAGCAGAACCAGCCCAATAAGTATTGAGGAAGTACAGCGCATGCCTGGGGTCATTACTTCTCCTGGAGAATTCGTGGGTGAGTAAAGCAAAAAGGGTGGACTTCCACTCCCCTTAGCTTTGTTGTGGGGACTTACATACCTTGTAAGTCGCAGACGCGGTAATTTTGTGAGGTCTGGAATCTACTATTATGCTAGTTGCAAATCAAATAGTTTCTTGCGGACGTACATTGATGGCTACGAGTTCTGGTAGTAGAAGTGGCTTGCCGATAGCCTCGAACGATTGCCGCGCCCTTCGCCGCCTGCCGGGCCGAAGAAACTCAAGCGCTGGGATGGCGGAACCCGTTCGAAAGATACTCCCTGACCAATGTCCATGCAGACCCTCACCGTCACACCCAGATTGCGGCGTCTCCGATGGTTTTTGCCGTTGTGGGTCGGGATCGTTTGTCTGATCGTCGGCCCAGCCGTGCAAGCACAGAACCCGCGCGGATCGTTGCGCGGCGAAGTCCAGGATGCGAGTGGAGCCCGCATCCCGGGGGCACGGGTCGTGGCGGAATCGAGAGGGTCGTCGTTGACAAGCGGGGCGGAAACCAACGATCGCGGAGAATTCCGCATTGAAGGGCTGCTCCCAGGTGCGTACCACGTCAGCGTGAGTGCGAAAGGTTTTTCACAGGCGGGCGCGGACATCGACGTCGTGGTGAGCATGGTTCGCGATGTCACGGTGACGCTCAACCCGGCAGCTGCGCCAGAATCCATCAACGTGGAAGGAAAGACGTCATCCTCAGTTACGACAGAACCCATCGATACTGCGAGCGCGGTGCACCAGGGAGCGGTCAGTTCGCGCGACCTCGAGACCATTCCGCTGGCACATCGCAGCTTCGCCAACATTGCTTATCTGGTTCCGGGAACCGAACCCGTCGAACCCTCAGACCCCACGAAGGCGCGGATTACGGCGGTGTCGTTTGGGGGGAGTTCCGGGCTGAACGTCGACTTATCGGTGGATGGCGGCGATAACTCCGACGACTATATTGGCGGATTCCTGCAGAACTTCTCGCCGGACGCGATCCAGGAATTTGCGGTCCGCACGTCGAATGAAGAGGCGGACACCGGGCGGACGGTGGGTGGTTCGGTGGTCATTACGACCAAGCACGGAACCAACCTGTGGCATGGCAGCGGGGCATTTTACGAGCGGGCATCGGGGTTGAACGCGCGTTTTCCGATTGACAATCCGCCGCCGCAGCCAAAACAGCCGTTTTCGCGGCAGAACTATGTGGCCACACTGGGTGGGCCGCTGAAGAAAGACACGTTCTGGATTTTTGGGTCGTTTGAAGGGGTGCGTGAGAACGCGAGCGTCAACTATAGCCCCGACAGCCTGGGCGAGTTCAACGCACTGGCATCGCTGGCCTCTGCTGGCTTGATTCATGGCGTGAATCTCGAAGGGCAGCCGGTGGGTGTGGATTCGATCGCGGTTCCGAATGCAGTGAAAGTCCCTTTCCGCAATTACATCGGGTTGCTGCGTCTGGACTGGGCACAATCGAATCGCTCGCAATGGTTTATCCGGGGATCAGTCGATAACTACACAACGAACAACGACTTGGTACAGCAGGCGACGTTGCCTTCGACGGGTGCGACCTCGGGATCGAAGTACACCAACATTGTGATCAACAATCAGGTGACCTTCAGTCCTACGTGGCTAGGGTCGTTCACCTTCGACGCCAGCTTTCTGCACCACACTGAAAGTCGGAATCAATATCTGGGATTCGCGCTGGCGTTTCCTTTCAGTTCGACATTCTCGACGATTTCCGGGTTCGAGACGTTTGGCGACAACCAATTTGCTACGCCCATCACGGCGTTTCCCGTCTTGCGCAATCAGGAGAAATACCAGTTCCGCTACGACCTGAGCCACTCCGCCGGGAAGCACTCACCCAAGTTCGGAATCAGCTTTATACACGAACCGGTGTTGAGCGGGGCGCTGTCGGGCACTGAGGAAGGATTCATTCAGTATCCGAACGATCCAAGTTTTTACGTCGCGAATCATGGGCAGTTCTATTTCGATCCGACGTGCGCGGCGCCGCTGCCCGATCCAGCGATTCAGTGCACGGCCACACCGGCGGGCAATGGCAGCTTTACGCAGAGTATTCGGCGCTTGGGTTTGTATGCGCAGGATTCGTGGCGTGTGAACTCGCACCTGACGGTCAATTACGGGTTGCGGTGGGACACGACCTTCGGATTGTTCGACGCATCGGGACGGAGCCAGTTGCAAAACGCGGCGTATCTCACGCTGAAGGCGCTCGGAATCCCTCTGACTACAAGCGCCCCGCACGACTATCGCAAACAGTTCGGGCCGCGGCTCGGGATCGCTTATTCACCGGGGCATCTGGAGAACACGGTGTTCCGGGCGAGTGTTGGACTGTACTACAACGACCTTGCACAGAACGGCTGGGTGAACGCATTCCAGGCGGTGAACGCGGCGCCGGGTCCGTGCACCGATCCGGCGAATGACCCCGGGCTCACGAATCCGGACAATGCCGGCTGTCTGCCGGGAGCGAATTTTGGCGGGCAGGGCGCGATCATCGATCCGAACTACAAGACACCCTACGCACTACACGCAGGCGCGGGGATCCAGCATGCCTTCGACGAACACTGGACGCTGAGCGCCGACTGGACACACGAGAACGGCACGCACGCCTACCGCGCTTACCCCTTTGCTGGCGGAGACAGTCTGTTCACTCCAATGACGTTGCCGCCGGGAGTGTCGCAGGCCGACGTGGTTCCGAACGTCGATGTTTACAGGACCGACAACCGCTCCAGTTACGATGGGCTGACGGTCAAGCTGCAGGGCAATCTGCAACGAGTCAATCTGATAGCGCACTACACGCTGGCCAAGGCGCAGACCTGGGGTTGCACTGTGGGCGAACTTTTTGATTACGTGAATGGCGTATGTGATCCGCTGCATGCGTTTGCCCCGGGAGATTACGGGCCGTCGGGCGAGGACGTACGACATCGTTTTGTGCTGGCGGGGACGGCGCACCTGCCGCTGGGGATCGAGGTCAGCACGCTGACACAATTGGAGAGCGCGCGCCCCTTTACGTTAGCGAACGGCGCGGATCGCGCGGTGATCAATGGAGTCAAGACAAAGCTCGACCAGTTCCGTGGCACTCCCTACATGCAGGTCGATCTGCGGGTGGGGCGGCCTTTCAAGATCGGGGAGCGGGCACAGGTAAATCCTTTTGTGGAATTCTTCAATTTGTTTAACCGCAACAATCCCGCGAACAACTACGTGGCGGACGTGGGAGCGTTGAATGTGCCGGCGTCTCAGATTGCCAATAACAACGTCACCGACCTGTGCGGGGATGCTAGTTGCAGCACGCTAATTCCAATCACGAGCCTGAATCAGCTGCGCAAGCCGGCGGGCGCGCTGGGAGATTTCTTCGGGCCGGGGACGACAGTGGGGATTCCGTTTGCGGCGCAGATTGGGGTAAGGGTCACGTTCTAGAAGAACGTCGTCGGTCGTCGGCTGAACAAAATTCAGCCGCGGCGCATTCTCGTTCCCCGAGGCGACGGGCGAGGACGCCCGTCCCTCCATCGACGTTAGGAGAATTCTCTGGATTCCGCGAATGCTCTCACTCCAGGAGCCTTTTCACATGGCTCTGCGCTGAGGAGTGTCGCGCTGTTCGATGGCCATTACAAGCTCTTCCATTCGATCAAGAGCCTTCGCGAAGTGGTCGCCGACGGCGCCGAAGCCCAGTCGAAAGTGGGAAGGCGCGTCGAAGCAATCTCCAGGGGCGAAGAGTAATCCAAGAGTCGTAGCCACCTGACAGAAGTGTCGGGCGTCTTCGCCGCTCACGAGCCAGGGGAACGCGGTCATGCCGCCCTTCGGGCGAATCCAGCCCAATACGTCGCGGTGATCGTTCATGAAGCGGTCGAGGGTTTTGAGGTTCTTGCTCGCGATCTCCTGCGTTTTGCCGAGCACCACGTCGCGTTTGCGGATAGCAATTTCAGAAAGAATCTCTCCTGTCGTCGTGTTGGAAATCGAGAAGTAAGCGCGGGCGGTCCAGTATTGCTGGCGTCGCTTGGCGTCGTGTTCGATCATCCAGCCGGTGCGGACGCCGGCAATGGAGAATGCCTTTGACAGATCACCGAGGACGGTGGCGTGCGGCAGGCGCGCGGCGGATTTCGTTTTCTGTCCATGGTAGATAGGGTGATAGACCTCGTCGCTGATCAACTGGATTCCGCGGTCGGCGGTGAAAGCATGCAGCAATTCCATGTCGCCGTCGCTGATGGTGGCGCCGGTGGGATTGTGCGGACTATTGATCAGGATGAGTTTGGTGCGCGAGTCGGCGAGATGCTTGATTTCGTCGATATCGATCTGGAAGCCGTTCTCGCGGCGCACGCGGTAGTAGCGGATTTCGAGACCGAGCGATTCGGGCAGCGCGGAAAACGTGGTGAATCCGGGCAGCGGGAGAATTACGTTGGCGCCCGGCTCGGCCGCGAGCCACATCAACGCAACCAGGGCCTCCGAGGCTCCA
>Ga0307478_10004203_pt1 | contig 10334 bp, 10 predicted proteins | sample atmos_gasesECM4C_2_FD_203713 | JGI IMG/M metagenome (GOLD analysis project Ga0307478, IMG submission 203713) | Hardwood forest soil microbial communities from Morgan-Monroe State Forest, Indiana, United States - atmos_gasesECM4C_05 | ecosystem: Environmental > Terrestrial > Soil > Temperate...
CAACATGACGTTGAAGTTGAGCTCGCGCGACAGCCCCTCGTAGAGCCGGAGCGAGAAATCGTACAGCCGTGCGCTCTCGGGATAGAGATAGTTCGAGCGCACCACGGTGGTGTTGCGGCCCGTGTTGCCGCCCCCGAGCCAACCGCGCTCAACCACCGCGACGTTGCGGATGCCGTGATTCTTTGCCAGGTAATAGGCCCCCGCGAGCCCATGTCCGCCGCCGCCGACGATGACGATGTCGTACCCGGCCCGCGGCTCGGGCGAGCGCCACACGGGCGTCCAGTTGCGGTGCCCAGCGAGCGCGCCGCGCAGCAGGGCGAGCGCGGAATATCTCACGCCGCCGCTCAGGCCTTGTGGCGATAGTCCGTCTGGATCTTGCGGATCATGTTGTCGGTGCCGAAGAAGGCGTGCTTGGACATGTCTTTGCTGTAGCGGCTCGCCGGGGGATGGCGCCCGAGGCTCTCGGCCAGTGCGCGGATGTGATGCGGTCCGGCACCGCAGCAGACACCGAGATAACGGATGCCGGCCGCGAACGCCTCGCGACCGAAATCGAAAATCTCCGAGCGTGCCGCCAGGAAGGGGTCGAGGCCATCGGGGAACGCCATCCGATCGCCGCAGCAGGGATCCGTGAGCGACATGAAGGAGGGTTGCGCCGGAGTCGTGCGGTAAGGCACCGGAAGTCCCGCGACGTGGCAACTGACCGCGGCACGGATCTCTCTCAGCAGCGGTAACATGGTGCGGGGCCCGCGGTGGCAGTTCACTCCCACGACATCGGCGCCGGCGTCTTCGAGCCGCTTGCAGGCCTCGGCGGGGCTGTGCCCGTCGCGAGTCAACTCCTCGCGGTGCATGGCGAAAGTGACCACCGCCGGGACCTTCGAGTGCCGCCGGATCGCCGCGAGCGCCAGCAGCGCCTCGCCGGTCCAGCCGAGTGTCTCGGCGACGAAGTAATCGACACCGGCGTCCACCGCCCACCTGACCTGCTCATCGAAGATCCGCTCGACTTCCCGCATCGCGTCCTTGTCGGCGGGATCATAGATGTTGGTATTGCACAGGTCGCCCGCGAACAAGGTGCCGGTGCGCCGGGCGACGCGCTTGGCGATACCGAGCGCTGCGCGGTTCATGGGCACCAGATCCTTCTCCCGGCCGATGACTCGCAGTTTCTCCCGGTGCACGTAGTAAGTGAGCGCTTGTGTGACATCGGACCCGGCGTGCACGAAGTCCAGGTGCAACTGCTCCACGACCTCCGGATGCTCGAAGAGCACCTCCGGCACGAAGGAACCGGCCTGCAGGTAGCCGCGTCGCTCGAGCTCGAACACGTAGCCTTCGGCGCAGATGACCCCGCCTTCCTTCAGACGTGCGAGCAGGTCGCGGCCGGTGCCGTTGGCGCGCTTAGCCGGCGTGCCGCTGCGGCGGCTCGCCTGGGTTAGCCGCGCGGCTTTTTTGCCCTTGCTGCCGGATTTTGCTTTCGATCGTGTCTTGGCTCGGGCCGTCGCTGCCATGGGAGTCTCCGTCGGCGTTAAATTACTGTGCGCACTCTGCGGGAGCGCTACATTCTAAACAGGACCCCCGCTCTCCCGATGCCACTTTTCGATGGTGCTATTCAATTTCTCGACTGCGATGCCCAACGCAACCGTGGAAGTATCGTGCAAATGCGAAATTTCGCGGCGATCCCGCTAGCCGACGGGCTTTCCGGCCATCTCCAGGTGCAGCCGGTCGCCATGATAGGGATGCTGGCCGAGCACCGACTCGTTGAGCTCGACCCCGAGGCCGGGCTCGGTCGGCGGGATGACGTAACCGGCCTCCCAGCGGATGGGCTTCACCAGCACCTGCGCGTGAAAGCCCTGCCAGCGCTCGATGCCTTCGAGGATGAGGAAGTTTGGGCTGCAGGTGGCGAGCTGGATGTTCGCGGCGCCCACCACCGGGCCACAGTAAAGGTGCGGGGCGAGTTGCACGTGATCGACCTCCGCAAGTGCGGCAATCTTCTTCGCTTCGAGAATACCGCCGACGCGCCCGAGGTTCATTTGCAGGATCGCCGCGGCGCCCACGCGCAGCAGGCGTGCGAAATCGTATTTGGTGGCGAGCCTCTCGCCGGTGGCGATGGGGATCGAGGTCGCGCGAGCCACCTTCGCCATCTCCTCGGGCGCATCGGGCGGCACCGGCTCCTCGAACCAGAGCGGATCGTACGGCTCGATGCGCCGTGCCAGACGGATTGCCCCGGCCGCAGTCATCTGACCGTGGGTACCAAAGAGCAGATCCGCCCTGGTACCGACCGCCTCGCGCAACTGGCGCATGAAGCGCTCGCAGAGCGCGAGCGCCTCGAGCGAAAGCTGCCGTCCGTCGAAGGCGGAGTAGGGACCCGCGGGATCGAACTTGATTGCCGTGAACCCCTGCGCGAGGTACTCGGCGGCGCGCTCGGCCGACAGGTCCGGATCCTGGTAGACATCCGTCTTGTCGCCCGGGCGCGCGTAAATATAGGTGTAGGAGCGCAAACGCTCGTGCACGCGTCCGCCGAGGAGCTTGTAGACCGGCTGCCCTGCTTCCTTGCCGATGATGTCCCAGCAGGCCATTTCCAGTGCCGACAGCACCGCCATGAGAGAAAGGTCCGAATGCTGGGTGTAGCCGGCGGCGTAGACGCGCCGCCAGATCGACTCGATATCGTGCGGGTCCTGCTCGAGGAAGTAGCGCTCGAAGATATCCTCCAGCATGCCGGTGACGACCTTCGGGTGAAACGGTGGGCAATAGGCCTCACCGACCCCGTGCACGTTGTGGTCGTTAGTGAGCTTCACGAAGATGAAATAACGCCCGCCGACACCGGGCTGAGGGTTGCCGACGACGAAGGTGCGCAGCTGGGTGAGTTTCATGGAGAACTTTCTACCACCGAATGAACGAGTATGACTACATCATAGTGGGCGCCGGGACTGCCGGCTGTGTGCTCGCCAACCGTCTGACCGCAGGGGGCGCTCACCGGGTGCTGTTGCTCGAGGCCGGTGGTACGGATCGCTCGCCCTGGATCACGGTGCCGATCGGCTATGGGCGCACCTTCAACGATCCGCGTTACAACTGGATGTACGAGGCGGAGCCGGATCCGGCGCTCGACAACCGGCGCGGCTTCTGGCCTCGCGGCAAGGTGCTCGGGGGCTCGGGCTCGATCAATGCCATGGTTTACGTGCGCGGTCAGCCCGGGGACTTCGATGACTGGCGCGACGCCGGCAACCCCGGCTGGTCATACCAGGAGGTGCTGCCCTATTTCATCAAGCTCGAGGACCACTGCTGGGGCGCCTCTGAGTTCCACGGTGCCGGCGGTCCGATATACATCAGCGATATGTCAGCGAGCGTTCACCCGCTGTGTCGGAACTTCCTCGGCGCCTGCGCGGCGCTCGACATTCCGCAGACGCGCGACTTCAACGGGGCGCAGCCCGAAGGCGCGGGGCTGTGGCAGGTGACCATTCGCAACGGTGTGCGTGTGTCGACGGCGCGGGCCTATCTGCGGCCGGCGCTGCGCCGCGCCAATCTCGCCGTGCAGCTGCACGCGCTCGCGACACGGGTGCTCTTCAGCGGCGCGCGTGCCAGCGGTGTGGAGTATGAGCGCGGCGGCAGGCGAGAGGAGGCGCGCGCGCGCCGCGAGGTGCTCCTCTGTGGCGGCGCCATCAATTCACCGCAGCTTCTCGAGCTCTCCGGGATCGGTGATGGCCGGCTGCTGCAGCGCCTGGGCATCCCGGTGGTCGCGGATGCGCCTGCGGTGGGCGCCGGGCTGCAGGATCACGTTTGCGTGTCCTATTTCTACCGCTCGCGCGTGCCCTCGCTGAATGAGGAGCTCGCGCCGTTTCTCGGCAAGGTCAAGGCCGCCGTGCGTTACGCGCTCACGCGCGGCGGTCCGCTCGCCATGAGCGTCAATCAGGCGGGTGCGTTCCTGCGCAGCCGACCGCAGCTCACACGTCCCAATCTGCATATCTATTTCAACCCAGCGAGCTACAGCACGACCACCGGACCCAGACGCCGCCTGATGAATCCCGATCCCTGGCCGGGGTTCCTGATGTCGTTCAACACCTGCCGTCCCAGCAGTCGCGGCAGTGTGCACATTCGCTCGGCCGATCCGCACGTGAGTCCCGCAATCGTGGCGAACTCGCTCTCGACGCCCGAGGACGTGCAGGACGTGTTCGAGGGTGCGCGGCTCGTGCGCCGCATCGCCGCCGCCGCTCCCCTCGCCGAGGTCATCGAAAGCGAGCGGGAACCGGGCCCGGACGTGCGCTCCGAGAGCGAGGTGCTCGGAGATTTCCGCCGGCGCGCGGGCTCGGTGTTCCACGCCAGCTGCACGTGCGCCATGGGCGCGGATGCCCGCACGGCGGTGCTCGACGCGCGGCTGCGGGTGCGCGCCGTCGCCGGGCTACGCGTCATCGACGCGTCCGCCTTCCCGAACGTGACCTCGGGCAATACCAACACACCGACGATAATGCTGGCCGAGAAGGCCGCCGACCTCGTTCTGCAGGACAGCGGCGCGCCTTCGGGTTAACCTCGCACCCAAAGGCGGGACCTCATGAGCGAACTGCAATCGAACGTGGCCTCAGGCGTCGGGGGATTGAGCACCCCGGCGGCCGGCTCCACCACACTGGTGGCGCGCTGGTACGTGCTCATAATGATGTGCCTCGTATACACACTCAGCATCGCCGACCGCTACGTCGTATCCACGGTCCTCGATCCGATCCGCATCGAGCTGCATCTCACGGACGCGGGTGTGGCCTGGCTCACCGGGGCGGCCTTCGGCCTCTTCTACGTGGTGCTGGGCTTCCCGCTCTCGTACCTCATCGACCGCCACAACCGCCGCAAGATCGTCGCGGTGTGCCTGGTGCTCTGGTCGGCGATGACGGCGCTGTGCGGGCTGGCACGCACTTCCTGGGAATTCTTTTTCGCGCGCGTAGGCGTCACGATCGGCGAGGCCGGAGGCACCCCGGGCGCCAATTCGCTCCTGTCCGACTACTTCCCGGCGACCAGACGCGCGATGGCGCTCACGGTCTTCTCGCTCGGTGCGCCGATCGGTGCGTGGGTGGGGTACAACGTCGCGGGCGCCATCGCCGACCATTACGGCTGGCGCGCAGTGTTCTTTGCACTCGGCATACCCGGGGTGCTCGCGGGCATCGCCGTGTGGCTCACGGTGCGCGAGCCGCAGCGCGGCTGCCTCGACGCCGGCGATGATGGCGAGGCGCCCTCATTTGCCGAGACGATGCGCTTTCTGTGGCAGCAGCGCGCGGCGGTGCACGTCATGATGGGCACGGCAGTGTGTGCGCTGTGGGGCTGGGGGCTGATGTTCTTCACACCCACCTTTCTACAGCGCACCTATCACATGACTGTCGGCGAAGCCGCCACCCTGACACAGAACATGCACCTCTGGGGAGGAGGACTCGCAACCGTCGCCACTGGCTGGCTCATGGCCCGTAGCAGCATGATCGATGCGCGCCGCATCGTGCGGCTGCTCGCTGTCGGGATCGGCATCGCGACGATCGCCTCCGGGGTGGTGTATTACACGCGCGACCTGTTACTCGCACGCGCGATGCTGTGGATCTTCATCCCTGCGATCTACTTCTATATCGGCCCGGGCTTCGGGTTGCTCAACAACCTCGCGCAGTGCCGCATGCGTGCGATGTTCTGTGCGATGGTGCTGTTTCTCGCCAACCTCGGCAACCTGGTGATTGCGCCGCCGCTCATCGGAACACTCAGCGACTGGTTCGGGCACACGCATGCATCGAACGCCGATTCGCTGCGGCTCGCCATGCTCTGCCTGGTGCCCACCGGCTTCTGGGCGACCGCGCACCTCTTTCTCGCCGCGCGCGATATCCTCAAGGACCAGCAGCGCGCCCGCAGCTTCCCCTACTGAGGCGACGGGTTCGCGCCGGGAGCCTGCGCGTTTTGATCGTCGGCGATCAAAACCTCCGCCTTGAGCTGCGTACCACCGATCTGCAGCTGGTTCGGAATGCAGGTCGAGCGGTACTCGACGTTCCGTGTAGTGAACAGCGGCAGGACACGGGATTTCACCTGCTCGATCAACTCGCAGTCACCGGCCTCGCGGAGCGGATCGCGGTCGGTGCTGATCATGATGGACTTCCAGTGTGCCGGCACCGGCGTCTCCTTGGCGTTAGCCCTGGTCGGGTCGAACGCTGTCAGCACGTTCATGTTGACGGTCACGCCCGGGAACTCGGTGGGTCGGCCGAGCTGCCCGGCACAGGGCATCTCGCGCAGCTTCATGTCAGGGCGCGCGCCGAGCTGCAGCAGAATCACTCGCATCTTGTCCCGCAGGCCGTCGCAGGAATAATAGGAAGTAAATCCCATGTACGTGAAGCGGAGCTCCTTCGGCGTCCACACGGCCCAGGCAGGGGGAGCGGAAGCGGCTTGCGGGCTGGCCTGGGCCAGCGCCGCGACGCTCAGCAGGAGCGAGCACGCCGCGAGTGCACTCGTCCCTAACAACCGATATCTGCGATAGTGCATGCGTGTTCTTCCGGGAACGCCGCCACGAGAGCGGCACCTGTTAAGACTATACCCGTGTGTGTTTGTTTCATTCTGGCAGGCAACAGTCGAGCTGTTGGCGTAGGCTGCAACAGCAGGAACATCAGGGGAGTACGACAACCGTGACCAAGCTCGCGTTCGCTACCGCGCCTTGCGCGCTGGTGCTGCTGGCTTCGATGGCCGGCGCTCAACAGTCCGCCCCACCTGCCGCCGCGGCGACCGGCAATCCGCTCGACGTCGTGCCGGACAAAATGCCCTTCGATGTGCCGTACGGTGCGCCGATTTCCCTCGAGCGCGCTACGGCCGCGATCACTGCCGCGGTAGTGGAGGCGAGAAAGCACGACTGGAAGCTGAACGTCGCGGTGGTCGACTCCGGGGGCAACCTCGTCGCCTTCCAGCGCATGGACGGTGCACAACTTGCTTCGATACCGATCTGCGAACACAAAGCGCGTGCCGCAGTGACCTTCCGTCGTGAGACCAAGGCCTGGGAGAACGCCATTCAGACCAACGGCGCTCATTACGTCATGACGCTCGATGGTGTGATCGGCTCGCGCGGTGGGATTCCACTCATTGAGGGCGGCAAGATGGTTGGTGCGATCGGATGCTCGGGTGGCACCGGGTCGCAGGATGAGGTCGCCTGCAAAGCGGGCGTCACCGCGCTGCAGAAGTAGCGCTCTCTCACCTTCATGCCTGAGGTTCCGCGAGCACCTGTACCCAATACAGGCCATGCCGTCCGCTCCGCCCTGCGGCATAGGCGATGCCCATCTCCGCGAACCTCGGATCCATGAGGTTCTCGCAGTGACCGGGACTATCGAGCCAGCCCTGCACGACCTCCGCCAGCGTCTTGGGTCCGTAGGCGATATTTTCGCCGACCAGTTTTTCGCGATACCCCACCGCCCGCACGCGATCGGCCGGTGATGCTCCGGTGAGATCCTCGTGCTCGAAGTAATCATGCTCCGCCATGTCGGCGGCATGTCCGAAGGCGACGCTCGCCAATGTGCCGGAGAGCAGGAGCGGCGGCGCGGGCGCGAGCGTACGCTGTCCGCAGCGTGCTCCATGCGCGCGCACATCGTTTACCAGTTGCAGGGCCTGCGCCGCGATTGCGGGGCCTGACGCGGTCGGCATGCGTACGGGCAGCGGCGCCGCCGCAACTGAGCTCTCGGGCGGGGTGGCTGCTGCAACCGATGGAGCCGTGCGGGCGCCGGGAGTGGGAACCACCGGCGAGCGATACTCCGAAGTCATTACGATCCAGCTCTCGAGTCCGCGCCGATAGATTCCCGCGGCCCGCAGATCCCGGCCGGTCACGTTGTGGCAAGCAGTACGGCGCAGCAGCTCGAGCGCCCCCTCCGCCGTAGTGCTCACGTGCAGTCCCGAGGTCGCGAGCGCCAGGTAGCCGCTGCGCTCGGCAGCCGCGGCAAGCGACAGGCCCTCCGCCCACTGCTGTGCGACCGCGTCCAGCGCCCCCTCGTGCTGCAACGGCCTCGCAGCGGGCACGACGCCGCCGCAACCGCCCTGGCGAAGCACCTGCACGGCCGCAAGCGCATCACTAGTCGTCCCGAGTACCGGAGCCGTTGCGAGGCCGGCCATCGAGACCAGGACTACCCCCACCCAGGCACGTGAACCGTTCATTCGCGCCACACCTCTTCCAGGCACGAACGCTGAGGCCCCACGGCGGATGACGGCAGGGTCGGCCATGGTTCACATAATTCGATCTCGGCGGAAGACATCGACCGCGCGCGGTTCGCGGCGGATTTATTCGACCAGCGCCTCGCTGATGGTCTGCTGTTCCTCAACGCTGATCGGCCAGAGCACGGCGCAACACATGCAATAGGCCTTGATGCCGGGCTGGGCCCGAAGCAACTGGAGCAGCGTTTCGCGTGTGTAGCCGTCCTGCAGCCAATCGTAGCCGCACTTCGGACAACGGGCCATGAAGGGAACGGTCTGCATTGCTGAGGAACCGAGAGCCATGGCAGTCGTTTCGATCAGAGATTTCACACGCATGCGACAGGCGCTTTCGCGGCCCACGCGCGCTGATCCTTCAGCAAGGGTCGAACCTACGCTGGGCAGTGTCGTTCGACACGTCGGGCAACAGACGGTATCAGGGTCAGCTTAGGCCTACACTGCTGCAACGCAGCATGGTGGTTGCAGCGCTTGCCGCGTCTCTGGCAGGCTCCCCGCCGAAGTCAGGACTTTGGCCCCGTATCGGCGCGAATGGTTTGAGACGAGAGGATCGATGAGGGAGCGGCCGCGGATCCATTTCGCCAGATACTCACTATACGGGCCGGTTGCCTTCGGTATTGCTGCGCTCGTCGCTCCGCCGGGTTCGAGCGCCGGGACGGGCGTACCGGACGCACAGCTGTGGACCGAGCTCGATGTCACGGGTCCCTTGACCAGCAATACCACCATCACCGGCATCGGCCAGCTTCGCTTGAGCGAGAGCCTCTCCAATCCGACGCTCACCGCTCTCGGCGCGGATCTCAACTACAAGATGGGAACCTGGACGCTGTCCGCCGGTTACCGGCACGAGCTGACCCCCGAACGCCCCGAAGAAAACATCGAGGGAAGGAACGTCAAGGTCACGCAGGTCGCTTTGCTGATGGCGAAATATGCGAAGCGTTTCGGACGCAGCACGCTGGCGTTTCGGTTCCGATTCGATGACACGATCAACGCCACGAGCAACCCCTACCGTGTCCGAATCCGCGCCGAGTATCGCTGGGCGACCCCAGCGGCGTCATGGATGTCCTACCTCTTCGCCAGCGATGAGGTTTTCTACGGACTCCAGGATCAGGGGTGGTATCGCAACCGGTTTCGCGTCGGCGCAAATCTGATCCTCAGCAAGCGCACCACGCTCGATGTCTTCTATCAGCGCCAGGACAGCAACAACAGCACCCCCGGAGCGATCAACGCGCTCGGCCTCACAGCCGCAGTCAACTTCGACTAGCGCCTGCGGGCGGAGCTGACCGTCGCTGAATGCAAACACTCTCGGCCGCACACGCGCCGCAGTGATCTGCGTCCCACTCCGCACGGTTGCGATGCATTACGATCGCCGGCGTTTCGCACCGAGATTGCTGCTGGCAGCAAGGAGGAATCCGTGGACAGATCGTTACTGACGGGCCTGGTGATCGGGGCGGTGGTTGCGGTGGGCGCGACCGGCTTCGCAGGCATGAAGATGATGGCGAAGTCTCCCGAATACGCCGAGGTCCTGCAGGTCACGCCGCTCAGCAAGACGGTGCACACGCCGCGGCAGGAGTGCCACGACCAAACCGTAACCCATCAGGCTCCGGTGAAGGATGAGCACCAGGTGCTCGGCACGGTTGCGGGCGCCGTGATCGGTGGAGTAGTCGGGCATCAGATCGGCGGTGGTACCGGCCGCGACATCGCGACCGTCGCTGGCGCGGCTGGTGGTGGTTACGCCGGCAACCGGATTCAGAAGAATCTGCAGGACAAGGACACCTACACGACGACGGAACAGAAGTGCGCGACCGTCTACGACAGCTCGCAGAAGCGCACCGGCTTCGAGGTTCGCTACCGGCTGAACGGCAAGGAGGCGACCGTCAAGATGGACCACGACCCGGGCGACCGCATTCCCGTGCGCGACGGTCAGCTGGTGCTCGACAAGGCGGGGACTGCCGCCACCGCTGGCTAACGTGAATCCTGAGCACCCGAGGCTGCGCAAACCCGCCAGGAAATCGGCGTTGCCAACCGCTCAGGACTCGAGCGCAAACGTCCAGGTAACCGGCGCATCCTCGATGAGTGAAGAGCGCACGCTGCAGTATTTCGTGACGGAAAGCTCCACCGCCCGCGCTGTCTTCGCCTGAGTCGCGCCGGGTGCTGTGACT
>Ga0307478_10004204_pt1 | contig 10332 bp, 4 predicted proteins | sample atmos_gasesECM4C_2_FD_203713 | JGI IMG/M metagenome (GOLD analysis project Ga0307478, IMG submission 203713) | Hardwood forest soil microbial communities from Morgan-Monroe State Forest, Indiana, United States - atmos_gasesECM4C_05 | ecosystem: Environmental > Terrestrial > Soil > Temperate...
CTGCGCAGTTCAGTTTTACGAATGGACGATTGCGCCGCCGGCTGAGATTGTGAACCGCGCGGGCGATCAGCTCCTTGCCGCTGCCGGTCTCGCCCTGAATGAGAACCGTGGAATTTGTCGGCGCGACCACCTCAACCTGGCTCAAGGCTTTACGGAGCACCACGCTGTTTCCTATGATTTCCTCGAAGTTCATTTCGCTGCGGATCTCATCCTCGAGATAAAGTTTTTCATGCGTGAGCCGGTCGGTGAGTTCCGGGGCCCGCCGATTCGCAAACGCGTTATCGATCGCGATGGCCACCTGCCCGGCGATATGGGCCAGAAATTCGACATCCGAAGAAGTAAAGGCGTCTTTTTGCAGCCTCACCAGGCAAAGAACCCCGAGGATACTGTCATAGCGGACGAGTGGAAGCATGCAAATGGTCTCGACATCAGTCCCGGAAATGACCCTGCCGTCAAAATCGGACCTATTCAGATCATCGATGTTTCCAACCCACGGTTTTCCGGATCGAAAAACCTGGCTTGCGAGTGAGCCGTCGAGCGGCCGCGACATACCCTGATACAGGGTGCTATTTCCGACTGGAAAATCCAGCGCATACAGTTGGAGCATGCTGTTCGCGGCATCGGGCAGGATCAGAGCCACGCCGTCCAGCCGCAAAGTGTTCCGGATAAGGGGCGAAACAGACCGAAGAACCTCTCGCAGCTCCAGATTGGACACAACGCTGTTGTTCAGGTCAAGGATGACCCTCAGTTTCGTTCGTTCATTCTCCAACTGCGCTCGGGCAGCTTCTGAGTAAGCGAAGTTCAGGCGGTCATTAATCGCCAGCGCGACATATTCGGCGATCAGAGCCAGGAGGCCGACTTCCTTTGGGGAGAAGGCGGCGCGACGTTTTCTTGCGAAGCAGAGAACTCCTAGGCGACGCTGCGCCGTATTTAGAGGAAGCATACAAAGAGACTGGTTCCGGTGTTCCCGGAAGAATCGAATTAGCTGAGGGAACGTTATCTCCTGATCGAGCGATGACATCACAAATGGCTGCGGGTACTCGGAGGTGAGTCGGTAAATCTCATCCCGCCATGGCGTCATTGCCCATTGCGCAGTGATCGCCGACCCCTCGCCGTTGATCCCATACAGCGATAGGGCGCCCTCGTTCATGTAAATCAGAACGGTGGTATCCGCGATGACCAGAGTGCCGAGCTCGGCTGGCAGCGAACGCAGGAGCTGATCGAGATCAGAGTGCGCGTCCAGGCTGCGCGCGAAGCGCTGAAGTTCCTCAACCTGCCCGGAACGACGGGCAATGCTGATTGAGCGGCTACGCTGGCGGCGCGACGTTCTCATATCCGGCCAAAAGCCTTCCCCTTCAAACGGATGATTGATAGATGATGCTCGAGGGGCCGCGGTGGCAAGGATTGATGAATTCGGGTGCCCTATACGGGATGCAATCTGCCAATGTTCTGGCACGCGGTCAATCAGTTGGCAGAGGGATTTGTGGATTTCTTCTCGGCTCGCCAAGTTCCTTCTTGTTTATCAGCTATTTAGCAAATCGCCCAAGGGCGACCCGTTCTGGTCACCAATTTGCCTATGTGAATCGGTTAGCGGCGATTCACGCTCCGCAAATCGCCACATTAGTGTCTTTCATCTCGCTTCAGGGGGAGCCGGATGCATCCGGACTATCAAACTGAACAACCGCCTAGCTTTCGGCTGGATGTCCCACTTCACAACCTGCTTACAAAGACGCCGGTTACGGGCCCCGGATTGCAGCCCGTTGGGAAGCCCCAGACCTTCCCCGACCCGATATTTCCGCAACATCCCGAGTTGCTTGGGTCGATCGATCCGAACGATGGCTGGGTGCCCCCGGAGAAGCGCAAGTGGACGCCGGGACAGATTTACCACGCGATGGAGGGCTGGCTCTTCCCCTACATCCGCTCGAGAGTCACGGCCGGGGACTTCCATCCGCTGATCGCGTATCTCTTCACGGAGTTCAAGTGCAATCTCGATTGCCATTACTGTTGGGCTTTTGACAACAAAGTGAAGGGAATGACCGAGGACACAGCTAAGCGGTCGGTCGACTGGCTGCATAGCACGGGCTGTCGCGTGCTCGCTTACATGGGCGGAGAGCCGTTGTTGCGCCCCGACTTCATTCATCGAATCACTTACTACGCCGCCAAGAAGAACTTCTGGATCTACCTGCCAACCAACGCGCGGCTGCTGCGCACCGATGTAATTGACAGGCTCGCCGACGCGGGCATGTCCACGTTCAATATTGCGGTAGACGCGGTCGACATCAAACTTGGCTTGCCCAAGGCGCTGGCGCCCATTCGCAAACAGTTCGACTACCTGGTTCGCAAGCAGTTCGGGTACGGTTATTCCGTCTTTCTCAACATCAATATATGCCGCAATAACCTGGATGATGTTCGCCAGCTCACCGAGATAGCCCACGACAACGGCATCGCGACCGACTACCACATCAACGAGTCTCCGCTTCTCGAGCAGGACGAGCATTTCAAACACGGGGACAACAACGTTACTTATATTACAAAGAATGACTGGCCGGCCGTGGAGGAGACGGTCCAGTGGCTGACCGAGAAGCAGGACGCGGGATACAAGATGGTCAACTCGAACACCAGGCTGTGGCAGATGGTTGACTTCATGAAGGGCAATCACTTTCCCTGGAACTGCCGGGCAGGCCAGAACTCCATGATTATTCGTGTCGACGGCACGCTGGCGCCCTGCTTCCCCATGTATACCGCCAGCTACGACTGGGGCGTCGTCGGCAGCCACAAGTTTGAGACCAAACAGCTCGACCATCAGAAAGAGAGCTGTCAGACTCACTGTTTTTCTACCCTCAATCACATACTCGGCTGGTGCTACAACGACCAGCGCGTCATCAAGTATTTCTTCAAGCAGCTAGCCCACGGCTTCCAGGGGATGAAGGGGCAAATGTAGCGGCCCCGCCTTTCTCCTGAGAATTAACGCCGCAATCAACAGAGCATAAGGAGAGACGAAAATGCCGCCAACAGAAGAGATCGTTCAGACGGACTTCGAAGTAGAGATTCAGGCTCGCATCGACGCCGAACGGGCGCGCCTCCGCGCCGAAGCTGGGCTCGCGCGTATGCGCGAATTCAAAAAGCCGGTCGAGCGGACCTTTACGGCTCCCGAGCGCGACTACGTGACGATTCTCTTCGGCGGCCTCACCTGGAAGCACGAAGAGATGATCAAAGCTGTCTTCCATGGCAGCGGCTACAAGTGCGAGAACATTCCCACGCCCGTGGTCGACGACTTCCAGGCGGGAAAAGAATTTGGCAACAACGGCCAATGCAATCCTACCTACTTCACGGTGGGCAATCTGGTTCGCTATCTGCAAAAGCTTGAGCAGCAGGGTCTCACCCGCCAGCAGATCATCGACAATTACGTCTTCTTCACCGCCGGTTCCTGCGGGCCGTGCCGCTTCGGCATGTATGAAGCCGAATATCGATTCGCGCTTCACAACGCAGGCTTCGACGGTTTTCGCGTTCTGCTCTTCCAGCAAACGGACGGCATCAAGGCGGCGAGCGGCGAACCGGGCCTCAAGTTCTCCGTCGACTTCGGAATGGGCATGCTTAATGCCCTCAACCTGGGAGACGTCATCAACGAGCTCGTCTACCAGGTGCGCCCATTCGAGGTGAATAAGGGCGAGACAGACCGCGTCATTCACGACTCGGTGAAGACGCTGACCGATACCCTGCGCGACCGCAAGCGCTGGCACATCATGGATGCGGCCCCCAACTGGGCAAAGCCCTACCTCGAGAAGCACGACAAACTTGCAGGCATCAGCTGCACGCTGGGGAAGGTTGGCCACAATCTTTACGGCAAGGAGTACGTGGACGCGCTGCACGCATGCCGCGACAGCATCAACGCCATTGAAGTCGATCGCCTGCGCGTGAAGCCGGTCATCAAAATTACCGGCGAGTTCTGGGCGCAGACAACCGAGGGCGACGGCAACTTCAATATGTTCGCCTTTCTTGAAAAGGAAGGCGCGCAGGTGCTGGTCGAGCCGATCGCAACCTGGATCGCCTACATGATGTATGTGGCGAAGGAGGGCGCGAAGGCACGCGCCTATGCTGAAGCTCCATACCGCGACCCGAAGTGGTACGAAGTGAAGAAGCGCCTGGCCAATGAGCTTAAGGTATTCAAAAAAACCGGAGGCCTGAGCGCAGGCAGCGCCATGTGGACCTATTTCTACCACCGGACCATCAAGCACATGGGCGACACGGCGCACCACCTGGTTCCGCAGAAAGAGCTCTCGCGCCTCGCGCATCCGTTCTACCATCAGCTCGCTCGCGGCGGAGAGGGCTACATGGAGGTCGGCAAGAACGTTTATTACACCGTGAACCATCTTTGCCACATGGTCCTGGCCCTTAAGCCCTTCGGCTGTATGCCGTCCACGCAATCGGACGGAGTTCAGTCGCGTGTGGTCAACAAATACAAAGACATGATCTTCCTGCCGATAGAAACTTCTGGTGAGGGCGAAGTCAACGCGCACAGCCGCGTCCAGATGTCGCTGGCTGAGGCCAAGGCCAAGGCCCGCGCGGAGTTCGACGGAGTCCTCGAGAAGACCGGCAAGTCTATGGATGATCTGCGGGATTATGTCGAGGACCATCCGAAGCTGAAGCAGGCGCTGTACAAGGTTCCGCACCGCGAAGGCATCGCCGGGACCGCGGCCCAGTTCGCCTGGCACGTAAGCGATCTGATGGATAAAGATCGGGCATACCGCCGTCGGACCCGCGTCCCCGTGGCGGCTGCGCAGCAGGTGGCGTGATGCGCATCCTGCTCCGAGCGGTATTCGACGGCTGCGCCCTCCTATCGATGGCGTTCTTTGTCGTGCTGCCGCAGTACGCGTGGCGCCAGTTCAGGCGGCAGGGCCGGCCGTCTCGCGCCGTCCGTTCGGAGCCCGGCTCATTCTGGAATGAAGAACACATGAGGCGGCCTGTTTTTTTGTCCCGCGATTAACCAGGAGAAGGCGATGCAGCAGTTTCTAGTTGGCCTCGATGTTGGCTCCACAACAGTTAAATCCATCGTCGTCGATGCAGCGACAGACAAGACCATCTGGCAGGACTACCAGCGCCACGAGACGCGCCAGCCGGAAAAGGTCCTCGAATTTCTGCGCCGCATGGAAGCTGACACCGGCATCTCTCCCACGAATACGCGGATATTCGTCACCGGCTCCGGTGGCGGCACCATCGCGGAGATGATCGGCGCGAAGTTTGTGCAGGAGGTGCACGCCGTCTCCCTCGCAGTTGAGAAACTTCATCCCGAGGTGTACTCGGTCATCGAGCTTGGCGGGCAGGACGCTAAAATCATTGTCTTCAAGGATGATGAAGAAACCGGGCGCAAAAAGAAAATTCCTTCGATGAATGACAAGTGCGCTGGCGGAACCGGCGCGGTCATCGACAAAATCAACGCCAAGCTGAAGATTCCCGCGACCGAGCTGGCCAACCAGGCCTATCACGGCATCAAGCTCCACAAGGTCGCCGGCAAATGCGGAGTCTTTGCCGAGACCGACATCAACGGCCTGCAGAAGACTGGCACGCCTTCCAGTGAGTTGATGGCTTCCCTCTTCGAGGCCATCGTGCTCCAAAACCTCAGCGTGCTCACGCGCGGGCATACGCTGCGTCCCCACGTTCTTCTTCTCGGCGGCCCCAACGGATTCATCCGGGGCATGCGTGAGGCATGGCAGGCGAACATCCCGCGGATGTGGAAAGAGCGCAAAGTCGAAATTCCCGAAGGCGCGAAGCCCGAGGATCTGATCAAGGTGCCCGAGAACGCACAATACTTCGCCGCCCTGGGCTCGGTCGAGTTCGGCAAGGATGAAGAGCCGCAGGTAGGCCGCTACCTCGGAACCGAAAAGCTCGTTTACTATATCGACTTCGGCCGCGCGGAAGAGAAAGCCACCTCCGGCGGCAAGGGACTGGCGGCGGAAGACTCTGAGCTGGTGGCCTTCAAATCGGCGTTTCGAAGGAAGAAGTTCTCCCCTCCCGAGTTTTTCCCAGGCCAGGTCGTCTCCGGCTTCGTCGGCGTCGACGGCGGTTCCACATCGACCAAGGCGGCGTTGCTCGGCAAAGACGGCGAGATTCTTTGCAAGACTTACCAGCTCTCGAATGGCAATCCGATCCAGGACACTATCGAGATGTTTGAAAAGCTGCGCGAGCAAATTGAGAGCAAAGGCGCAACGCTCGAAGTACTTGGCGTGGGCACCACCGGCTACGCTAAAGACATTATCAAAGACGTGCTGAACGCCGATGTCGGGCTCGTCGAGACGGTCGCCCACACCGAGTCGGCGCTCAAGTTCTACGACGATCCGCACGTCATCGTCGATGTCGGCGGCCAGGACATCAAGCTCATCGTTCTGAAAGACGGCCGGGTCAAAGATTTCAAGCTGAACACGCAGTGCTCCGCGGGCAACGGATATTTCCTGCAATCGACCGCCGAAGGCTTCGGCGTAAAAGTGGACGAGTTCGCCGACCTCGCCTTTGGCGCGAAATCCATGCCGTCTTTCGGCTACGGCTGCGCGGTCTTTATGCAGTCCGATATCGTGAACTTTCAGCGGCAGGGCTGGCGCTCGGAGGAGATCCTCGCGGGGCTCGCCAATGTGCTTCCGAAGAACGTCTTTCTCTACGTCGCCAGCATTCCCAATCTCGCCGCTCTTGGCTCGCGTTTCGTCCTTCAGGGCGGAACGCAGAATAATCTCGCCGTGGTCAAGGCGGAAGTGGACTTCATCAAATCGAGCTTCCGTGCAAACGGCAAAGAGCCGGAGATCATCGTGCACGAGCACTGCGGCGAATCCGGCGCGATTGGGGCAGCCCAGGAGGCCCTGCGCCTTTGGAAGAATGGCCGGAAGACCACATTTATCGGCCTTGAAGCAGTCGCAAATATCCGCTACCGCACCACGCGCAACGAAGACACCCGCTGCTACTTCTGCAAGAACAACTGCCTGCGCACCTTTATCGACGTCGATGTAACCGGCGGAAAGGCGGCGGAACACGAGCATATTCAGGCCGCCGCGGAAGACCGCCTCGCTACCCCGGAGGAAGTAGCGTCAGTGGCTGCCAGCCTGCCCAGCCTCGAACAGATTCAGGCGAACCTGCCTCCCGCTGAATCTCATGGCTCCTCCTGTGGCAGCGGCGGAGGTTGTAGCTCACACTCTCCTTCCGTCTTCAAGGCGAAAGTGGAACCGCTGATCCAGATTCAGATCTCACCCGGATCGAAGCAGGTCGTCGAGTTGCCCAAGCCGGTGGAGTTTCAACCGCGCAAGACCAAAGTCCCGCTTCGCGTCGGCGAACAGCGGCTCATCATCGCTACATGCGAAAAGGGCGCCGTTGAAGATCTCAGCGAGATGAAGGACATCAAGGGCAACATCGACCAGATCAAGGCCGCCAATCCAAACTACGTCGATATCGCTGCCCACGATGTCTTCCGCCACCGCGACGTGGAGATCGTCGCGGACCCCGTTCCGGCCCTCAAGGGACTCTTTATTTCGAAGGCGACGAAAGAGCGCGCATCGCTAATGGAACGCCGCAAGGACTTCCGCGTCGGCATCCCGCGCCTCTTGAATACTTACACCTACGCGCCCCTCTTCAATGCATATTTCGCGGCTCTCGGAATGAAGTCCGAAAACATCGTCTATTCCGACTACACCACCCCCGACTTGTACCGCGCGGGCGCGAGCCGCGGCGCGATCGATCCCTGCTACCCATCGAAGATCGGCATCGCGCACGTCTACAACCTGCTCGCTACCAAGCACACAAAGAAGCCGCTCAATGCGATCTGGTTCCCCATGTATGACGTGCTGCATACGCATCTGGTGAACCTCACCGGATCCAACGCCTGCCCTACGGTGACGGCCACGCCTGAGACGGTGAAAGCCGCGTTCACCAAAGAGAGCGATATCTTTGCCGAAAACGGTGTCGCCTACATCGATCCGATTCTGAATCTTCAGGATCAAAGGATGTGCGCCGACCAAATGTTCAAAGCCTGGGGGCCGGTGCTGGGCCTCAGTCGAGAAGAAAACGAGCGGGCCCTCGCTGTCGGCTTCAAGGCTTTGCACGAGTGCGAGGAAGAGATACGCCGGCAGGCGCGCGCGACGCTCGATCAGCTCGAGCGCGAAGACCGCATCGGCATCGTGATGCTGGGCCGCGTTTATCACCACGACCCCGGCCTGAATCACGAGATCATGGAAGAGTTCCAGAAGCTCGGCTATCCGGTCTTCTCGCAGAGCACTTTGCCCACAGACGAGGACTTGCTCGACCGGCTCTTTGGCGACGAAGTTCGCGCTGGACTGATCACTCATCCTCTCGACATCAGCGATGTCTGGAAGAATCGCTACTCCACCAGCACCAACCACAAAGTATGGGCGGCAAAGTTCACGGCCCGACATCCTAACCTGGTGGCGCTGGAAGTATCGAGCTTTAAATGCGGCCACGATGCACCCATCTATGGAGTGATCGAGGGGATCATCGAACAATCTGGAACGCCCTACTTCTCCTTCAAAGATCTCGACGAAAACAAACCGTCCGGTTCGATCCGCATTCGCGTCGAGACGATCGACTACTTCCTCCGCCGCTATCGTGAAGACATCGTCAAGCGCCGGAAAATTGAAGGCGATATCGAAGCGCAGCTCGCCGCGCTCGAGCAGTCGCTGCGCAGCGAGTCCCGGGATCGATGCGAAATGGCGATGGCAGGAGACTGATCTCAACCAGCCGGCGATTTCGTCATCCGTTTGTCATTAATGACAAACTTTCCTACCTGTCGCCGTGACACACCGACTAGGTGCCCGGAGGCATGCCTTATGCTCTGCTTCCGCCTTTGGCGAGCGATCAGGGACAGTGGGAGGGCAGAGATCTGGGCTCCGCCCTTCCCCGCCCCTTAAGTTTTGTAAGCGACTTTCGATGCTTTGACCTGCTCGCGTAGAGTGGTGGAGGATGATCACATCCGCTACTGAGCGGTTAGGCAGTGGCAACTCCAAGTATGTCGACTCCACAAACTAAATTGTCGCTGCTTCTCGTCGACGATGACGCGGAGTTGTGCAGTATGATGCAGGAGTTTTTCGCTGAGAATGGGCATCAGCTCAGGTGCGCGTACAACGGCCGCGACGGGCTGGCGCAGGCGCTGGAAACGCACTACGATCTGGTGATTCTCGACGTGATGATGCCCTTGATCAATGGCTTCACTGTCTTGCACCAGATCAGGAGGCACACCTCCGTCCCGGTTATTATGTTGACGGCACGGACCCATCGAAATGATCGAATAGAGGGATTGGACAAAGGGGCAGACGATTATCTGACCAAGCCCTTCGATCCCGATGAGTTGCTGGCGCGTATTCGTGCCGTGCTGCGGCGCATCGCAAGCTCGCAGTATCTGGACGACTCGATCACCAAGTTCGGCGAGATCCGCATCGACACGCATAGACGCGAGGTTTGGAGGGGCAACAGGCTCGTGGATCTGACCGCAATGGAATTCGATATCCTCGACCTGCTTGCCCGCTCCGCCGGCCGGGTCGTGTCGCGCGACGAGATTACCGAGGCATTGTTCGAGCGGCAGGCCACCCCTTATGACCGTTCCCTCGACGTACACATCAGCCATTTGCGCAAAAAGCTCGAGCATGGCCATACCTTAATTCGAACCATTCGAGGTGTCGGTTATGTCTTCACGAGTGTGGAGCGCTAGAGGGTGCGGATGAGATCTCTCTACGTAGGCATTCTGCTGACAATGGTCGGAATACTGTCACTGTCACTGATGGTTTTTTACGGCATCTCAAAACAGCTCGAGCGTGTAGTGTTCTTCCCCGTCTTCAGCGCCATGGACGAGCTTCAACTCGAAGATGCTCAAAAAGCTTTCGATCAGGATGGTCCGGCGGCCGTTTCGGCGTACATGCAAAGACTGGACAGACTTTTTGGCGGCAATCACTATCTGCTCAACTCCGTTGGGCTCGACGTAGCATCCGGTAAAGATCGCTCGGATTTGATCCCACCCTCTGGCGTTGAAGGCCGGCAGATTCGCGGGCGCGAAACTATTATCAGCCACAAAACGCAGGATGCCACGCTCTGGTTTATAGCCGTCTCCCCCACCCGGCCACACCCTGGGACCTTCGCGCCCTACTATCTCCTGGTAATCGCGGCTACCGGAGTACTTTGCTGGATAGCTGCGGTTTGGCTGGTGTCGCCAATCCGAGATCTCACGGCGACCGTCGAACGGTTTGGACGCGGCGACCTTTCCGCGCGTTTAGGCACTGCGCGCCGTGACGAGTTCGGCTATTTGGCGCGCGCCTTCAATGAGATGGCTGACCGCCTGCAGAATCTCCT
>Ga0307478_10004205_pt1 | contig 10332 bp, 10 predicted proteins | sample atmos_gasesECM4C_2_FD_203713 | JGI IMG/M metagenome (GOLD analysis project Ga0307478, IMG submission 203713) | Hardwood forest soil microbial communities from Morgan-Monroe State Forest, Indiana, United States - atmos_gasesECM4C_05 | ecosystem: Environmental > Terrestrial > Soil > Temperate...
ATTGTGCGCCGCGGGCGTCGCGATCGGGTCGCTCGCTCCGCTGCTCAGCCACACCGGCACTTCGAGAAAACCGCTACCTGGCTGATACGTCTTGTAGGCTTCACCGAGACGATCTTCGTTGATGCCGCTCAGAAAGAATCCGCAAACCCGGACCGAGCCGCTCTTCGCCAGCATCGCGCCGAGAACACCGCTCCGTTTCGAGCCGCCGGAAAAACCGGCGAACGCCACCGGCCATTTCGCGGATTGCGGCCACTCCTTGCGAATCGCTTCGAGCGCGGCGCCGAGGAGACCAAGACGCCATTGGGTGGAGTCGATGCGCGGGGCGATCGTCGCATCCGGTCCGAGAACCACCCAGCCCTCGGCGGTAGCCGGCGCGCGATACCATTCCGCATCCATAGCGCTGGTGCGATGGAAGTCGCTCGTGGAAGTGACGATCAGAATCGGCCACGTGCGTGCAGGATCGAAACCGGATGGAAAGGCGAGCACTGCGCGACCCGTTTCGGGCCGGGGATTGCCGGCCTGAGCGGCGACGTCCTGAAAATATTTTGAAACGGGAAATCGAATTTCGATTTTGCCGCCGGGCTGAGCCTGTTGGCCGGCGAGAGTGGCGGCCGCAGAGAGCGACGCGAACAGCCAATGGACGACGAGACAAAATAACAGAAGCGTTCCGCGCATTGGGTTTACTCCAAAGTCACTCGTCGGAAAGTCGCGTTGGCCTGGACGAGGTCGCCATCGACGGCGTGGACGATGTTCGACAAACCACACAATTTGAATCCGCGACCGGCGAGAAATTCATTCGTGTCCCAGAAGAGCCAGGCGCCGGCGTAAAGCTGCTCGAAGAAAACTTCGGTGTAAATAACGCTTACGCGATCGAGGACCGCTGCGCCGCCGGTCAGAACGAGTCGCTCGGCGCCTTGCAGGTCGAGTTTCAGCAGATCGACGCTCTCCAATTTCTGGCGCGTCATTAAATCGGACAACGTCAAGGTCACGACGCTGATGGAATTCTCGACGCTAAGATCGCGGCCGAACCAGGCGGAATTTCTTGGATCGATCGGGAGCAACGAGCTCGAGGCTTCCGAGCGGTTCACTTCGAACTTCGCTTCGCCATTACGATCGGACAGCGCCGCCGAAACGACGGAGATGCGCGAATCGCTCTCATATCGTGCCTGCAATTTCATCGCGAGATCAGGATTGGCTTCGACAAGGACAATGCGCTCCGGCCGGTGCAAGCGCAGAAAGGCATCGGTGAACGCGCCGCGATTAGCCCCGGCGTCGATGACGAAGCGATAATCCACCCGCGGCAGATGGCGAAGATTGCGGAACGCGCGGCGGTATTGTTTGTCGAAGAGCGACCGGACTTCCTGCGCAAAACCACCCATCCTCATAGATAGCACGCCCTCCCGCTCCCATGAAATGCCTTGCAACTTATGGAGATGGGCAGATGCTTGGCCCTATGAGCCTGCTCGCTTTCTTCGGAAATCTCGGCGGACCCGATCTGATCATCCTCCTGCTGATTATTCTCGTGCTCTTCGGCGCCAAGAAACTGCCGGAACTGGCGCGCGGTATGGGCTCGGCCATCAAGGAATTCCAGAAAGCGAAAGACGAATTCACCGATGAACTCCATTCCGCCGGCAAGACGGATGCGTCGAAGACCGCCGATGTTCGCCCCCCGGCCTCCACCGTTCCGCAGATCCAGAACCAGCCCCCGTCTGCCACTGAAGTTCGGCCGGAAGATCAGGTCCCCGCACCGAATCCCGACCGGACCGATCGCATTTGATTTTGGAGGGACGACCGCCGTGTCGTCCCACTATTTTTGGACGGGACAGCGCCCGTCCCTCCAACAGTTGACGCGGCTCCCGCCTTGCGACACAGTCGCGACTCGCGTTCGCCCCAATGTCGACCGCGCTGCTTCACATGTCCGCCACGCCCGAACCCGATCTCCGCACGAGCATCAAAGAAATGCTGGTCAAGAATCTGATGCTCCAGACGACCGCCGCGGAAATCGGCGACGATCTTCCGCTCTTCGGCCCGGGCGGTCTCGGTCTCGATTCCATCGATGCCCTCGAGCTGGTCGTGAGCATGGAAAAAACCTTTGGGGTCGGCGTTCCGAATTCCGAGGTCGCCGCGAAAGCGCTTCGGACCGTCAACACGATCCACGATTACATCCTAGAGAAGCGCGCGGCGGGTTAGGCGGGGTCGGCGGAATTGATCGCGTCGATGAGCTGGCGGAACCGGCCGAAACTGCGACGGTGCGGGGTGAGAATCAGCCGCGGCAAATCCAAGATCTCGGGCTCGTTTTTCTCCTCGCGCAACGCCGTGCCCTGAACGATCTCGCCGGCACGGACGATGTCGGCAAATTGCCGATTCAATTCCGAGAGCGCTTTGCGCGAAAGCTTGTGCGCGAGGCGAATGACCAACTCCTGCCCGACCCAGCGGGAGGATTGGTAGACGCGATAGAACTCGACGATCTCCGCGACCGCCGCCGGCACGTCCGGGACGATCTTGAAAAAGTGAAAATCCTCCGGTCCGATGTAGCCGAATTTGAAGAGATGGTCGGTGAGGAATTTCATCCAGGTTTCCCAATAGGTCCCGCCGGGCCGATCGAGCAGGACAACCGGGATGATGCGCGCCTTGCCCGTCTGCATGAGCGTCAGGACTTCGAAGCCTTCATCCATCGTGCCGAAACCGCCGGGAAAAAGCGCGAAGGCGTGAGTTTCTTTCACGAAGTTGAGTTTGCGAGTGAAGAAATAATTGAAGTTAATCAGCTTCGGATCGCCTTCGATGATCGGGTTCGCCCGTTGCTCAAACGGGAGGCGGATGTTGAGACCGAACCCGTACTCGCGACCGGCGCCTTTCTGGGCCGCGCCCATTATGCCGTCGCCGCCGCCGGTAATGACCATGTAATTGTGCCCGACCATCGCCCGCGCGAATTCTTCGGCGACGGCATATTGCGCCTCGCTTGGCGGCGTCCGGGCCGAGCCGAAAACGCAAACTTTGCGATACTGCCGGTAATTGGAAAAAACTTTCGCGGCGTAACGCATTTCCTTGAGCGACCGGTTCATCAGCTTCAGGTCGCCCGTGCCCATTTTGTCCCGCGCCATTTTGAGCGCGGTAATGATCAACTCCTCGATTAACTCGGGAGATTTTTCCGCGCCCCAATCCGCCACGAGCCGGCGGACGCGCTCGTCGAAGGGCGGCTCGATCGATGATTGGCGGCGCGACGGCTGATCGTGGGTAGCGCCCGCGGTAAAATCTTCCACCGCGAAGTTTCGGCCATGCCCAGCGGGAGCGCACGGAAAATTTGGGCTATGCCATCAGGTCCGCAAGAATCTCATCGATGTAACGGATCGGCAGCGAGTAATGGCCTGCGCCTTCGATCGAGAGGAATTGGCAGTCAGGCAACCGCACGGCGACGCTTTCGGCGAGGCGAGGCGCGAACGTGCGATCTTTCGTTCCGTGCCAAAGAGCGATCGGCACGCGCACTTCTTCGAGCGGGAATCCCCACGGCGTCGCGTAGATATCGGCATCGGCCATTACCCCGATGGCGGAGGAACGCCAGGCCTGACGCGCGCTTTCAAAGCAAACATCGAAAGCGCGGGATTCGCGCAACACATTTGCGTCGCACGGTTGGAGAAACTTCAGAAGCAGCGGACGGAGACGAAGCGGCATTCGCATCGCAACGAACGGGCGTGCCAAATAAAACAGCGCCTTCAGCAACGCCGGCCGGGACTGCCGCAGCAGGAGCATTCGCCGGTGAATCGGGAGGAGACCGCCGAGGTCCGCGATCTCATCGAGCGGCGGCGCGCCGCTGACGACCGCAATTTTTTCCACGCGCTCCGGCGTCATCCACGCGCTGGCGTAAGCGTAGGGCGCTCCGCCCGAGATCGCGAGAATCCGGAAGCGTTCAATCCCCAGATGATCGGCGATTTCGTTCAGCAGCGGCGGCCAGTCGATCAGCCGGCGGTCCGGCTGAAATTGCGAGTCGCGAATTCCCGGGCGATCCGGCGAGATGATGCGCACGCCGAGATCGCAAGCCGCGTCGTGCGCCAGCTCCGCCATGGTTCGCGAGCTCGGCCAGCCATGGCAGAAAAAAACCGGCGCGCCGCCCGGATCGCCGTATTCGCTCAGGGCGACTGTGGCGCCATTCGCCAGGATCAGGGTGTCAGTTCGATTGGTCATCAATCAGGAAACGAAGTTTGCCTTTCGCATCGGCGGGTCGGATAATGAATAGTTCGATGCAGACACGGCCCCAATCTCCTTCGTATTTACTCATATGAACGATAACTCACATCCGGCAGGCAAAATTTCTGTTCACGGCAACGGCGTCGGCACCGCCTCGCCCGACGCTGTGGAAAAACGAGCGCGCGAAATCGCGATGATCGCCGAACGCGATCCGGATGAGTTCACGGACGCCGATTGGGACCAGGCTCGGCGCGAACTGCTCGGCACACCGGTTTCGAACGCTCCGGAAGAAACCGACGATAACGCCGAAGTCGTCGAGGAATGGAATGTCGTGGCGTCGTCGGCAGGACACCGCGCGCCCCGAGTGGAAGACGAAGAGAACGTCGGTGAGCACCTGGTCGAAGACGGAATCCAGGAAGCGGCACACGACCAAATGGTCGAGGCCCGCAAGGAAGAGCTCGCGCAGGAAGGCTGAGTCACTTTGAAGGCGCCCGACACTCTCGTGGCCGAGGCACCACGCGGCCATGGCCGAATTCACCCCGATAACGGCGTCGGGCGGAGTGAGCATTTGATCGAGCGTTATCGGCGGGTGCGCGATTTCACAGCGCGTCTTTGCCGCGATCTTCAGCCCGAAGATTACGTCGTGCAATCGATGGCGGACGTGAGTCCGACCAAATGGCACCTCGCGCACACGAGTTGGTTCTTCGAAACCTTCGTCGTGAAAACCTGGGTGCCGGGCTATCGCTCCGAGGTCCCGCAATACGCTTACCTTTTTAATTCCTACTACAATGCCGCCGGCGACATGCATCGGCGCGACTTACGGGGCCTGATCTCCCGACCGACCGTAGCGGAGACTTATCGCTTCCGCGATTCGATCGATCAATGCGTGAGGCAACTGCTCAACGACGCGGATCAAGCGCTGCTCGCGGAGATCGAGCCGATCCTCGTCCTGGGTCTGAACCACGAACAGCAACATCAGGAACTTCTTCTCACCGATATCAAACACGTCCTGGCCCAGAATCCTCTTTATCCGGTCTTTCGCGACGCCGCGCCAGAGACCGAAATTGCCCCTGTGCCGGCACAGCATTTCATCGAGTTCGACGAAGCGACCGTAACGATCGGTCACGACGGCGCTGGATTCTCCTACGACAACGAAGGACCGCGTCATCGCGCGCTAGTCCCGGCATTTTCGCTGTCGACTCGGCCCATCACGAACGGCGAATATCTCGCGTTCATGGAAGCGGACGGTTATACGCGCCCGGAGTTCTGGCTCTCGCTTGGCTGGACGACGATCAACGAGCAACGCTGGCGCGCGCCGCTCTATTGGAGCGAGCGCGATGGCAAATGGTGGAACTTCACGCTCTCAGGCTTTCGCCCGGTCGCGGAAGCGGAGCCGGTCACGCACATCAGTTATTTCGAAGCGGACGCCTACGCGAACTGGGCCGGCGCGCGTTTGCCAACGGAGTTTGAATGGGAACGCGCCGCCGCTGATTTGCCAATCGCGGGAAATTTTGTCGACGACGAGCGCTTCCACCCCGGTGCCGCGCCGAGCGGACCGAACTCGAACCGATTGTCGCAAATGTTTGGCGACGTTTGGGAATGGACCCGGAGCGCTTATCTCCCCTACCCCGGCTACCGGGCCGGGCCGGGCGCGCTCGGCGAGTACAACGGGAAATTCATGTGCAACCAGATGGTGCTGCGCGGCGGCTCCTGCGCCACTTCGCGCGATCACATCCGGGCCACCTACCGAAATTTCTTTCAGCCGGAAAAACGCTGGCAGTTCACCGGTCTGCGTCTGGCCCGCGATCTCTCATGAGCGGCGCTCCTGGGCGGGTGACCGTTCTCGATCTCGAGCCGGTCAATGCGGATTTCCTCGCGGAAGTCCTGGCCGGCCTCTCGAGCTCGCCGCGTACGCTGCCCTGCAAATTTTTTTACGATGAGCGCGGCGCCGATCTCTTCCAAAGAATCTGCGACCTGCCCGAGTATTACATCACCCGCACCGAGACGAAGTTGTTGCGGCGTTACTCCCCCGAAATCGCCGAATCGATCGGGCCGAACGCGGCGCTCATCGGTTTCGGCACCGGCGCCGGTATCAAGACGCGCTTGTTGCTCGAACATCTGGAGAATCCCATCGCCTACATTCCAATCGATATCTCGAGGCAGCGCCTGATCGATTCCGCCGTTGAGTTGAGCCACGCCATGCCCGCCCTCGAGATCCTCCCGGTCTGCGCGGATTACCTGCAGGAATTGCAATTTCCCAAGCCGCTCCGCAAGCCCGATCACGTCGCCGTCTTTTTTCCCGGCTCCACGATCGGCAATCTCGAGCCGCCGGTCGCCGCGGATTTTCTCAGACGCGTTTGCCGTTTGTGCGGCCAGAGCGGCGGCCTGATCATCGGCATTGATCTGCAGAAAAGCCGTGGAATCCTGGAAGCGGCTTACAACGACAGCGCCGGTATCACGGCCGAGTTCAATCTGAATCTGCTCGTCCGGGCGAATCGCGAGCTGGGTGCGGATTTCGATCTGGCGCGCTGGAGACACCGCGCGGTTTACAACGAAAGCGAAGGCCGGATCGAGATGTATCTCATCAGTGAGACGAAGCAAACGGTCCATGTCGGCGGCCGGGAGTTTGTTTTTGCGCGCGGGGAAAAAATCATCACCGAGTTTTCCTACAAACACACCCTGGAAGGTTTCGCGCGGCTCGCCGCCTCCGCCGGTTTCCGCGAAACCGCTCGAGTCTGGACCGATCCTGAACAGTTATTCGCCGTCTTCCATTTCGCCGTGGCGGAATAACCGCTCTTGTCATTCTGAGCAGAGCGCGGCGGAGTCGAAGAACCTCTAATTTCACCTTCTGCCAGCGCGGTGCAGCAGAAAGAAATGAGATGCTTCGACTTCGCTCGGCATGACAGGCTAGGATAATGACGCTTTCAATGAACGCGCTCGTTCAGCTCACCGGCGTCAGCAAAACCTACGGCAGCGCCGCTGCCCTCCATCCCACCGACCTCGATTTCGCACGCGGGAAAACCACGGTCCTCATCGGCCCGAGCGGCTGCGGCAAATCGACGCTGCTCCGCCTCATCATCCGCCTGCTCGACCCGGACGCGGGAACGATCCGCTTCGGCGGCGCGCCGATCACGCCCGCAAATATTTCGGAGCTGCGCCGCCGTATCGGCTACGTCATTCAGGATGGCGGACTTTTCCCCCACCTCACCGCGCGCAAAAACGTTCTGCTGATGGCGAGCCACCTGAAGTGGCCCGCGCCGAAAATGGAAACGCGTCTCGCAGAACTCTGCGCGTTAACGAGATTTCCGGAGACCGCGCTCGGTCGTTTCCCGCTCGAGCTTTCAGGCGGACAACGACAGCGCATCAGCCTCATGCGCGCGCTCATGCTTTCGCCCGAGCTGCTTCTGCTCGACGAACCGCTCGGTGCGCTCGATCCCCTCGTCCGGGCCGCGTTACAGAAAGATCTGAAAGAAATTTTCTCGCGGCTCAGGCAAACCGCGATTCTCGTCACCCACGATCTGGCGGAAGCCGCGTATCTCGGAGAGGAAATCGTGCTCATGAGCGAAGGCCGGGTCGTTCAGCGCGGCACGCTCGACGATCTCCGCACGAAGCCCGCCAGCGGCTTCGTGAGCGACTTTATCACGGCGCAAAAGAGTATCGCGCTCACATGAAAACCATGAATCGCATTGGTCTCATAGGTCCCATTGTAATTGGCCTGCTGGCCCATGCGGCGAACGCCGAGCCGATCCTGATCGGGTCGAAGAAGTTCACCGAGTCCTATGTCCTCGCCGAGATCGCGAAGCGCGCGATCGAGAACACCGGGGTCGTCACCGAGCACCGCCCGGGCATGGGGGGCACGATCATTCTCTGGCAGGCGTTGCGCGGCGAACAAATCGCCCTCTATCCCGAATACACCGGCACAATCAGCGAAGAGATTCTGAAAACTCCGCCTTCCATTAGCGCCGGGGAGATGCGTGAGCAACTCGCGAAGTTCGGCGTCGGCATGACGGGAGAGCTCGGCTTCAACAACACTTATGCGCTCGTGATGCGGCGCACCGCCGCGGAACAAAAGGCCATTCGCACGATCGGCGACTTGCGAAACCATCCCGAACTAAAGCTCGGACTCACCCACGAATTTCTCGACCGGCGCGACGGCTGGCGGCCGCTCGCGGAAAAGTATCAGCTCCCGACCCAGAACATCGTCGGGATCGATCACGGACTCGGTTACGAAGCGCTGCGCAACGGTTCGATCGACGTGAAAGACGCCTACTCGACCGATGCGAAAATCGGCGAGAACGATCTGGTGGTCCTGGAAGACGATCTTCAATTCTTTCCGCGCTACAAAGCCGTTTTCCTTTATCGCCTCAATCTGCCGCCGGAGGTCGTCGCGATCTTGCGCCGGATGGAAGGAACGCTCGACGAGAAGCGCATGATCCAACTCAACGCCGAAGCAGAACGAACGAAAAATTACGCGCGTGCGGCCGATCTGTATTTTCGTGACGGAAGTTCTTCTTCGGCGACAAGCATCGGCGAACCATTTGGTCACAAGCTCCGGCGTTGGACCTTGCGCCATCTCCAACTCGCGGGGCTTTCGCTGTTTCTTTCGGTGCTAATCGGTATCCCGCTGGGGATCGCTGCCAGCCGCGGGGGCTGGGTCGGCCAGGTGATTCTCGGATTCGCCGGCGCTGTCCAAACGATTCCCTCACTCGCGCTCCTCGCGCTCCTCGTGCCGTTGCCGTTTTTCGGGATCAGCGTCCGCACCGCGATCGCCGCGCTGTTCCTCTACGGTTTGCTCCCGATCGTGCGGAACACCGCGACCGGTTTGCAGGATATCGCCCAGCCGGTGCGTGAATCCGCCATCGCGCTCGGACTCGAACCGGCAGCGCGCCTTTGGAAAATTTATCTGCCGATCGCGTCGCGCTCGATTCTCGGCGGAATAAAAACCAGCGCGGTGATCAACATCGGGACCGCGACTCTCGCCGCGCTCATCGGCGCGGGCGGTTTGGGCGAACCAATTCTGAGCGGATTGAATCTCAACGATCACGTCACCATCTTGCAGGGCGCTATCCCCGCCGCGGCCCTGGCGTTGCTGGTGCAATGGGGTTTCGATTTACTCGACCGCCTCTTGATTCCAAAAGGACTGCGGTTGTAGGTGCTTCATGCCGATCGCTTCCATTAGCCCGACCACGGGGGAAACGCTGAAGGAATTCGCCACGCTCGATTCTCGCCGGATCGAAGAGCGATTGGCGAAAGCCGATCGCGCATTTCGGACCTATCGGAGCACTTCGTTCGCCGACCGGGCGAACCGGCTGATGGGGGCCGCTGATCTCCTCGAACGCGAGAAAGCACAGCTCGCGCGGATCATGACCCTGGAGATGGGGAAGCTGTTGCGCGCGGCGGAGGAAGAAATCACGAAATGTGCACGAGGCTGCCGCTTTTATGCGGAGAACGCCGAGCGTTTTCTCGCCGAACAAGTGATCCCAACAGAAACAGCCCGCAATTATGTGCGCTACGAACCGATGGGACCGGTCCTTGCCATCATGCCGTGGAACTTTCCCTTCTGGCAGGTTTTTCGCTTCGCCGCGCCGGCGCTGATGGCCGGGAACGTGGCGTTGCTCAAGCACGCCGCGAACGTTCCGCAATGCGCGCTCGCCATCGAAGATATTTTCCGCCACGCTGGATTCGCGGGGGGCGTTTTCCAGACCTTGCTCATTGAAACGGCACAGGTGCGGGCTGTGATCGATGACCCGCGCGTGAAAGCCGTCACGCTCACCGGCAGCGAGCGCGCCGGCAGCGAAGTCGCCAGCGCGGCGGCGCGCCAAATCAAGAAGAGCGTCCTGGAACTCGGCGGGAGCGACCCGTTCATCGTCATGCCGAGCGCCGATTTGGAAGCGGCGATCAAAACGGGCGTAACGGCACGCACGCTCAATACCGGCCAATCGTGCATCGCGGCCAAGCGCTTCATTTTGGCCGTCCAGATTTACGATGATTTCATCGCCGACTTCGTAACCCGGATGCGTGCACTGAAAGTCGGCGATCCGCTCGAAGCGGCGACGGAAATCGGCCCGCTCGCCACGGAAGCGATCTTGCGAGGCGTGGACGAGCAGGTCCAAAAATCGGTCGCTGCCGGCGCGAAATTACTGACGGGTG